>Ga0247763_1000670_pt1 | contig 20647 bp, 29 predicted proteins | sample UWRJL141409B4_FD_179926 | JGI IMG/M metagenome (GOLD analysis project Ga0247763, IMG submission 179926) | Plant litter microbial communities from Arlington Agricultural Research Station in Wisconsin, United States - UWRJ-L141-409B-4 | ecosystem: Environmental > Terrestrial > Plant litter >...
GTAGGTCCTCGGACCAGACGGCGCCATGGCTAAGTTGGTCCCCTGCTGGAACCGTGTGGTTTCGGAAGCCTAGTGCCCCGGTCTTGGTGTCGACGACTAACCCCTCAACGACATGGTATCTCTCATCGAGGAATAAAGGCTGGATGGCGCCGTATGTGCCGTACAGATACTCGCTCCCGTTTCCGGGCTTGATCGAATACCAGCCTTGAGTGGTGCTACTATACTGCCTCCATTGGATGTCGAAGAAATTCGATACCGTGGTGGGCCCGGCCCTGGTACCGGACGAGAAAACGTCGTGAAGAAAAGCCGGGACCGTGTTGTTGTATCCGTTCGGGTAGGTAAAAGTAGCTGTGGTCCCATTCCAATCTACCACAAGCTTCTGGTTGTCCGAGGACGGACACGGCGCCAGATAACTTAGCAATGTATTGTTCGCAAAGGTGGCTTCGCAAAGTCGATTGAACGGGAGATTCGTTCGGGGCAGCGTTGACAGGCCAAACACGGATGTGTCTGGTCTGTATTCGAACTCGGGAAACGTGACATCGTCGGACGGTTCGAGTGCATCATAAAGTCCGAGGGGCGTAACAACGCCGGCGACTGTCACTAAAACTCGGAGGATGAGCGTCGCTGTGTCTAAACGTCGAACGGTTCCGCGCACCCCACGGATCCGACTTGTGTCCGATCGAAGCCAAGCCGGCCAATATGAGCTGTGCATTAATCGGCCAGCCACTGACCTAGATAATATTAGGGTCAGCCATGGACATGCAGGTAATGGATGGGCCAAGGTCTTACCATGTCGCGGCTGTTTCTTTATCATGCAGCAGCCCAGCTAGAATAAAGTTGATGGCCGTTGGGTTTAGAGAGCGGACTGGGTGCGGCATGTATGTGAGTTGGTAATGCCACGTTTTTTTGGGGGGGGGTTTCTCGTTTATCAAGGGAACGACTTGAAACAAGAGAATTGGTTCTCACCGATGAATATGCCCAAGGATATCAAGCCGGCCACATGGCCAACCGTGAGTTCCACCATGTTTTGGTCGCCAGCGACATGCGCACCAGCCTAGAAAATCAAGATTATTACATGTAAGTTCCCAACTAGCCAACAAGTGGTTTTTCAACTCTCAGGCCTCGAAGAGGCTGCATCACGCAGGGACAGAAACCATGTGCCTTTATACCATGAATAGAAAGGACCGTTGAAATTTGCATGCAGGATTGAGGCGCAGCCAAGAATATTGGTTCCCGTCAACAGGTGTGTTGTAGGCTTGTAGGCTTTTGCATGTAGGCATGCAGGCGCCTCAACTGTGCTGCCATGCCAAAAGTACCTCATATGCAAATGGAGGAGGCAAGTAAGATCGGACCGAATCTCTCCCCGACTGAGGAGTGAGGAGTAAGGAGTGCGGGGGAAGAGAGCTGAAAGTTGCGTTTCAGCGATAACATGGTGGCGCAGTTAATTTACCACCACACTACCACACTGCTACACTCATTGGACTCATTGGACTCATTAGACAAATGAAATAGTCTGCCAAAGTCTCACAAAAATTCATTTGCTTATTCTTTCCCAGTAAATGAAGAATTCAGTTGCCATGTTCTGGAGACGAGCTTTTATTCTCGCCGGTGCTGGGGTCGTCGTCGTCGCAGGCAGCATCAATCCCCCGCCGCCGCCGAACATGAACCACCATGTCTCTGTGAATATGAACGGACTCGGACACGAGATGGAACGGCGAAAGGCTACGGTAGATGACTGTTTCGGCCCAAATGGTGTCTGCACCATCTATACTAACGAATTTGCCGAGCCTTGTCTTGCCGTGCTGGGTCCGAGCAAGAATTTTACAGCGTGGGCGATTTGCAAGTGTGAGACGGGTTGGCTTTCTATGCAACAGGCGTAAGTCACCACCGCTCATCTCAAGTTAAGTTGGATACTGACCGGAATGTGCTGATATTGCTGGCATCAGATGCGATGACTGCGAACTTGACATGGGCTATCTCACCAAAGCTATCACCGAGTCTATCCAGTCCAGTTCGTGCACCAGCGCCGGGCTGAGCATCGCCCCCATCCCCAGTAGCGTTCTCTCACGCCTGTCTGCCAACTCCATCACCATGACCTGGTCGAGCCACCCTGCGATATTGACGGCTGCACCGATACCACCTAGCTTTACGCGCAATACGAGCAGGTCGACAGCTGCCCCGTTTACTACAACATTTGCAAATGATCTGACGCCTACGACGGCAATGGTGTTTCCTACAACGGGACTGGGGCTTCCCGGATCGCCTAATAGTGCAGGGAGGGCGGGTAGCTTTGGTTGGCATCAAGAAGGAGCACTCATGCTGGTTTTTACGATTGGAAGTTTGCTGTGTTCATTGTTTCTTTCGTCATAATCAGCCCGGCACTTTCAATCCCAAACGGGAAAAATGTCCATAATGACCACTTAAATCCGGGGTTGGTCCCCCCTTTTCTCAGCGTATGTTGAGCGCCTCCGCCTTCGCCCTTTTGTTAATCTCATCCAAGCTCTCAAGGCGCACCCCAGTCAGATGCCATCCACAGAACGGCCTTCTCCTACAAGTGTGGAATTAATGAGCTCCAGTCAACCGCTTCATATGCCGACGCTGGCAACTCCCTGAGATTGATAAGATCCTCCAAGAAAATGTAAGCCCTCGCATATATATACAATCCTCCTAATGGAAAGCAAAGCATTGCTATCCAGTGCGGCTTCTCGTATCTGGACCAGCGAGAATGAGTTGATTTCTTCTCATTGAGCTCGCTGCTGCTAGACGGCCCCTCCTTGTCTCCTTTTCTCGTTCCGGTCCACCACTTCAGGACCTTGGGATGAACTTCGAACGAATATCCAAGAAGAGACCATGTCAAAACCATCGAAATTACCAGATATACCGTTGCTATATGCCAGAGCGCCTTCTCACATGCAGTCGGGAAGCGAAAATTCCATGCGGCTAGGTGTATGCCGGCAAAGCTGAACTGGATAAGAGCCAGTACGAGGTTTCCCGATAACCCAAGCTCCGCAAACTCATCATCCCACACCTTGTCGACAGGTCGCTTTGTGTCATGGAAGTCCACCCCGCAAGCTGAGCCGACTCGCATAGTCCAATCCCATGCCACACCAAACCAATGTGGCCGCCTATCGGCAAAATCCATGGGAGTCAGACGGTATGGCTTCGCAGCTATGGGGCCAGCTTTGATCAAGATGTTTGCCATGGTGGCATTCGGAACGATGCGTATGGGTTCGGTGACCCCGGAGGGCTTCTCTCGCCAGACGACGTAGGTGCATAACGAACAGAAGACGAAGGCAATAGTCGTGATCTCCAATGTCGTGATGTAAAAACCGTTAACCGCGCGGGCGATGATGTTGACGGTGGTCCAGAGCAGCTGGCTGAAGCTGAGAAGCCGGCTCATACCGTCAAATTTGTTGCGGTCGTTGATCTCGCCGAGGCTCAGATGAACAGTCGAGTAGTCAATGTATCCGTGGGCAACCAGATAGTGCAGCTGATTAACATTGATCGGAAACGGGACAAAGTCGGTAGGGTGGAGAACGAAGCCACCCATATCAGCAAAGAAGCCGTGTCTCAGGGTCCATCCCAAGTGTCCGATGTCAGCGAAATCCTGGATGGAACGTTTTGCAGCTTTGTACTGGCCAAGTGCGGTATGGAAGATGAATTCCGGTCCGCAGAGCGCTTCGAAGAAGACGAGGAGCTTTCGCGCGAGCTGGCCCCGTGTCGTAGACTTCAGGGGGGGTACGTTAACGCAAATGCTCGTCCACGTGCACAGGAAGATTGTGAGCAAGCAGCTCCAGAGAATATCGCCCGTGCCTCTGGTATCTGGTGAAGACCGCCACCCGTGGATAATATCCTCCTCACCTCGTTGAGTGATTCGTGGCTGGCCTAGTAATCCATCAGACCATTTTCGAGCGGGGATACCATGTGTCGGCAAGTAAATGAGAGCTGCCGATAAGAACAGCAAAAGAATACGCATGGCAGCTATCAAGAAGCCGAGCCTTTAGACTCGGTCGAATGTAAGCTGCACAGCTGTTTTGATTGTCCACAACAGCCTAGGAGCAACGAGTTGAGAAGGAAAATGGAGAGGCCATCGCGAGAAAGGGGGGTATTCCGAAGATTGCAGTTGGTTTCAGAATCTACCCCCCTGCGTGAGCGAGAATTTAGGCGCCAAAATGTCGGCGGCAAAAGAGTGACGGTCATTCAGTAATCACGTGATGCAAAACTAAGCGCTTAAACTACTAGTCATTTTATCGTTAATATGCGGCATCTGATTGGTTGGGCCCAGGGTGCTGGTGGTGCCAACGCGCCTTGTTTCAGCGCGTGCGCCTCTGCAGCACAGCCCCCTTTTTTTGGGGTTTACTGCGGGGTCCTACGGGTGCAAAGAGCCCCGCTCTATATATAACCCTAACCCTTGTGTGCCCTTAGTAAAATCAGGTTGCCCCCGCAGTAAATCCCTTTTTCTCCAGCCAAGCTGCTCTCTGAGATTCACCGCCACCTGGTCTCTCCCTTCCAGCTAACTTCCGTCCAGGCTTTAGTCGTCTGTGCATCATTACCATCCTCTCCGAGAAAAGCCTATCAATGGCAGACAGCCACGAGCTTGCTGTGGCTGCCGTCGCGGTGCGAACACGGGAATTTTTTGAGACGCAAACGCCATATCGAGTGTACCATGGTGCTACCAATAGCACACGTCGCTCTCAGCGTCAGGCCGGCAACACTATCGACACGAGCGCCCTCAATCGCGTCCTGAACATCGACACGGCGAAGAAGACGGTTTTGGCCGAGCCAAACGTGCCTATGGATGCCCTTGTTGACGCCACCTTGTCGCATGGCCTAGTCCCTCTCATTGTCATGGAGTTTCCTGGCATCACGGTCGGAGGTGGTTTTTCTGGGACTTCGGGCGAGAGCAGCTCCTTCCGCTACGGTGCCTTTGATGCTACGGTTAACTGGATCGAAATCGTCCTCCCCAACGGCGAGGTAGTCCTGGCCTCCAAAACGGAAAAGCCCGACCTGTTCTGGGGCGCCGCCTCGGCCTTCGGTACCCTTGGTGTTGTCACCCTACTCGAAATCCAACTCCGCGATGCCAAGCCGTTTGTGGAGCTCACTTACCACCACGTCTCCTCTTTTAGCCATGTCATTACCAACCTGCAGTCTGAAGCCTCTGCTACTACAGCCAACGATTACGTCGACGCAATAACATTCTCTATGGACTGCACAATTATCTGTACCGGCCGCCTTGTACCTCCCCCCCCGCCGGGTCAATCTACACAACGCTTCCTCCGCCCGTATGACCCCTGGTTTTATATCCACGCGCAACGAATCGGGAATCGTCTTAAAACATCCCCTGCTGGCACTACCATCACAGAATACATCCCGTTGAAAGACTATCTCTTTCGCTACGACCGGGGTGGCTTCTGGGGTGCGCGATACGCCTTCCGCTACTTTTTTGCACCTTTCAACAGGATTACACGGTTCCTTCTCGACCCTCTCATGCACACGCGTGTCATGTATCGTGCATTGCACCAGAGCGGGCTTTCCGACTTTTATGTTGTCCAGGACGTGGGCATTCCGTACGACAGAGCCGAGGAATTCGTGCAATGGGTGGATCAGCATTTTGAACTGTACCCGCTCTGGCTGTGCCCCTTAAAGACGAGAAGGGAGGAAGAAGAGTCAAGATATGGATTGCATGCGGAATTCGGGGACTTGGATGCAAAGCCTTTATTGAATTTTGGGGTTTGGGGACCAGTTTCGTTTAACAGACGAGAATGTGTGAGACAGAACAGGGAGCTGGAGCGAATTGTGCATGCGCTTGGGGGCAAGAAGTGGTTATATGCTCATGCGTATTATACCGAGGATGAGTTTTGGGCGCATTACGATCGCGGGGCTTACGACAAGCTTCGCGAAAAGTATCATGCCGGGTACTTGCCAAGCGTCTATGACAAGGTCAAGGTGGATGTTGATGCGGAGGAGGCGGCGACACAGGCGTCTCTTGCGACATGGTTGCTGGCTCTGATTTGGCGTATCTGGCCGTTGGCAGGATTGTATGGTGTGTATAAGGCAATTCTAGGAGGGGATTATCTCCTGCAGAAGAGGAGGAGTGATGATAAGTTGGTGCAGGCCGCGAAGAAGAGGTCATGATAATCTTGGATCTAGGGGGCGAGGGCGAGACCCTGCATGGAGTTGTCATAGCCATAATCCCAACATATACCGGTTTCTTGCGCGCGATCCCTGAGAGTGGACCAAGGGTCGCCTAGAACGCATATCCCCGCAAGTTGACCACTCAAACAGTGAGCAAGATCAATGTTTCCTCCTCATCAACGGCTGGGACAAGTACACCGGGAATCACGGGGATATCATGGCCCTACTGAGAGACCTATCCATAGCAGAGGACGCCAAGATTGGCGTTTCAACTCGACCATATATTGCATTCCAGACCGGCTTTCACAGTTATCCTAGCCTGATGCTCCAGAACCTGACATACGGCGACGCACAAACGTACGTAGTCAGCAAATTCAACGACAACCCTGCAAAGGCTGAACTCCGAATTTGGGAGCCGGAAATCAAGAACATAACCCTGGATATGGTTGAGAAAGCGGCAGGAGCCTTCTTGTAGGTCAACTTCGTCGTCAATTCTCTCCTTGAGGGACTTAGAAGCCTTGATCGGCTTGCAGACCCGAGGGGACGGCTCGAGAATCTACCAAACGACCAGCGGGAAATGGCGGAATTCATGCAGGTCGCATCAAAACAAGATGCTTGGGCCTTCTCAAGGTCCTAACCTCATCCTCCTCAACGATTAATATCCGGTACCTGACTGTGAAGTTCACGCACCAAAGCGTCTCAGACTTCCTCTCGACACCTAAGGCCGAAGGGCGATTTCAGGCGTGCCTGGCGAAACAGCCGAACATCAGCTCCTTTGGTCGTCTGATGAGATAAACAATCCTGGAGCTCAAACATGCCCAAAGGGTCTGGTATCCCCACAGCAATAACCAACCAGGTTAGTATCTTGCTGTAGTATGGTACAAGGCTGGCTGTATGGCATTTTGTTTGGCGGTTCATGGAACACGCCAAGCGAACCACCAAGGACGATGAGGTCATCCTCATAAAGCTTATGGCGCACCCCGAGCCTTGACTCTCCTTTCATCATCAGTCACTTTAGCGACTCCCATCCGAGCCACATCACGGAGGGTGGAGCCGCACAAGTCGGCGGCTATGACGTCGCAGGGATAGCGTGTTTAGGGATCCTACCCCTTGAGCTGTGCTTCGGACGACCAATCGAGCACCACCCCAGCCGTCTGGTGCTCCCAGAAGGCGTGGGAGGAGATCAAATGCGGGCTGCGTTGGACTTGATCGCTGCATTGGAGTGGTTGAAGGACGTCAACGATGAAGCCGGGGCTGACTATACCAAAGCTGTGGAGTGGTGTCTGGCTGGGTGTAGCTTCCGAGTGATGGACCGTGGAGGAAACTAATGGACGGAACGGGTTGTTGTGCCGTTGGAAAACTGCTATCGACATCTTGGCTAATACCGGATGCAACTATGATCACCGTAGTGTCCCCTATCCTCCAACTTTGTGTATCGATAGGTACCTTGGGAAATAGGGGTAGGGGGGTAAACATAGGGCCCAACTTAGATGATGTGGAAAAGGGCTGGGCATCGGCAGGATAGCTTCCGTCTGTATTGGACGCGAAATAAAGCCTTAATTTGGTGAGGGATCCTGATGGAAGCTGTGGCATCATCATGGGGATACATTCGGCTGGATGGCGTCGCGAAAGGGACAGGCGAAGCGGGCGTTGCTCATGCACATGTCTACCGACGTGTTCAAGATCATCTTCAAGGGAGGTGATGACGGGGGTATCAATGAGTTGTGCTGGTTGCAGGGGGGAAGGCGGTCCCAGTCTTGGCGGTGGGCCGGCTAAGCGGAACTTGCCGTTATCGATAACGCCGGCAGAGTTAGGGTGGCTTGTGGGCGGGAATCCCCGCACTTGGTAGCTACAGTTGTCCCCGTCACAAACATGCACTCGTCAGCCGGAGCAGCTTCGTTAGGCACTGTTTTGATGACGGATGGATAATTGTATTCTACGCTTGAGCCCCTAAACTGAGGACGCGACCAAGGAACTTGTCCATGCTCGAGTTTTCCGTGTCTCCAACACCGCAGAGGAGGTGGAAGACGCGTCGAACTTCTCCACACCATGGCATCCTCTTTCGAAAACACGCGACGCGACGATCGGCCCGCCGAGAAACACCGCAAGCGCCTGGGGCAAATTTAGAGCCGGTGCCGAGCGTAAGACCTCGACACCCACCTCCAACCCGACTGTAAACGACGAAACACCGAACCTCGCATTGGACTCTACGCTTTCGCTTCCCGACATCGTGGCCGAGGACCTTCAGCCAAAGGGCTACGACTTTGGCTCGAAGAAGCCGCGGAGTGTTCCTAAAAGGAGAACCGATAATAAGCCTTGGGATGAAACCAAGGCCGACACTACAAACCGGCCACCAAAGCGAAAACGTCGACTGAGCGGCCCTAGGTTTGCCTGCCCATTCCTCAAGCACAGCCCAGCGGTACACGATGCCGACAGCGTATGTAGAGGCGCGGGCTTTCCCAACCTACTAGATCTCAAGTAAGCACCCTGGTATTTTATATCTAATTTCACTCGAGCTAACTCATTGGAGGCAGCATCTGTTTCGACGATACGTATTGTTGATCCAATGTCTATATTGTCAAGAAGAGTTTAGTAGCAGGCGCGAGCTCGATGCGCATTTGAGGATACGACCTAGTACATGCATATTGCGGGAAAATAACGGTTTATGTTAGGGTTACGAGAGGTTGATAATGGAACAAGAAGAACAGTTGAAGGTACGGGATAGGTATAAGGATGCGCATGTCGACCCGGTAAAGCAATGGTGTATATTTACCGTGTCATTTTCCCCTTTACTCTTGACCAGGATATCCCATCCCCATGTAGGTACGGTATCTATGTTGCCGTTAGAGACCAGCTGATACAGTTGCGACCTATAGATTACAACCCGGATTTACATTTCGACTTTAAGCAGCATCTTCTGAAGAGTCTTCCACATATGGTTGCGCGCGGTCCCAACCGTAATGGTCTCGTTGACTTGAAAAACCCTGATCAAGTCGCGAAGTGGGTTGGGATCTGCCTTGATAATGTTGAAAAGGAATACCGGAGGCCAATCGCCCCTGGCACCCAAACTGCTGAGGATCAAATACGTCCAAACCCTCTAGGAAGTAACGTAGGCGAGCTATTCCCCACGACGCAGGGGCAATCGCCCAGGAATACGCGTACCCGGCAAACATGCTGGACGTTGACCTTTCTTGGGACTTTGGGGATGAGTCGCGGGAGGGATATCTAGCCAGCAACGCTTGAGCCGCCAGATGCGCGGCGTCTCTGTCAGATCATCTAGATGCTGTCCATTGAGCATCTGGGATGCGCGGGTTGCATGCTTCCTGATAGCTGTATCGAATCATTCAGCCATGGGCTGATGGCAGGGCGAAGCTGGGCTGCGAGCATCATCATGTCGATTGCCTGGATATACAGCGTCGTAACAACCGCTCAGCTCGCATGCACTGAGAGTGCCCAAACTGCAGTTGATGGGGCGCAAAAGAAAATTAAACAAAAGAAATGACATTCCAGGCATTTATTGTCGGCCGGCCCGTGTAATTTTCACCTCCAGTCATCGCTGTTACGCCTGAGCAACGCTGCCGACGTGCCGTGCCTGAGATGGACTTGCTTGGCGGTGGTGCACTGTGGGGTGCTTCACGTCATCTTGCTCCAGGTTGTGAGGGGTCCTTTTATCGAGCTCGATCTTATCGATCCGACTGCCCGGCGAAGACGGCCCCACCTGTGCCTGAGGTGAAGCAAACGGCTGCCACAAAGATCGGCGGCATTCGAAAAGCGGTTGCGTACCTGGAAACAACCAGCTCCAAACATCTGTTTCCGCTATCTTCAGCTCGATCGATTCGCTTCGGAAATGGCCCTGTGCGATTGAAGCCCGTCTCCGCATCGTCGTCTCAACAGGCTCCGTCCGATGTTTGGCAGAGACTCCACTGATCCCGCAGACTCGGTACGCCAAAACCCGCCTGACAGCCCTAGCGACTTCCATCTCGCAAAATATGACGCAACACACCCATGCGACCCCGCGCTGCCGCTACATGCAAAGCAGACAGGTCCTTCTCGTCTTTGTAAGAGAGGTCGGCATTCACCTGGAGACCCAACAGTAATTCGGTAATGGCGGTCAAGTTTTCCGTGTCTCCTGAAAGCTGCACCACTCGCAGCAAGACCTCGTTGGGGTTAACGTCGGGGATAACTTGACAGCCCTGGGCCGTGAGCAATTCCACAACTGTCGGGTCCATCTCGATTGGAATTATTTTTCGTACATGTAACGACAACAATTCTCAAAGATGGGACGATAAGGGAGGGTTGTTAGAAGTTAAAATTAGTTGGGCAGCAATTCATCTGATCTAGGAAGAATGTGGTCCAATCATGGAGGGCATTCTCCGCGCGGGGTATTCTTCCCGCCATCCCAGCCTCCATATCCATTGATAATGGCGGGGGCAAGTGCAGAACTGGCAAGAAAGCTGGTATAAGCAATGAAAGAATCTACCTGGTATTTACATGGGGAGCACTGCGCCTCCAAACACTGACGTGTAGTCAACTTGACATGAAAATAACCCCTAACTTTCAACTTGTTTTCCCTGTGAGTGCAGGTAATTGCCATGGTCTGGCTGAATGGGTAGCTTGTAAAGAGCCACGCTGCATTCCCAATCCGTCGATTTAGAGCTCCGCATCCCGTCCTTTTGGAAGGGCTGTCTTAGTTGGTAGTAGGCTCGGTTTGCGCGCCGAACGCTACGCCCATCGTCCATGGTGATTGAGTAGGAGATGCCGCATCAGGACCCGACTACTCTCTGAGCCATACCTTCAGCGCCGCTCTGTCAGATCGGTAACCTGGCCCAGATCACAACCTGCCTATCAATCTGCCAATGGCAGCTAGGGCTTTAGAAAACCCCTGGCAGTGGGTTCGATTGGCCAGTCGTGATTCTGCTTGGTTTCCAGCCCGTGAAAGATCGTTTTCGTGGTACTTTACGGCTTGGTAGTAGTGGCTGATGGATCAACACCTGCCGATGCATCTCTTCTCTTTTGCCAGGTGTTGAGAATGGAAACTTGAGGCCCCGGACATGGATGAAGAAGCTCAAGTGTTGATAGACAGGCTAGGCCTTGGTAAAGAGTCTCCCAGTTACACAATTCTTTAAATGCCCACCAAGTGATGATCTGCCTGACCAGCCTTTCCGGGATTGAGTGTAGTACTCTAGGAACGCCTCTGAAGTTCACGATCCCTCCCCATGTCCACACTACACAGAGGCGAGGCGATGAGGACATACCCAGCTTGTCTCGCATTGGGCAAGACGCCGAGAAATCACTTGCGCTTGGATGAAGGTTCGGTGTGTGCGGGTCCAGACCGCCGTGCAATGAAAGGGCCCACGTCGATTTCGGAATCCAAGATGCGTAACAAGACCGCCTATCAGGGTGCCCAAAGTTGATGCCTTGAAAGTGAGAAATCCGCTTTCATCCCAAGTGTGTGATCTGGTATCCCGGCCTGCTTGAACATGCACGCCGTGCCCAAAAATTCCTTTGGCGCGTTTCCCCCACTACGCCGCCTTTCTTTTGCAGCCGTGAATTCATTTAGATTCGCGTTTTCTCCCGACTTTACCTCACAACACAACACAGTTTCGAGACTCAAGTCACCTTGTTAACGTTCCGTGCTTGGGATTTCCAGCACAAGCAATCTTGTTGGCTTGGGAATCGTCCGGCCCAGTTGAAATCGCCCGGCTCGGGAGTCGTTGCCAGGCTCGGGAGTCGTCACCAGGCTTGGGAGGAGTCACCCGGCTCAAGAATCGCCCGGCCCGGAATCGCTCAGCCTCGCGTGGTCCCACAACACGGGACGCCTTTGATCCACCACGGCCTCGCACGCTGTCATTCCAGTAAGTCCCCGCCTACTTCTCTCATGTTCCGCAGCGCAGCCTCTCAATTGCACTTCTTTTAACAATACCTGTTTGGCAACAGCCGCAGACTTTTCCCATTCTCCTCCAAGCCGACTTGAAAAAACTTCACTTTACCATTTGGAGCCCATTCAACCACATTCACAAGGCACGTGCAGCAAGAGACAGCCTTTCCTTCAACATGTCGCACAAAGACATCGCTCTGCCGACGGTGGCAGATGATTTCGACAATGAGGCAGTCACCAACGCTGTCAACCCTCACACCACGCCCGTCAACCCCGGCCCTGGCCAGCAGCAGCCATTCGGATATTTCCACGGACCCATCCCGAACAACAATCCGGGCTGGGTGCCCCCCCGGATTGCAGAGCAACTGGCCAGCGGGGTGAGAAACCCGCGAATCTACGTGGGCATGGACAATAACCCGCCTGTCGCAGCGGAGGTGTTGTCACCCTTCAACACATTTGTCTGCGACGTCATCGTCGACGCCGAAACCAACACCATGTGTGGATCGACCAGCATCCACCAGCGCGATCTGCGCCGCCATATGCGCGAGCGCCACCCCGGAGCGATTGTCTCTGGCAGTCGTCCCTCCGGCCAACTCTCCAGAGACGAAAAGGAAGCGGGCCTGAATGCCCTCAAGCAGTGGGTGCTATCCGGCGGTTGGCGCGATGCCAAGTACGCGAAAGAACCCAATGTGGATGAACGCTTTTTCATCAAGAAGCTCGCAGATGCGGCCGAGGCTATCGCTGCCAATGATGAGATCTTTGCGGCAGAGTTTGGCACCGTCTTCAACCGCGCTGGTTCACGTTCTCCTGCTGCTGCTACGCCTGCTTCTTCTTCAGCTACGGCGACTGCTACGACTTCTTCTGCTGCGGTCACTGCTACACCTGCTGCGACCACGGCTACGACTGGTCCCGCTGCTGCTGCTTCTGCTGCTACGGCTTCTACGACCACCACGGCTGGTGCTGCTCCCGCCCCGAACTGGGAGCATCTGCTTCATTCAGATGGATTTTGGACCGGCCCACGTCAAGTAGTAATCTGGTGTCCGGAATGTGGTTATGCTCTCGTCGATGCCCGCGGCCACTCTCCTCTGTACAGGCGCCTGCCTCAGCCCTGTCCTTGGCGAACGTTGACAAATGAGGATGAAATCGCCAACCGGTGGGAAGCATACATGCGCCGAGACTTTGACGAGCTCTGGAGACTCAATTGTCAAGATCTATGAGTGGGTGGTTTTCTCTTTCGATTTCACACTCGGTCCAGTGCATCACCTTCAGCTTGCCAGCTAAGATCACTACATGTATGTTCCCATGTCAACCCCCCTGGGTTTCCTGTCCTCTGCCTGCTAACTTTTTGGGTTTCAGATCAAGTTTAAATCCCTGGCAATCGAGAGCTTGAAGAAGGGCAGAAGGGCTAAAGGGAAGATGGTGTGTGTTGGTCCTCATCTTTGTTGAGGGCATGGGGAGTGCTGCTAAAGGACATCTGTGTTGGGCGGCAAAACAGTGGAATGTTTACCTAAGCGGGCAAAGGGAATAGATCGCGACGCCCGTGGTAATAGACCAATACATTTGAGTTTCGGTGCAAGCTGGAGAACGAGAAATAACATGGGGGACGCTGCATGGTGAAGAACCTATCAGAAGAACAGCACTTTTAGCAGACCCAGAGCTGCACCCTTTGCTGTACGTCCCAAACGCTGATTGAATTTCATGCCCGACATCGCTGATATAGAATGATACTTTCCCCAAATCGGGGCGGGAACACCAAGTAACTGACATCCATGTCCTTCAAGCCGACCAGGTTGACACTGCCCGGCGTCCAGTGTCCATCTTGGTCAAGGTGGTAATTCTTCCAGAGTTGCCTCAATTGCCATGCGCCGCCAACAGGCGAGCCATCCCATGATGCCCCCGCGTCCGAGCGACCATCAGAGCGGTCCTGCCATCAACTCCCTTGCGATTGGGCTCGATTCTTGGGTGCCGCAGCAGCAGCCTGGTAACCCCCTCCCGTCCCCCATCCGCCGCCACTAGCAATGGTGTTCAGCCTTCTCGATCGTCGTGGTTCGGGTTCGTCCTTGGGTGGTCCAGTAACAACTGTGCTATCCTATCATCTCCGTTGCTCGCAGCATACCAGAGAGGCGATCTTCTAGACCAGTCCTCCCTGTTGGGGTCGATCTTGGCATGAGCCATAAACAGCCGTACTACAGCCTCGAATCGCCGCCTCGCTGCTGCGCACAGCGGCGGCTCACATGTCGAGTCCCACCACTCATGCGTCACTCTCCACGCCTCATGCGCAACGGAAGGACGGTTCACCTACACGTCGTCTCGTGCTAAGAGGAGCTGCACCACATGGGCGTGGCCGTTGAATGCCGCGGCCCACAAGGGTGTTGGTATTTCGCAAGAGGCACTCCACATGTTCATGTTCGCATCAATGTCATCTCGCTCTAGAAGAAGCCGAACAATTTCCCGGCGGCCTCGTGCCGCAGCCTCCACAAGCGGGAAACGGCCCGGTCCAGACGCGTTGGGGTTGACATCTCGACGCTGGAGCAAGATCCGAACCATGGCCGCGTCGGCTCGGCTAACAGCGCGGTCCAAAGGTGCCTCCCTGTTGTCTGACCTCCAAAACCGGCCAAGGTTAGGATCCACGTCTGTCCGCGCCAAAAGCAGTTCCGCCACGGCATGGCGGCCGCATGATGCCGCAACGAACAGCGGCGTGCAAGAGGTGCGACAACCGGGCGGGTGATTGGTAAACACGTCGGGGCGGTTTCTGGCCAGGGGCAGCCTACGCGCGACCCCCGCGTGTCCCTAGTACGCGGACACCAATAGCACGAAGCCACCTGTGTTATAGGGGCGTTTCGCTCTTGTTGGTCTTGGGTTCGGGGCCGGCCGCCGAAACTACCAAGACACGCAGTTAGGACGTCAAAAATGCAGGCTTGGTGGGGTTTCTACTCACCGACGCTCTATGCGAGGGCTTGTGTGACGACCTTCTGGGTGGACTGGATGCAGGTGGCGGTGGGGAGTCCATGGTGCGCCGAATAACGGAGCTGAACCAAAGTGCCTTCATGTTTAGTGACGCAGCGGGATAGTCGTTTAGATTTGACGAATAATAGCTTGAACAAACTAAGGCCGATTATGGATTGAGAAGAGGGAATGCAGAACAGTTCAGAATCTTTGCCATGAAGTTGACAAACTGGGAATTGGCATGTGCTGAGACGACAGCCTTTGCAGCTGTGGGGCAGTGTGGCTGGCCGCCTTAGGCATCAGTCCCCTTGCGCCTACTTTGCGCACGGAATCTTGCCATTTGCTCCGGATGAGGAAACCGCGGTGGACGAGGATGTCTGAGGCTCGCACAAGATGAGCGGCATTGGTCACAAGCTCCGTTGGATAGCTCTTGCCTTCCAGTCTTCGACGCTGTGTGCGGCGTCATGGCCTTTTTATTCTTTCCTTTTTCTTTTGCGGGCTGGGGAGGTGACTCGAATGTCAGGGGATCTCGGAGCACGTTGCCAAAGTTCTTGCCATATTAGCTAGCTGCACTGGCACCTGATTTTGGGGCCAGCCGACGCTGGAGCCTGCCAAGCACCGAAATGAAAGAGACCCCCACCTGCCTTCAAACTTCATCCTCCTGCGTCATCCGTCCAAGTCCATGCCCGCGTTTGCCTCGCAACCCCGCCAACAACCGGTAGACATCTCCTTCCTCCCTGGCAACTCGGACAATGGATGTACCCAAAGCCCCAGTCAGGCACGAGTACCGTGGTCATGGCAAACCGAGAAGGAGCTCATTGTATGTCGTGCAGATCCAGGGGTCCTCGTGGAAGTGATTGCTACATTGATCTGACCCATTGGACGGACAAACTCGCACCCTTCGCTGGCCTCGCATCTAGGTGTTAGAACACGACTCACGCATGTGCAGCCTTCGTGGAGGGTACATTTCTGCGTCTGCTTGACACTTTGTAGAGAAACCACGAGGGTATTGGCACCAGGGCCGGCTGGAGCTCTCTCCCACAGCGGGCGGACGCTCCCAATCCTTTCTGTACATCCAGATACACCCTACCGCGCCGTTATCCATCATCCCAGGCCACCGGCCAGCAACACCCACGGGCGTCATGACCCCATCATGTATCCACGGCAAGGGATTCGAGGGCGCTTCGCCCGGGACCTGCAAAGCCATGGAGAGGACCACTCGCCCGGAAGAACGCGACGCCCATCCCCGAAAATGACGCCGCCAGTCAATAACATCGATTCCTTCTCCCTCCAGCAAGACCCTGTCTGGATATTGGGGCGACTGTCGTTTGCTGAACTGGATCCCTCGGATAGGGCACTCCAACTCGTCGTCAACGTTGCGGAGCATGGCGCGGTGGCAGACCCACTCGCCGACATCCATGTTGTCGACGAGGGCCGCGGCGTTGCTGCGGAGCCAGTCAGACCAAGATGGGGCAAGCCGGAAGCGGCTGATGGATGGGATCGATGCGCCCTTTCCCTCTCCTCCCACAGCGACTACTCCGTCCGGCAGCGGAACACAACCGCCGGGCTCGGCGAGGCTTTGTAACGGCAGTCCGTCCAGGCAAGGCAACTCTCCCCCTCTGCGTATATCAAAGTTGTCCCAGTTCAGCATGCAGGCTACCATGACCATGGCTACCGCCTGGCGGCCTTCAGGGGACGAAATGATCTCGCGCGGATGACGACGTGATCGGGATGGTCTGCGATGAGGAAATGCCGGAGGGAATTCGACGGGGCCCACCTGTTGTTTCCCACCCGTCCGCTGAGGGAACCGAGAGCAAAGAGGAAGGCGATTTGGGACGAGAAAAATGCGCGGGCCACTCCATGCCATTTTCTCGCCAACAGCATCTTGTCGGCAACGCGCGAGAGGACGCCGGCAACATGGATCAAGCGGCTACGTGTATCCGTATGGGCCGTCGGGTCCATCAGTGTTGGATCTGGGAAGGGGTTAGCGAAGAGACGGTGATGGGAGGGGGGGACGAACAACCGAGGGCGGCCAATGTGCTCAGGAAGCCAATGATCTCTTGAGCTGCTACAGGCAGCGGCAGCAACCTGATCGGTGAGGCTTTGGGATCGGAGAACCTCCATGCGGTGAAATTGTAGGGCTCTAGGAGATCCTCAAGCTTCGCCACAAGAAAGTCCGGCTGAGGGGCGGCCATAGCGAGGCGCGCCCAAATTCGCTTGGCTTTCTCAGGCGGGATTTTGGAGACGAGGAGTTTCGTAAGGCTTCCTTGTTCGGCACGCCGCGTGAGACTGGGTGGCCGACCTACCAACGTGCACCTGTCAGTTCGAACCGATCTCAGTCGGCCAGCAACGGAAATACCAGGTATTCACCTACAGTACGGAGGAAACATGTCTGGAACACGAACAAGTCGTCGCACGCGAATCGAAGGCGGCGGCATGTTTGGTCAAGAGAGAGCACATCCCCGATCTCAGAGTATGCTACGATGTTCTGGATGATCTCCCGTGGCAAGATTGTAATGGGGGCAGCCATACTTCGATGCTATTGCTGCTGGTACGGTGAATGAGATGAGCGTAGACGAATGTTAAACGAGAGATGAGGTTGGCTTTGGGTTTTTGGAGACACGAGATTTTGGGGTTGCACATCTGGCGAATCAATTGGGCGACGGGCCTGTGGTGCTTAATTGGTCCTGCGCAACAGAGCGCGTGGTCCGCCCAGACGCTTCCGACGCCGTTTGCGATGGATGCGAGCACAGGTACGAACTCCAAGGTAGGGACAAAAACACTGGGTGGGGCACAACAAACAGACCGGCGAACTTACAATGAACGGGGCCATCACGTACATGTGGTTTGAGAAGCACGACTCACGCCTCTCTCTAACTCTAACCACCAGACCGAAAAAGCGTGCAATGTTGCACTCCAAGGAACCTACCCAGCTCACTCTCAAGAGCCCCCGCCTCCCAGGCCTGTGTCCCACAAGCCGCAGGATCGTTTCTTCCGGTCGACCTTTGTTTAGCAAGAACGCCACCTCAATTCTGAGCGTTTCAACTGCAAGCCCCTGCAGCAATCACTGGGCCATCGAACACAGGCAAGCGTTGGAACTGCTTGATAAAAGTTATTTTTAAAGCTAGGTAGGTATATACGGCTTGTGTTGAACCTCTCTCATATCTGTCTTTGATCACCGTCTAACCACATGCACCCTAACAAGCACAAACCGAACTCGGGAATTACCACTTGCACGTCCCCTTTATTACTTGTCCTTCCCCACCTCCAGCGGACCGCCAGGCTTAGTCGCGGTGATGGCCACGTACCGCCACCGTCCGCAGCCGCGATATCCGGCCACGCCCCCGACGGTATTGATGAAATAGCGGTGCAACCCGAGCACGCGGATGAACAGGTAAGGGATGATGGCTAGGACGAAGAAGAGGCGCACCATAGGCCGGATGTTCTCTGAATAATCGCGCACCTCAGCGTCTTGGAATCCCGCATCCTCAATCATCTTCTTGAGGACGCCCGCCTCGGAACGATCGTTGGTCGGCATTGCACTCCAGCGGTTGACTGTGCGCATCTCGGCGACCAGCTCCTTGGGCGAGGTCTCGTCGACCGCCTCGTGGCCGTATTTGAACAGGGCGACGCGACCACCCGGGCGTGGATGCGGTAGAATCCAGCCAGGACGGCCTCGGGGTCTGTAGCGTGCACAAAGGTCTCCATGGTGTAGGCGCCGTCGAAGGACTCCTCTGGGAGGCTTTCGAGGTGGCGGTAGTTCATCTTTTGCACGGTAAAGGCGCTCTTGAGGACGCCTGAGCGGGCGATATTGCGGGCCGCCTTAGCGATGTGATGGTCAATGATATCGATCCCCGTGATGTGCCAGACGTAGACCTTGACCATATGCAGGGCAACGTGGCCCACACCACACCCAGCATCAAGCACCTGGGTACCCTTGGGTGGGCCGAGAACTTTGGCTAGCTTATCCTCTATTCTTTGTAGTGACTTGCCGATAGGAAAGGGTTAGTAGGTGTTGCGGTCCCAGTATCTAAAGTGGCGGGTCCCGCCGAGAACCAAGCGATAACCGATGCGGGATTCGAGCGAGTTGTAGTAGGACTGCAGCTGGGAATTCTCATTGACAAGTGGGATCCTACTAGAGGACCCGTCCTGCGAAGAAGGCGCCATTGCTGGGAAATCTGGGGAAATCTACTACCACTCGATCGAACGGAAATTGCCGGCTGGGCGTGAAGCGGCCTTCAACCCGACCACCAACTGCAGCCACGCGGCAGCAGCAATTAATCCTCGTGCCGCTAAGGACTTGACTTTGAAGAGAGGAGCTTAAAATGCCGAGGGACTGGGGGCGGTGGGAAGAGCAGATGTTTGATTGCTGTAGTCGGCTTGGTGTGGTCGGCTGCGGTCCCGACACGTTCCGAGTTTGCAAGGGAAACATGGCAGGAGCTTCCAGGTTCATCGTCGCGACAGGAGTGAATTCCATGTCGGCTACCTTTACCATGTCCATTTTGATACGTTTTTGTTATTTTTCACAAAGTCGCCCTCCTTTGGGCGGGTTTTTCCGTTGGGCTTTTTTTGTTCCACGCGAGGATCTCTTGAATTTCTGTGCAGAAATGCTAGCGCGCGCCTGGTTCACCGTGCCGCTGCCGTGCTGGTTGATGGTTGATATAATTGGCCTGGGGTTTCAGTAATCCCCAACCCAGTCCGAAACGTGTCCGAGCAAGAGCCACTGAAATCAGCACAATGGCTGGAGGCACGGACAGGTCAGGAACTGAGAACCAGCAAGTCGGGTCGGACATGCATCATTGTGTATCATCATTATAGTGAGGCAGGAACACGGCCAGACTGCAGTACCCGACTGGGGCGACCTCTCCTCCCCCTTCCCCCTCCTGTTTCTCCCGTCTCTCCCCCGTTGGAACTCCACCAACTTTTCATGACACTCCACTGTGACGACCATCTGCTCAGATATTGACCTTGGTGTTGCTGATTCCAGCCCCATGTCCTTTTCTATTTCTTTTTCTATTTCTTTTTCTTTTTCTTTTGTTTTGGCATGATCATTATCTTAGCTCCTAGCGGTCCCCCATGGCCAGCAGTTCTCCCTTGACCAATGGAACAGATTACTATGAGCTGCGTTGGGGCTGGGTCGAAGCAGGCAATGATCGAGGAACCCTTGACATTCTCCCGTCCTGTTCCATCACCATTGTCCTCTGCTGCTGGGTCGCCACACATCCTAACGTCGGCACCCCTAACGAGGGTTTCATTCACCGATGTATCGACAAGACGCACCTGGCTGTGGTCGGCCTGCTAGGCCCGGACCTTCTCTTAGGGTTCGCCCGCGGCCAGCTCTCCAGTGCGAGACGGAGTGTGAAGAAATTCAAGGAGGACAAGGTCCCGTGCAACGGCGCAGAGTGGACAATTATGCACGCATTCTTTACCGACATGGGCGGGATATACCTGACGAGTCCCGACTACCCGGACGGGTTCCCGATTAATTCAGAGCAACTCCACTGGCTCGTCAAGCATTTCCACGTGGATTTCCCCGACATGGAGCAGATGAACATCAAGGAGAGGAACACCTCAGACATGCTGTCAAGGTGAGCGGTCCTTTTTCCCCGTTCTATGCCAATTTTTTTTTTTTTTTTTTTTTTTTTTTTTTTTTTAACTTTTTAATTTTTCCCTTTTTTTTTTTTTTTT
>Ga0247763_1000673_pt1 | contig 20603 bp, 14 predicted proteins | sample UWRJL141409B4_FD_179926 | JGI IMG/M metagenome (GOLD analysis project Ga0247763, IMG submission 179926) | Plant litter microbial communities from Arlington Agricultural Research Station in Wisconsin, United States - UWRJ-L141-409B-4 | ecosystem: Environmental > Terrestrial > Plant litter >...
CGCGGACGAAGTGATCTGGACCATCAAGGGCTCGGGGCCGAGCGCCGGCACATACCACGGCCGCGAGGCGTTCATGGCTCATGCCGTGCGTCCCTTCTTCGCGCGCCTGTCCACGCCCGTTCGGCCTCGGCACTTCCAGATCTGGGCCGACGGGGCGCATGTCATCGCGCAATGGGAAGGGCACGCGGTGGCGCGCGATGGGCAGCCCTACCGCAACGAGTTCGTCTGGATCTTCCGCATGAGGAACGGCAAGGCGATCGAGGTCACGGCGTTCCTCGATCTCACCCGTTACGACGACGTGTTGCGCCGCATTCCTTCGCCCGCCCCCGAGTGACGGCGTCGCATCGAGAGCGCGCTCGGTCGACCGCGCCCTCGCCCACGCGGGGCCCTCCGCCTCGAGGGGGAGGCGCTCAGTCGCGAGATCACGATCACCGAGTTGCCGGAAGGATCCACCAGCGTGAAGCGCGCCTTCCCCGCGCGCAGCCGCGAGAGGCGCGGAGCCCCCCCTTTGTGGGATGGGCTCGAGGGCGATACTTGCCCATGCTGCTACCCCGCGCCAGGCGACCCAACGAACTGCCCGAGGGCATCTAGCCCAGAGCTGGATTGGCCCTCGCGAGATGACGATCACCACCACGGAATGAGATACCATGAACACACCGTCCACTCCCAGCATCCTGCCTCGAGACGCCAGGCTCCTCGCAACGATTCTCGCGGCAACAGGCGCCAGCGCTCGGCCTCTTCTGCTGACCGGCGGCACAGTGATAACGATGAATCCCATCATGGGTGACTGGGCGAATGCTGACGTGTTGATTGGTGGCAAGGTGGTCGTCGGGGTTGGTCCGGGACTGCTGACCGCTGCTGGTGACGACAACATGATCGTCATCGACTGCGCCGGCACGGTCGTCATGCCATCGCTCGTCGATTTTGGTTCTACGCAAAATTCCGGGACGCTGACGCCGGGCACCTCAGCCAATATCGCGGTGATCCGCCTGTCTGATTCTACGGGCTCGCGTGACCCCGCCATGCTGGCTCGTCGTGGTCATCTCGAGGTGGTGATCGCCGAGGGAGAGATCAGCCTCTGGGATGGTGTTCCTATGCGCGAGGATGCCAGAATCGACGTTCCCACTCTCACTGCAGACCAGTCGGGCACGCATATAGGCACGTGGGTAGATGAGAACAACTTCCTGCGGCAGAAGCTGCTACCCGACGGCCGATATGACGAGGCACGCGGCGATCGCCCGAGCGCCTATCGAGGGCGCTATTGGGTAAGCGGAACCCGCATCGATTATCTCGACGATCTCGGCTTTTGGGCGTTTGGCGAATTCAAGGATGGCACGCTCCATCACGCCGGCTATCGCTTGACTCGACGTTGAGCAATCGCCGTGCCGCGCTTGCGAACGTGGAGCGGAACCGTCGGGCGCCGCACGTCCCCTCCTCACTGCACCATTGGCTCGAAGTGGCGGGGCACGACCAGCCGAGTCTGTGGCGAACACGCGGCGACCTCCGCCGCGAAAGCGCGCACGTCCTCCGTCAGCGACGGGGCTGCGGGAGGCGGAGCACGCCAGTCGTCGAAGTGGGTAGGGTAGACGAGCGGGGGATAGCCCAGCGTGCGAAGGAGACGGCACGTGTAGTCGTGAATCTCGTGGCGCAGGCCGGGCGCGATGATGGCGATGTCGGGGCGTAGGCCTTCGAGCTCTCGCTCAATGAAGTTGGCGGTGCCGCTGACCAGGACCTGACGACCTGCGATGCGCACCAGGTAGATGAACGTGCCACCCTCCTCGTATTCGGAGGACTTCATCGGCAGGGTCGGCTGCGTGGTGAGGCCGCGCCCGAAGGTGTGCTTGTTGTCGAGGGCGGCATGCAGGCTGGGGATGACGCGTACCGAGAAGCCGCCGAAGGCGAAATCTTCTCCGCCCTTGACCGTGATCAGGTGGTCGGCGGGAACACCGCTCGCCAGGGCGAACCTCGTGGTGCTATCGCTGCCGAGGATCTCGGCACCGGAGCGGAGCGCGATGGAGGGCGCGTCGAGCACGTGATCCACGTGCGAATGGCCGATCAAGATCAGTCGGGCGCGCGCGGGCGCGTACCGAGCGATGGCATCGGCGTCGGGCACGATGGGCGCGTCGAAGTTCGGCCGCGACAGGTAGGGATCGACGAGGATGGTGCTCTCACCGCTCGAGAGCTGCCAGCCAGCGACCCCGAGATACGTGATCGCGAGCGGTCCCTCTTCGGCGGGCGCGCTGGGCTGCACGGGCTCTGCCGCGCTCCGCGTGCAGCTCACGAGGAGCAACGCCAAGGCCAAGGCTCGAAGGAACGTCATGCTCCGGCGTGTATCCCGGGCACGGCGCCGACGCCACCTCCATGATGCTAAAATTTTAGCAACTAGTTGCTAGATTTATAGCATCGAGTTAGGCTGCCCTGCATGAAGCCAGCCTTGACCCGGCGCGAGCGCGAAATCATGGACATCGTCTACAGGTTGGGGCGCGCCAGTGCTCAGCAGGTCCTGGATCATCTGTCGGATCCCCCGAGCTACTCGGCGGTCCGCGCGCTGCTCCGGCTGCTGGAGGAGCGGGGCCACCTGCGACACACGAAGGAAGGACAAAAATACATGTTCGTGCCCAGCGTGCCGCGTAGTGACGCTCGCCGCAAAGCGTTGGCGCATGTCGTCTCCACGTTCTTCGGCGGCTCCGTCGAACAGACGATGTTGACGCTGGTCGAGTCCTCCCGCTCGAGGTTGTCCGCCGACGAGCTCGATCGCCTCGCGGAGATCGTCGAGCGCGCAAAGAAAGGTGAGTCTCGCCAGTGACGCTGGCGTTCATGGTGCAAACGCTCGCCGGCGGCGCCCTCGTGCTGTCGCTCGGATGGGCGCTCTCGCATGGCTTCCGTGCGGCGTCGGCGGGCTTTCGGCGCCTCATCCTGCTGCTCGGCTTCGGCGCTGCGCTGGCGTCCCCGCTCCTTTCGTTCGGCGTGCCGGAGTGGCGGGCGCCGCGTATTGTCGTTCCATCGACCTTGAGCCACGCTTTGTTGAATGTGCTCGCGGATCACGCCGAGCTGAGCCCATCGGGCGGGCTGCCGAGCGCGAGCGCGCGAGCACCTTCCCTGGAGCTGCCGAACGCCGGCACGCTGTGCTTTGGAGTGTGGATCGGCGGGGCGGTCCTGCTGGTCTTGCGGCTGTTCATCGGTGTGCGTCGGGCCTCTAGGCTGGTCAGTTCCGCGGAGCCGCTGGAGCCGGGGGTCCGCGTCAGCAGTGCCGTGGCCGGGCCGGTCGTGGTGGGTCTGCTATCACCGATGGTGATTCTGCCGCGCCGGGCGCGGGAGTGGAGCGCTGAGCGACTCGAGATCGTACTGCTGCACGAGAAGGCCCATGTGCGGCACCGGGACGGGCTCGGCCTTGCGTTCGCGGAGTTCGCTTGCGCCGTGTACTGGTTTCATCCCCTCGCCTGGCTCGGCGTGACCCGGCTGCGGCGTGAATGCGAGCTCTACGCCGATGAGGCAGTGGTCGGCAGCGGTGTCCGAGCCATCCGCTACGCGGAGCACCTGCTGGAAGTCGCCCGAGAAATGCGCGGAGACCGGCGCGCCCTCACCGGGGCCCTGGGCATGGCCGCTCGGCCTTCGGAGCTCGGTCGCCGCGTCGAAGTCCTGCTGTCGCGGAAGACCGCTCCGCCACGGCTGACCCGAGCACGCAACGTGCTGACGTCCCTCGGCGCGCTCGGGCTCCTTTCCTTCGTCACGTCGCTCGAGGCGGCACCCGAGCCCACTGTGAAGCGCGCTGTCGCGAGCCCGAGTCAGGCGGCCGCCGCTGACACGTTCGATGCTCGGCTGCAACGGATCGTCGTGGAAGAAGTAGCACGCGCGCGCCACGACTCGGGAGCCACCCGCGTCGCCGCCGTCATCCTCGACGCCAAACACGGCGAGGTGCTCGCCATGGATGACGACGAGCCCGGCCGCCCCATCCCCGTGGCCTCGACGCTCAAGCCACTGACGATCGCGCTCGCGCTCGACGGCGGATACATCACACTCGATCAACGCTTCGACTGCGGCAACGGGCGCCGCAGCTATGGCCCGGACGGCTCGCGAGCCCTGCTTGACGCGGGCTCATACGGCTGGCTCGACGCGGGCCAGATCCTCGCCGTGTCCTCCAACATTGGCATCTCCCGCGTGTTCGACGCGCTCGGTGGCGCCCGGTTAAAGCGAGGGCTCGAGCGCTTCCAGCTCGAGACCCCGCCACAGGTCGATGACGGAAGCCTGGAAGGCGCGATGCTGGCGATGGGCGCGCTCCACGCGACTCCTGTCGCGCTGGCGGCGGCCTATGGCGTGCTCGCCCGCGACGGGCTCTATCCGTTGGCGATGCGGACCTCGACGTCGCAAGCACCCGCGCGTGTGATCGGCTCGGCAACGGCACGCACGGTGCGCTCTCTGCTCGAGGAAGCGGTGTACGGCGATGAGGCCACGGGCCGTCTCGCCCAGGTGCCAGGAGTGCGCGTCGCCGGCAAGACGGGCACCGCCGATGGCGACGCGCACGTCGCGTTGTTCGCGGGCATGTTACCCGCCGAAGCCCCGCGCTTCGTCATCGTGGTTGCTGTCAGCGAAGCTCAGACTCATGGCACGGGGGCTACCCTGGCGGCTCCGGTCTTCGCGCGCATCGGATCGCGTGCGATGGGCGACTGATGCCGCAGCGTCGATTGACGCTGTCGTGAACATCTGCCGCTTTCCATTCCGGCACCGTTCGGCGATGCCGCGAGCTCGTGGATCACTCGAGGTGTACGATCGCGACGCCCGGCATCTGCCAGTGAGCGAACGCGGACGGCTCCGCAGCTCCAGTCAGATTCGTCGAAGACCACCTGTCTCTCGCGGCGTCGCCGTCACCGCTTTCTGACCTCCCGGGCGAAGGACTTGGCCCAGAGCGGTCGAGCACTTCCAGCGCGACGCGAAGCTCGGCACGATCGGCTGGCGCAACGGCATACGCCTCCGCGCCCGAGCATCTTCCCCGCGGAGGCTCGGGTGATGCGTCTCACCGATTGTCGGCTCGTGATGAGCCGTTCTGCCGGACTCGAGCGACGTATTCATGACGGATTCGAGGGCGGCCCGGCACGAAGCACGTGACACGACGCACTCTCGCCCGTCTGTAGAGTGTCCCTCTTGCTTCGAGGTTAACTCAATGAACTCATCGCGTGACGTCACGACCCTCCGCAGCGCCGCGCTGCTCCTCGCGTTCGGCTTCGCCTGCTCCGACGGCGATCCGCTGCTGCTTCCGGATCCGAATACGCCCCCGGAGAGCATGGCGCCCTCCGAGCCCGGCGCGCCCTCCGAACCCGGCGAACCGGGCAGTGTCGGGTCCGGTGGTGTCGGGTCCGGTGGTGTCGGTTCCGGAGGTGTCGGTCCCGGGAACCCGATGCCCGCGCCGGAGCGCGAGTCCGGCGACGGCGTCCCCACCGACGTGGACGTCGCGCTGGCTCCGCCGGGCGAATCCGGCACGACGAGCCCGGGGGCGGCCGGCGCCGGCGGCGCCGATGCAGGCCCGCCCGCGGCCAGCCAGCGCCCGCTCGACCTCCTGTTCGTGGTCGATAACTCGATCTCCATGGCGGACAAGCAGCAGCTCCTGCGTCAGGTCAGCGGCGTGCTCGATCGCTTTGTGCACCCGGCCTGCGTCGACGCGACGGGCAACCAGTTCCCATCGCCCGCGGCGGGTGCGTCGTGCGCCGAGGGGCAGCACCTGCAGTTCGAGCCTGCGACAGACGTGCACCTCGGCGTGATCACCACCAGCCTGGGCGACGGCGGCGCCAACGTGGCATGCCCCATCGAGGGGTTCCCGCGCTTCGTGCCCGATCGCATCGACATGGGGCGCCTGCTCGGCGCGCTGCCGCGCGGCAGCGGCGCAGGGGCGAACCCGCAGGGCTTCGTGAGCTGGAAAACGGGCGAGGACGAGGCGCTCGCCAGCGAACGCTTCGGCAACCTGCTCGCCGCCGCGGGCGAGAACGGCTGCGGCTGGGAGATGCCGCTGGAGGCCTGGTACCGCTTTCTGGTCGACCCGCAACCCTACGCCGGCCTCGAGCGCGTCGTGTGTCCGGGCAGCGGCAGCACCGGGTTGAACTGCGTGCAGGCCGCCACCAGCGACGACGGCTCTCCCCTGCTCGACGAGGCGCTGCTCGCGCAGCGACAGGCCTTCCTGCGGCCCGACTCCCGCCTCGGCATCGTGATGCTGACAGACGAGAACGACTGCTCGCTCGCTGTCGGCAACCAGAGCTGGGTGGTGCTCGCCATCGACGACTCCCGCCCGTTCTTCCGCGGCTCGAGCGTGTGCGAGACCAACCCGAACGATCCCTGCTGCTACTCGTGCCCGCTCGGCGCACCCGAAGGCTGCGCCGACGATCCCGTGTGCGCGGCCGATCCGGAGAGCGGCAGCTTGCAAAACCGGCTCCCGTCGAACGCAGACAGCCAGAACCTGCGCTGCTTCGATCAGAAGCGACGCTTCGGCGTCGACCTGCTCTACCCCGTCTCACGCTACGTGAACGCGCTGACCCAGCCCGAGCTGTGCCCGCTCGCCGACGATCTGGCGGGTGAGGGCTGCGACCAGCCGCTCGAGCCGAACCCGCTCTTCGCCGGCGGACGGAGCGCGAGCGACGTCTTCATCGCGGGCATCGTCGGCGTGCCGTGGCAGCTCCTCGAGGCCACCGCGGACACAGCGGGCCGCCCCGCCGTCGAGAACGGTTTCCGCTACAAGCTCTCGAGCGAGCTGACGGACGCCGATTGGGCAGCGATCAGCGGCGATCCGGGCGCGAGCCCTCCCGTCGTGCCCACGAGCCCCTTCATGCTCGAGTCGCCGCTGGCGCGCGCGGGCGTGGCGGCGGGCAACGCCGTGAACGGCCGCGAGTACGACACCCGCTCGGACGTGAACGGCGCCGTCACGCCAGACGATCTCCAGTATGCGTGCATCTTCCCGCTGCCCGAGCCCCGCGACTGCAACGCGCTCGATCCCAACACCCAGGCGTGCGACTGCTACGCCGGCGAGCAAGACCGCCCGCTGTGCGAGCAGACTCCGGGCACGAGCGAAGCGGGCACCCTGCAGTACTGGGGCAAGGCGTACCCCGGCACGCGCCAGGTCGAGCTGCTGCGCGGCATGGGCGAGCAAGCCGTCGTCACGTCCATCTGCGCGCGCAACACGACCGACGCCAGCGCCGCCGATTTCTCGTACCGCCCGGCGCTGGCCGCGCTGGTGGATGGCATGGAAGCGAGCCTGGCTCGACCCTGAGCGCGAATCCCTCGAGCTGCTCCTGTAGTGCCCTCCCGAGCTGCCCGTATCGACGCTTCGGCTGCGCCAGCTTCGGCGGCGCCAGCTTCGGCGGGAGCAGCTCGGCGGGGGCCCAGGGCTCGGTCATCGCCATCTCGGCCCCTGCACGGGACGTGACGAAAACGACGCCCTGGTCGAGCCAAGCTCGCAGCTGCTGCGTCCGCGCGGTCAGCTCGAGAACGGCTTGCCTTGGTCTTCTGCAACTCAGCCTTCACCGCGGCTGCGTCCGCGATGCGCGCCAATCCGAGGAGCGCATCGCGTCAATCCTTGGTCATCAGGGCTCGCAGCTGCGAGCGCAGGCTCTCATCGGGGTCATACGCCGCCCGCAGCTCGAGCTGCGCATCGGTGATGCATCCCGCCGTGCGCGCTGCGCGGAGTGCCCGAAAGCGAACCTGAGGCTCCGAATCGCCTGCCATGCGTTCGAGGTCGGCGCAGGCCCACGCCGCTTCGCGCTGGTTGAGCGCGTCGAGCACGGCGAAGCGCACGTTCAGCTGCTCGCTGGCGAGGCCGCGCACCAGAGTCGCACGCGCATCCGCGTGCGGATGGACCACCAGTGATGCGGCGGCGTAGAACGACTCGCCCGGGTTGCCGCGCTGCAAGGCCGCCTCGAGCGCCGGAACACCGCCCGGGTCTCCGATCGCGGCCAACACGCGCATCGCATTCTCTGGGTTCGCGGCCGTCCCATCGCGAACGGCTCGTTCGACGAGCGGGCTGGCTTCATCCGCATGTTCGATCAGCCATACCGCCGCGGCCTGCGCGTGCTTCGGTTCGTAGCTCGCCAGCTCTTCGAGCTTCCGTTGTACCTGCTGGGATGCCGGTGGTGATGACACGTCCATCTCCTGTTGGCGGGGAGGAGCTCCGTGAGAAGAGCACGTCGTGAGCCCGAGGCCCGCGAGCAGCAGCCCCGTCTGACAGGTCGCCATTCTCGCGGCGATCACGGGCCCACCGGTGGGGGTGGGGGCCTCGCGGGGAGAGGGTCGTCGGCGCCGAAGACCACCCCGACGAGCCGCTCGAACAGTTGCAGCGCTGCGGGCGTGATGCGCGGGTCGAGCCGGAATCGCGCGTACAAGCCGCGGATCAGCGCTCGCGCGATCGTTCGCTCGAACTGCGACTGAATCGCCCGGAGCCGGGTCTCGACGTTGGCCTCGGGTCGGATGGCGGTCACCAAACCCGCGGGCGGATGCGCCGTCGCGTACGGCACCTCACGGAGCGCGGAGTAGATCTCGGTGCCGTGGTAGCCCCATTCGAGATAGGTGGCTCGAGTGATCGGACGCAGCGTTCCATCGCCTTCGCGCTGGGTCTGTGCGCGCGGTCGCGCCGCAGAGAAGACGGACCAATCCATACCCTCCGTCATGCCCCCATGTTCGCCGTGGCCGAAGACCTCGTGCACCACGATCCGCGCCACGTAGGCAGGATTCGCGACCGCCGTATCCGTGAAGTCCATGCCGAAGTTGAGGCGATTATTCGTTACATCGTAGTCGGCAAAGCGCGTGTCCGGCGAGCGGTCGATCGTCTCGGGGCTGAAATGGAGGTGGTTTGCCGTGATACGAAGCTCCGGCGCCACCCGAGCGGCGTGAGCAGCCACCCCTTGGCGCGCCAGCTCCGCCCGGGCGCGAAAATTGGCCTGCGCGGGATCGGGAGGGATCGGCAAAGCGTCCCAACGGTTCGTCACGCGCGTGCCGATCCCCGCCCGCCGGCTCCTGTCCTCGGCGGCTTGGCGCCGGTCGGCGTCGGTGGTCGGCTGCGGCGCGCGGCCCGTAGCCCGTGCCCGGCGCGCTTCGGCTTCCGCAGCTTCGCGCGCCGCTGTTTGATCCATGAAGGTCGCCTGGCGCTGGCCCACGCCAGGGAGGTCGGTCCCCGCGGCGCGCAGGGTCTCGACACTCTCGACCAGCTGAAGGATGCGGCGGATCGGGTCGCGATAGGCTCCGCTGCGCTGTTCCGGCGTGAGGGCTTCGAACAGAGTCCGGAGCTGACCGTTGTAGCTGCCCGGCGTGTAATAGCGCTGAACGAAGTCCTCTTGCGCGCGCGCGCCCATGCCGGCGAACCGATCGAGCAGTCGCCGCGCTTGCTCATTGGTGGGATTGGCTGGGATCTGCGGCGCGCCCTGACATCGCCGCAGCTGGAGGGGACCCTGCTGCCCCTCCGACACGGCGAGATGGGGCTGTCGACCGAGCAAGACATCGAGCGCGGCACGGTCGGCGCCGCGTTCGTCCGCCAGCTCGTTCCCCGCGTGAAAGCGCAGGGCGTGCGCGACCTCGTGAGCCACGATGGCTCGGCCTATCGGATCGTCGCGCCGTGCTTCCGCGCCGAGCGCGACGCGCTCTCCGTAGCTGGCGGCGATGCTGCCCGGGGGTGGACGTTCGTGGAAACGGAGGTGCGACAGCTGAACACCGAACGCCGCTTCCATGCGCGATCGTGTCGAACGGCTCTCGACCTCGGCGCCGAACGGATGATGCGCTTGCGGGGCCGCCGCGACCGCGCGCTCTCCACGTGTTTTCTTCGCCCCTCCGTGCCCAACCCCGCCAGCTTCGGGCTTCGACAGTTTCGCGAATCCTGACATGGCCGCGCTCCCCAGGTGGTCTGCCCACAGTCGCTCGAAAGTCCGCACTGGAGGCCTACCTCGGATCGGCGCCCCGCGCCAAGGCGCGCCGCGTCGTTTCGAGACGCCGCCTGCTCTGGTGCACGACTTTGACAGCGCAAGCCCTCACGGCGCGGCTGGGCAGAAGCCGCGCCAGCGCTCCCAATGCCGCGGGCGAGCGCCGGGTTCTGAATGGTGGAGCGGCTACACCGCCCCGCGCGCGACTCCAGGAGGCGCGTCGCGTCGCCCGGCAGCGCCTGGCCCGGTGCGCTGGCGCACGGCGGCCCGCACTCGCGCCCGTTTGGCATCGACCCGATTGCTTTCACTGCCTTCGTTTGGCCGCGCGGTGCGCACGCTCGCATCCCAGAATGTCGCGCGGGCGGTGGCTGAATTGCTCGGGTCGCTGCCCGACCCACGCGCCAGGTAGGCGCTCGAATGAACTAGCGGAACATGGACCTGTCAGCGGCGATCGCCTCTCGACCGGCGTGCAGGGTGGATTCCATTTTTTGCATGCCCGTCATGCACAATTCGTCATCCTGCGAGTGAGACAGGCCTTGTACGCTCCTGCCCGGAACCGGAGCGCGCGAGCGGCCTCTCTTCCTCAACCAGATCGTGTTGCACCAGTGGACCGGTAGCTCGTACGCCGAGGCACTCTGGGCCCTCGTCACCGGCGTTGACAATCGGCGCGTCGAAATCGGGTGCAGCGCTCCTGGTTCGATGATCTCGTTCGTGGACGGGATCTCGCGATACGCCGTGGCGCCTGCTCGCCTGCGGACGGATGCATCACATCGATGGCAGCGGAATCCCGATGACTGGCCGATGGAATGAAACCCCTACTTTTGCACGATCATGCTCAGAACGACTCCGCGCCCAGGCGAAGCACCGGTGCAACGCAACCGTCGTTTGACATGCATCGACCGCGGAAAAACGCGAGAGCTGACGGAGGTGCACGCAGCATGTCGCTGTCAGAAAGCGAGGGCGAGTCAACGCAGCGCTCGTAAAAAGGCACTACCCAAGAGAACGTCAATCTGCTCTGCTCGAGCTGGAGTCGAGTCGAGGTTTCGATTCTGGTCGCTTTGCGACGCTGAACTAGCACCGAGCCGTTCAGCGGCGCGAGCGTGCGCCGTCGGTGAATGCATCGGGCAATTCGAGCTTTCCGCGCCGGTCTGGACCGGGCGCGGTGGCTGGTGGAGTTCGCCTCGCGAGCCAGGTGGAAGCGCAGGGCGGACTCGAAATAGGCCCCATCAGCGTTGGAACGTTCTCTCAAGACAATGCGTGACGACGGAGCTCAGAGGCCGGGATCGAAAGTCGTGCACCACATCGAACCCGCCACACAGGCGACGAGGACAGGCGCTTGGCGTTGTCATCAGCGGGCTTGGTCAGGATGCGAGGTACGTCGGGCCGAAGTCACGGCTGCACGAGGATTTAGCATCGAAGCACCCAACGAGCATCGAGTGCGGGTGGCCTTCATGCTCGATATCAGCCAGGCGCGGGCGGAGATTCGCCTGAAGCGTGACCAGCGACCCGCGTGGGTGCCGCCTGCCCGCACCGTGAGCATCGTTCCGGAGGGGCTGAGCGTCTGGGCCTGCAGCGAACGCGGCGGGCAGCTCGCATTTGGTTCGCTCGCCATCGAGCGTGAGGCCATCTTCGAGCGGCTCGAGAAAGTGGTGGCGTGCGATGTCCTCTGTGAGCCGCGCCTGAACTTCGTCAACGAGCGGCTGTGGCAAGTCGGGGCGACGCTGGCTCGCGAGTTTGTCCAACCCGACGTGCTTTCGAGCTTGGCGTGCGATTCGCTGGTGCTGCTGCTCCTCATCGAGCTGTTTCGCGGGGAGATGGGCGACCCTCCCAGCTCGGGTGGAGTTCGGCTGAGCCCCGCTCAGCTACGACGAGTGCTCGAGCACATCGAGGGCCATCTCGCCGAACGAATCACCCTGGCCGAGCTCGCTGCGCTGGCGGGGACTTCGCAGTCTCACTTTTGTCACGCTTTCAAGGCGACCACCGGGCTGCCTCCGCACCGCTGGCAGATGGAGGCTCGCGTCCGGCATGCGCAGACCTTGCTATCGGGCGACCACCACTCACTGGCAGACGTGGCCGCCGCCTCCGGCTTCGCCGACCAGTCACACTTCACGCGGGTGTTTCGGCGCTTGGCAGGCGAGACGCCCGGGAACTGGCGGCGCAACCGGTCGTCGCCTTGACCCCGCGCACCATCTCGGCGTGTGCCCGTACCCGCTCGGCCCGTGAGGCGCGGGCGAAGCAGCCCTAGCGCGGGGTCGCGTCTGTCTCCCGCGGGTCGACGTTGTCCGTTTTCAGCACGTCGCCTTCACGTCGAGCAGATTCAGCCAGGCCCGAGGCAGTGCTAGCTTCGGACTCGGGCTCATGCCGTGGCACGGGATCACCTGCACGCGGCGATCGGGCGCCGCCCCGAGCGTTGGTCGCACTAGGGCGCGTTCCGGTGACCCACGAGCGCGCGCGCTGCGGGGGCCTGGTCCCGGCCTGCGTCGCGGCCCCCGCGTTCACGCCAGGGTCCTCACCCGTCGTCGCCTGCGCCTCCACGGTCATACGCGCCGGTGCACGCAATGACACGTTGGTGACCGCGGCGGACCGGGTTTCGTTCGCGGCCGTCGACTCCGCAGGCCGCTCCTCCGGCGCGCCGTCGTCTGTCGCCGAGGTGTCCCCGGGCAACTCGCGGCTGGCGCGGCGCACTGCGCTCTCCAGCGAAGGCCTCTGCAGTGCGCGCCGATCGACGTCGGTCGGGCTTCTCGTCAGCGTATTCAGCGCGACCATGGCCGCGGCCCCGATGCTGGCGAAGCCGAGCATCACGCCCGTGCCAGCCCATGAGGAGCTGCGTCGCGACGCTCGAGGACCTCGCTGCAGGGAAGTCGACCGCGCGACAACGCTCCGCTCCGGCACAAAATAGCGCGACCAGGTCGCGCGAGTGCCGTCGCTCGCGATCGGCAGGAGCTCGGCACCGAGCTCCGCCATGGACGGGAAGCGCTCGTGAGCAGACACCGACATGGCCCGCAGGGCGACCGCCTCGAGCCGCGCGTCGACGCCGGGATTGACCTCCGTGGGCGTGCGGTATGCTCCGAGCTCGATCGCTCGCAGCAGGCCCATCAGCGAACGGTGCCCGTCGAACGGATTGCTGCCGGTGGCGGCTTCGTAGAGGACGACGCCGAGCGAGTACTGATCGCTCTTGCCGGTGCTGCCACTTGCCGCCTGAAGTTGCTCGGGTGACGCATAGTGCGGCGTCCCCAGCAGCGCATTCGGGCCCGTGAGCTTGGGGTCGCTGTCGTTCCCGACCTTCGATATGCCAAAGTCGAGGACCTTGGGGTGAACGTGGCCCTGGATGGAGCGGGTGACGAAGATGTTGCCGGGCTTGAGATCACGATGGATGATGCCCCTGTCGTGCGCTTCGTGCAGCGCCGCGGCGACGGGCACCAGGATGTCGGCGATCAGGTGGGCTGGCAACGGAGCCTCGCGCTCGATGAGTTGTGCCAGCGGCTCACCGTCGAGGTACTCCATCACCATGTACGCGACATCACCCATCTCGCCGACGTCCGTGATGTCGACCACGTGGGGATGACGGAGCTTCGACGCCGTCTTGCCTTCTGCGAGAAAGCGCGCGCGGCCCTCTGCGCTCGACCCGGCCTCGGTGAAGGGAGTCTTCAGCGCGACTCTCTTTCCCAGCCCGCAGTGCTCCGCCTCATAGACCGCACCCATCCCGCCCGTAGCGATGCGGCGCAGGATGCGATAGGCGCCAAGCAGCGTGCCGGCGGGAATCTCTGACCCTTCAGTCATGCCGAAGTCTCTTCTACTACAGACGCGCGACGATGAGACACCAGCTCTAACACGCCGCCCGCGCGTGTCACTTCACGCCAGGTCCAGTGCCGACGCGAAGGCCATCGTCCCAATCAGATAAGACGCCCGAGGCTCGACATACAGGGACTGGGGGAGATGCCGTCGTCGAGCCCGGGCTAAACAACAGTCTTCGGCGAAGGTGCGAGACGAGTCAATGGCGCCTGCGCATGCCGCCAGAGCTTCGCACCGAATCGACAGCGTGGTGTTGAAGGTTCTCATCGCGCCTGGACTGTTCGTGCTGAATCGATGCTGGCGCGGATTTAACGGCGTCTGGACGAGTACACGCGAGCTCGCGCGCGGCGCGGCTCTTCCCGGAGTCGAGACGCGCCTTCCTTGGGTGTTCATCGAGCGGGATAGGTGACGGTGTGTGGCTCGGTGAACTCGCGCAGACCATCGCTGCCGAGCTCGCGCCCGATGCCGCTCTGACGGAAGCCGCCAAAGGGAGCGCGATCGTCGATCGCCATCGCGCTCGCGTTGTTGATCCAGGTCGTGCCGGTGCGCAGGCGAGCCGCCACGCGCCCCGCGTGCTCGAGGTCGCGCGACCACACAGAGGAGCCTAGCCCCGACCACTCCGAGTTGACCTGATCGATCACGGCGTCGACGCTCGTGTAGGGCAGGATCGGCACCGCCGGACCGAACTGCTCGTCGGTCACGATGCGCAGGTTCGGAGCGGGGTCGAGCACGAGCGCGGGGCGCATGAAGTGCCCGCCCTGCTCGAGCGCGGCCTCGTCGAGCGTGCCCAGCTCGCGCACCTCGTGGCCGGCCGCGCGCGCCTCGGCGCAGAGCGCGGTGACATAGTCGCGCTGCCGAGCGGTGTTCAGCGGCCCCAACGTCGTCGTGGGGGACGACCCGGCGCCGACGCGCTGCGCGGCGAGGATCTCGGTCAGGCCGCTCACCAGCTCGTCGTAGCGCGAGCGGTGCACGTAGATGCGCTTGACCGCCATGCACACCTGGCCCGTGGTCAAGAAGGTGGCGCGCGCGAGCCGCTCGAGCGTCGGGCGGTCGAGGTCGGCATCTTCCAGCACGAGCGCAGGGTCGTTGCCGCCGAGCTCGAGCGTGACGCGCGTGACGTTGTTGGCGGCCAACCGCATCATGGCCTTGCCCGCGGTGGTGCTGCCGGTGAACACCAGGCGCCCGATGCGCGGATCGGTGATCAGCGGCGCGACGGCCCGATTCGATCCGCTCACCACGCTGAGCACGCCCGGCGGCAGCCTGGAGGCGAGCGTCGTGAGCACCCGTGTCAGCGCGAGCGGCGCCGTGGGCGGTGCCTTCACGATCACGGCGTTGCCCGCGACCAGCGCGAACGGCAAGCTCGCCGAGAGGATCGCGAGCGGCCAGTTGAAGGGCACGATGATGCTGACGACGCCGAGCGGCAGGTGCGTGATCTCGGTGCGGAACGGCGGCGCCCAGGCGAGCTGCGACGCGCTCGCTCCGTGCCCGTGGTTGGTGCGCGGCAGACGCCGCGGCTCACTCAGCTCGTTGACGAGACCGGCAGCGAGGCGGAAGCGGCCAGCAAACACCGCGACGTCGGCCTCGGCCTCGCCGCGCACCTTGCCGTTCTCGCTCATGAGCAGCGCGGCGTTCTGCGATCGCTCGGCCTCCAGCCCCCCGAGCGAATCGAGCAAGATCTCGGCGCGGCGCCGCGGCTCGATGGCGCCCCAGCCTCGCGAGGCCTTGGCCGCAGCTTCGACCGCGCGCCGCGACAGCGCTTCGCTCGCCATCGCCACGCGCCCCACGAGGCGCCGAGGGGCCGCGGGATCCATCACGTCGAGCCATTCGCCCGTCACCACGGGCTCACCCCCTATCAACAACGGGAGGGCGGGCAGCTCGCCCGTCGTCGAAGTCACTGCTTTTGCGGATACGGATACTGCGGACCCTGACATTATTCTTCCCTCGAAGATTGGGTGTAATGCTGAATGCACATCAGGTGCGCCAACGACAGCTATGGGCTCCGTCGTCGAGGCTGTGGGAAATATCGCGTCGAGGCTCGCGGGGTGCCCGACGTCTGTTCGGGTGAGCGACTCATGACCATCGCTCAAGACCAGACGCCTTCGCGGAGCCGCCGCATCGGTCGCGTCTTTCAGACTTATACGCGGCCGTATCGATCTCGATCTTGAACAATCTACTCGTGGCTTGTTCATTTCTACGATCCGTTGGGCCGCGACCACGGCAGGCCTGGCGTCTCGACCTGGACTGGCTGGCAGGGATGTGGCGGCGCTCGACAGGTCGTCGTAGCGACGTACGCTCGGTGTCGCGCGAGGTGAAGCGGTTCGTCTGAACCCGATCGCTTTGACGGTGCCGCTTCTCAGTTGCCATTCAGCCTGGCCCCTAGCGGTTCGCGTTGCGGGGGGCGCCCCCTTGCTGCACGACCCGCCCGCTTTATGGAGGGTGAATGAATCGAGAAGGCATCCTCGGTAGAGAAGCGACGGTAAACGGCATCCGCATTCATTATGAGACCGCGGGAAGCGGCAGCCCGCTGCTCTTGTTGCACGGGTCTCCTCTGACGTCGCGCAGCTGGCTCCGGCTCATGCCGACGCTGGCCAGAACCCACACCGTGGTCGCTCCGGATCTTCGAGGCCACGGTCAGAGCGACAAGCCCGAGCACGGCTACGAAGTGCAAACCATGGTCGAGGACATGCGCCAGCTCCTCGATCAGCTCGGCATGACGTCGGTTGCCATCGTGGGGCACGATCTCGGTGCCATCGTCGGCTACGCCTATGCCGCCATGCACCGCGACCAGGTCTCGCGACTGGGCTTCATCGAGGCGCCGATCTTGGGAGTACCTTCGCCGACGATGCAGGCGGTGCTGGCGAGCTATTGGCACATCGGCCTGTACGCCCATCCGCGGCTGCCCGAGCTGTTGATCACGGGCCGCGAGCACGCTTATCTGGTGGAGTTCATCCGGACGTATCAGTACAAGGGCGATACGTTCAGCGCGTTCAGCAACGACGAACTGACCGAGTATGCCCATCGCCTAGCGTCGCCGGGCGGTCTGCGTGGCGCATTGGGCGTCTACCGGGCGATCGCGAGCGAAGTTCCGAAGCTCCTGCAGCTGACGCAGACGAAGCTGACGGTCCCCGTGTGGGCTGCCGGCGGAGCGCATTCGATGGGCACGGGCCCCTTCGAGCAGTTCCAGCAGCTGGCGACGTCGGTCCGCGGCAGCGTCATCGACGACTGCGGCCATTGGGTCATCGAAGAGCAACCCGCCCGGCTCTTGGAAGAGCTCGGACAATTCCTCAGCGAATAGCGCCATCACCCGCGCCACCATCGCCGCCGAAGTGTTTGGGTCCGTCGCTGCATGCATTGCTCGTCGTGTCAGCTCCATGGGTGACGGCCGCACCTCGCCACAGCGACTGAACCGCCGCGACTCGTCCGGGTGCCCCGTAGCTCTCGAGCATCCGCAGGTTCCAGCTGAAAGGTCCGCAGGCTCTCGAGCGAGAGGGGAAGATCCAGCGCTAGGAGTTCGGCGGCACGCTTGTCCCGCACGCGCCGGGTGCCGCGCATGCGAGCGCTTCGTCGCGCACGAGTTGGCGCCGCATGGCCCCTGCCGCGCGGCAGTGACTGCCCCGTGGGAAGGCCCCAAACTCCAGCTGAACATCGTGCAGTGACTCGCGCTGGGAGCCGGGCAACTGCGACGGGCCCGCCGGGCGCTTCGCGGCGGAGCCGAAGGTTCTGCCCTGTTGCATCGCAAAGGAAGGTATGGTTCGCCCCGATGCGAACGATCCGTATCGAAGGTTTGACGTGGAGCGCGATATCACCGCGAGCTGCGTCATGGGGAGCGATGTCATCGGCAGGGGCAGCCCTCCTGGGTCTATCCCTGTGGGGTTGCGCGCCGCGCGCCGCCGATGCCGCCGCGGTGGCGCCACAGCAACCCCAGACGCCGTCCTCGTCGCGGAAGGATGAGGGCCAGTCCCCGACCGGGGCCGCGGTCGACGCGGGCGCGCCGACGACGCACGCCGAGAACGCGATGAAGGGCGAGTCGGGAGAGCCGACGGAGGGGGAGCTCGACCACTCCAACGCGGATGCTGCGCAGACCCAGCTCAGCATGAATCAGAACGCGGCGCTGAGTACGCAGAAGGTCGAGGACCGGATGCGGAAGGCGTATGGCGATCTGCGCCGTGCCCTCGCCCAGAATCAGGATGCTCTCGACAAGCTCGAGCTCGCGCAGCAGGCCTGGCAGGCCTACAGCACCGCGCATGAGGTCGAACGGTTCCCGGGCGACAACCCAAGATCTCGATACGGCAGCATATTCCCGATGTGCCTGTTGACGGAGCGCGAAGTCACGACATCGTCCCGTATCAACGAGCTCTCACTAGGCGATCCGTGTCAGGCGTCGCGGAACGGCTCCCCGAGTCAACCGAGTGCGCAGAGCGCAGACGCCGCATTGAATGAAGTCTACCGTCAGGTCCGGTCGACCTATGCCGCAGACACCACCTTTCTCGAGGCAATGCAGACGGCTCAGCGTGCCTGGCTAAAGTTCCGCGATGCGCAGGTGGCATTCGCGGTCGCTGCCAACGGCAAGGCCGATTCGACCTGCGCTGAGCGAGAGACGGAGGCCGTCACCCGGGCTCGAACGAACGAGCTCAGACAATGGCTGATTCCGCATGAAGAGGGCGACGCTTGCATGGGCAGCTTCAGGCAGTCCCGATAGCAACGACGGGGCCGCCCGCGCCGGCGGGCGCGACCATCTGAGCGGGCGGTGCCGATTGGCGGTAACTTCAGAGGCCACGACCAGCATCGAAGTAGGCGAGCCTCTCCGTTTGCCGGCCCCGACGCGCCGGCGCTACCCGAAGTGCCTGGCGAGGCTCGAGCGCCCCTGAATGGAGAGTGCGTCGATGCTGCTGGCTCGATGAGCGGGAGGACCCCGCTGCGGGCACGAGTGACCGCCTATCAGCAGCCGCTGCTCCGAGTTTTGATGCCCTCCCCGCGCCATGCTCGGCGCGCAGGGCCCCGGCTGCGACCCCAGGGGCCCTCCGTCCGCGCCGACCGAGCGATCGTCGAACCCGGTCTCACCGCCCGCGCTGGTCAGGTCGTGATTCCAGCGTCGACCGGGACCTTCACGCCCCCATTTGTCGGCGCTCGAGCAGCTGGATGTTGTATTGAAGCGAGTGTTTCCGGCAGTCCAGTGGCCAGCGCGCCCGCTGAGACGTGCGGATTGGAAAGCACGACGAGTATGTTCGAAGGGACGCCAGCCTCGGGAATGCCTTGCCTCTTGCGGTTCCAGATTCACGGCGGGCGGCCTGTGCGTTCACGCCGTCGCGGGGCCGCCGTCGCCCTGATGGCGGTCCTCCTGTTCGGGCACTCCGCTCGAGCGCGGGACCTTCCCCGGACCGACCCCGACCGCAAGCTCATTCTCGATGGCGCGCGTGGCAAAGACGACGTGAAGCTCATCGTGAGGGACCTCTACAAGGACGGGGACTTCGCGCTCCTGTGTGCGCTGAAGCAGGAGCCCAGCGGCGGCATCACCGGCACGGACGAGATGCTCGACGTCAGCGAGTGGGTGCTCATTCGGGGCGATCAGCGCTGGGTCGCGTACGGCACGGGCGGAGGGCTGGCGTCGAGCGTGGACGGCGCCTCGTGCGGCCGAGCGCCCACGACCCGGGCGGGAATCATCGACGCGCTCCTGGAGACGGTCCGCTCGGAGTTGCTCGGTGTCATGACGATGCGCCGCTCGATCGACGAGTTCACGCCGCTCTTCGAGCTGCTCGAGCGCAGGGGACACACGGCGGGAGTTCCCATGGATGAGGCGAAGGAGCTCGCCTCGTATCGCATCGAATCTCTGATCGAAGCGTGCAAGAAGAACGCCCCGTGTGAGGCCGAGGCGCGACGCACCCTCGAGCGCGTCGAGGTGCTGAGAAGGAACGAACACATCAACGCGCTCGCGTGGCACGTCTGCGAACGGACGGGCATCGTCACGAGACAGGCGTCCGCGTTCGAGCAGTGCCTGAAAACCGCCGCAGCAGAGCCCGCCTGCCGCCCCGGCCTCCGCCTGCCACGAGACCAGAAGATCCTCGAGCAGTGCGCCACGAAGCTGTATTCGGGCGGCCCGAGCATGCCGTGACGCTTCGAGGGCGTTAGCGACACCTGGCGCTGACGGCGCGCCGCGCATCGACCCGCCCTTCCCTTGCCAGAACCCGAGCAGGCTCTGCGCGGATTGGTTGCCCACTGAGCACCGTCGTTGCGCAGACGGAGGGCGCCAGGATGCGCATCGTCGGCCCCGATCGGGCCCCGTTTTTTCTACGCCTTCCGGGCGATTTGTTGTCACCCGCGACCTCGACCACTTTGAAGCGGACTTTCGGGGTCTGGGGCTCCGCATCTGACCTCGCGTCGCTCGCGCGAAGTTCTCGCGCAGGCTCTCGGCCGGCTCGACATCGGCTCCGCATGCTCTGGTACAGGCGATGCAACTGGGGCGGTCATGACAATGCCCACTCGATTCGCCACAGCCAACTGCGTACACACCGTGCTCGGCTCGATCGTCGCAGCGACGCTCGCCGGGTGTTCCGGGCAAGCGCCTGCGGCGGGCGCCAGCGACGACCTCGCGTCCGTCGCCACGACCGACAAGGGGTCCAAGGCTGTGGAGCTCGAGTCCTGCGACCGCCGAGAGCATCAGCCGCTCGTGTGCTTCGACGCCGTGCCCTCTCGCATCCACGGGCTCTCGCCCGCGTACACGTACGACTCACTCGCCTACTACGCGGGCAAGACCGGAGAAGCGAGCACGCCACCCGACTTCGAGCTGGTGGAAGTCGACGGTGAACCGTGTGCCTCGGCGGCGGATGCGGCAGGGTGCGATGCGCAGGTCGAGCGCGTGCGCGCAGGCTCTGCCACCTGGTGGCGTTACGACGAGGTCTACACTTCGAGGTGGTCGCTGCTGCTCGCAAC
>Ga0247763_1000674_pt1 | contig 20574 bp, 21 predicted proteins | sample UWRJL141409B4_FD_179926 | JGI IMG/M metagenome (GOLD analysis project Ga0247763, IMG submission 179926) | Plant litter microbial communities from Arlington Agricultural Research Station in Wisconsin, United States - UWRJ-L141-409B-4 | ecosystem: Environmental > Terrestrial > Plant litter >...
ATTCCGAGTTCTCCATCTTTGAAGATGGTCCCGTGTTTGGCATTCGCATGTTCACCGCCCTCTACGGCTACCTCGCAGTTGGTTTGGTCACAGCCGCGCTTCAAAGCGTCGTTCCCCTCTTCCTCGAGCGCCAGCTAAAATGGGCAATATCGGGTGTGGGGTTTGCTTTTTTGTCCATGTCATTCCCTGCTCTGGTTGTCGGGTTTGTCTCCAGGTTCTTGGCCGTCCGCGCCCCAGGATCTGCCCGGTACACTACAGCTTTGGGCTTCCTAATCACTGTTCCAGCGCTCCTTTATCTTGGCCACGTTAGAGAGGGAGCCACGAGTGCGGAGCAAACCTTTCTGTTCTTGATCCTTGGAACTGTTTCCTTTGGTCTGGGTCTCAGTGCCGAACCGCTCGAGAAGGAGATTGTGCGCCTCATGGATGAGACGGAGAAGGTACCCGTTGGGTTCACCCACCTGAGCGCTACTCTGACGGTTCCCGCCATCACCTACGCATGGGGAACCCTGATTGGGCCGCTCTTTGCTGGTGGTACTCACTGGGTTTCGGGTTGGCATGCCATGGCCAAGTCATTGGGCGTCCTCAGCGCTTTCAGCGCTCTCTTTACTCTTGTCTTCATCCAGGGTTGGATTGGCAACCCCCGTCCTCTCACGAGGCCCCGATTTACTGGGCCGGGCACTGACGAAGAATCTGCGCCGCTGCTACAGCCTGTCCAGAATGGCATGTCACACGCCACCCCGATCGTCAGAGGTGATGGGACAAGAAGTCTCCGCAAGGCAGACTACTTGGAGCGGAGTACTACTTTTACAACGACAGACGGCTCCGACGGGGACCTCTGTTCCAGTGTCCAGACCGACCTTCCCGGTAGACATCGCCGCCACTTCAGCATTGACAACTTTTCCATCGCCACCACGGCCGTCGATGGGCGAGGAGGCGGCCAGTCAGATGCTGATGGTCAGCAAGTCCGATTCCAAGCCGCCTTGGAGACACCCGCATCTTTGGGAAGCTCCTTCAAACAGCAGCTCGGAAACCCGGAGCGGCGATTTGTGATGAGGGAAGCCCCGCACGCTCCGGCCACGGATCCCTTGCTGGCGTCTGGCAGCCGTTATGTCATTGACGAGGCCGGCGCAGATGGAGAACGATATAAACGACACGTCGTGGTATTCGAGGAGGGGACTGTGCCCGCGGAGCTTCTGGAACGTCGACAACACCACGTCGTTGCCATCAACAGCACTGATGGGTCGGTCAAGCTGGCGCCGACCGCAGAGAACCACGCCGTCCACGTTACTGAGGAGGACGTGCCTGACCAATTTCAGCTCCCAGACTCGTCCAGGAGATATGTTGTCGTGTTGTTAGAGAAGGGAGATCTTGAAGGGGGCAACGAGTCAGCATAATCAGCGGCGGATTTTGTACAGGGAGTGTGGGCGGATCAGTCTGTTATTTGCAAAAACGGGAACGATGTTAATACCCACGGATGAGAATGAGGGATGATGTGCAATGGGAGAATGAGGGGGGGGAGTGGAATATCTACGAAATTGTGTGTCGTGTATTTTATCAGGCCGGAAAAGTGTGAAATTTTTAGAAGTTTCGATGCCGAACTACCTACCCTGCACCTACACGGGACAACCTTAGCTTGATAAGGTTCTTTGCATGAATAATCGCAACATGGGGGTTGCAGATGACAACATGAGGTTTGGCCAATCATGATAGACATGGGGCAGCATCGCCCGCCCACTTGGGAAATCCCGCGGAGACAGTAGTTGTAGCTGATAAACCTGAGTAATGGAACAAGTGGGACAGCGACCGGCCGAAGTGGTAGTGTACAAATGGTGGGAGACGGCCCATCCATACTTGAATAATGGCGCACCAACTCCACCCGCGCCGTTGCTATTGCTGTTTCATCTCTACTCCTCCAAAGGCTTGCTGCTCCTCTACCACTGCTCTCAACTGTTAACCTTGACCCTCAGCTCAATCCTCAAGCTGACAAAATGCTTTGGACGCCTGCAACCTCCCTCCTGTTTTTGGCTGGGGCAGCAGCTGCCGAGACTGTCCACGGTGTTGTGGTCTTCACCCGGCACGGAGACCGAACTACCAAACACTATGGCGCCCAGGCATTGACCCGTCTCGGAGCCACGCAAAACTTCCAGGTCGGAAGTGACTACCGCGCCCGGTACATTGCCTCCGGATCTCCGCATCGCATCCTCGGCATCTCCGAGTTCGACTACGTCTCCTCGCAAGTTTACGCCACGGCACCGAACCAAGGCATCCTCCTTAACACAGCTACTGCGTTCCTCCAAGGTCTCTACCCGCCCCTGGTTGGCCTCAATGCCGAGATTGCAACCCAAACCCTCAATAATGGCACCAACGCGACATCACCACTCAACGGCTACCAGTACGTGGCCCTCCAAGGCGTCAACGACAATTCCCCCGATGCCATCTGGATCAAAGGCGACGATGCCTGCCCCGCACAAATCGAAGCATCCGCCTCGTTCGAAACCAGCACCGAATTTCAAGCCCGCCTGGCTAACACCCGTTCCTTTTACCAAGGCTTCTACCCAACCCTCCAATCTGTTTATAATTACACCCCAGGCTCCCTTAGCTACGCCAAAGCCTTTGACATCTTTGATCTCATCAATGTCGCTCGTATCCACAACGCTTCCTCCTTGGCTCGGGATGTCACCGAGGCACAGCTCCTCCAGCTCCGGACCCTAGCGGATTCCGCCGAGTTTGGATACAACTTCAACGCCTCCCAGCCTGCTAGGTCAATCCACGCGCGGACACTGGCGGGTGCGCTCCTCTCCCAGCTGAACAGGACCGTGTCTTCGCGGGGTAAACTCAAGTTTTCCCTGTTGGCGGGTAGTTACGATACCTTCCTCGCCTTCTTCGGGCTGGCGAACCTCACTTCTGTCAGCGGCGACTTTTACGGACTACCGGGGTATGCGTCAACCATGGCATTTGAGCTATTCTCTGATAGCGATGGTGATATGGATGACGCGTTTCCCCAACAGGAGGCAGCGTTGCGAGTGAGGTTCATGTTTCGAAACGGTACCGAGGCAGGAGGACCGAAAGCTTTTCCGCTGTTTGGATCGGGAACGGACTCGTTGGGCTGGAAGGAGTTTGTGAAGCAGATGGGGGAGAGGGCAATTACCGACGTGGGAGATTGGTGTGACCTCTGTAAGAGTAAGGCGGGGTTTTGTGCGGCTTACCGGGATACCCCGTCGTCGTCGTCATCGTCATCGTCGTCGTCAAGCGGGGGATTGTCGAATGTGGTTGCTGGGGTGATTGGGGCAGTGGTGACGCTGTCCGTGGTTGGTGTAGTGGGAGCTGTTTCGTTTCTACTGCGGAAAAAGAGACGTGCTGGTACTGGGAAGGCGGTTGAACCGAACGCTAACATTAATGTGGAGAAGGCAAGCTTGAACAGCGGCACGAACTTGGTTTGATCCCGATTCCCCCAGACTGCCAGGAGAGGTTGCTTTGTACCCTTCCCCTTCCCCTTCTTCGGCAAAATTTTTTTTTCCTTTTCTTTTCCCTCGCTACTGTGACCACATAACAGTGACGCAGTTAATTTTTTTTTCTTTACTTGAGAGTAAAAACAGTATAGAAAACTTGATGCTATTGGTGTGTGATTCAGTCAGACGGTTTACTTAACTGGCCGTTTGTATCCGTGGCACCGGTTTGGCAAAGGACCTGAATATCGGGGTAACAAGGGTGAAAGCCCTTGTTTTTAACACCCCTATGTTCACGGTGCCCGACTGGGTGATCAAGGGAGATGGGTCAAAAGACACGGAGAAATTTACCGGGCGTGGCAGAAAAGTGAGGCAGGTGACATGTAGAAAAAAAAAGAGTCGCTTGTCTACGCTATAGAGTTATAATAACCTTGTTGTCTTATACACATGCGACCATAAGACTGCTCAGATGGGGACGCAAGCAAGCAGCCCAATCACTTCTTGAGGCGGCAGCCTCCGGTAGTCAGCCCGGACATCCCGTACGATCCCTTTGATCACGCCGTTGAGAGAAGGGTTTTCGTCTTGAGGGGTTGCAGCGTTCTCGTCGTAGCACCATACGCTAATCTCGGATCCGTACGGATACCTCGCCGGGGGTATCTCGACATACTTTCGATCGCTTCCGTAAAAGACTTTGCTGTTTCGCTTCTCGGTGGCCTCCTGCTCAGTCATGCTGTATGCCGCCGAATTCTTCTGCTTGATCCGATAGTCGACCAGCCACAGCTTTTGGGTATGGTCATGCAATGTAAGTGTGTACAGCTTGTTGATAACAATGTTTTTCCAGGCCCGTTTGCTCCATTGCGGTTCGAGCTCAATCCCGAGATGCATTTTTTCTGGTTCCCGGGCGCAATCATAGTGGTTTCCATTAACCCCCGGGCAAAGGGCACGGGGATCACGACATCCCCTCCAGTGGTGTGCGTGGTCATAGTACTTTTTCATTCGCCCGGCCTCAGCCGATACAGGATAGTTGATTCTCTCAAGGTCTAGAATCTCGATCTGCATCAATATGAGGTCCTCGTTGGGGAAAATGGTCAGCTGGCGATAAAGCATGACCGCATCTTCAGGGGAAGGGGAGTACACCGCAAAACCATCAGAGGCCGTTAGTGTGACACCCAAGGGGAAAGAGTCGCGCCCTAGCGTCGCTGCAACGGCTCTGAACTCGGGATCCGGGAAGTTACCGTTCCATAATGGGCGTTGGGCCTGGTGCAGTTTGCGCCATACATGATAATTGAATACCTCTTGGATAACCCTTCGAGACTGCCTGCATGCTGTCCGGAGGCCGTGGTCAATGAGGTACGTCGAGGGGTTGTAGCCTGCCCACTTATGCCTGGCACTCTGCCTCCTTGCGCGCGTGTAGGGTGCGCCGAATGGTAAACAGGCTGGTGCCGCAAAAGCCGGGAATGATCGGTCATGCCGGAATCCCGTAGTTTCGGTAACTCTTCCCCTGTGACTCTCTTCATCTTCTGTCCAGCTGTAGACCCAGAAAATGTGTACTCCTGGGCGATGAGGCCGAACGGCCGCTTTCCAAATCATCTCTTGAACCTCTTGTGACGGTATCTTGGAGAAGTAAGGAAACGAGACAGCCATTGTGAAGGCTGCGTAAATCTAGATGAATAAGTTTTTTCAGAGAGTTTTTTCCCCCCTCTTTCCGGTGTTGTGAGAGAGCTTCATGGAGCCTGGGGCTGTTGTGATGTGATCGCAAGCCAGACAGTGGAGGGTCCCGGGCTCTTTCTTGCCCGAAGAGGATTTCAAGGAAGGTGTTCTCTAATATCCACGAGCTGATCTTCCTGCACATGTCCATATATTCCATAAGGGAAGGCGTGCCTGCCGATTTGCAGGAAGGCTAAGGCTGAAAGATGAGGGCGTTCAAACTTTAGGCTAGACCTTCTAAATCAAATGGCAACAGCTGCTAATCTTTGAAATACATGTAGGACGCAAATACTCGCCAGTTTTGTACTTTTTTGGTATTTGGAGAAATTTGGTGTCATACTGCATGGCTTGGCGCGATTCGGGCTGGAAGGCGCCCAGAGGGGCAACACAACATACATGCAGACGAATGACTAGTTTCCTCGTGGCCAGGTTCGATTGGATGGTCATCACCGCCCGCTCCCAGAAAGTCTCGCTTGGCGCACTCTAAGAAACCGGGCGTACCTCGACCTACCGGGCCGGGAGGGAGGAGAAGGGGGGGGATGTAAAAAGAGCAAGCATATCTCCTCGCATCCTCCACGTCCCAAGCCGTACTCGGGAATCTCTCCTCAGATTTCGTGATTGCGACTCCACTAACAACAACAAAAACAACATGGCAGATAATGGCGACAAAAAGGACTCGGGCAAACCAGACGATCTTGATCCCGACGGAGATGTATCTGAGTCTGAAGCCCAAGACGCCTGGGGTCGCTGTGTCGGAATGTGAGCAACCGCCAAATCGTCACGTCATCTGGCGAGGCAGCGAGGAAACGGCGCAGAAAGGCTGTTGATAAGGAAAAAGAACAGGAGTGAAATTGGCAAGGGAAAATGCAACGTTCCAAGGTCCATTCCTTGAGTAAATCCACATTGCTGATCACAGCTAGGCTGAGGCATTTTTATATCGATGATGCTATTTCTATGGCTGGATGGATGGATGGATAAACTTCTTTGCCGCGAGCAGCACTAGGTAAATCGTTAGCACCGGCTGAGTTTGGGGATTGCTTAGGTGCTCCTTGGCTGGAGAAGAGGGCGCGAAGGTCTGCCTGGTACCGCTTCTCGTCTTCAACTTTGGTCTGCACAATCTTGTCAACATCTTGCTTCCAGAAGGCAGACAGCTGTTTAAAGTTGAAAGGAGTGCATTTTTCGGCACAAAACTTGGGAACAATGTGGTCCTCAAAAATGAACAGCCAGCAGTTGATGGAAGTGATGCAGCCCCAGAACCAAACCGACTTGGATACTCACGATTCCTCCATGATGTGAGTAATGGGGATGTCATGCGCTAGTGGCGTGGTTGTAGTCTGCACATCCATTGCGGCTAAGAATGCACGCCGTGCTTCATCGAAGGCTTCGCAGTCATCGATGATGGTGTCGAGGCCGCCGTCGGTCAGCCAGTGCGGTACATGTAGCATCTCCACAGGGAGCGCGCAGATCCACTCGAGGTCAATCAGACAGGTGACATTCCAGTCTTGATCAACAAAGATGTTGCTCTGGTGGAGGTCGGTGAGTTGAGGGAGGAAGGGTCCGTGGCGGCGATCGGGAAGAATAAAATGGTGCATGACTGCCCAGAGCATCATGCGGATAGCCATGCGCTCCCGCGCGTCTTCTTCGTCTTCAACCGCATGGCGGTAATGGAGGAAGTAAGTATCGTGCATAGTGAGCATGTCAGATGCAAAGGTGTCGGTATTCCTGTAGACTTGGTGAGGCTGCATGGTTCGGGGTGCGCCGCTGTTTTCGAATATCATCATGGTAGATGTCAATGGTCGGTTTGTGAGCGCCACCGTTCCATCACCTAGGTTGAGCCTGAAGGAACCAATGCGAGGCTGGGGAAGACGGGCTAGGGAGAGGACAATATATGCCATTCCACAAAACAGGCGGGCCCGGCGGCGAGGATCATGGCGGTGTTCAGCCCAGGTTTCTGAGAGCATCCGGCCGGTTTCAGGCCCGATAAACTCCAGAAGCATTTAAGAAGTGCCGACAGCTGGCGTAGATAGGTCTTGGGTGTACTCGGATAACAATGGATATTTTAGGAAACCGTAGAGGCGTCGTCGAACCCAATGCCAGAAGCGAAGGTACCACGGCCTCAAACGTGCGTGAGAAAAGTGACTGCCATCGGTCAAACCAAAGGCGTAAAGCTGCGGAATACGGATATCGATACAGTGTTCTTGCATCCAAGAGTATGCTCCCGCCTCGCAAGACACTTTCTCGTCAATGGTTCCGGGAAAGTACTTCTCAGCCAGTTTGTGCGGCAGTGGACAGCGGAAGACGACGCGACGAGATTGGGCCCATTTGCAGGACTGAATGTCGATAAAGACACACAGATTGAAGCCTCCTTTGATCCATGAGTCTGGCGGGAGGACGACGCAGCTGTCATCGGGGTGCAGGCGCAAGTGGTGTCGGACGACGGCGACAATCGAATCTGTTTCGCGCGCAATCTGCTGCTGGAACGCGTAGCTGCACCTTGGTGCTCGACGGCGAGGAGGAAGTCGTACTCGTCGGCGGCGGCTGATTTGAGAGTACGTAGCCGGTTTTGCAACACGATCCCGATCGCGTTGGTCATGTCAAATTCGTTGATCTGTAGACCGCAGCGGCCGCTCAGTGGGGAGCTCAGGCCATCGTGACATCATTCGCTTATCCGGCCAATGAACAGCCGCAGTTATTCGCACTTCGTAGGTGCCTGCAGAACATTTGATGAAACACCTCCAAGATTCGCCTCATTGAAAGCCTACCGCAGCAGGTTGACAGCGTTCCAGAAGCACGGCTCCGAGGAGACGGGAAGACAAGACAGACAGGGGCGTCAAGAGGCTTTGGCTACCCCGTCATGCGCCGCTGTGGAGACAGGTCACATTCCCAGCGGAAACCATCTGATTTCGCAGCTTGGGCCTTCGCTTGGAGTTGCTGAGAGGTTTTGCACGTGCTTGGCCATTGCCATGCAGGCCAACCACAACCACCAAATGCCTCGCTTGCACTTCCACCCACACGCTAACAACGGGGTAGGTTCCTGGCGGAGCAGTAATACGTAACATCCAAAGGCGAGCTAAAAGATGCCGTTCTGCGCCCCAAACATGAATTGACCCGAATAAGAGATGAGCCACCTTTGGGGGATTAAAAAGGGAAGGGGCCGCTCTGCAGCTCTGTCCAGGGGGGGAAAACCTCTTGTGGTTTGCACGATACCTCAAGTCTGGTGACCTCATCCGATCCGGGGCTTCAAGCCCCTTTCTCCCGAATGCAAGCCCGGAAGCTAATTCTCCAGGCTTGGTGCCTGTCGTGGCTCGCAAAAGCCGCCAATGCCACGGCCGAGCACCCTATCGTCGCCGACAGGAATGTCCCGACAGCACCATCGAGGGCTTTTGTCCGCGTTTCCAATCCTTTTTACAAGCGCCAGGAACAATGCGCCTGCGCGCCAGATCAGATATGTTCAGCTGGAGCCTGTGTCGATCCCACGTGCGTCGACCACTGCCATGAGTTGTCGATCGGGTCACTAACCAATGAACTAGGATCGAGGTTACAACGACAGTTATATTGACGACTACGAGCTCCTCACTCTTTACCACAACGGTGTCCGAAACTTTCTCTACCGTGGCCACGACCACCCACGAAATCATATCACTTTTCTCAACCACAGCCCCAACGGCATATGAAACACGAACTTCTACCACTACCGTGCTTGATTCCTCAGCAGCGAACACTGTGACGGCTGCGGCGGCTGCTGCTGCCAGACGTTCTGCAGGACTCGGTGTTCCTGTGGCCGCCGTCGAGGCGCGCGGTCCCATTGAGCGGCGAGCAACCGTAACGGTTACGATTACCGTAACCTCCTTTGTATCCGTGGTCCAGGAGAGTACTATAACCGTGTCTACTTCGTTAACACAGACGAGTCTCATCCACACGACCACAACCCGCAGGACCACGACCACGTCTGCTGAAACGACCGTGACGTCCCTTGTCGTGGAAACGGTCCGCCTTGCTATCATCAATGGGTCCCCGGGACCAGAATCCCCAGGTCGCGGCGATGGCGCGATGAACTCGGGCCGCACTGCCGCCACCGCTGTGGGTGGTGTGCTCGCCCTCGCTGCCATAATGGGCACCATCTGGATTGCACGAAAGCGTAGGCGGTATCAGAGGAACAAGGCGAGCGATCTCGAGACGCAGCGGAGACAACAGATGGCCGAGGCAGCGCCGTTGGCCGGGTATACCGGTACGACGAGAGTGCAGACGCATGATGAAGGGGACGAACCACCACCGCCGTATCGACCGTAGGTGTCATCAGGAGTGGATATTCCTGTAATTTCTTGTTCCTAAATAGGTAAACTTGTCATGTAATACACGACCAATGATGGAAGTGTCTAGTATTATGGTGTCGAGGACGACGCATCCCTGGTGATGGGACCGAGCTTGTTGAAGCTCGGTTTTGACGGTATATTCCCACCACCCGCGAAAGAGAGGAAAAATGTCACCGTGGCGGGCTGGTCGATCGGACTGGGTGGGCTGGCGGGGTTTCTGGGCCCAGAGGACTCAAACATGATTCGGGCCAAGAGTGACTGAACATTGATGGATTCCCCACGCTGCTTGGACTGGAGGCCTCTTCACGTCTTGGAATCAAGACGTTCTAGTTTCTAAACACTCCCATCCTACCACCAACCGAAAAGATGGGAGGAGTTTCGTCTACGAAAAAAACCTTGATCGCATTATACTGCTCTCCCCAGTCGGTAGAGGCAGGACCTTGCAGACGGGCCAATGAAGCAACATGAGCAACTGCTTCCTTTAATCGACCTACCTTATCAGCCCGAATTCCCCGGTAGGCGCTCGCCGAAATTGGGCGTGTGCTCGAAAACTGCCCCAAAATCCCATGAACATGTATTCCGAGCACAAATCGGACACACGGGCACAACCTAGCCCTGCGGTTTCCGCCATCGCTTCGGTGAACATGGGGGGCTCACTTCTTGCATCAATTTTTTTTTTCCTTCAGGGGTGTGCGTCAATACTTCCCGAGACTTTTAATGTCGCTCGATAGGCCGCACCTTCGTCGAGATCGACACGGAATACCTACCACTCACGCCTGGCTACCGCTGTGAAATATATTCCGAGAGCTGCGCATGAAGATCCCAAATTCTTGGACACCGCAACTTTGTGAGCACAATGGGGATTCCGTCCGCCAGTCAAACCATGGGCAAAACCGTTATCATAAGCGGAGAGAGATCTGAGTATCTCGGGCGGGATCACAAGGGGCTGTGTTCCCGTGTTACACCTGTGCGACTGTATACAACAGGAGAGCGAGATTCATCTGTTCTACCACCGGGAAACTCTGCTCCAGGAATTGGGCTGCTTCCCCACCCACCCTCTCCCACGCAGGCCAGAAGCAAGCAAGAAAGATGGAACAGGAACTAAGACACCACCACCAGCCTGACCATTCAGCGCTGCAAGTTGTTGAATTTGACGAAACGCCCGAGGCCTGCTATCGACCCGACTATTCACTGCCACAGGCTACCCCGTTCGATAAAGCGCCTGAGGTTTGCGGACACACCGCACCCGAACCTGTGCCATTATCCGCTGGGCCACTTCAGGAGCTCGAGAAGCAGCCATCGGAGGGTGGGGAAGATGGGAGTTTGACGCCCCGAGTGCAGTCATGGTGGCGACGGAAACGCTGGCTCGCGTGTATCACTTTTGCCACTATACTGGATGCTGTCCTGGGTGGTGTCTTGGGGAGACGGTAGGAACCTGACTCATAGCCATACATACACTGACGGCCGGAGCGTTGACACGATATCAGGGAAGTGTTTGAGAAGCCGGTTGCAACCTCGTCGAACACCACACAACCTCAGGCGAGGATCGAGAGTTTCTGCCGTGGCGAGGTATGTCCGCAGATTCTTGCAGCAGCACAGCTACCTTCTCAAGACGGATGGGATCTAGATGTCATGCTTTTTGCCCGCGGCATCGACAATGACATTTGGCGCACTTTTGTACCTGTCACGGGTCCCCTTTCGCTGCAAGAGGACCAAGTCTGGAAAAAACTCAACGGAGGGCCATTTCTCAGTCAGCCTTCAGCTCTTATTTGGTCCAACTCTACGCGGCTTTCAGTGGCCGCAGTGTCGGATCCGGATCACACGGTCAAGGCGCTCTTGTATTCCCATATCGAGCGGGATTCCGCAACCCACGTGCCATGGACGAGTCTAAGCGGCCCTGCTACCAGCGCCCTTGCTATGTGCACGGTGAACGGCACGCGTCTCGATTTATGGACAGCCAGCGGCAGGAACGTTGCCCACAACCTGTGGCAAGGCAACTCGACTGCTGATATCTTTTGGTCGCCCGACGTGCAACCCAGGTGGCAACTAACCAGAGACTTTGGCATGGATATCTCGGGGCGCCCAGCGATTGCTTGCCGCCGCGATACTTATTATCATGACCTAGTCGTGCGCGGACTTGACGGTGCAGTGCGGCATTCGACCTTTAAAGACGGTACGGGCTGGACCGCAGTGTCGAACCGGGGCGGCAACCTGCGAGGGGAACCCGTGGTGGTGGCGGTTGGAGACGACAGATTTGATTTCTTTGGTGTAGGTGCGGGCAAGGACGCGGCCATGTTCCACTTCACATGGACCAAACCGGGGGGTTATACGGCCATGGAAAAGCTCGGGGGCTCTTTCCAGAGCGTGCCATCGGTAGTGGTGACGGGACCGGCGGAAAATCCCCGTATCGACGTTGTGGCATTGGGGACGGACGACATGCTGTGGCACGGCGCATTGGTGGGATCCAAGTGGTGGGCGCACTGGGAGAGATTGGACGTGTTTGGCAACAGCGCACCGTTGCTCACCAAGATTGAGGTGCCGCCGCCGTGGTCACCCATGGTGGCTGCGTTTGTGCTCGGCATGGATGGCCAGGTGAACCACACTCTCTGGAACGTGTCAAGTGAGTTTAGCTGGCGAGGCTTGGCGTGGACGAGCATGGGGGGCAACCTCACAGCCGAGTATTATCGCAGCTGACACTATCTACCTATCTCCTACCCAATCCTATTCTCACTCTCTTACGAGAATCTCGACGAGTCGACATTGACTCGGTTAGCCAAGGTTCAGAAGAAGTCAAAAATACCTAACACCGAGTTTCCCTCGCGGCATGGTTTGCATCAAAGGTCACAAGTCATTTTTCATACCCATGTCTTGGACGAAGGCTGCCGTGACCGCGTTGCCAAGCAGACATGACGCACATGGGTCGACTCCCACAACCTGGTTAAAAGCGCGCACCCGACCAGGAAAATGCTACGGAGAAAATCCCGAGCAATATACTCTACCTTGTCGGGTGCTATTAACGTGGTCATGGTGCTATGGCCCACAGCATGGGGTACCTAGGTAGGTAGCCATACATGATTCAACCTCCTGTGTACAGGGGCCCTGCAGTTCGCACATGGCGCGGTTTAGGCGCTGTAACATAGCACCACCTCACTAGGACGCGCAACCACCGTGGGTTTGTTCATTTTTTGTGTGTTGTGTTTCGGCTGGTTGGAGAGACTGCAGATCTTTTATCCCATGATGGTAGACCTTGTCGCCTCGGTTCGGTTCGGTGCTCCAGCGTGAGAACGGCGCCTGCCCGTTCCGAGAGCGACGTGACCGGGAGGAACCCGGTTTAGCCGAGGAGTCTGGACCCTTTTGGTGCAGATGCGTAGATTGCGGAATAACCCCGTGGTTTATAGAGAGAGGGCGAGAGAGAGTTTGTGTTATCTCTTTCTCTGCTGCAGTGTTTCCTGACTTCCAGGTTCCTCTCCGAGGTCGCTATGGAGGTCGGCATGACCGGGTCACCTTCAAGGTTCCTGGGTTGGGTGCGTGCCTTCCCTCTGCTTTTTTTTGAATCGCAGGAGGGAAGGAACATGCGGCCCTCGTGATGAGGCCGGCTTTGTGTTTGCGCTGGTCACCACCTCGTGGAGTTAATAAGACTATGCTCGCTCAACTCAACCTCGAGGGCTGGCTCTCGGGGAATATTTCTATCCGCTCGCTTTGGAAGTGCATCGCTATCCGGACAATCCCATACGGCTACTCCAGAAGTATGATTGCTTCTCTCTTTGTCTTTTTCTTCGCCCTGTGGCTGTTGCTGCTCCCTGGTTCTGCCGCGGCGCTCCCCCAGAGCCGGACACCAAAACCCTATCAACTATTGACCCCACCCCTCGACACCCCCTGGACCAGCAAGGTCGGCACCAACCCCTGGCCACAACATCCCCGACCTCTCCTCTACCGCGAGGCCTGGCAAACCCTCAACGGCATCTGGACCTACCAACCCGCCTCCTCCTCCTCCTCTCGCAGCAGCCCAAATGTCACCGGACCACCCCCAGCCCTGCCCCTGGCCGAGGAGGTGCTCATCCCTTCGTGCATAGAAAGCGGCATATCGGGCATCATGGCTTCGGGAGGACTGATGCACATGTGGTTTGGAACACCGTTTTCCGTTCCGGCGGACTGGCCAAGAAAACACCGCGTCTTGTTGAACTTTGAGGCGGTCGACTATGAGGCTACGGTGTTTGTCAATGGGAAACAGGTGGGGTTTAACCGAGGAGGGTATTTTCGGTTTACGTTGGATGTTACGGAGCAGATCAAATTTGGGGAGGTGAATGAATTGTGAGTTGACTTTGTTTGAACGGTCCTGTTGTCACATGACTGAGGACTAGACAGATAACAGATGCTGACTGGTGTGTACGTGTGTGTGAGTAATTAGACTGGTGTTTGTCTTTGATCCGACAGATGAATCACCTTATCATATCCCTAATGGTAAACAGACGAGACGGCCTTCTCACATCTTTTACACGACTTGTTCGGGGATCTGGCAGACAGTGTGGTTGGAGAGTGTGCCGCCAAGCTATATTTCGGGCATGGATATTGCGGCGGGGATGGATGGACGTGGTGAGTACCAGACTGCTCTATGATGCGAGGGAAATGCGGATGGCTGATGGTGCACGAAACTAAGTTGCTGGAATTGTTCACAGTCCAGCCGGCAGCGGACAGGGCTTGGAGGAGGTTGAGATTTCTGTGCTTGACCATGGAGGCACCGCGATTGCCACTTACAAGATTAAGCCTAACGAACAGTTCAACTTTACTGTGCCGTCGCCAAGACTGTGGTCTCCTGGCTTGCCGAATCTTTACAACATCACCGTCAAGATGGGATCGGACTTAGTTTCCAGCTATACTGGATTCCGGACGGTGTCTTCTGCTCGTGTCAATGGTGTCCAGCGTCCGCTTCTGAACGGTCAGTTTGTCTTTCAGTTTGGCACGCTCGATCAAGGATACTGGCCAGATGGGATTTATCTCCCGCCAACTCTCGAGGCCATGGAGTTTGATCTGCGCCTCCTGAAAGACCTGGGGATGAACATGATCCGCAAGCATGTGAGCACAACTCCGATTCATAATGCGTGACTGAGATACAAGATGCTGAACCGAGGTCAAGATCAAAATCGAACCCGACCTCTTCTACCAAGCCTGTGACCGACTTGGTCTCCTCGTCATCCAAGACATGCCCTCCATGAGAGCCACCGACAACGCGCGTGACAACCCGCCGGATGAGGCTGAACAGGCCGAGTTTGAACGGCAACTTGAGCTGATGGTCAACGAACACAAGAGCTACCCGTCTATTGTAAGCTGGGTCATCTACAATGAAGGATGGGGCCAGATCACGGGCGCGTACTACCCAGAGTTTGCCATCACTGAGCGTCTGCGCGAGATTGACCCTACCAGACTTATCAATGCCGTAACAGGTTGGTGGGATCACGGGGCCGGCGACTTCTCGGACAATCATCACTATGCAGAGCCGCAGTGTGGTACACCGTTTTACTCACAGGCCAACATGCCGTATGACCCGAACCGTATTGGGATCCAGGGTGAATTTGGTGGTATTGGACACATTCCCAGTGACGAGCAGTGAGTGACATTGCACCTTTGTGATACCACAGCAACTGATGATGATGATCGGCAGTTTATGGCCGGTGCACAACGCCCTTCGGACCGTTAACGAGACATATGAGATCAACGCCGACCTCGAGTCGTACAACTACCGGTCTCACGTGTTGTTTGGGCTACTGCGAGACCAAGTGACGCGCTTCGCCTGCAGTGCTGCTGTGTGGACGCAGACGACAGACGTGGAGGGAGAGGTCAATGGGTTGGTCACATATGACCGCCGCTTCACGCGGGTGAACGCGACGCAGTGGAGGGAGGATATACAAGCCTTGTATAACGCTGCAGCAGCGAGGGCTTGAGATGCATCATCACATCACATGGATACTAAAGGGCATCAATAGCAAGCATTTATCTATGTGTTTCATCTCTTTGCCATTCCACCCACAACCTACTGTGGAACATGGCTTGTCTTCCCTTGTGTTGCTATGATAACGTGGCTTGGATGCAAAGGTCCGGTTGGGAATCTGTGGGTCTCACTCCTTGTCGCGCTGTTCCTGCATCTTCCTGTCTTCTTCCTCCGTCTTCGGAACATGGACCAAGTTCGGGACCGTAACGGCGTTCAACTTCCGAAATGCCTGGAAATCACGTTAGCAACTTTGTTTTCTCGCCCTGTGGCTTGGCCGAGCATGTAGATTAGGTCTGGACCACAAACGGCCACCACCATTGTCCTTGACAAAAGCCCGCCCAAGGCCAATCCTAACCCCGCCGTTACCATTCTGCTCAATCGCCCTGTGTCTAAGCTTTCACCCCCTGATATAGATCCACGGCCAAACGCAGAATAACCCCCTAACACACGATTACTCCCTGACAGGGAACCACTCCGTGAAACAGAATCTGAACCAGAGCAAGAACCGCGAGAAACATGTGGAACTCAAGAACCATGAACAAGAGAAAGACCATCACCTACCTCAGCAACCTTACCCTCCGGCAAATCCCCACCCCACCGATCCTCCACCCTCGCAATCTTGCCGCCGTTGGATGATGACGGGCCCACAAAGATGCGCACTACGCTAGCAATTTCGTGCGTAGACTTGATTCCCCGAACCGTGTAGGCGTTTCGTAGCTCTATTTCTAGTACATGCAGTTCATGTTCTTCTGTGGGGCTCCCCGGCGAGGAAGAGGACGGAGACGAAGAGATCACTCGGTGTGAAATGATGCGGATGGGATGGAACAGCGTGGGAAGGCCGTACCATTGTGCCGCATAGCGAGGGTAGGTCGTGGCGATGGTTAAGGGGTCGGTCTGTATGTATGTTAGGTACCTACCTACCTTCCTAGTGAGCCTGTTGGGGGAGGGGGAAAGGAGACCAAAGAGAGTGGGTCGGGATCTGAAGGGAGGAAAGGAAGAGGAGAAGGGGACTCACGAAAGTAGCATTTTCATTCCACAGAGAAAGGTGCTTCAGCGTGGGATGGCCTTCGAAGAGCTACATCACAACCGACTAGATTAGCCTTTCTTGTACAAAAGTTGAGATTCAGGAGAAAAGCTGGGCTAGTCTACATCGAGCACACTCCCGACGAGGAGCTTTTGATACGCTGTCAGGTTAACCCCATCCGCGCAATTGATGGTTGTATTTCGTACGCCAATTGACGAAAAATTTGGCGTTTCCGACCCAGGGTTGTTGGCTTGTGCCTGGACAGAGGCAGAAGCAGATGGCGTGCCAGTAGACATGGTGAATGTTGGCGAAAAGTAAAATCGTGGTGGCAGACGAGTGAGGAGAGCCAAGGCGCGGAGCATGACTGGCTGGTTCTTGTAAGAGGGAAGTTCCTCCTGACAAAGTCAAGCTTTCTTGCTGCTGCTTTTATTAGTGTCGCCCCCTCTCCTCCCCATTACGTCACCATTTCGCCGGCGTTGCCCACCGCTACCTACCCCCATAATTCTACCCGTTTTACAACACGGGAGACTCGATCAAGGCAAAGGGCGAGAAAGATTCAACAATCACCAAAGAAAAGAGAATGATGGGTTTAGGTAACGTTACCTACCTTATTGACATTGAGCACACCTCGACACCTGCGCTGATGGTTGTGTCCTGGACGCCACCTAACCAACAAAAGTCGGGCGTATCCAAAGACTTAGGATTGGCTTGCTCATGAGCGAAAGGTTAATCACTTGCCGGTAGACATTGTTAAAGATGTCATCGAGCAACTTTGACCCCAACGATATGGGGAGGAAAAAAAAAACCTAAGAGCAGGCAGCACTCTAACCTGTGCCATTCTGAGTCTTTACTCTCAGGCCCTTTCCTTATACGTGTAAAAATGACTTAGCATGAAAAAGCTTCAAGACATTGTGCTCCTGGTATTGGGCGAAGTAGTTCTCCCCTCTGACTAATGCTGCAGTGTGTCACTAGACGTTGAGTGGGAGGCTATGAGTCTTATTAGGGAGAGCGGGGTATAAGTTGCTCTTCTCTTCTGTATCGCCTGATCACCAGGGCATTGCTCTGTGCTCTGGCAGCAACTCACCAACACCCTGCACTGGTTTTCACACTGCGCAAGTTTTGCAAGGTACTATTTCAAATCATGTTGGGCACGGTTCCGAGTTCTAACAATGTGTATAGACTGAACGGCCCCACAAGCACGATGACAACCCTCCATGACAGATTGAAAGAGATTGCGGAGATTGACGCCAAAATCGAGGCGATAACGGCATACAAGGAGAAGAAAAAGGCCATCGAAGAGAAAAAAGAGTCGATTGAGAGATTAAAGGAAGAGCTGAGGACGCAGAATGGCCTCGTCGCAAACGTCGACCCGGATCTTTTGAACATCATGTCGCAAAGCGCTTCGCGGTCGAGGGGGAGGAGGGGCGGGGACGAGGCCGTCAATATTAACGAATCGGTTAGGAGGGCACAGGAAGAGACTATAGAGATCAATAAAGAGATAGGGGATGCGGAAGAGGAGCTTGAATTGTGGGAAGGAGAACTTAAGAAACTGGAAGGGGACCTTGACAACGTGTCGCTGAACAGTCTTGAGCAACTCCAGGAGGACAAACAGCGCCTGGAAGAGCAACAGCCCGTCCAAAGTCCGAAATAGGCGACCTGGATTCCCGCTTCGGAGCAAGTCCGTTCTCCTCTAAATGACGAGCGTACCGTTCCGAGTCCCTCAATCGCTGTTGAACGTTACGTGAGAATTGCCCGTCTTTGCCATCGCGTTCGAAGAACTTCTTCACTTCATCTTCCCTTGAGCCTTTGAAAAATTTGGGAAAGATGCCTCGATAATACATGTTGACAAAACAACTATGATTTCTGAGTGTGACGGCCACGGGCAGGTCGATCCGCATTGGCAGCTTCCGGTCCCATTCAGAAGCCAGTTGGCGGCAAGGCTCAGATGTACCCGCTTGAAGGGCGTCGCGAAACCAGCGGTACTCGATCTGGTATTCTATCCCCGACACCCTGTCGGGGGGAAGCGCCGCCAGCCATGTGGGCGGCAGAAAGAACTGCTGAGGTACTGTACTTGCCCATTCCCAATCGATGATACCTTGAATCCGTAGGTTCTCGTCAACTATGATATTGGACGGACGAAGATCGGTATGTGTGAGGACGAAGGGAAGACGATCGTTGATATAGCCAGATAGCCTCGTCTTCAGGTCCTCTAGCCCAAAGACCTCAAGCTCCGCAACCTCTCGAGACAGCCTGTAGGCAGGGAGGTTATAAGTCTCGTTCAGAAGGCGGTATTGATGGAATGCAAAGTCGGTGGCGGAAGCGAATCTGGCTGGCTGGAGGGATAATGTGTGGTTCTCTAGTTGCAGCTCGTTCAGTTGTATCGAGAGCAACGGCCCGACGAGAGGAATCGTCGGGTAATCTGGGTCTGGCATCAGGGAGCCTGCATAGGGGAATTCTTGCTGGCGTAATTGGGCGAATATGTCGACAAGCTGTGAGTAGAAGTAGCCCTTTTGTGTCGCATCCATCCACCTGAAAGCCAAAATATCCAGCGATTGGCCGGGGATGTAGCTCTGGATGATGTAGCTACGTCCAGTGGGATTATTCTCGTCGACGGCCCCGCCACGGCCAAAGGCGTGGATGAAGGGTACGGGTATGGTGGTTTTTGTTTGGAGATAGCTACTGCTTGGTTAGATTAGGTGGGAATGTAAAGTCTAATGTTGAAACCAGCTCACCGGACTGTAGCAACCTCGCTTTGGATTTTGTCCCAGACATTGGCGATGTAGGGCTCCAACGGAATCCTCACAACCCACTTGGTACCGTCCTCGAACTCGACAAAGTAACAGACATTATAACTCCCATGCGCGGCATCTCGGAATATCCGGCAGGTCTTTGACGAATTGTGCTGTGACGCCAACTTGCAGACATCATTTGTGTCAATCGAGTCAATGAAGGCCTTCACGCCTTCTTCAATTTGTTCATCCGTTAGCGGGAAAATTTCCATGGCCTGATGGGACTCATGCATTCTGACAAAAAGGACTCAAGGGTAGCCTCAGATGTTGACGCGCAAAGTTTATCTGCGATTGTTTGAGTTTTCCCGCCACGACGACATGCTGGACGTGTGGGTCTGTGCACCAGCGGCCTCCCCTGACCACCGTTCGCCAAACGTTGGGAAAGCTGCAGCCAAAATCATCACCTGTGCTTTTGTTGGGCTCCACCCTCCCCCGGTCCCACGCTGCCATTTCATATTTCTCACCATCCCACCTACTACTCTAAAGAGGATGCGCAACGTGCTTTATATTCATCATAAGGGCTTAACTGCTTCCCCTCTCCCCGCTTGGTCGTCAAGAATCTACCACGGAGATTGTTGGGCCCAAAATGAACACCCTGTTGATGAACGGTCGATAATCCTCCCTGAGGTCATGGCTCCCTATAAGACGGCCCGGCCCGATCGAGATGGAGGAAGGCAAATAGCGCCATCTCAGATGCAAGATTAATCGCTATTCATACACCGCCGCCGTCCCCTTTCGCAAAGTTGAATTTCAATCGCCACTATTTACTTTCGTTTCGTTATACGCATCAATCACCCTTTGCACTTCCTCCTGTTCGTAATCCCCGGGATAGTCAATGACGGCGTCCCCAAACCGGTTCTTGACGGTTGGGTCCGCCCCATGCTTGACCAGCGTCTGGAGCACGGCCAAATACCCATGGCGCATGGCCGTGTGGACTGGCCGGTCGCCGGTAAACCGGTTGGCCAAGTTAAAAAAGGCCGCCGTTTGCCCTCGATCGCCGATTAAGTCCGCCAGCGCTTCAATCGAGCCTGTTCAGTCACCAATTAGCACTGTCTTTCTAACGTAGACAATTGACCGCCCCCCGCGCGGCGTACGTGTCTGTCCTGCCTTGGCCGCCATGTGCGCAGCTGTCTGTTGGAAATCGTCCTTGGCCTCCATCAGAAGCTCTGCGACGCTAAGACCTTCGCGCTCGGCAAGGGAGTTGACGGTTCGCTTTAGTTTAATGATCTCGCCCTGACTCGCGAGGACCGAGATGGCGCGGGATTCGTCTTGTGTAATGACCATGGTGAGGAGGGGGGGGGATGCCAAA
>Ga0247763_1000675_pt1 | contig 20552 bp, 14 predicted proteins | sample UWRJL141409B4_FD_179926 | JGI IMG/M metagenome (GOLD analysis project Ga0247763, IMG submission 179926) | Plant litter microbial communities from Arlington Agricultural Research Station in Wisconsin, United States - UWRJ-L141-409B-4 | ecosystem: Environmental > Terrestrial > Plant litter >...
GCGTGCCGGGCTCGAGCACGCTGCGGCCGACGCGCTCGGCTCGCTCGGCGTGCTCGGCACGGTGCTGGTCGGCGCCGTGCTCGTGCAGCGCGGCAGCCTGTCGGCGGCGCTGCTGCCGGTGGCGGTGCTGCTCGCTGCGACGAGCCTGCTGCCCGTCGCGAGCGTGCTCGAGGTCGTGCGCGATCTGAACCTGGCAGGGGCCGCCGCCGCGCGCGTGTCGGCGCTGCTCGCTGCCCGGTCGCCCCTGGTCGAAGGCCACGCACCGGAGCCGGCCGTCGGCGGGCTCGCGCGACTGTCGTCCGTCGTCGAGCGCCCCGCTCTGGAGCCCTTCGCGAGCGCGCGCGCCGCAGAGCCGCTCGGCGCGAGCGCGCCCGCCGTCGCGTTCGAGGCGGCCTGCTTCCGCTACGCGCCGTCGCTCCCGCGCGCCGTCGACGGCGTCTCGTTCGAGATCCAGCCGGGCGAGACGGTCGCCATCGTGGGCCACTCGGGCGCGGGGAAGTCGACGCTCGCGAGCCTCTTGCTCCGGCTCTGGGACGTGGAGGACGGCGCGGTGCGCCTCGGCGGACGCGACGTTCGCGAGCTACCGCGGCGAACGCTACGCCAGGTCGTCGGCGCGGTGCCGCAGGATATCTACCTGTTCGACACCACCATCCGCGAGAACATCCGGCTGGGCGCGCCGGCGGCGGGTGACGGCGACGTCGAGCGGGCCGCGCGCTCCGCGCTCGCCCATGGCTTCATCAGCGAGCTGCCCGGCGGCTACGATGCCCGCGTCGGCGAGCTCGGCGCGCGCCTCTCGGGCGGGCAGCGCCAGCGCATCGCCATCGCGCGCGCCCTGCTCAGAGACACGCCCGTCCTGGTGCTGGACGAGGCCGTCTCCAGCCTCGACGCGGCGAGCGAAGCCGAGCTCACGGCGGCGATCGCCGAGGCGCGCCGCGGGCGCACGTGCGTCGTCATCGCGCATCGCCTCTCGACCATCCTCTCGGCGGATCGCCTGCTCGTGATCGATCGCGGCCGCCTCGTCGAGAGCGGCACGCACGCCGAGCTCGCGGCCCGAGGTGGCGCGTACGCGCGGCTCGTGGCGTCGCAGCTCGATCGGGCCGGCGCGCCGAGGATTCACGAAGAAGAAGGAGTGAGCACATGAATGAAGCCATGAACGACGGGAAAACGAGCCCGCCTCGCGTCGACTACCGCGAGTGGAGCCGGCGCTGGGACGCGCAGCAGACGTTCCTCGTGGTGCGCCGCGAGGAGCGCTTTCGGGTGATGTTCGACAGCGCGCACGAGGTGCTCGGCCGCGCCCCCGCGCGAATCCTCGATCTCGCGTGCGGCACGGGCGACGTCGCGCGGCGCGCGCTCGATCGCTTCCCCGAGGCACGCGTGGTCGGGCTCGACGCCGACCCGCTGCTGCTCGCCATCGCGCGCGGCGCGCACGGCGACGCCGGCGGGCGAGCACGCTGGGTGCGCGCCGACCTGCGCGAGCGCGACTGGCCCTCGGCCATCGAAGCGCCCGGCGCCTTCGACCTCGTCGTCACGTCGACCGCCCTCCACTGGCTGCCGACCTCGGCGCTGGTCGCCGTGTATCACTCGACGCACGCGCTGCTCGCGCCCGGGGGCGTCCTCGCCAACGCCGACGTCATCCCGCCGAGCGGCGGCGAGAGGCTCGCGCGAGCCGCCGACGCCCTGCGCTCCCGCGCCGCGCGCCAGGCACAGGCAGCGTCTACCGGCGAACGCTACGCCGAATGGTGGGAGGCCGTCGCGCGCGAGCCGGGGCTCGCCGATGTGTCCGGCGAACGGGCACGGCTGTTCGAGGACCACCCGGAAGCTCTCGATCTGCCCGATGAGTGGCGGCACCTGACAGCCCTGCGCGAGGCGGGATTTGTCGAGGCGGGGGTGGTGTGGCGCTTCTTTGATTACGGAGTGGTCGTCGGTTTGAAGGGCGGTTGAGCGCGCGCGCCGTCGGCATCCACGGAGGCCAGGGTGTACCAGGAACTTTGACCTCCCCAGCGGCACTCGATTGTCGCTGGTGATGCTTCAGTCCACTCCCTTTCCCGTCATCCTGCTCGGCTGCGCCTCGATCGGCGGAGCCGCCGGGCTCGCTCCGGCGAACGCCCGCGCCGAGTCTCCACCCAGCGCTGCGGCGGCCGAGCCGCTCGCCGCGTCGTCCACGGCTGGCACCGACGTTCCGGCGCCCCGCGAGCTCGCGGAGGTCGTCGTGCACGCAGAGTCGACGTCCGCGTTGTCGCTCGACAGTCGCCCGCGCACGGGCTCGAGCCTCGGCCTGACGGCGAGGGAGAGCCCGGCGACCATCGACGTGCTGACGCAGCGTCAGATCCAGGATCTCGGCGCCCGCACGACGGAGGAGGCCCTCAACCGGGCCCCGGGCGTGAGCGCCGCCACCAACGCCACGAGCCCGGGGGCGCTCTCGCTGCGCGGGTTCACCGGCGCAGGGCGGGCCGTGTTGCTCTTGTTCGATGGCGTGCGCCCCGCCGAGGAGTCGTTCTTCACGCGCGTCATCGACAGCTGGATGTTCGAGCGCATCGAGGTGCTGAAAGGCCCAGCGTCCGTGGACTACGGGGAGGGCGCGCTCGCCGGAGTGATCAACCTAGTGCCCAAGCGCGCGCGGCTCGATGGAGCCGCGTTCGCTGGCCAGGTCGGCTACGGCTCGTTCGGCAGCTTTCGGGCCGCCGCCGACGCCAACGTGGTGGTGCTCGACGAGCTCGCCGTTCGCCCCGTGCTCTCGTACTCCCGCTCGTCGGGCTACGTCGATGACGCGAGCTCGGAGTACCTGGCGGGAACGCTGGGCATCACCTGGTCGCCGTCCGACGAGCTCGTCGTGGAGCTCGCGGCCGACTACTCGAGCGACGACTACGAGAGCGCCTACTTCGGCACGCCGCTGCTCCCGCCCGGCGTGGCGCGCGAGCCCTCGGGCCTGGTGCGAAGCAGCGACGGGCGCATCCTCGATCGCTCGCTGCGCGACGTGAACTACAACGTCGAAGACGGCATCACGGACTCGACCACCGGCTGGCTGCGCTCCGGCGTGCGCTGGCGGCTCGCCGATGGCTGGACGCTGTCGAACGCTCTCCACCTCTACACCTCCGAGCGCCGCTTCATCAACGCGGAGTACTTCGGCTACAACCCCGCGACCGCGCTCGTCGATCGCAGCACCGGCATCGTCACGCACGATTTCGAGTACTGGATCGAGCGCGCCACGCTGCGCGGCGACCACTCGATCGCGGGGCTCCGTAACCGCGTCGCCCTCGGCGGCTCGTACAGCGACGTCGACTTCTTCACCGAGCGGCGCTTCGGCAGCACGACGTCGGTCGATCGGCGCGACCCCGAGCGCGGGCGCTTTCCCGTCGGCGATGACCCGGCGCTCTTTCCACGCCGTGAGGATCGAGATAACGCCGTGCGCGCCGCCTCGGCCTTCGCGGAAGACGCGCTGAACCTCAGCGAGGGCTGGCTCGTGCTCGGCGGCGTGCGCTACGATCGCGTGAGCGTCGATCGCGCCTCGATCGATCTGAACGTGGAGCCGCCCGCGCGCACCCCGACGGAGCGGGCCTTCGACGAGGTCACCTGGCGTGTCGGTAGCGTGTTTGACGTGCTCCCCGACACGCAGCTCTTCGCTCAGTACAGCACGGCAGCAGCGCCCCCGTCGTCGCTGCTCGCGCTCACGCCGGGGAACGCGCCGTTTGATATGACCCGCGGCCGGGCGGTGGAGGGGGGCGTGAAGAGCTCGCTGTTCGAGCAGCGGCTCGAGCTCACCGCGTCGGCGTTCTACATCGTGCAAGACGACATCGTCACGCGCAGCGCGGTCGACCCCACCGTCAGCGTGCAGGGGGGCCGGCAGTCGTCGCGCGGGGGGGAGCTCTCGCTGAGCGCCACGCCGTTCGCCCCGGTGCGGCTGCTCGTCAACTACGCACACTTCGACGCGCGCTTCGACGAGCTCATCGACGCCTCCGGGGCCGATCTGGCAGGCAACACGCCGGAGCGGGTGCCCGAGCGCATCCTCAACGCCTTCGTCTTCATCGACACGCTGGTGCTCCCGCTCACGGCGAGCCTCGGCGTGCACGGCGCGGGGCGCTACTTCACCGACAACACGAACAGCATCGAGGTGCGCGGCTACACGACGTTCGAAGCGGCGTTGCGCTGCCGGCTCGAGCTGGGCCAGGCCGCGACCGAGATCACGCTGCGCGCGCGGAACCTCACGAACACGCTCCACGCCAGCTACACCGACATCTCTCCCGATCAGCTCACGCTCGCGCCGCCGCGCAGCGTCGATCTGATGGCCACGGTGAACTACTGATGCTCATGTCGATCGCAGCAGAGAAGGGGACTGCCATTGCGCCGGCGCTCGAGGCGGTCGGCGTCTCGAAGTCGTTCGGCGCCGTGCGCGCGCTCGACGACGTGAGCCTCGGCGTCAGGCCCGGCGAGATCTATTGCTTGCTCGGCGCCAACGGCGCCGGGAAGACGACGCTCATCAACCTGTTCCTCGGCTTCCTCGAGCCGACCTCCGGCGAGGTGTGGGTCGACGGTCGCCGCGTCCGGCAAGATCCGCTGCAGTGCAAGCGCTTCGTGGCTTACATCCCCGAGCAGGTGATGCTCTACGGCGTGCTCTCGGGCTACGAGAACCTGCGCTATTTCGCCGAGCTCGGAACGGGAGAGCGCCACGCGCGCGAGCCGCTGCTCGCGCTGCTGCAGGAGGCCGGGCTCGAGCCGAAGGCGGCCGATCAGCGCGTGTCGACCTACTCGAAGGGCATGCGCCAGAAAGTCGGCATCGCCATCGCGCTCGCCAAGCGCGCCCGCGCTCTCTTGCTCGACGAGCCGACCTCCGGGCTCGATCCGAGCGCGGCGAGCGAGTTCTCGGCGCTGCTCGAGAAGGCCCGGGCAGACGGCGTCGCGATCCTCACCACCACCCACGACCTGTTCCATGCGCAGCGCTCCGGCACGCGCGTCGGCATCATGAGGCGCGGGCGCCTGGTAGCAGACCTGCGCACGAGCGATCTGGGAACCCGCGACCTCGAGTCGCTCTACCTCGAGCACATGAGCGCATGAACGCGCCGCTGCTCATCGCTCGTCGCGACCTGACGGAGCTCGCGCGCGGAGGCCGTCTGTACTGGATGGGCGGCCTCTTGCTCGTGCTGCTCGTGACGTCGCTCGCCGTCGGCTGGCAGCGACAGCGCGAGAGCCAGGGCGAGCGGGCGCGCGCCCAGGCGCTCGACTACGCCGACTGGCTCGCGCAGCCGGAGCGCCACCCGCACGACGCCGCACATCAAGGCATGCACGTGTTCAAGCCCGAGGCGGCGCTGTCGATCGTCGACCCGGGCATCGCGCCCTACGTCGGCTCCACGCTCTGGCTGCGAGCGCACCGGCAGACGGAGGTCAAGTTCCGGCCCGCGCAGGACGCGACCGGGCTGATGCGCTTCGGCTCGCTGTCTGCGGCGTGGGTGCTGCAGCTGCTCGGACCCCTGCTGGTGATCGTGCTGGGGTTCGCCGCCCTCTCGGGCGAGCGCGAGCAGGGCACGCTCCGGCAGACGCTCAGCCTCGGCGTTTCCATGCGAGAGGTGCTGTGGGGCAAGGCGCTCGCGCTCGCCGCGATGCTGGCGCTCCTCCTGGTCCCGGCGGGGCTCGCCGCTGCCCCCGCGGTGCTGCTCTCGGCCGAGCCTGGCGCGCGCGCCGACGCCGCGCTGCGCCTCGCCGGGCTGGCGGCAGCCTACGCGCTCTACCTCACCGCCTTCGTCTTCCTGGTGCTCGCGGTGAGCGCCTGGGCGACCTCTTCGCGTCTCTCGCTCGTGTGCCTGCTCGGGCTCTGGGTCGCGCTCGTGCTGGTGCTGCCGCGCCTGCTCGCCGACGCCTCGCGCGCCTGGGTGCCGAGCGAGTCGCGCCGGGAGTTCGACCGCCACCTCGGCGCCGACCTCGGGGCAGCGACCCAGCAAGCGTGGACCGACCGCTTCGGCGCCGGCAAGCCCTTCGGCAGCGGAGTCCCGCTCAGCCAGTGGGGCGCCGGTCTGCGCGTGCACGACCAGGCGGGCTACGGCGTCATGGATCGACACTTCGACGCGCTCTGGGACAGCTACGCGCGCCAGCAGGAGCTACAGGGCTGGGCCGGGGTGCTGAGCCCCACGATCGCGGTGCGGGCGCTCTCGATGGGCCTGGCGGGTACCGACTTCGACGAGCACCGCGCGTTCTCGACCGCGGCAGAGGCGCAGCGCCGCCTCATGCAGGACCTCATCAGCGACGACCTGGTCGAGCACGCCGACGGCCACGGCGAGCAGCACTTCACCTACCGCGCCGCGCGCGAGCTCTGGGCGCGGGTGCCGCCGTTCGAGTATCGCCCGGCGAGCGCCGAGGTCGCGCTCGGCAGGAACCTGCAGAGCGTCGCGCTGCTCCTCGGCGCCGCCGTGTTCTGGGTCGTCATCGCGCACGCGGCCGTGGCGCGGCGCTCGCACGGATGAGGCGAGGGGGCTGAGAAAGAGAGTGAGGAGAGAGATGCTGTCGCCCCGCAAAGACCTGCTCCGCGTCGTGCGGCACGAGCTGCGCGTGCTCGCCGCTGACCGGAGCCTGTGGGTGGTGAGCGCCCTGCTCGTGCTGCTGTGCGCGTATGCGCTCGCGAATGGGCTCGACCACTCGCGCGCTCGCGACCGAGCACGCGCCGACGCCCTCCTGGAGCAGGCCGCCGCGAGCGACGCGCTGCGGGCGAGCTGGAGACGGGTGATGACCCGGCAAGAGCCGCCCGATCCGTGGGCAAACCCGACGGACCCCTCGCTCGTGGGCAGCGGCCTCGCCACGCGCTACGCCACGCTGCCGACGGCGCCGCTCGCGCCGCTCGCGCTCGGGCAATCCGACATGCTGCCTGACTCGTACGCCGTCACCACCGCGAGCCGCGTCGAGTTCATGTACGACAGCGAGATCGAGAACCCGTGGAACCTGCTCACTGGTCGCTTCGACCTCGCCTTCGTCATCACCTATCTCTTGCCGCTGTTCGTGCTCGGCTGGAGCTATAACCTGCTCGCCAGCGAGCGCGAGCAGGGCACGCTGCGGCTCCTGCTCTCCCAGCCCGTTCGGCTCGGGGCAGTGGTCGCCGCGAAGGTCGCGGTGCGCGCGGCGGTGCTGGGCGTCGGCTGTGCCGCCCTTCCGCTCGCGGCCTTGCTCGCGCTCGGAGCGCCGCTGCGAGGCCCCGCCGGCCTCGGGCTGCTGGCGGGGGCGGGGGCGCTCATCGCGGCGTACGCCCTGTTCTGGTTCGCGCTCGCGGTGCTGGTCGACGCTCTGGCGCGCTCGAGCGCGCTCGGCGCGCTGGTGCTGGTGTCGAGCTGGGTGCTGCTGGTGCTCGTCGTCCCGGTCGCGCTGAGCCTCGGCGCGGCGCTGGCCAGCCCGGCCCCCTCGCGCGCCGAGCTCGCCACCGAGACGCGCACCATCACCGCCCAGAGCCTCGCCCGCTTCGCTGACGAGTTTGGCAGCGACTATCGCCACGTCCACGACCCCGAGCTGCTGCTGCCAAAGAACGGACGCTTCGAGGTGCCCGCGCGGCTGCGTGCGTTCTTCCGCGCCAGCCACGAGCTCGACAGCCGCCTCGAGCTCGCGCTCGCTGCCTTCGACACGCAGCTCGCAGGGCAGCAGGCCATCGTCGATCGCCTGGGCGTGCTGTCGCCAGCGATCGTCGTGCACGAGGCCCTGGCCGCGCTCGCGGGCAACGGCACGAGCCGCTACCAGCAGTTCCAGTTCCAGGTGGCCGCGTTCCACGCCGAGTGGCGCCGCTTCTTCCAGCCCCGCATCAGCGAGGGCCTGGCCATCACCGAGGCAGATCTCGACGTGTTGCCCCGGTTCGTGTGGGTCGAGCAGGCACCGGCGTCGCTCGCGAAGGAGACGCTCTCGAGCCTGCTGGCTCTGCTCGCGGCGGCAGCGCTCGTGGCGTTCGCCGCCCGCCGAGCCCTCGCGCGCTACCCGGTCGCGTAGGGCTTCCGAAGGGCGGGCGCAGGCGACTGGAACGAGAGGCTCAGGCCTGCCCTCTTTGGAGACGCTCGAGCGAGCGTGTCATCAGCAACGACCACACGCCGAGGCCGAGCCCGAAGAAGCCGGCGTGCAGCGCGCTCCGCGGCTCGAAGTCTCCAACGCGCGAGAGCAGCGCGTAGGCCAGGGCCAGATTGCACAGCCCATACAGAACGTTCACCCGCGCCGACGACAGCCCGCGGAACGGGGGTGAGGCGAACGGCGTCGGGAACGTGCGCCCGAGCACACCCGAGACGAAGTGCGGGACGAAGTTTGCGAAGAAGGCGCCTGCGAAGAAGTACGCGGGGAAATGAAACCAGAGCATGGATCTCCGAATGGCAACTACCCTTTGCCAACTCGCAATGTACCCGCGGCGCCGCGAGATGGCAATTCGCACTTGCCATCTCATCGGGCGCGGGCGTACCCTCGCGGTGTTGGGAGCACCTGGCGCCAGTTGACCAAGCGGGCGGAGACACGTCGAACGCGGGGTGTGCTCGGCGGGCGCAGCGAGCGCGTCGTGCAGCAGGTGCTCGTGGCCACCGTCGCGGAGCTGGCCGAGTCCGGCTACAGGGCGTTCCGCATGGACGCGGTGAGCGCGTCGGCCGGGGTCAACAAGACCACGATCTACCGGCGCTGGCCCAGCAAGGCCTCGCTGGTGGCGGCCGCCGTCGAGTGGATGCGCCGGGTCGTGCACGACGTGCCGTTGCCCGACACGGGCTCGCTCGAGCGAGACCTCACCCAATCCTTTCAGCGCAGGGTGAGCTTCAAGGAGCGCGTCGAGGGGCAGGCGTGGGCGCGTCTGCTCGCGGAGAAACACGACCCCGAGGTCGGCGCCGTCATCGGCGACGCCGTCGAGGAGCGCAGCGCGGCCTGGTACACGATGGTCACTCGGGCGGTCGCGCGCGGCGAGCTCCCCGACGGCACCGACCCGCGGCTCTTGCTCGGCATGCTGGGGGCCGTCGTCGACGCCTGGAACGCGAGCGCGTCAGGCCGGCTGAAGCCCGAGCTGCTCGAGGCTGCCGTGCGCACCGTCGTCAACGGCGCGCGCTCGGGCTCACTGGTCCGCTCCAGCGGCCGTCGCGGAGCCGTGCGCGTGCTGCCGCGGACAACGGCGGAAGCGTTGCCACCGCGGGTCTCGCGCGCCGCGAAGAAAACGCGCGCGACCCGCGAGCGGCCATCCTGAGTGCGTCCCGGATTTCCTGGCTCGGCGCTCGACAGGCGACTGGACGCTCGCGAGCGGCTCTGTAAAATGCGCGGTCGATGGGCACTGACACGTTCGAGGCACGAGAAGGCTGGGTCCCGGCGAACACCGAGGGCTCGGTGTGGTGCTATCGGACGCGCGGCAACGCCGGCGTCATCGCCTTCCGGCGCAACGAGGATGGCCAGTACCTGTACGAGGCGACCCATCAAGACTGTTACTCTTCGGACGAAACCATCACCACCCCTCACCGCGTCGACGCGGTCCGCTTCGCGACTGCCGGCGCCGCAGCCGCTGCGCCGCCAGCTGCCTCGAGTGATACGCCGAGCCAAGCCAGCGATCGGGTGGAGCTGCCGGTCGCGCCCAGCCGAGTGCCCGGCGGCGCGCGCGACGCCCTGCGCGCGGCCTGGCACCAGTACATCCACGCCACCTCCGAGCTCGTGAAGCACGTCAAGGGCAACCTCGACGCAACCGCTCAGAGCGAGCTGCTCGGCACCGCCGACCAAGCCCTCGCGTTCGTCCGCGGCAGCGCCCTCGACGAGCCCTTCATCAGCCCCGACGACGTCGACGTCTTCTCCGTCGCCATCCACCCCGTTCTGCGCAAAGCGCACGAGCTCATTGCTTCAGATCCGGCAGGCGAGCGAGCCGAGCTCTGACGGCGCCGAATCCTGCGCGCGCGGGAAAGTGCTCAACGAATTCGGTCGATGTTCTGCAGGTCGCCGCCCGGGATGGTAAAGACCTTTTGCGTGCCTGCCGGGGTCACGGAGTGGACCTCCACGTCCCTCACCGTGGCAGACACCTGGTTGTAGACCTGTACGTACAATACGCCGTCCATACGCACCTCCTGGACGGAGCGAACCCCGCCCTTGGGGATCGACGGGAGCGGCGAGAACGTTTGAGCCGTCAGGTCCACCAGGCCGTAGATGAACTCCTCGGCGCTGCCAAAGTCGTCCGCCACTTCGAGCTGCTCCGGCACGGCGACGCCGGGATCCCACAGCTGCGCCGCCAGGGTCGTCTCGTTCACGAGGAACGTCCCGACGATGCCGGGAGAGCCCGTGACGGTGTTCAGGTTGACCAGGTAGTCCGGGTCGAACTCGCTCGCGCCGTTCTCGATGCGCAGGATGCCAGCCGGAGGAATCTGCCCGGCGGTGCTCCCCACCATGTTGTAGACGCCCCCGTACTGGTCGCCGATCACGTAGACGTCGCCGGCCGCGTCGGCGAACAGGTTACCCGCGCCGGTGATGCGCGAGTCCTCGATCAGCGTCCCCGGCGCGTTTGTGGTCGCGCTCAGGATCAGCACGCCCGTGCCCGGGTGTACGCTCAGCGTCTCGCGATTTTCCCAGCCGTTGACGCCGAGGAAGATGCGCTCGCCGACCTGGACCGGGCCCCGCAGGAAGGGCGGTTCAAAGCCGCTCTTGATGGTGTCCGCGATGGGGAACGTGCTCTCGATCTCCATGGTCGAGGGGTTCCAGACAACCACCCGCAGGTCGTACGGGTCGATGACGTAGGCCCGCGTCGAAGAGATGAAGGCGACGGGCATTCCAAACGGCCTGAGGCCGAGCGACTGGGTGCTGAGCCTGGCCTCCGTGCCGTCCGCGCGTGTATCGGCGACGAGCTGGAAATCGTCGGTGGCGCGGTAGCGCGTGATGGTGCCCGCCTCGCGGTCGCGGACGTAGACGTTCCCCTCGTACGTGTAGACGTACACGCTGCCGAACTCGTACGCGGCGCTGCGGTCGGCGCTCTCGGTCGGCAACGACGGCAGGATGTGCACGTAGATCTGCCGCGTCTCTTGCGAATCGACGCGCTCGGCAAGCAACACCGCCGGCGGCGCGTCGGTCGCTGGCGAGGTCTCGCCGGTCGTCACGGGGTTGGAGAGGGCCGTCCCGTCGGAGTCGCCGCACGCGATGAGCGACAGCGCTGCTGACAACGCCAGCGCCAGCGCCGATGCGCGAGAGCGCCATCGCCGTTCGGATACTGATTCGAAGCTCATGACCATCGCTGCCGCTCTCCGTCGGGCGCTCGTCATCCGCCGCGCCTGACGCTCAATACATGATAATGGATATCGAAATCAACTGGTGGCGAGGCGAGTCGTCGCCGCAGGTCTTCGCGAGCGCCTGTTCTCGCTGCTGCTTTTGGCGCCATGTCACGCGCCCGAGGGCCGCTGTCGCCAGGCGTTCTGCAACGTTCGAGCGCTCGGGGCAGCGGGCCTCGAAGCTGCCCGCTATGGATCCATCGTTCCGTATGGATTGCCGCGACCGACGAGCCCGACGAGATGGCGCTGAACCCTCGAGCGCGGTTGCCGCGTGGCGACCTCGACGGCGCGCCTCGGGCGTCCGTTCCGCCTGCTGCTGGCTCGTCGTCGGCGCGGCTGCGCTGTCCGTCGATCTGGCCTGCAACGCCGTGCTCGACATCGAGAGCGCCGCGCTCGAGCCCGCTGCCACCGACGCCGGCGCGGCGCCGAGCGGCGGCGGGAGCATCGATCCCGCGGGCGCGCTCGGTGACGGCGAGTCCCCCGGCGCGCTCGGCGCGGGCGCGACCGGCGGCGAAGCCCCCTCGAGCGATGCCCCATCCGCCCCCGCCGCGGCCGACACGCCGACGGCGCCGTCGGCGCCCCTTGCGGGCGATCAGACCAGCACCCCCGGCGCGGGCGCGACCGCCACGCCGACGGCAGCGGCCGATGCTGGCGCGAGCCCGGCGCCGTCCGCGCCACCCCCGTCGCCCGAGCCGCCGCAGGACCCCCCGCTCGACGAGAACGGGCTCGCGGTGGCGCTCCCCAACGATCTGATCGACGCGCCCGTGAGCGGCGAGATCATCTTCTCCGAAGAGGCCTCGTGGGAGGTCGACGGCGTGTTTCGGCCCACCTTCGAGGTGCACACGCCCACCGCCAGCTACTGGGTGGTCAAGAGCCTCGGCACGATGGTCTCCCTGCAGGACGCCTACTCGGGGCGGCTGCAGTGGATCGACTTCAGCAGCGGCTTTCGCCCGCTGCGCAACATCCCTGCGCTCGCAGCGCCGCCCGCGAGCGTGACCACGGTGCTCGACCGCGACAGCCAGACGCCCACGCACCTGCGCCTGACCAGCGAGTCTGCCGACGGCGCGTGGCGCTGGGTGTGGGATATCTACATCACGCACGTCACCTTCACCATCGATCGCGCGCCCGTGCCGATCGGGTTCTCGTATCGCGGCGTGCCGGCGGGCTTGCTCGGCATGGAAGACCAGCTGGTGCAGAGCGACGGCACGACGCAGGGCGCGCGCAACTCCTTCAACGCCGACGTGCCGGGCCCCGCCGAGTGGGTCTACTTCGCCGACACGGCCGCAGGGCGATCGCTGTTCCTGATGCAGCATCGCGACGACGGCCTGCCCGAGGCCTACCAGGTGCGCGACAACGACAGCGCGGCGTTCAGCTTCGGCGGGGGCGCGATCACGGCGCTGCCCTTGCGCTTCAGCCTCGGCCTCGTCGATAGCACCGACCACACCACCGTCAGCCAGCGCGCCGCCTACGTCGCCGGCGCGATACACTGAACGCCCGCCCGCGCGCCTCGCCGCGACCTCTCGGCGCGATCCTTCGCCGCGATCTCTCGGCACGATCGCCGCCACGCTCGCGGGATCGATTCGGTTATACTGGGCGCATGCCGAGCCGAGCCGCCCCCCGAGCCCCGCGCCGAACGAGAGCCGTCGCCGCAGCGGCGCTGGGCACATTGGGGCTGGGCACGCTCTGGCTCGGCGCAAACGCCAGCGCAGAGCCAGCGAGGGGCGGCGGCAGCCCCCCGAGGGCGGCGCACGCTGCTGCGCCCGCGCTGGCCGCCGCCGTCGCGCCCGCTCCGGGCCAGCCCTTTCCCGGCCTCACCCCGGCCGAGCTCGAGCGCTTCGAGCGCGGCCGCACCGAGTTCGAGCGCGCTCGCAGCCTGGAGGCGGGGCTCGGCCCGCTCTTCAACGACAGCGCGTGCAACCGCTGCCACAACCGCAAGGGCGTCGGCGGCGCGGGCATCCAGTCGGCGATCATGGCGGGGCGGCTCGACGGCGCGGCGTTCGATCCCCTGCTCGCGCAGGGCGGGCCCGTCATCGCGGCCAACACGCTGCTGTTCGAGCCCGCCGTGCGCGCGAAGCGCACCGCGCCCGACTGCAAGCTCGAGCTCGACGCCGAGTCCGTGCCGAGTGACGCGAACGTCGTCACGCGCCGCCGAACCACGCCCCTGTTCGGGCTCGGCCTCGTCGACGCGACCCCCGAGGCGGTGTTCGAGGAGCTGGCGCGCCGTCAGCCCGCGTCGATCCGCGGTCGCGTCGCGCGCGTGCACGATCTCGGCGCTGGCGCGCCGCGCATGGGCAAGTTCGGCTGGAAAGCGCAGACGCCGTCGCTGCGCCAGTTCTCGGGGCAGGCGCTGCTGTTCGAGGTCGGGATCACGAGCCCGGAGTTCCCCGTCGAGCAGCCGCCCTTCGGCGACGCGAGCCTGCTCGCCGGCTGCGACCTCGTCCCCGACCCCGAGGCAGACGCTGGCGAGATCGAGCGCATGACCGAGTTCATGAGCCTGCTCGCGCCGATCGCGCCGCTCGATGCGAGCCCGAGCGCGCGCGCGGGCGATGCGCTCTTCGGTCGCGCCGGCTGCGACGGCTGCCACACCCGCCGTCTGACGAGCGGCTCGAGCCCGATCGCGGCGCTATCCGAGAAGCAGTATGCTCCCTTCTCCGACTTCCTGCTGCACGACATGGGCGACAGCGGTGACAGCATCGCCGAGGGCGCAGCGGGGCCGCGCGAGATGCGCACGGCCCCCCTCTGGGGGCTGCGCCTGTCGGCCTCGTCGCGGCTCTGGCACGACGGCCGCGCGGGCTCGTTCGAGGCCGCGATCGAGCGTCACGCCGGGCAAGGCGCCGCTGCGCGAGCCGCGTTCCGCGCGCTCTCGGCGCGCGAGCGCGAGCAGCTGGTCGATTTTCTCGCCACGCTGTGAAGGGCAATGGCGTGAGGGCAATGACGCGTTGCCCTCGAGCAACGACGCGAAGCCCTGGAGCCCTCGGGCACGGCGCGGAGCGCGCGGGCGGCTTCGACGAACCGGGCAGCGGTGAAGAAACAGCACGCTGACCCAAAACAAAATCTTTCGTCGAGGCACACGCGGGCCGTACGCGAGTGAGACGGAGCGAGCCCGTTCTGGGCTGCTTCGAGATGGCTAGTTGCCCTGTGTCGAGGAAGTGCCGAATGCAGAGTTCCCCATCGGGCCGACCCCGGCACGAACTTTGGGCATGAGGTACTGGTTCGCGTTGCCGCGAGGTCGTTGCCCCCGGGTCAGAAAGAGCCGAGCCGAAAAATGAACGCCACGCGCATCCGCGTCACCATCGCCGTACACGGAACGTAGTGCAGGTGGCGAGGCACCGCTCTGAAGAGGTGGGGGCTGACCAAGCAGCGCGGCTGATGGAGACAGCAGGAAACGGCCCGCAATAAACGACGGGCCGCAATAAACGACCGGCCGCAATAGACGACCGGCCGCGATAGACGGGCCGGCAAATGACGGGGCCGAGAGGCGCAGGCCGTGTCAGCCGAGTCAGGTGGCGGGAGAGGGCGGATCAAAGCGGATGGTAGCTTTTGAGAGGAACGGCAATTTTCAGTGTGGCGGGGTAATTGTGGTTGCGAAGGGGAGGGGTGTCGGTAAATATGTAAGTTGGCGACGCGCCCCCTTTTGTCCGCTCCAGGCGAAGCGGTGCAACGTGGGTGTCGATCACTTCGTCGCTGCTCTGAGCCGAATGATGGTGCGCGACCCTGTCGAAACTCCCAGCGAAGGCTCGCAGGGCATGCGCCCCCAGCGCGGCGGCTCGCCGTGGCTCGGCTGGCCGTGGCTGGTGGGGTTCCTGGCGGCCGTTTCGTTCGAGGCCTGCACGCCGCCGACGGCCGCGCCGAGTCGCGTCGGCGCGAGCGCTCAGGCCGCCGAGGCAGCGGCCGCGACGGCGCAGGGTAGCGAGGCCGAGTCGGCACCGGAGGTGGTGGAAGAGCCGCCCGCTTACGTGTCGAAGGCTCGCGAGGTCTGGCGCGCCGCGGCCCAGGCGAGCGACTGGGAGGGTGTCGCGTCGAAGATCGACGCGCTGCCCGAGCCCGAGTGCAGCGAGCCCGGCACGCGCTACGTGCGCGCCCTCGCGGCGCGGCAGCTCGGCGATTGCGCGCGCGCGCTCACGTCCCTCGAGGGCCTCGCCGAGGCGCTGCCGTTGCTCGAGGTCGAGATCGACGCCATGCGCTCCGAGTGTCAGCTCAGCGCTGGCCCGTTTGACTCGACCGGCGAACCCCTGAACGGAGTGTCGCTCGAGGGGCGCCTCGAGGCGGTTCGCGCGCTCGAGCGAGCCGGGCAGCTCGAGCAGGCCAAGGTCCTGGTTGACGGCATCGTCGACGAGAGCGAGGGCGCCGGCAGCGGGCGCGGCAAGCGCGACGTCGGGGTGCAGGCGCGCGGCCTGCGCGCCACGCTCGCCGAGCGCCTCGGGCAGCTCGATCTCGCCCAGAGCGATCAACGCTGGCTCGCGATGGTCGCCTTCGAGCCCGAGGCTGACGCAGCGTACGAGCGGCTCTCGCGCAGCCGGCTCACGAAGGCCGAGCGCGCCGAGCGCGCCGCGAGCCTCGCCGAGCGCGGGCTGGTCAGCGCCGTCGAGCGCGAGCTCGCCTTGCTGAAGAAGGCGCCGGGCGCGGCGCCGCCACAGGCCGAGCTGGTGCGCGCGCTCGGCTGGGCCCACTATCGTTCGCGCGCCAACTACAAGCGCGCTGCCCAGCTGCTCGAGAAGGCCGCCGGCCTCGACCGTGGCGACCGCGCGAGCGATCTGTTCAAGGCCGCGAGCGCCTGGTCGCGCGCCAACGAGGTCAAGCGGGCGCTCGCGCTCTACGATCAGATCGTGCGGCGCTATCCCAACAGCCGTGCCGCCGAGCAGGCGCTCCACTCCAAGGCGAACACCTACTACTCGAGCGGGCGCTGGGGCGACGCCGCGCGCGCCTACACCCAGTATCTGAACCGCTACGAGCGCGGGAAGAAGGCTCGCAACGCGCGCTACGTGAAGCAGAGCCGCTACGAGCGGGCCGTGGCGTGGCTCGCGCAGGGCAACTCGAGTGACGCGCGCGCCGCCTTCGAGCAGGTGCGGAAGATGCGCCGCAGCGGCTACGCCGAGAGCATGCTCGAGCACCTCGAGGCGGTGGCCCTCGCCAGCTCCGGCGTGGCGCGCCACGAGCGAGAGGCCGTCGAGCGCTTCGAGCAGGTGATGCAGCGTCATCCGCTGTCGTTCGCCGCCTTGCTCAGCGCTGCCCGGCTCTCGAAGATGGGGGCCGAGGTGCCGCCGCTGCCTTCGCTGCCGGTCGCCGCCGGCGAGCCCGACGAGTGGCCCGAGCTGCCCGCCAAGGCCCGGCTGCTCGCCGATCTCGGCCTCAACTCCGCCGCCGAGGTCACCCTCTACGAGGAAGAGCCGGCGCTGCGCCAGCTCTATTCCACGCGCGCCAGCGAGACGCTGTGCCGGCAATACGAGTCGCTCGATCGCGGCTTTCGCCGCTACTCTCTGGCGGCTGGCGCCGTCAACGACGACGTCCTCGGGCGCGCGCCCTCGGCCTCGAACCTGTGGGCCTGGCAGTGCCTGTATCCGCGGCCCTACGCCTCCACCGTCGAACGGCTCGAGCAGCGCTATACCCTGCCCGCCGATCTCGTCTATTCGGTGATGCGGCAAGAGAGCGAGTTTCGCCCCGACGCGCGCTCGCACGTGGGGGCCGTCGGCTTGATGCAGCTGATGCCGGGCACGGCCGAGCGCGTCGCGCGCGAGCTGGCGCTGGAGCACGAGGGCGAGCGGCTGACGCAGGCCGAATACAACATCGAGCTCGGCGCCTTCTATCTGGGCAAGCTGCTCGGCAGCTTCGATCAGCGAGTCGCGCTCGCCGTCGCCAGCTACAACGCGGGGCCGCACGCCGTGTCGCGCTGGCTTTCGGGCGGGAAGGGCTTGCCGCTCGACATCTGGGCCGCGCGCATCCCCTATCAAGAGACGCGCAACTACCTGGCGCGCGTGATGTCGAACTGGGCGCGCTACCGCTACCTGAGCGGCGGCCCCGGCGAAGTGCCGGAGCTGGCGCTGGCGTTGCCGAAGAAGCTCACGCTGCCGAGCGACTCGTACTGAATCGCCCTCGTACTGAATCGCCCTCTTACTGGGTCGAGCCGCGCGTGAGCACGGGCTGCGCGCCGCGCTCGCGCCCGCCCTCCAGGCCCCCGAGCGCACGCCGATCGTCCGCCCGGGCATGCTCGCCCTCGCTCGAAGGTCTTGGTGGGGCCTCCCGCCGCGTCCATCCCGCGCGCGACGGATGGGGCCAGGCCGGCGCGGCTCTGTCCCCGCACGAGCCGTCCCGTCGCGACCCATCGAGCGCGCTGTCGGCGGCTCGATCTGTCAGCCGAGCTCGTTGTTGCGCGCGGCGGCCCGATCGCCGAGCGCGGTGAGCCATGCGGGCGCGCGCGCCTCGACCTCGCTCCCGGCGCGCTTGTCGGTGCTCGTGCCTGTGGGGAGCCAGCGGTTCACGAGCGCGGAGGCGTGCGCCACGCTGCTCGGCATCAACGCCTGGGCGATGGCCGCCAGCTTCGCGGGCAGCCCGAGCACGAGCAGCGGGTCACCCCGCCGCGAGGCGCGCACGATCGCGCGTGCCGCCCGCTCGCCGCTCATCGAGAGCAGCGGCAGCGAGTCGGCGACGCTGAACCACGCGAGCTCCGCCTCGGCGTCGCCCTTGAACGAGGCGTTGATCGGGCTGCCCGTGCGCATCAACCCTGGCGCCACGGTGATGACCCGGACGCCCCGCCGCGCGAGCTCGACGCCGAGGCCGAGCGAGAAGCCCTGCAGCGCAAACTTGCTCGCGGAATAAGGCAACAGGTGCGGGACGCTCACGATCCCGCCCACCGACGAGATGTTGACGATGCGGCCCTCGCCCTTCGGCAGGTGGCGAAACGCCGCGTGGATGACGTTGAAGGCGCCCCAGAAGTTGGTGTTCATGGCGTCGCGGAAGTCGCGCACCGTCATCGACTCGAGCGGGCCGACCTCGATCTGTCCGGCGTCGTTGACCACGACGTCGATGCGGCCATACTCCGCGACGACGGAGCCGATCATCGCCGACACGCTGCGCGGGTCGCTCACGTCGCACTCCACGGTGACGACGTCCACCCCGCGCTCGCGCAGCTCGCCGCCAGCGCGCTCGAGGGCTGAGCCGCTGCGCGCCGTGAGGGCGAGGCGAGCGCCGTGCCGGGCGTATTCGCGCGCGAGCAAGAGCCCGAGGCCGCGTGAACCGCCCGTGATGAGCACGACGCGGCCCCTGAGATCATAACGCGACTCGCGCCAGCGTCGCGCCGCCGTGTGCAGTCCGGCGAAGAGCGCGGCCGCGCCGATCCAGGTTCGGAGGTTCGTCTTTGACATGCACTTCCGGAGGCGAAAATCGGGCCGTCCTGCGGGGTGACCCAGTCCGGGACTCCATCCCGTCGTGCCGCTGCGTTCGGCCTCACACCGAGGCGTTCTTCGGCAGCCCGGCGGGATCGGGCGCACGGCGCGGCGACAGCACGAGCAACGCCACGGTGGTCGCTCCGAGCCCGGCGCAGACCAGGAACAAGCCCGAGTTGCCGACCCGGCTCGCGACCAGCCCGAACGTCATGAAGCCCACCAGGCTGCCGGCCTTCAGCGCGTTCGAGTAGAGGCTGGTCGCGATGCCGGCGCGGCGGGGCAGCAGATCTTGAAAGAACGGAATCGCGACGCTGGTGACGACGGCCACGGCCGAGGCGTTCAAGATCTGGAGCGGATACACCTGCCAGGCGGCGTTCACGAAGCGCAGGCCGACGAAGTAGCAGACGGCCGCCGACGTGCCGATCAGGATGATGCGCCGCTGTTGCCCCCGCGCCGCGAGGTAGCCAAAGCCGACCATGAACAGCATCTCGAACAGCGGCGAGATGCTGAACGCGGCCCCGACCGCACGCTCCGTCTCGCCGAGTTTCTGCGTCAGAAATAGCGGCAGGTTGAGCGTGTTCAGCGTGAAGGCAGCGAACATCAACCCGAACGCCGCGGCGTGGGCGAGCACCCCCGGCTCCGTCAACCCCCACGCTGCGAATCGGCTCGCCGGCGTCGGGCTCGGCACGGGCGCCTCTGCGCTCGGGGTGCCTGCGGTGTCCGGCGCGTTCGTGGCGCCGACCGGCGCCGTCGCGCCAGCGCGCGGGCGGTAGGCGACGAAGAACTGCACGCACGCCGCGAGCAGCACGAAGAACGCTGCCGTGGTCAGGAACAGACCGGGGTAACCCAGGCGCCCCTTGAGCCACGCCCCGAGGTTGGGGCCCACCATCCACGCCAGCGCATAACAGGCGCGCAGCACGCCCATCAGGAACGGCGCGTCGGCGCCTTCATGCTCGGGGCGGGCCAGCTCCTCGCGCACGTGCGCGAACAGCTGCGCGAAGTTCATCGAGGCGAGGCCGAGCAGCGACGAGCCGATCAGCGTGAGCAACAGAGGGTCGCGCACGAGCGCGTAGCCGACGTTGGCGAGCGAACCGGCGCAGGCGCCGAGCAAGAGCAGCGAGCGGCGCGGCAGGTGCGAGTCAGACCAGCGCCCGAACAGCGTGCTGATGATGATGGCGCTGATCGAGTTGACCGTCATGAACAGCCCGAGCAGCTGGGCGCTCATGCCGATCTCCTGCGTGGCCCAGAGCGAGCCGAACGGCGCGATGAACGAGCTGGTGAGCCCGAGCACGAAATAGGTGACGAGCAGACCGAGGAACGACGGTGAGTAGAGCAGCCGGCGCCCAGCGGTGGCGGTCACCGTCCTCTGATACGGGTGGCGGTTTGCCCCGTCAACCGCCCCGTCGGCGCCAGCTCAGGCTCCGAGCGTGTCCGCGATGCGCGTGAGGCGGCGCGCCGAGTCGCGCAGACCGCCCTCGCGGTTGCGATCGAGCCAGAGCGCCCGGTGACGTTCGATGAGCTCGCCCAGCTCGCGACGCAGCTCGGCCCGCTGCGCCGCGGGCAGCGTCGTGAGCTCGACGCGAGCCGGCAGCGACGCCTGGGCGATGCCGAGCTTGCAGGCCAGGAGCAGCAGATCTCGAGCCCAGGCGAGCTCGGCCACCGCGCGTGTGCCCTCGCGCGCCGCGCCCGCGGCGGTCGTCACGCGCGCACGAGTGCCCGGCCGCGCCTGCCCGAGCGATGCTCCGGCGCGCTCGATGTAGGCGAGCGTCTGCTCGAGCGACGCGCGCGTGACGCCAGCGGGCGAGAACAGGCGCTCGGGCTTGATCAAGATCCAGAACAGCACCGAGGCGTTCGGGCGCAGGCTCCCCGCCTCGCGGTAGGCGTTGCCGAGATCGTACGCGGCGCGCCCGAGCACGCTGGCCGAGTCGCCGAAGGCGTGCTGATCGAGCAGCCTCGGCAGGTC
>Ga0247763_1000676_pt1 | contig 20545 bp, 24 predicted proteins | sample UWRJL141409B4_FD_179926 | JGI IMG/M metagenome (GOLD analysis project Ga0247763, IMG submission 179926) | Plant litter microbial communities from Arlington Agricultural Research Station in Wisconsin, United States - UWRJ-L141-409B-4 | ecosystem: Environmental > Terrestrial > Plant litter >...
GCTTTTTTGGGGGGGGGGGGACGAAGGGAGGAATGGGTATAGTTTCCTTTTCGAGGTGGGACTAGAAAATTGGGGCAGAGGCCCGAGTAGGAGAAGACTGAATATATATAAGCGGGCGGTATGAGTAGAGCTCAACGCTAGGGGATATTGGATTAGAAATGGCGAGGTTTTGCTTTTTCTAGGGACGAGAAAACACCGCCGAGACATGGTCGAGTGAGAGAATATAGCTTGAAGTCTTTATCAGCTGTTTTCGGAAGCGATGTCGTGGAAGCGCGGTTCCCAGCGGCATATAAACCCATGCTGGGAGTTACATAAAAGACGGCAGGCAGGGGACTTGCAAATCTCATAGCAAAAAGTTCACTCAGAATCGCAAGGAATCTGCAGCACTTCTTATCAACATGGTTGCGTTGTATGAGGTCCATTTGGATCCAAACCCAAATGAAACAAGTTGAAAAAAGGCCCACAGCAACAAAGCACACTTGGGACATCAAAAATGATAGGATAAAAAAGTACCTCGGATACGGGGAGTCGAACCCCGGGCTGCTGAGACACTCGATGCTGAGAGTCAGCGATGTTACCGCTACACCATACCCGATTTGGATTGAATCGTGTATGATCCCGATTTCTTGACAGGGACAGCAGGTAGTTTAGCCTATGTAAGTAATTCTCCGCCTGCAACTTTTGCATTCTCTCCGCCCTATTCTTTCTTTGATATGTGGACTTGGGTTGTGTTGAGGTTGTTTTCTGATCGAGGTCTGTTACGGAGTTTTCACTTTCTGTTTCTGTCTTTTGTTTTATCGAATGTAACCTCGCTTGTGATGTGAATCGCTAGATTGACGAACAGTCATGCTCCAAGCGACGTATATCAAATACAAACTGCATTCCTCACACAGAACGAAAATACCCAGTCCCATAGAGCTTCATTTGACGTGCACCCAATTCCAGGGTTCGTAAATCCGCCAACTCCCTCGCTCTCCCCTGCCCCCTTTCAGCTCCGAACATGATCATACCCAACCAGGGCGAGTGCCACAATCAGCTCGCCGATGCGACATAGATATCCAACCAACAAGATAGTCGTGTCAATGACCTATATATCCAAAGCTCCGCCCCTGCATTTTGACCAAACCCTAAAATCCTATCTGCCCTGGTATGCTCTCCACGCTGACATGACCGAGAAAGCAGGTCGTGAATCGAAAACGCCGAATAAACGTAACATATCCTATCACTCCGTGTACCGTCAAGTTCGCTCTCCAGAGGCACAACTGACCTCCCAACAAGCCAAACTCCACGGTCTAGCCATATCACCTAATTATCAGCCTTTTCAGTGCTTGTTCCTTGACTATCCCAACAGGGGGGCCTTCACATGGGGTCCCGCGTTTCTCCACGACCCATATGATATCGTGGCGCAGTCGTTTTTGGCGGTTACTCACCACAGCGCTCAAAGGGTCAAGTGATGACTGATGCTGTGCGTCCAATATCCCACCTAGTCTTCCTGCTCAGCAGCTACCAGACGCTTGCAATACCTTCAGCGTGGTCGGCATGTTGAGCGTAGCTACACCACCCTCTTGTTGCTCAATCGTGTACTCTTCGGCCCGTCTTCTTGGCCTTCGTCTGCCGACTGAGCGGAGGGCGCAGCTTGCTTCGGGGTTCTTATTCCAAAACCCGGCTGAACCGTCACTTCCACCACATGGTCACGGTGAATTATTCAATAAGCATCTTCTTTACTCCGCCGACTTCACAGAGACCGAGATGTCGTATTGCCTCTCTCTCGCTAGCGAAGATGATAACACGCTCCTCAAGAAGTGGGTTGTTGGGATCGACGTGGGATGCATCTTTGGCGGCTTGCTCAATCGCATCCATCTCCTCCTTACACGCTTGTTGGTCCATGGGACATATCACAATCGGTTGACGAAGAGTAATATCGCGGGCAGAAGTCAGCTGCGCCTAAAATACTGTCAGCGACGGCACCACAATGAAGAGCAATCTTCGGAAAAGGCGGACCTTGATGCTAAGGAAGAACTCAATTCTGTAAAGAGTTGAAGTTGTGGTGAAGCTCGTAACCTCGTAGTTGGGGAATCCAGGCTTCCCCCTCTTGATAATCCCGTCAGAGTCCCTCAGGTCCCGCGCAGGGAAAACAAGACCGAGGTTAGTGACGTAACCAGCATCGGGCAACTTGGTTCCGACCTGTTGTGTGTGTTTGGCGATTTTGTTGATCTTCTTGGTTGGCTCGTCCCCTTCTGGATTGAATGTGATTTCTTCCTCAATCGCCAGTGTTATTTTCTGGATCGTTACTCTCCTAGCTTTGCTCAGCCAGTCTGGATTCGGAGCTAGTTTGATGTATACGGTTATTGGATCGAGAGGCCCATAGCTCCACTTCGGGAGGGAAATACCAAGCGTCACGATATTATCGACCGTGGCAAGCTTCGTTTCTGGGCGGTTGTACATGCCAAATGTGGAGAGGGTATCGTAGCGCTGGAGAGGAATCGGAAATGTGTATCGGTTCTGGGCACTCTGGCCCTGCTGCACAGTGACGACCAGCTCGTAGTAGGTCTCGGCGATGCGACTTGGTAATTGCAAACTGGCGGGAGGGATTCGACGGCTCGTTTCTTCTCCGCCGCGTCCGAAGGGAATGAAGATTTGGAATGGCAGGTCCATGGCAATAATACTCTCAGCCTCCTTGCCCGACACGCATCGGAAGAGCAGCTCCTCCTTTCCCACCAGGTCGACAGTCTCTCGCCTCGGGGTGCCGAGATGCCGCTTCGCAACATTTTCTGCAGCGGGGTGTATTGTTTCTCGCCGCTGTAGGCAGATGCGCACCATGGAAACCTTGACAGGGGCGGAGAAGCCGGCGCCTGGACGAATCTCGACTTTGCCTACTATCCGAGGCTGCACAACGTCAGCGGCGAGGGCCCCCTTGAGGTATTCGGAATAGGTCATGGGTCGGAAAAGCTTGTGATGACGACCGGAAATTATGCTTACCAGTGTTGCGGATATGCCCGGATAGCCCACCAGGAAACTGCTATTTGGAGGACCGGATATCCTCACCGTCGCGGGAGCATTCGCGGCCGCCAAGGAGCTAATGGCATTCATATTGCCGTCGGCGTCCCGGACCTGGGCGATGTGGGAGGCAATCGGGGACGGGTGCCGGGGTTGCGATCATGAAGCTGTCGCAAGGACCGACGTCGCCGCGTCGCTGGTCGAGGCCTGGCGGTGCTTGATTTGGGGTGAGGGGTGCTTGTTCGCAACGGCGGCTGTATCGATAAGGGGCAAGGGTTACGGGTATTGGCATCACATTGGAATTGGAGCTTGCCGGTGCCTGGTGCAAGGTATGTGGTTCGCGACCGAGGAAATCGTCTGCGTGATACGACGATGCGTGATTGCGTGGACAAAGAAGGACCGTCGTAGTTTTGTGCGATTAGACAGGTAGGTTTGGGTGAGACGGGCCGCCTGGGACTTGGGAATCGCGAATGCAGACGGCGGCTGCAGATAGGGCTTGGTATTCCTGACGGGCTCCGAAAGCGAGAACAGCAGCCCTGCTCGAGAGAAGGAAAAAGAGGGGCCAAATCGCAAGCCCCATCCAGTCGCCGAGCTGCTTTGATGCAGGTCGCGGGCCGTGGAGGGTTGCGGTTTCTTTCTCCTCTCGTCGTCCCCGTGCTGTGCCTCGAGATGCCGGCAACTGCAATTAGCAAGATGGTGGGATCGGATCCTGTGCGGTCATCCCCAGTGGTCAATGCGGAGTACCAGAGACAACGCCAGCCGCCTTCCTTGTTGGTCGGTATGGTGTCTTGGTTTCGGGTTGGATGGGCTCAAGATGTCGCTCAGGCTGCTTCGACAGCAAGTCTGCAGGCCAGTCCTGCCAGCGTGGGTTAGGTTTTCCGCGCGAGCTGAGCGAGAGAAGCTTTGCACCAACGAGTGGCTGACAGACATGCACGTCCAGGCCCTCTGGCCTGTAAGATGAAGCGGCGACTGCTAGGTACTCCATCCCTGCATCATAGATCTTTGGTACTGGAATACATGTCTTGCCCTACAGCCTCGTATAGTATACCGGTGTGCGAAGTAGAAATTTCGGGACAGTCACTTATGTAACAATCCAGCCCCCTTCAACTCAGCGAGGAGTGAGTTGCGATAAGGTAGAGTGGGGTTGTTGCGCAGCAGCAAGCCCTCCAGATTCGGGGGAATCAGTTGCTGAATCGTAGATGCCTCAGATTTCCAAATGCTTGGCCTCTAACCTACCTTCGCATGTGTATCCTGGGAACATAGAGTCCAACATCGTCACAGCTCACATCTCTTCACCTAGTGCGCCGTATTTTCTAGGTACTTTTACGCATCTTTTAGCAGGGGAAACCTTTACATCTCAGGCACCGGAACATACAAGCCCGTGGCTGCTTGATTGTTGACTTCAAGCCATTCCTAACCTTTTTCGTAGGATGAACAATTAGACACTACCTAAGTAAGTAGCGGATGAGTTAAGGTTTGTTGTTGTCTTTACTCAATCTCTGTGGGGTTGTTGCGTCCTGGCGTGGTATCTGCCTGGCTGGGCAAAACTTCCATATCACAGCACCTGTGCCTTCCCCAAGAACCAAAACTGGGTAACTGGGTCAATCGAAGCGAACGACACTGGAAGACATTCCATCGTCTGGAAAAGGTCTAGCTGAATATCAGGGGCATAAGTTTACAGTTATATAATCGTGCCAGTCCGCAGGAATGTTTCTATTTACCGTCAAGCTTCAACCAAACCTCTTTTGTTGCCCTGCTCACATGGACTCGTCTGATCTGCGGGAAGGTCGCATCTCAGGGCGGCCCGATGACATAGTAATTTGATGGTCATAGCTCTGCAGCAGGGCTGAAAAGCCAAGTCTTTCGCCCGCGCGGCTTCGCGTATGGTCTCAAGCTTTCAGTCGCACCCGACAGGAGCTTTCAAGAGCAATCACGACACACCATGTCTGTGACATTGCATACTACTCTTGGGGACCTCAAGATCGAGGTGTTTTGCGAGAGTGTCCCCAAAACAGCGGAAGTAAGAATGTCGGCGTGCGCCTTTCCCAGAACCCCACTAACGCGACTCTGCCTGACTCCTAGAATTTCCTCGCTCTGTGCGCGTCGAACTACTACAATGAGTCGCCCTTCCACCGATTGATACCTGGCTTCATGGTGCAAACTGGAGCTCCTGCCCACCCGTCGCCCCCAGAGAACCCAAAGGGCGGGCGCTCTATTTATGGACCCTCTTTCGAGGATGAGATCCTGCCGACGCTGCGTCACAACGAGCGCGGCATCGTGAGCATGGCCAACAAGGGGCCGGGTACCAACGGCAGCCAATTCTTCATCCTCTTCGACAAGGCGCCGCATCTCGACAATCTCAACACGGTATTTGGGAATCTGATTGGCGATGAGAGCATCGCAACACTAGCCAAGATCGAGCAACTTGAGGTTGACAAGAAGAATAGGCCAAAGGGAACAGTCAGGATCGACAGGGTGACCATACATGCAAATCCTCTTGCAGGTTAAGATGCATTGAAGATAGCGGGAGGATAAACATACAATTGGTGATAGTTGTGATGCCTGGGGTCTCTGGGCCTAATAGGCAACAAGGTGGAAGCTGACCACGGTGATGACAACACGACTTCGGGTAATCTTAGACATGGTGCTAACCATCCCCTTTGCAGGCCAAAGCAACCCGTGCGTTCAACAGATTGAAAGCATAAAGGTGGGACAACAGCCAACATCTCCATATCGGAATCACAGGCGACTTGCATCGGGTATGGTGTAACGGTTAACATCGCTGGTTTTCATCAAAAGCCTCAGCAGCTCGGGGTTCGACTCCCCGTATCCGAGTTTGTTTTTACTATTTTTCTCTTTTTTCTTTCTGTGTGGTCCTGTGGGCCCGCGAGCAAACGGGACTGGAAATTTTGTGGTTCTACACAAAGCACACCGAAGCGGGCTCCTAATTCTATGTTCTTACGGAACCGTAACAACACCCGATGTTGAGAAAGAGAACCCAACCTGTATGGGTAGAATCCCAAAGGGGTTTCAAGTATCTAGATATTTTACCCCAGCTGAGTTGAGACTTGGTTGACTCTTGACTCTTGCATGCACCATCCTGTTCTGTCCTGATTTCGAGCGATGAGTGTGTCTGCACCCACACGTCGCCTAAGGAGAAAACTAACCGTCGACGCTCACTTAAGCTGGTCTAATGCGTGATGTTTGACTACTTTCCCTGCGCTAACTGATGATGGAAACATATCGGTGATCCCTTTTCATCACTACCAAATTGCTAGGGGCTACAACTGGTGGAAGAAATCAGTCCGACTTCTCCTTTGCTGCGATCTATGGCGACGATATCCAGAGAGTTGCGTAGTAGTGTTTGGTGCAACTTTCCTGGTGGGGCTGCCGAGGTTGACACAGCCGCTCAAAGCCGAAGTGGGGCGCGGCCTGCAAGTCCAACTCACCATCTCTCCACAACCCTGCAAGAATACAAATACCAGCTGGACAAAATATCAGTCAGGCGAAGTGGCCGAGTGGTTATGGCGCTGGTTTTAGGATTCCAGGATCTGTTTCACCAGTGGGAAACCGCGCGAGTTCGAATCTCGTCTTCGTCATTGAATGAATCTCTGATTTAATCTGAGAACTCTTTTTTTGCACTTCCATCTTTGACTCACTCTTGTGCACGGCGGTCAATTTTTGTGTCAGCCTCCCAAGAGGCCCGTCAAATCACGCAAGTCCTTGGTCGCATCGTCAAAATGCATCCTCAGTAACTTTGGAGTTTATCTCATCCGTCTCACTTTTTTTATTCCCGTTCCCATCCTGCCAACAACACTCACTATTTTTCTTCTTTGGTATAATAAGACCAGCCAGTGTAACCAGAATCTGAACTGAGTTTGATCATCAGGATTCAGCGGAGAGTGGGGCAAACTTCCGCTAGAAGTTTGGTTCCGCTTCTCGCCGCCTGTGCGAGGCTGGCGTGCCAGCCCCCAGTCTCGATTACGACCACCACCTCACAATGACAAGACGTCTATGACCCTGCATGACGAATTTAAACCTTCTTCTGCCTAGAGCTGCAAGGCGCAACGAATTATCGAACACAAAGTATAAGGGCTACAGCTCGTCAAACACGCACACGACGGCACGCGTAACAAGAGCAAATGTCGCTCGACGACGACGATATTCCTACCGCCGCTCCGGCAGATACTCCCTCGGAGGAGGGAGAAGAGCCTCTAACTGCGGAAGAAGCGCTGGAAGAAGAAACACAAGACTTCCGTTTGTTCAAAAAGAACATACACATCTCGGCACAGACGATTCGCAAGGGCGAGAAAGATTTCGAATCTGTTGGCACCCGAAAGCAGCAGGATGCACTCGAGCAAAGTCGGCAGGCCATGCAAGAGGTTTTGAGTTACACTCGAGTACATACAACGCAGAACTGGGTGCGTGGATGGTACTTTCCCGATTGGTGGGCAGACTGGCCAGAGGGAGGAACTTCTGAACAAGGGAAGGATGGGGAGAAGAAACCGTACGCCCACGTCCGCGACAGGGTTGTTCTGCTAGAAGGCTCGTCGGTTGCAAGTATGAATCTCGGCCGAGCAGTTTCCGGACAGCCAAAAGATAGGCCTGCGCGAGGTATGGACTGGCTTCTTCCCGAGGAAGCGCTCTACCTCGTCGAGCGTGGCTCGCTGGATTTGTGGTGGCCGACGCGAGGGATAGAAGAGATATTCCCACCGTCAGGTGAGAACGGGGATCTTGGACCAATTATTGGAAAGACACCCACCGCTACTGAAAACGACGAAGACGAGTACGAGAAGGGCATCCCATTGACCTTGCAAGCGGCCTATGCACTTCTCATCGGCAAGGATGGTGAGAGAGGAAAGACCAGTTTGCAGAAGTTCCAAGTCTATTCCAATCTCAAGCGTGCGGGCTTCAATGTCCTCCGAGCGCTGCCAAGTCACAACAACAACTCACACCCTTCAAAATCCCCATCGACATCATTGTGGCAGTGGTTCTCATCCCTTCTCGCACGCCAACCCAAGCCATTCGGGCCATTGGTCCGACCAGGTATTTATCGATCCTATGTTTCCCTTTTTGCGCAAATGGACATAATACCGCGGCATCGACCGGCTCCAGAACCTTCCAGCCCGTGGAAAACCAAAGACCCTTTTGCAGTGCACTACTACGTCTGGAGGGCGGCGCAGAAGTGGTCGAAGTTGCGGCATCCACCACCTGACTTCTATCTCGCTGTGGTAGACGCCCAAGAAACAGTCGTGCCCTCATTGGAACAGATCATAGCCCTCATCAACGCTACGCCGCCGGCGCCACACAAGCCAGAGTGGCAAGGCCCCCGGATGCTTCCACCACGGCTCAAACACGGATACAGGCACGTCTTGGTGGCAGTTGTGGACCACGGTGTCATTAACTACATGCGATTCGCCGAGGGCACCTTTATTGACGAGCCTCAATCTGACCGCATGGATGGATGGGTCAAGTATGGTGGAGGCGGAGCGAAGACTTCTCGGGGGGGGAAGGGAGGGAGAGGACGAGGCGGAGGACGACGCGGGAGAAAAAACCGAGGCTACAGGTAGCCTTGGTTGCTCAATTGCCAGCCAGCAAGAGAAAGACAACTCTAACAACCAACTACAAGAGCCCATATTGAGTAAAGGCAGTGCAGAGCGGCCTCCCTACGGTGTTATGCAGTATGTTGAGAGAGCCGCCTGCAGCAAATGGCGGCCAGGAACTGTTTGTTACAGGCCACACGTCACACGGTACCACGGCCGACGGCCGACGGCGTCTCTGATTTCACCGTGCTCAATTGGTTGCACAACGTAAACGAGAAGTTCGGTTGCCCCCTTGGAGGGTGGCGTCATAGCTCACGGCCGTGTCGGCGAGTTTTTTTTCTCCCACTCGGGTTTCCATGTTTTGGTCTGACCAATTTTTGCTAGCCAAGGCAGTTGGACCAACAATGCCTGCAGTTGCGATTGGCGATTGAGACTCAGCTGAGGTTCGTCTGGGAGCTGGCCCAGCTTGGCTTGCATCAGTCCCACGATACTACGTGGATACCTCATTACCTGCCGGAATATTAGCCATGAGAAAACCCGCGGCGACGAATTCCAATCACATGATGTGCGGTGGCTGTCACGACTGTTTGGAGCCTCAGGGTCCTCATCCCTTATTGCCGTCCAGTCGCTCATTTGTGGCGAAGTCTTTGCGGCAATCGTTTCACAAGCCTTTTGTCCTTGTGTCGGTGCTGTGACTTTTTTTTCTACCTCTCATAGTTATATCACTCAGTTGCAACGCGAGAAACTCCCAAAAAAAATACATTTTGGGGGTTTAAAATGGGATTGCATCGTTGCATTCTCAACACCTTCATATGTCAACCAGCGATACCAAAAAGAACACATGGACCGGTGCATTCTGGCAATTTAGGCTGGGTCCCAAAAGTCTCTGTGTCGGTTTGAGCTCTTCCAGCGCCGCTCTGTGCTGTGATAGCTGACCACTCAGGTCACTCCCGTCTCAGCCAAGTGCTCGTCGGGATCAGGCTACCTAGCCACGCCACTCCATTGTTCTCCCTTTATCGTTCGGCGTCTTTCCCGCTCTTTGATCTTGGAGTCATCCTAAGGGGATTCATCACTGGAGGCCTAATCAAGTCGGCATGATAATGCGCCTCTATAATGTACCCAGTCCAGGCCACGCAGCATACAGAGTAACTACATGTATGCCCGATGCTTGGGAGCTGACAGCCGGTTTTGCTTATCGTTACTCCAGATTAATTATCTACACTAGCTCAACATCCAGCCACTCGGAACAAACAGGTCCCAGAACGTGAGCGAACGCTTGCACTAATTGCATGCACCCTCACACCATTCGCCGATGGGACGTTTGGCAATTCACTCGGTTGAAGGAGACGGGCTTGACGGGGCCAGTTTGCATCGAGTTGCATCACGCTGATGCAACAAACACCATGTTTCAGATGGAGGGCTTGAACATGCTTCGGCTGGTCCGGCGCAAGACCAACCCAGCCAATGCTGCAAGGGGAAAATGGGGCAAAAGAAGACAGCTGCCCTGTGAACGAGGGAGAAAAAGGTTTTTTTTTTGGCGAGCCCCATCGCACATTCGCTCGATTGGAACCCAAAAGGTCATGCCAAACGCAAGGTAAAGAAATTATTAATTACCAAACAGAGACAAACCGTGGCAATTACAACTGCCGCGGAACATGAGATTGATGGTTCTAGCTGAGGCAATACCCGGTCGATATTGCACCTTTTTTTTTTTTCCCTCGCTCACTTACTACTGTCTTGTCACTTCGCAGTTTTGTGGTCCGGAACAATAATGGATGGAATGCGAGTGATCTTCACCCAGTGGTCAGCGCCTGAGATGGCAAAGAGTCTCCTCGCTTAGCTCCCAGTGCCTGGAATCCCCTGGGAATCAGTGTTCAATTTGGCTGAAGGCAATTGTGAAGTGAATCATCCCGTCATCCTGCGGTAGGTACTTCACATGCCTCCCTCCCCCATGAAGCCACTTCCAAGTACTTGGTGACCCCCCAAGACTCAGACTACCGAATTACCTTGTCTCCTTGGTTTTCTGATCAGTTAATAACCTGGGCTATCCAACCCGCACTTGCTGCCGTTCCCACCAACAGACTTCTCTGCATTCTTCTACGGGCTGCTATTCCTTCCCTTTTCTTCCTCCCTTCTTTCACCGAACCCACCACGCAGCCACACCACGCGCACGCCGACATCCTTACCTTGCTGATATCCCGAACCAGGTGAAACTCAGCATTGAGTCTGAGTTTTTGCACCACCTTGACCGTGCAACCTGAGTCTGCTCCCTAGAAAAACCGCGACATTACGGAAGTGGTCGTTTTCCCTTGTGTGTCGGCGCGTCCCGAGTATCGAAGTGTTCACCCTGACTGACGGGTTCAACATTGGGGCTTGAGGCCTCTGCTCGGCCAGTGCAGCATCGCTCGGCTCGGCTCCATCAACGAATGCATCATCGTTCCTCCTTCCTCAGCGCTCAGCCACTCACAGTCTCACTCATGTTGGGTTCCACCCCAAAACTGATCTCTCCGTAATTTTTGGACCTCTGCAACAACTCGGGGGACTTGATTGGTCTTGGCGAGATTTGCCTTAGGGTCGGTCGCACGAGGGTTTTGCCTTGACAAAGCCTCGATTGGGCCAAACTGCAAGGGCCACCAGCTGCTCGGCTACTTGCCACATTGCGCACTGTCAGCAGCTTTCCTTCCTGTGGTTCCAGTGTGCTCAAGTACACACCACACCGTGCAAGTTGGCTTGCCTACCAACCTGAGAGGTAAATACTTCCCAGCTCAAACCATCAGATCTCATCTCACTTTCTCTCTTCATAACACTCTTCGCGCCCCAGTCTCCGTTACAACACGTATTGTCCTCAGCAACGTTGTTTTTCTCCCTCTTAGTATCTCTCTCTTAGTATCTCGTCTAAGCTTTGTTTTCTGTCATATTTCTTAATCCTGCCGGTATCTGGATTGAGTTTGGTCGCGCGACAACTGTTCTCCAACTTATCGCGCCTTGTGAGTCGCGCCGCATTTGGTTCTTGTCACCACAACACACTCACATACACATGGCTGTTCGTCGAGCCATCCCCACTCGCTCGATTGCACCGGGTTCCCATCCTGCTGTCTGAACAATGGCAAAACATATGTTTCTTCTGTCTTTGCAACTTTGCATCACTCTCAGACTTTTTTGCACTGCATCGCATTAGGTTTTGACTTCACGCTAATACCTGCTGCAGGCCCAAAGGTAGGAGCAAAAACTCTACGAGCCCCCATGACAGACGATCCTTCAGAGCCCGGGGCGGCCGTCGAGCAGGTTGAGTCGGTCGATTCCATCGATGAGAGGGTTCAAGTCAGCCCGGCCAGACTCCTGCCAGCTGATGACGATGTAAAACCTGACGAGTAAGTGAGAGGTTTCTTTTATTTAGTTTTTCTCTGTTCCTTTTTTTTGTTGCATTTTGTTCCCTTGTCGATTTGTCCGCCCCTGCTGCCGCTCTGGGTTCTGCACCCGAGCCATTCTGGCATTTGGTGTGTGTTTGGAGGTGGAGACGATCTTAAGGGTAGGGCACTGGACACTCCTCCTCAATTCACTCTGTCTTCCATAACCGCGTGCCTTCCCTCTGAGAGCTACAAACACTCCGTCCGATGTTGCCTTTTCCCTCCCTTTACCAGCACGGTCCACATAGCAACCAAGCCATGAATGAATTGATCAAGGCGGTGGTCGTTCCAAAGCACTGGAGCAGGAAGGCACACCTTGTGCCCTCACTCTTCTTCCAAAACCTCCTCACAGCAAAACCTATTCGCACAACATCCACTTTGCTCAAGCCCCTCACTCTTGACTATCAACAATGGATTCTCGTCAGCGCTTCCCGCGACGCGGGCTAATGCGTCGCAACAGACCTATGAAAATCTCCGAGACTCCCATGGGTCAGAGTCCCGACCGTGAATCTCTCAACGGGTGAGTATTCTCCTCCCAATTTCCTCGCTCAGCTACGATGGAAGCTGTTGCTCAGCTATTGCATCGCACCATGCTCTCCCTAGTCCCCATTCCAATACAGTCGTGGGGCAAGCCCTAACAATTGACAGAAGGGGTCTCAACGGTCATCATGTCGATGACATGGATGCTGAGGATGACCTTGGCAATGAGGAGCTCACTCCTCCTCCTGACACCCCTCCGTCGGCCTCTCTTGATTCGTTCTCACCTGTCGCTGAACCTATGACCCGCGATCCCAGTGTGCTTGTCAACGCACTTGAGGATGAGATTGTTGTTGGCACCAATGCCAACAAAAAGCTTCTGCACAAGGATTCTCCCTTGCGCATCGTGTCAGAACCTGATGACGTCGACATGGACGACATCGAACAGGAGTCCGTCGCCTCACAGAAGCGCAAGAGAACATCGACCTACATTGAGACTCCCGATGAAGGCAACTCCCCTGCCCCGCGATCTGAACTGCCGGACAGTCGGCCTCGCCCTTCACGTCCGGCCAAAACAGGGGCTGGTGTTAAAGGTGTTCTCCTTGGTTACTGGCGTGACTCAGAGCCGGAAAAAATTGCCGACAAGCATGCTGTTATTGGCTTCATTGATGTCCGTGACCGCCTCCGCACTCGCATTCAGCCCACCACGCGCGACGGTCGGAACATTGTAAATGAATATCCACTGCCCCCCGGGCCTGGCGGCAGCTGGGTGACCTTCCAGCAGGTTGCCTTTGACGAACATTTAGTCTTTCTGAACCAGCATCAGGTCAAGGATTATGTCAAGATCCGTCTTGAGACCCTCACCGAGGACGAGACTCCTGAGCAAAAGGACGAGAAAGACCGCGCTGCCGTCAAAGCAGCTTGTCGGAAGTCCGAGAGCTCACCGTCAATTCCTTATACAACCGAGCCGCTCGTTGCCTACGGCCCTGAGATTCCCGAACACGCGCAGCCACAGAGTCGCCCGGAAGCCAAGAAACGCCGCATCACCCAGCAGCCTATTCTCGGAATCAGTCAGGCAGTCCCAGCTGGTGCTTTTACCCAGCATCATCCGATTGACGCCCTTCCCGGTACTCGCCCGACTCGCATCCTGCTTGGACATTGGAAACTGAGCAGCTCACTAGAGGCTATTGACAAGCATGCCGTCTACGGTATTCTTGGCGCCAATGACATGTTCAGGGTTAAGTTGATGAGGGAGACTCGCGACGGTCGTCCTCTAGTCGGCAACTTTCCGCAGGGAGCTGGTGCTCTCTGGATTCATTGGGATGAGGTCATTTTTGAGCCTCATCTTCAAAATCTCAGCCGTCCGGAGATCAAGGAGTATTGCCGCGTTCGCCAGCGCCAACTGGATGAAGGCGAGACTGACGCGAACCGGGTTGAGAACGAGACCAAGGCTGTTTATGAAGCACAGAAACGGGTGGTTTCTGGTTCCGTCAGTACAACGGCCAAATATCAAGAATACCCGGTGGCACCAATGCCCCTGGCTATGAAAGCGCCCGTCACGAACGGAACTGGCCACGACGAGTCTCTTTATGAGAATGGTTTACCCGCCGCGGATGGCCTTCCGCATATCGAGCCCCGGCAGTCGCGCCAGCTACCCCAAATCCCGCAGGCGCCCCGTGCTCGCCATTCTCTGTCCGAAGTTGAGCTCCGCGCGGCCAATCGCCCCCCTGCTGGCCCATCGCCCCTCGAACGTACCAACTCGATTGCACGCCGCGAGATTGCTAGAGTCGAAGCGGCTGCTCAGCGTGCTGAGCAGCGGAATGAGCAACGCGGCCGTGAAACATACTCGGCCTCCCCTGCCGCCCACATTGCGTCCGCTGGCGTTCCGGCGAATAAGATCTTGTTCGACGAGAACATTTCTCGCCTAAACAAGATTTGGGCCACTCAAGAGGCCAGCCGTCTCAAGGTTGATTCCGAGGATGCCAAGATGTACATGGGCATCAAGTATGAGCGTAAGAAGAACGGCCCGTTCGAAGGCAAGCTAGTCAGCCAGGGCACGATCATATCCATCGACGGCGAGGACTATGTCGAATACCGCGTCCTGACCAAACCCAGCTTCTTTTGAACTGTTCTGAACCACAGCGATCATCATAGAATGACGACAGTCACAATAATGGTATAGTTCTGTTGTCTGTACGATCTTGGCAAGGGAAACTGGCGGCATGAGCGGCACGGCTCGTTTGAAGGCGTTATGGCGTGTGAATTTTACTAATCCGGCGGAGCCTTGGGGAAGGGAACGAAATGGAATATAAGGTCAACGGGGAGGGTATGGAGGCAGGGATGATACCTTTTTTTCCTTTCGATCACTCTTCGTTCTTTTTCGGGTTGGCTTTCCTTGAGCTGTTGGGCTGCGGTCACCTAGTGGTTGGCTGAAGTTCAATTCTCACTCGCGGTTTATAGAAAGTTGTCACGATTTCCGAGGTTTCCTGTTCCTGTTTTTGTACTGTTCTGAGTGTTTTGTTCCTGTCTGTCATTCCAGTTGAGAACACGGACGCGCTGAGAGTGTGTGTTACAGGCTGCTTGAAGGAGGGGGCAAGGAAGTGGGCGTAGGAGTCGTTTTTTACCCATGCTTTCCGGGAAGTTTTGTTTGGTGGTGACTTGTCAGCTTTTATCGAATCGATACCCTTTGTAAGTGTGTCATGAGTTTTTTTCAGCAACTTGGAGCGTGATATAATGTTTTTTTTCAACGTCCCTAGATTTCCTACGACTTTTTTTTTTTTTTTTTCATCACGTCTATTTGTATGATATAAAACTAGGGGTGCGGTGGGTGGTGGGGATTTTTGGTGATTTTGATAAACTATGATATTTCTTACCTCGCTGTGTTCTGTCATGCGATAATCTTCCACTCACTGTGAGAGTGCCCTAGTTAACCAAGTGGTATTTGTAAACAATTGTCAAGTATTGCGACAGTGAGAAGAAAAAAAGTACAGCAGCAGAACCGCTGTTCGGAACAAAGGAGAGTCTGTATGCAGAACACAAGCCGAAACGAGTTCTTCCGAGGGTCAACATACAGCCCAACCCCTGAAAGATTGTTAGCGAGTGACTTGGTGATAGGCAGACTACTTACGAGCGGATAGGCTCTAGTTCTTCAATCCGCCCCTAAAAGATTATTCGTGTGGTGCGCTACTTTACATCTTGGCAGCTGTTAAAATCCACTGGACAACCCAAGGGGTAACTGCCAGGGCATCTCCCTTATTATCGAGAGCTTGATGGGGAAAATGAAAGGCCCCAAGAGTTAGAAAAGGGCATAAATATACTAAGAGCTCCACAAACATCTGGGGAGCCGCTCAAAGATCATACTGAGCCCTCCTAGCTACTTGTCACACTATAGGGGTTGGATTGAACAATGTGAGATTGGAAATTTGAGGCTTGTTATTCTTTGCACGCTATAGAATTTACCATTAAAACAAGCTCTTTAGTACTAATTGCCAAGAATCGTGCTAGCTATGAATATTGCTAAAGTCAGTGTTAGGGTTGTCCATGTCCGACTCTGGTTTTTGTATCGCAGGATTGGTCTGTTCAGGTGCCTGGGGCTGTGCTGGGGAGAGGAGCAGCGTCGTTGCATCCGACAGACAGCGTTCATACAGAAGACTAGCTTGTTCGTGTTCTCCGGATTGTGTTGATTGGTCGCGCAGCACGAGGGACTGCTGTGACGGCTCAGCTTGAGCGGGTTGACTAGGCTGCACTGATGAAGCTGAATCAGACGGTGTAGGTTGGTCAGCTTGGGCTTGCAGAGCCCGGCGGTATGCAAAGTTCTGCGGAGCAGTGCGATTTGCATAGCCTTGGGGCCATCGAGCAACAACGCGCAAGGGCAGTGCTGGTATGGGCTGCCTTTGTAACACAAGCGGACCCCTATGTCTGAGAGACCCAAACATAGCAGAATCCGGCAATGGCGGTGTGTGATGCTTTACCGGACTTTTGATGTTGGGCGGTGCTGGCATGCCATGTTGCTGTTGCGGTTGCGGTTGGCAAACAATTCCTCCCAGCAATCCTTGGCAAGGGCTAAATCGGCCAACACGCTTCACAAAATGCGTCACGCTGCCATTTGGTGGTGGGGGTAGATGTATAGAGCCTTGTTCTTGGTCCTCATATTGTTCTGACCGACCATCTTCTTGCTCCTAAGTAGAGGAGTGTGTCGTTTGGAGTCCAAGAGTTGGGGAAGACGGCTCGGGTGGTAGGCCAATGTGTACATCCTCGTCCAGTGCTGGTTTGTCAACCCCTGCTAGCTCGTCATCCTTTGTTGCCTCGTCCTGTATTGGCTCGACATCACTTGCTGAAGTGGCATCGGGGGGTAGTTTGCCTACTGTTGGCATGGTGTCACTTCTTGACTTGCCCTCCTCGTCTGTTTCACGTTCCTGTTCCTCTTTGAAAACCAGTGCCAAACTGTCCCACTTTGTGTCGATGGCCCGCCGTGGCCTGTTGTTCACCGCTGGAACTTCCGGGTTGACGTCTCTCCTTAATATAGCAATCTTTGGCGTCTTGCCTTCGGCTTCTGACTTACCATCCGTTGTTGGGCTGGTATCATGTGCTGGATCGTTATCTTCCGCAAATCTGATAGACTCCTGGGGTTTAGCGTCCTCTTCTTGAGTTGGCTTCGTGTCCTCTGATGGGCCATTGTCAACTGCTGGCTCATCATTTTGTGCTGGCTGGTGATCTGTTGTTGGTGGCGCTGCTGGCTGTGAGTTCGCAGGTCCTCTTTCACGGAAACGGTATTGTCTCGGTTGAAAACGTCTAGCTGTAAAGTGTCCGCCCGTAGGGTGATTTATCGGTGCCTGTTGACGATATCCGCCTGTATCGTGGTACGTTTGTCCCTGGCGATATCTGCCCATAAAGTTGTACGTTTGTCGCTGTTGAGGGTATCCACTTGCAGATTGATACATTTGTTGATATCCGCGCGTAGGGTTATGGGTTGCTGCCTGTCGATAAGGTACCACCACAACGGGATCCCTTGGTATTTGTTGATGAGGAGGTCTGACCGTAGAAGGTCCGCCCATAGGATGCATCGGCGCGTGTGGATCAGCAGGGGCTCTTTTTTGAGTCGCGCCTTCGGGTTTATACTGTATCCGAAAACGCAGCATTTCGCAGGACTCGCCGGGTGGCCTCTGTGCACTCAATAGCGAGAAACTGACAAGGTGTCCTTTCTTCGCTGCGATTTCTACATCCGAGATGTCTGTTACAACGCCAGAGGGTGGCAGCTTGACAGTGAATAATACCCCCTCTTCTGGCACTGGCGTTGGTGAATTCGGCGCGTCACTGGCCATAGCGATAATCGGAACTGAAAAATGGCCTGGGTCAAAGTGAGGTATGAAGGGCGTGAAATGGAAAGATTGTTATGTGCAAGTAACGGTATGACGAGTATATGTACATGCCAACTGCTAGATTCGGGTCAAGCAGCAGATAGTTCTTGAATGCGCCGCTCGATCTCTGGCACCTGCCTCAGCAGCACCTCCAGATCCTCCTTCTCATCCTCGAGCTGCAGCCGCTTCTCGGCATCTAGCCTGGTGAAGACGTAGTTTCCCTGCCCATCGAATTGCAAGATCCTGCTGTGGTACTTCCACAGGCTACGCCTGTGGCTGACTGTCATTAGGGTAATGCCCAGCCCCTTTGCGTTGTCGTACATTACTTTCTCAGTGTCGAGCGTCACACTGCTTGTGCACTCGTCCAGGATGGCGTATCGTGGTTTATGGTAAAACAGACGTGCCATGGCCACGCGCTGCTGGAGGCCGCCCGACAGAACATCGCGCCACTCGGCTTCTGCATCCCACCCCTCAGGGTATAGCTCCAATAAGTGCTCGAGATCGAGAATACGCAGAATGGCAGCCAAGTCAGCGTCTGTCACACCCTTGGCACGCATGGCGCGCAAGCTATCGGGATAGATAATCTGTTGGCGCAGCGAGCCACGAGAGAGATAGGGCCGTTGCGGAATGTAGAAAATGTCCGAGAATGGTGGCTTGTATACTGTGCCCCCGTACACTGGCCAAAGGCCGCCCAAGATGCGGAAGAGGGAAGATTTGCCACAGCCATTGGGGCCAACAACGAGAAGGTGGTCGCCTGGCTTCAGCTTGAACGACAGAGCTTTTACTAGGACGTCACCATTGGGTGAGATGATCGGACTATATGACAGTTAGCTAAGAACCGTGGGAAAATAACGGAGTGCATACACGTCAATGAACTCGATGTCCTTGCTTTCGAATACTCTACCTCTGCCCTTTAGGACTGCCTGGTTATTCTCGGTGTCAGAGCTCGAAACGAGCTTCTTCTCAAAGTGGCCATGTTGAATATCCTCCATGACCTCGAGGAGGGTGGCAACACGAGATGTGTATCCAGCAAGTTCCATGATTTCTCGGTACGAGAACATGATACGGCCAAAGGCGTCGGATGCCGAGAGAAGCATCCTCCTATTGGTGACAAAGCTCTCGGTCCGATCACCCATATTCATGACGGTACCCCCGGGTAGCTTGACGAATACTGGAACGCTGCAGAGCAGCAGGCCGAGGGCGCCCCAGAAATACTTGATGACGAAGTCTTCCATGAAGCCATGGTAAAAACGTCGGCGCAGAATGTAGTTGACGTGCTTGATCAGGGTGAAGTATCCCTTGTCTAAAGTATCCTTTTCGGCCTCGTGGCCTGCATAGAGAGCCACTTCTTCACAGTGGTCTATTAACCTCGAGTGCTGGAAGCGGAATTCGCCTTCCAATCTTGCTTCGTCGGCCACGTATTTGCCAAATGGCGGGGTCAACGCTCGCATGACGTTGGCTGAGAGTTGGACAAGCAGAGACATGAAAACAACGCCTTCGCCACCGACGCTCTTGGATAGAGATATCGTGTATATTGTCTGACTTGATCAGTCACCTCTGGCACCATAAGACGGGACGCGCAACCTACCATATCCAAAAGGGGTTTCGCCAAGTTGCTGTAGAGCTCAGCTAAACTGTTAGAGAACTTGGCCACATCGACAGCGATAAGCTGGTCGGGGTTCTTGACCCTATCATCAAGAGCAGAGATGCCATAAAAGGTTAATTGCGACAGGTATTTGTCATGGATGAACTGCGTCAGGCGAGTTCGGTATCTCAAGGATAATTCTGCTTGATGGTACGACAACTGCGTGCGACATCTTAGCAATTGGTCATGCAAAATGGGTCTAGTCCTGGACTTACCATGGAGTTGGTAAAAGTTGCTGGTATAGCAATCAACATCCAATAGATGATCCGCATCAGGAACTCGCGGCCATTTCCCTTCACGAGGGCTTTGACGATGGCACCATCCATGGCGGCCACCTTGAGACTGATGAGGGTCCGAACAACCAGGAAGAAGCTGTGACTGATCAACAGACGTGTCTCCTTGCTGCGCCAGCCGGGGACAACGATGCGGAGCAGCCGCAGCAGGGAGCGGAAGAACTCTCGGTTCAGCTCCACCTTCTTCCTCTTCTTGATATGGGGATCACCATTGTCGGGCACATTGGACACGGTGCCGACTTGATCTGCGCGTCTTGCAGCATCGCGGGCTGAAGCGGCCTTCTGTTCGGCGATTGCATGGCGTACGCGGTTTATGAGGGCGACGAATAGCGTGATGTAGACGGCACGGGAGATGCGGGTGCGATTTGCGAGGTAGAGGGACGTCAGCTGGGAGATGATGCCGCGAATGGTGCGCTCACGCATGAAAGCTGGCATCACCAACTTCGACTGCACGTGGGCCATTAGAGGCGGAGGAGGGGGGATTACGGCGGCGTGGTAGCGACAACCATCGAGGAAGAAGGGGAGGCGAGAGTGGGGGGAGCAAGCCCGGCGAGGGAGAGATGGAGGGGGAGTTGGTTAAGTGCAAATCGTGCAAGTTCTCGAATCGGCAATCAATCGACTGGTGCTCTTGGTGTTAACACGGCGCATGATGGTGCATCTTCGGTCATCAGAGGGCTGCGAAGCATGGTGTTTTTGGTTTGCTCGGCCGATGCAACAGAACCGTCGGGTGATAAAGTTCCATCCTCGGTCCTTGCGTCACCCACTTCCTTGGAACGGACAAGCACGGCGGCCCAGGGAGAAACGGTGGGGCTTGCGTTGTGACGCC
>Ga0247763_1000679_pt1 | contig 20425 bp, 14 predicted proteins | sample UWRJL141409B4_FD_179926 | JGI IMG/M metagenome (GOLD analysis project Ga0247763, IMG submission 179926) | Plant litter microbial communities from Arlington Agricultural Research Station in Wisconsin, United States - UWRJ-L141-409B-4 | ecosystem: Environmental > Terrestrial > Plant litter >...
CGTCGCCTCGTGCCAGGCCTCGTCGCGCGCCGCGACGGTCGAGAAGTTCACGATCACCTCGTCGTGCCGCCCGCCGACGTGATCCAGCACGTGGAGCAGCGGCGAGAAGCGCCCGACCACCGCCTGCACCTCGTCGAACACGGCAGCGATGATGCGGTTGATCGCGTCGTAGTCTCTCCATAGCCCGGGCAGCGCAGCGCCCGGAGCGGTCGCCACGGCGGCGAACGGCAGATCGAAGTTGATGTGCGCGTTCACGCCGAGCAGCGCATGCTGCAAGATGGCCGTGCAGGGGCGCGACTCGGCGGCGAAGGCGACCCGCCACGCCTTCGGCGGCTCGCGCCCGCCTGCCAGGGCATCGAGCGCGGCGAAGTAGCGGTTGCCAAACGCGGTGTCGAACCGGTTCATGCGCTCGCCGTCCTCGAACACGCCGGCGAGGATGGCCGAGCGCACGCGCGCCGTGACCGTGCGATACAGCGCCGCGAAATACGCGAGCGGGCTCCGCCGATCGAGGTAAGTGGCGATCTGCCGATCGATCAACAGGATGACTTCGTCGATATCATGCGCGGGCATGCCCTACTAGACGGCCTGGCTCGACCGAGTCGCAAGCCTCCCGCTCCAACCACCCGCCAACAGGCTCCGGATCCCTCGATCCCTCGATCGCTTCCGCAGCCGCTGTCCCCGATCGGTTCACGAGCGCGGCGCCGTCAACCCCCACGGTCAGCCCCGCGTAGGAGGCGCGAACGCGCGATAGGGGGCATCCTCTGAACCCCCCCATCCCGCACCCCTCGCCCCCTTCTTCCGAACCCGTTGGTCGCCAGCGGGCGAAGGAGTTCGAGTTGCCCCCACCCGTCGCGCAGCGCGCCGGCCTCCCCCAAGCCCTGCTCGGCGCGCAGGTTGAGCCGCCGGCGCCAAACGAAAGGCGCCTGCGCGGGGCGGGGGAGGCAACACCACGCCCATTCCTCGAAGCCGCGCCGCTCCGAGCCCGCGTGCGGCCAGCTCGGCAGAGCCCCGGCGCCGCTGCTGGCGCGCCGCGGCGTACCGAAATGCTGTCAGTAGCTCGGCGCCCCATGACGGGTGCTTGACGCTCTCGTGGGGCATGGGCGGCGCCTTGTCGCGGAAACGGGCTCCGTTCTGGGTTGGCACTGCCGTTGCAAAACGCGGAGGCTTACGGAGCGCTGGGCTTAGCCGAGCGCTGGGCTTACACCCAGCGCGGGGCTCGAGGCGCGCTACGCGCTGCGATAGGGAGGAGAATCGAATGGGCGAGCACTCTGTGCAGGTCGTGATCTCGGGGAAAGGTGGGCAACAGATCCAGCTGAGGTGGCAGGGCGCTACCTCCGATCGCCCGATGGTCCTTCAGGTCGCGTCCCTGAGCACGCCCGCTCCGCCCCGGCTCGACGCTGGATTCGGCGGCATCGGCGGCGGTGTCGAGAGCGGCCCCGGCGTGGACGTCGGCTCCGGCGTGACGGTCGTCAGCCCGCCTGCAGGGGGGCCCGCCATCTCGCTCGAGCTCCACCTGCGCGAGTCGGCGCCACCCGCGGCGGTCGCCCCCGCGGTGGTCGCCCCCGCACCCCGCCACGGGACGGCGCCGCTCGCGACCGCATGGGCCACCGAGCACCTGCGCACGCGCGCGCCGTCGAGCCATCCGCCCCGAGCACCCTCGAGCCGTCCTCCCCGTCCGCGCACCGAACGCTCGCGGCACTGAGCGCGCCCGGGCGAGCGCGTGCCTGGGCGAGCTCGCGGCGCGACGCTCGAGCTGCGCGCTCAGCGCACCGCCGCGCGAGGCGACTCGAGCGCGCCCGACGGGGCGGCGAGCCACTCGTCACCCGCGCTCGCGCTCGTGCGTTCACTCGAGCCGCAGTACGCAGCAGACTCCAGGAAGCGCCGCGGCGCTTCACCCATCGCCGCGCGGAAGCCGCGGATGAAGTGCGACTGGTCGGAGTAGCCGGCTTCGAGCGCGCTCTCGGTGAGGTTCCGCCCGCTGCGATACAGGTCGATGGCGTGGCGCAGCCGGTAGAGCGAGCCGAGCTGCTTGGGTGAGGCCCCGACCGACTGGCGAAAGCGCTTCTCCAGCCGGTCGACGCCGATGTCGAGCTGGCGTGCCAGCTCGCCCACCCGCAGCGAGCCGCCCGATGCGCGCAACGCGGCGACGGCCGCGCGCACCAGACGATCGGTCGAGCTCGGCCTCTGGCGCGCGAGCAGGAAGCGCTCGACGAGCCTGACGCGGGCCCCTGCATCGCCCGACTCGGCGAGCTGGTGCCGGAGCCGCGCGAGCTCCGAGGCGTGCACGAACGCATCGAGCCCCCGGCTGGCGCCGAACAGCTCGTGCAACGGCTCGCTGAAAAAGGCAGCGGCGGAGGCCTCGTGAAAGACGGCGATCACGATGCCGCCGCCCGCGGAGGTGCACATGCGGCGCGCCGACGTGCGCAGCCCCGTGATGACGAAGTCGGGCAGCTCGGTGCTGGCCCCGGCCTCGATCGACCGCGCGCGCCCGGCGTAACGAAAGCCGAGCACCACCCCCGGCTCCGGGACGAGCACGCGCGTCGACTCCTCGTCGGCCTCGACCAGCGTGAACCGGCGGACATGGGGAGCGAGCGCCGGGCTCGGCGCGACCACGGTCATCCGCATGGGCTGAGTATAGGGCGCGCCGCCTCGGCGGCCATGGCAATGATTTCGTTCAATTCGCGCCCGCGCCGCGAACGCAGGCTGACGGCATGCACGAACGACTGCCGCGAATCTTCGCCGCTGCTGCCTTGCTCGCTTGCACCGCGACGGAGCAGCCCACCCCAGCCCGGAGCCCCGACATGACCGACTCGACCGAATCGAACAAGCACGCGATCCGCAGCCTGTATGAAGAGTGTATCAACACGGGCGCGTTCGAGCGCCTGAACGCGCTGGTTGCCCCCGACTACGTCGGCCCACAGGGAGAGCGGGGTCCAGAGGGCTTCGCGAGCACGATCCGTGGGCTGCGCGCCGGCATCCCCGACATCCGCTTCACGCTCGACGAGCTGCTCGCCGAAGGCGACGGCGTGGCGGTGCGCTGGACATGGCGCGGGACACACTCCGGCACGCTGCGAGGTTTTTCGCCGAGCGGAAAGCTCGTGTCCAACGCGGGCATCGCGCTGTATCACCTGAAAAACGGCCAGGTCACGCGCGCCGCGCTGCAGACCGATCGCCTCGGGTTGCTGCAGCAGATGGGCGCGCTGCCGCAGGAGCTGGGGGCGCCCCCACCGCCGCGCTGAAGCGCGGTTCACCGCATCGCTAGCGAGCTCAGTCGCGCGCCGGCGCCGGCGTCAGCTGGGCTCGATACGCGAGCGCGCCGAACACGACCGCCTGCGTCGAGGCCGCGGCCCCCACCGCCGCGGTGAACGAGGCGGCGAGGCTCCAGCGCTCGAGCGCGAACGCGAGCATCGCGAAGAACGCCGTCAGGCCATACAGGCCTGCGCCGAGCCCGCGCAGCAGGTGCTGCGTCTGCGCGGGTCCGCCGCTGCGCTGCGACGAGACGGCGAGCACGCTGGTGGCGATGGGAAAGATGGTGAGCAGGCCGCTCCACGTGGTGCCGAGCGCGCTCGCCGCGCCCGTGATGGCCGTGACGAGCACCGCGCCCGCGAGCATGCGCAGCCCGACCTCGGCGCCACCCACCGAGCGGGGCGTGGGCGGCTCGGTCGGCTCGGGCGCGAGCCACGCGATCGTCGCGGGCGTGACGACGGCCAGCGCGAGTGCCACGCCGGCGTCGAGCTCGAGCTGCGCGAGCAGCAGCGAGTTCGCCAGAAAACCGAGGTAGCTCGCGAGCAGGCTCACGCCCCAGCTCTGCGTGCGGCACAGGTGCATGTACATCACGCAGAACACCGCGAGCGAGAACTCGCTCGCCAGCGTCGCGATGGCGGCCTCTGCGGCGAACGCGCCGCCTTGCTCCAGCGCCACGGCGAGGGCCGCGGGCCCCGCCACGATCGGTAACGCGGCGATCGTCCCGGCGATGCGCGGGCCCACCTTGCCGTTCGCCCAGGTGACGGCCGCGATGAGCAGGGGCACGAGCAGCACCTTGATGAAGAGCATCGCCACGGGCCGGCTTCTAAAACAGCTGGCGCTCGCGCGCGCGACAGAAATCGCCCTTCTGCATCCAGGGGCGCCCTCCAGCGCCCGCCGGTGTCCCGAAGCGGTGCCTCCGGCGCCCCAGGGCCCTCCGACTCCGCGACCCCTGCGCCTCCTCGGCCCTGCGGCGCGAGCCCGCCCGCGATTCAGCCCGTCTGCCGGTGGCGCACGGGCGCCCCCTCGGCCGACGTCAGGTTGAACGCCGTGTTCACCAGGCCGACGTGCGAGAACGCCTGGGGAAAGTTCCCGAGCTGGCGCCTCGTCACCGGGTCGTATTCCTCGGCGAGCAGGCCCACGTCGTTGCGCAGCGCGAGCAAGCGCTCGTAGAGGGCGCGCGCCTCGTCGTGGCGGCCCATGAGCGCGTAGCAGTCGGCGAGCCAGAAGCTGCAGGCGAGGAACACGCCTTCACCCGGGGGCAGGCCGTCCTGTCCGACGGTCGGGTAGCGCTGCACGAAGCCGTCGTGGAGCAGCTCGCGCTCGATGGCCGCCACCGTGCCGAGCACGCGCGGATCGCTCGCCGGCAGGAAGCCCACGTGCGGGATGAGCAGCAAGCTCGCGTCGAGGTGGGGCGAGCCGTAGGCCTGCGTGAACGTGTTGCGCTGGCCGTCGTAGCCGTGGCGACACACGTCGTCGTGGATGTCGCGCCGCAGCCAGCGCCAGCGATCGAGCGCCTCCCCGAGGCCGCGGCCATGCGCGCCGAGCAGCGCGCGGCCGTCGCTGCCCTCGACCGTCTTGATGGCGCGATCAAACGCGACCCAGGTCATCACCTTCGAGTGCGTGAAGTGCTGCCTCGGGCCGCGCACCTCCCACAGGCCTTCGTCGGCCTCGCGCCAGGCACCCTCGAGGAAGTCGAGCAGCGCGCGCTGCAGGTTCCAGGCGTCGTGGTCGACGGCCAGGCCCTCGCGGCGCGTCTGGTACAGCGTGTCCATCACCTCGCCGTACACGTCGAGCTGCAGCTGGTGCACGGCGGAGTTGCCGATGCGCACGGGCGCCGAGCCGCGATAGCCCGGCAGCCAGTCGAGCACGCGCTCGTCGAGCCGGCGCTCGCCGGCGACGCCGTACATGATCTGCAGCTTCGACGGGTCGCCCGCGACGGCGCGCAGGAGCCAGTCTCTCCAGGCGCACGCCTCGTCGCGATAGCCCGCGAGGGTGAAGGCATAGAGCGCGTAGGTCGCGTCGCGCAGCCAGCAGTAGCGATAGTCCCAGTTGCGCACGCCGCCCAGCCACTCCGGCAGCGAGGTGGTGGCCGCAGCGACGATGCCGCCCGTCGGGGCGTAGGTGAGCGCCTTCAACGTCACCAGCGACGACGACACCACCGAGCGGTAGGGGCCGCGATAGCTGCAGCGGCTCGACCAGTCGCGCCACCAGGCCTCGGTGTCGTCGAGCGCGCGCAGCGCGTCGGTGCGCGGCGGGGGCGGCTCGTGCGAGGGGTGCCACGAGAGCACGAAGGGCACGCGCTGGCCCGGGCGCACCACGAAATCGGCCACGGTCGAGGGCCCTTCGCCGCGCGTCTCGACGCCGGCTTCCAGCACCAGCGCGTCGCCGCCCGCGATCGCGCCGAGGCGCCCGTCGGGCAAGCGCCGCACCCAGGGCATGACGGAGCCGTAGTCGAAGCGGATCACCAGCTCGAGGTGCATCGGCACCTCGCCGTCGAGCCCCTCCACGATCCGCACCACGTCGGGGGTGCGATCGCGAGGCGGCATGCAGTCGATGATGCGCACGCGGCCCTCGGGCGTGGTGAACGTGGTCTCGAGCACCAGCGTTCCGTCGCGATAGCGGCGCTCGGGGCGCGCCACGAGCTGCCCGCGCGGCGCGAGCTTCCAGCGCCCGTGCCGAGCATCACCCAGCAAGGCGGCGAAGCACGCCGGCGAGTCGAAGCGCGGCAGGCACAGCCAGTCGCACGAGCCGTCGCGCCCGACGAGCCCCACGCTCTGCGTGTCACCGATCAGCGCGTAGTCTTCGATTTCGAGGGCCATCGGGGTGCGTCGCGCGAGGGCGCGTCGCGACAGTGTAGACCAAATGCGCGGGGCACGGCTACTCGCCGCAAAGCGCGCTCGCGGGCCCTCCGCGCTCGGATCGCGGTGCCCGGATCTCGGTGCTCCGAGTCGGCGTGACCCACTCGCGACCGGCTGTTGCACAACTGCCTCAGGGCGTGCACCCGGGCTCTGCCTCGGGCGCTAATCTGGCCCCCGCCCTCAGCCGTGCACTCGGCCGTCCGCGCTCGCTGCCCGATCGGGTGCGACTCGTGTTGCCCTCGGCGCCAACATACCAAACGGTTGGTATGCCGACGATGCGGGGACATCTGCAGCGAGGCCTGCTCTCCTGGCTACCCTCTTGGCGAGAGGCGCGCCGCTGCTCGAGCTCAGCGTCTGCCGCGGCCGTTTGGTGAGCCCTTGACGCCCTGGCACACGAGCGGCGTCTCGACGCCCGCGTCGCTCGCCTCGGGGGCCGCGCCGGCATCGCTGGCGCCGGCGTCGCTCGCTGGCGCCGCCTCTGCTGCGCTCACCGTCACGTTGCCGTTGCACTCGAGGTTCTTGCCCGCCAGCGCGCTCACGCCGAAGAAGCGGTTCTGCACGAGCACGGTGTTCACGCCCTCGAGCACCACCTTTCCGTGCACGCTCGAGCCCACGAGCGTGGTGTTGTTGCCCGTGATGGTCAGGTCGCCGAGGATCTCCACGAAGGAGAGCTGCGCGTTGTTCTTGTCGATGCGCACGTCGCCGCCGATGCGCACGCCGCGCACGACGGCGTTGTTCTTCTCGATGCGCACGTCGCCGCCGATGCGCGACACGGTCGGCCCCTGGCCGTAGATGACGGCGTTGTTGCCCGCCAGCACCACGTCACCCGTCACGTCGGCGCCGTCATCGCTCGCGTCGAGCACGAGCACGGTGTTGTTGCCCGCGCTCGCCGTCTCGACGGGCTCGCCCGCGATCGGCTCGAACTGGGCGTTGCCCCGGAAGCACAGCACATCGAGCACCTGGCCCTCGCTGCCGAGCACCACCTCCGCATACGCCGCATCACCGCAGCGCTCGCGCACCGAGGTGCACACCTCGGTGCCGCAGCTGCCGTCCACCGCCATGAGTTGGCCTTCCGGGCTCTCGCCGATGACGAGCGCCTGGCCGAGCGGGTAGGGGCTCGTCGACGCGCCGTTTCCACGGGTTCCACCGTCTGGCGTGCAGCCGGGGGCCAAGGCCAAGAGGAGCACAGAGCCGATCGTGATGCGCATGGTTCGTCCTTTCGGTGCCGTTCGTCTCCCCGCTGTTTCAACTTGGGTGTCACACACCGAACAGCGGCGAGCCGAGCATCGATGGGTGTGTCTTCGAGCGCCCGATTATGGTGTCGGAGCCACCGCCGCCGATCTTTCTCGTTCCAGAGCGGGGCGCACCCTGACCGCGCGCGAGCGGGAGGGCTCACCTTGGCGACTACGATAAGTCTCACCATTCGGCGAGCCGAGCCCGCGCCGCTCGGCGTGTGAGAGATGGCAGCACTGCACGAGCGCAACCGGCGCTCGTCGCCCGCAATCCAGACTCGTCCCCGCCCGAGGCCGCGCGAGCGCAATCGACAATCGATCTAACGACACGAGCAGCCACTCTGATACGTTCGCGCCCATGCGTCGCCACCTGGGGAGCGGTGACAGTGTCCTGCCGAGCGATCCGAGCGAAGCCGGCAAGTCGGGAGTCGAGCGCCTGCCGCCCGCGCACGACGCGGCGACGGCGGAGCGAGAGCGCCCGCTAGCCATCGAGCCCGACACGCGGACGGCGAGCTGGGGTCGCGGCGAAGAGCGCGAGCGGGCGGCGCCGCTCGAGGCCGACACCTGGATCGGCCGTTATCGAATCGTCGGCCTGCTCGGCAGCGGGGGCCTCGGCAGCGTCTATCGCGCACACGATCCGGCGCTGGCACGCGACATCGCGCTCAAGATCCTGCACCGCCGCTTCGAGCCCGGGGCGCGTGAAACGGCCGCCCACCGCCGCCTGCTCCAGGAGGGCCAGGCCCTGGCAAAGCTCTCGCACCCCAACGTCGTGACGGTCTACGACGTCGGCATCCAGGACGACGTGGTCTTCATCGCCATGGAGCTCGTGCACGGTCAATCGCTCGCCGGCTGGCTCGGCGCGGGTCCGAGCCGCGACGAGGTGCTGCGCGTCCTGATCGCGGCGGGGCGGGGTCTCGCCGCGGCGCACGCGGCCGGCCTCACGCACGGCGACTTCAAGCCCGCCAACGTGATGCTGTCGCGCGAGGGCCAGGTGCGCATCGTCGACTTCGGGCTCGCCCAGACCATCGGCGACGGCGCCGTCGTCGCGCCAGCTCGCGGCGGAGTCGAGACCACGGAGGCCAGCGCATCGAGCCCCGATCGCGCTGCATCGGCGCCGGCTGGCGATGGGCTCGAGTCGGCGACATCTCGCGCGTCGACAGCGGCGCTGGCGGCGCCGAGCACTTCCCACACCACGGCGCTGCGCGGCACGCCGGGCTACATCGCCCCCGAGCTCTTCGACGGGCAAGCCGCCGCCGATGCCCCCGCCGATCAATTCAGCTTCGCGGTGACGGCCTTCGTCGCGCTCACCGGGCGAAAGCCCCCTGTGCCCCACGGGCCCCCTGTGCCCCACGCAGCTCGGGCCGCCCCCCTGCTGGCCCCCCACGCCCACTCGGCGGAGACGCCGGAGGAACGGCACGGCCTCGCGCCGGCCGTCGCGCGCCCCGTGTGGCCGCCGAGCGTGCCCTCGCGCGTCTGCCGCGTCGTCGAGCGCGGCATGGCGATCGCACCGGCCGAGCGTTACCCGAGCCTCGGCGCCCTGCTCGACGCGCTCGAGCGCGCCACGAAGCCCCGCCGCTCGAGCGCCGCGTGGCTCGCGCTGTCCCTCGCTGCCGTGTCGCTCGCCGGCGTGCTCCTCGCCGGCGCTGCCGTGTTTCAGCGCGGCCGCTGGGGCGGCGCCCGCTGCGAGCTCGACGCGGCGCCGTTCGCGGGAGTCTGGGACGCCGAGCGCCGCGCCGAGGTCGAGCGCGCCCTGCTCGCGACGGGGCGCCCCAACGCCGCCGAAGCCTTCGCGCTGCTCGCGGGTCGCCTCGACGAGTTCGAGGCCAGCTGGCTCGAAATGCAGCAGGCCGCCTGCGAGAGCAGCCTCGTGAGGGGCGCGCAGCCCGAGCGCGTGTTTGCGCTGCAGAGCACGTGCCTGAAGCACAAGCTCGAGGGGCTCGCCGCGCTCGTCGGCGCCTTTACCAGCGCCGATGCGCGCGCGGTCGATCGCGCTGCGGGCGTCGTGCCCGACACGCTCCAGGAGTGCGCCGACGTCGCGATGCTGACCGGCGTCGCCGACGCGCTCCCCGACGACTCGGCGCAGCGCGAGGCGATCGACGCCATCTGGTCGGGCGCCGCGGTGGTCGCCGCCGAGCTCAGCGCCGGGCGCGACGCTCGGGCCCGCGCGCGCGAGCTGCACGAAGCGGCGCTCGCCCTCGGCCACACACCGACGATCGCGACGACGCTGAGCTGGGTCGGGCGCTCACTGGTCGCCTCCGGCCGCGGAGACGGGGCGCTGCTCGAGGCCAAGAGGGTCCTGCACGAGACGATGCGCCTCGCCGCCCAGGTGGGCGATCGGAGCCTGCTCGCGATGACGGCGAGCTACCTGTTGAACATCGTCGCCTTTCGAGAGAAGCGCACCGACGAGGGCGACGCGATGCTGCCGGTGGTCGACGCCCTGGTGAGCCAGGGGGGCAACGAGCCCGAGCTGCGCCTCGAGGTGCTCATCAGCCAGGGCGCCATCCTCACCCAGCGCGGCAAATACCTCGACGCGATCGCCGTGTTCGAGCAGGCAGCGGCGCTGAGCCGCGAGGTTCGGAGCCAGCGCAAGGCGTACGGCGCGCTCGCGCTCGGGCAGATCGGGGACAACTACCTCGAGCTCGGGCGCTACGCCGAGGCGCTGCGCAGCCGGCACGCCGAGGTCGACGGCATTGTCGCCATCTATGGCGCTCGCCACCCCCGCGTCTTGTCGAGCTCGTTCAACCTGGGCATCGTGCAGATCAAAGCCGGCGATCTCGACGGGGCGCGCGCGACGGCCGCCCGCCTGCGCGATCTCGACGCCGCGTTGCTCGAGGCCGGCGACTGGCGACACGCCATGCTGCTCTTCCTGGAGGGAAACATCGCCGAGCGCGCGGGCGACTGCCTCGCGGCCATGCCTCTGTACCGGACCACGCTCGAGAAGCTCGTCGCCTTCTACGGCCCCGAGCACAACAACACGTCCGACGTGTACGAGAGGCTCGGCAGCTGCTTGCATGCGACGGGGCAGAGCGCGGAGGCCGCCGAGCACCTCGAGCGCGCGCTCGCCATCCGCCGCGCGCTCGGCTCGCCCCCGAGGACCGCCGAGGTGGCCTTCCAGCTGGCGGGGGTCGTGTGGGCGCGGGGCAAGTCCGAGCGGCGGCGGGCGATCGAGCTGGCGGAGGAGGCGGTGTCGTTGTGGCGGCGCGGCACCGTGAGCGAAGCGGGCATCGCCGCGGAGCGCTGGCTCGTCGAGCACCGGCTCGTCGCAACCCCGTAACCGTCGCCGAGCGGCCGTCGCAGCGAACCCGCGACGGCTCGGCCGCGGAGGCGTCAGGCCTCGATCTCTCGTACCTCGCATTCGAGCACGAAGTGGTCGCCGAGCACCTGGCGGTGCACCTCGACGAACTGCTTCGTGAGCTCGATGGCAGCCGCCTTGTTCGGCACCTCGAGGATGAAGTAGCCGCCGATGATCTCCTTCGACTCGGTGAAGGGCCCGTCGGAGACGATGATCTTGCCTGCATTCAGCCGCACCCGAGCACCCTTCGAAGGGGCCCGGAGCCCGGCGGCAGTGACCATGGCGTTCGACTTGGACCACTCGCCGATGAGCGCTCCCATGCGAACCTCCAGCTCGGCGGGCGGCCCCTTGCCGGCCTCGTAGTCGGCGTTGTTCTCGATCTTGATCAGCATGAGGTACTGCATGGGAACTCCAGTGGGGGGATGCTGGGGCGACGAACGAGGGCGCCCCGGATCGACGTGCGCCCTCGTTTTTTTTGTCCTCGACCCGAAAGCCCGCCGTATCAGGCCGAGCCGCCCGACCGGAAGGGGGCGCCGAGCGCCCCTGGGGCGCCGCCCCGGCGCTCGTCGCGTCAGTTCGCGATGCCGAGCTTCGTCCGCGCCTCGCGCAATAGCGCGACCAGCGCCTTGCGCGCGTCGTTCTTGCTGGCGATGGGCTCGTGGAAGGCCAGGCGCACCGTCTCCCGGCCATGGCCGGTGACCACGCTCAGCTCGAAGCCCAGCCGATCGATGCTCGACATCTCGACGCCCACCACCTCGTTCACCGACGAGAAGGCCCGCAGATAGAGGGGCAGGGCGTCGGCGTGATCCTGGTTCATGTGATCGAGGATGCCGCGCGCGTCGGGCGCGATCGGGTCGGGCTTGGCCGTGATCCACTCGCTCGGCTGAACCCATGACATGCGGCCGTAACCGCCGATGTAGCGCACGGCGCCGACCTCGAGCGTCCAGAACGAAAAGTCGCTGAAGCTCGCGTATTGCTCGGCGTTTGGGTGGCGCGCGAGGTAGGCGGCACGGGCGCGCTCGCGTTCGCTGTCACTCGCGGGCGAGCACACGCCGAGCAGGGTGACGCGGCCGTTCGCCAGGGGGTCACCCGGGCGGCTCTCGCTCACGAGCAGCGAAGAGCGCGCGTCGTGTTTCAGGTTGCGCGTGTGCTCGGCGAGCTCGCTGATCAAGAAGACGGGGCGGTGCTCGACGAGCGCGAACGTGATGAGCGAGCCGTAGGGGTAGCCCGCGGGCTCGCGCGCGAGCGTGCACAAGGTGCCGCTCGTCACCCCCTCGAGCAGCGTGCGCGCGCGCTCGGCGTGCGAAGGCGCCGCGACGGGCGGCTGAGCTGCAGCCGGAGACGCCCCTGCCGGGGATGTCGCCTCCGCTAATGCCGTTGGCCGACCGTGCTCGTTCGAATCAGGGGCGTTCGACATCGCCCGCACCTTCTCACGCGCACGAGCGCGTGTCACGCGGCGCGGTCGTCACGGGGGCAGCTCGGCGTGCTGGGGCAGCTCGTCGCAGATGGTGTACCAGGGCGCCTTCGAGCCGACATAAATGTGGAAGCTCGGACGAATGCCGGGCGCATCCGTCAATATACCGAGCGGGATGTGGACGTAGCGCTGCGCGCGGACGATCGCGAACAGCCGCGCGTGGCAGCGCGAGCACACCGCGCGGTGGCCGTCAGCGGAGCCCCCGGAGCGCAACACCACCTCGTCTCCGCCGACGATCGCGAACCTCTCCACCTCGATGCACGCGATCGCCGAGAAGGCGGAGCCCGTCTCCCGGCGGCAGCGCGAGCAATGACAGTAGAACGCCGACACGAAGGCGTCGTCGACCTCGAGCTTCACGTGGCCGCAGTAGCACTCCGCGCGCAGGCGCTGGCTCAAGCGGCGCTCCCGCAGGTCGAGCGTGCCGTCGGGGTGGTGGGGAGGGGGGCGTTGGCCATGCTCAGAAGCGACCGCTCGCCATCATCCCGCAGCCGGTGGCGAAGCAACCCGCCTGAACCGCCGTGCCCGGCTCGTCGTCGCTCGCGTCGAGGACAAACAGCGTCACCCCCGCTCCCGCCACGATCAGGCCGCTGATCCACAGCACGTCGGTGGCGAGCGCCAGCGACTTGGCGCTGTCTTGCGTGCTCTTCAGCGAAGGCGGGCAGGTGTCGTCGGGGCACTCGCGGTCGAGCTTACCCGCCTTGGAGTTTGCCATCAGACCGGTGATGAGGCTGGTGCCGAGCAGTGCGGCGCCGGTGCCGCCGAGCACATACGGCCACGGCCCATACGTGTCGGTCGACTTCTCGTAGGTCGGCTCGGGCTCGTTCGGCGCGGCCACGGGCGGCGGCGGCGCGGGCCCGGTCTCGACCTCGAGCGCCGGCACGTTGATCGCGAGGCGCTGCCCCGCGGCGATGTCGAACTCGTGCGTGTAAGGGCGCTTGCCGGGGGCGCGCACCTCGAGCCGATGGTGGCCGGGGTTGACGCGCAGAGCACCGCTCGCGCGCTCGACCGCGTTGCCGTCCAGCGCGACCTCCGCGTCGGGCGGTTCGTTGCGCACGCTGAGCTGCGGCACACGCCTCGACAGCGCGGCGATGCGCTCGCGGGCGGCGTCGGTCCACAGCTCTTTGCGACGCGGATCTGTCGAGCGCTGCGCGTCGGCGAAGGCTTGCTCGAAGATGCCGAGCGCACGCACCAGGTCGCCCTGCGGCTCGTAGCAGTTGCCGAGGTTGAGCAGCGTGCCCGGCGACGGATCGAGCTGCATGCTCAGCTCGAACTTCTCGCAGGCCTCCTTGAAGCGCCCCTGATCGAACAGCTCGCGCCCCTCTTCGAACGCGGCGTCCGCGCGCTCGACGGTGGCGGCATCGCGCGCGGGCGCGGCCGCCGGAGCCTGAGCTCTCGCTGCCGAGGGGGCGAGCGCAGCCGCTGCGACGATCGCCGCGAGGGCGGCGCGCCGCCACGACCGAGCGGGGGTTGCCCGAGAAGCCAAACGCGAACGGTCGGGGACGATGGGGAAGGTCGTGGGCTCACTGCACGCCATGGAAAGCCTTTGTACGAGTGCTCGAGAACGCCGAGTGCAGACCATACCACGGCCCGCTGCTCGATCACGCGCGAGCGGGCGCGGTCCCCGAAGCGAGCGGGCAGTGGCCGCGCTGGCCCTCGGCAGCGGCCGCGCTGGCCCTCGCAGCGGTGATCGAGCGGGCGCCGTGGGCCTCCATTTCGGCACATCTTGCCGCCATATTCTTGCGGCAGAACCCCGCGCAACACGCGGTTGGCACGAATGGCATCGCGGCGGCCTGCGGCGGCGCGCCGATCCGCGTGCGACCAACGCCCGATTTCCCCGTCTTCAGGCCGGAAGTGCGCGCTTTCTCCAGCAAATCCCGAGAAGGCTCGCTATATAACTAGCCGCGGCCCGGCCTTCCCATGTTATGGGGTCTCCCATCGCCGCGGGCCGACGCGAACGCGCTCGGCTCGGGAGGTGTTCGTTGCTCGAAACTGGACAGACTTTCGCTTCTCGCTACCGCGTCCGGCGCTGCATCGCCGAGGGCGGGATGGGTGCGATCTTCGAAGCCGAGCACGTGGCGACGGAGCGTCGGGTGGCGCTCAAGCTCCTGTTTCCGCACATCATGAGCGTCGCGAGCGCGCGCCAGAAGTTCGAGCTCGAGGCCAAGGTCTCCGCGCGCGTCAACAGCCCCTACATCGTCGAGGTGCTCGACGCCGGCTTCGATGAAGCGAGCAAGTCGCCCTACCTGGTGATGGAGCTGCTCGAGGGGCAAACCCTCGCCGCCCGCGTGCGCGAGCGAGGCCCGCTCGGTGTCGACGAGGCGCTGCGTCTGCTCGCGCAGGTCGCTGCCGGGCTCGACTCGGCGCACGCCTACAAGGAAGCGAGCGGCGCAGCCAAGCCCATCGTCCATCGCGACCTCAAGCCCGAGAACCTGTTCCTGACACGCCAGCACGACGGCACGGAGATCGCCAAGATCCTCGACTACGGCATCGCCAAGGTGCTGGGTGACACCTCGCACATCAGCCAAGAGGTGCGCGGCACGCCCCTGTTCATGGCGTTCGAGCAGATCACCGCCGGCGCGCTCTCGCCACAGACCGACGTGTGGGCGCTCGGGCTCATCGCCTATTACATGCTCACCGGCGCCCGCTACTGGCGCTCCGCCGATCGTCAGGGCGCGAGCGTGCAGTCGCTCTTCGCCGAGATCCTCACCTTGCCCCTCGAGGCGCCCAGCAAGCGACTGCGCGAGCAGAACGTCGACGTGTCGCTGCCGCCCGCCTTTGACGAGTGGCTCCTCTGCTGCATCGATCGCGAGCCGACCCAGCGCTTCGCCACCGCGGGCGCGGCCATCGAGGCGCTAGAGCGCGTGTTCGAGCGAGCCCCTCGCGGCGCTGCGTCGCAGCCCTCGCTGCCGCTCATCCAGCCGAGCGACAGCATCACGCAGACCTTCATCGCCGCCGACATCGCCGCGCGCGCAGCCGCCGCAGCGGCAGCGAACCCGCCGAGCGCGGCACCGGCGACGGCCGTCGGCTCCGTCCCCGCGCTCTCGGCCACCCGGCACCGCCGCTCCTTCTCCGCGCGCGTGATGAGCTCACCGCTGCACTGGGCGGCGGTCGGTGCCGTGGGCGGTGTGTTCGTGCTCGGAGGCCTCATCTGGCTCGTGACGGGCGACCCCTCACCGCCTGTCGCCGAGCCCGCGAGCGCCGTGCAGGCAGCGCGCCCCGCGCCAGACGTGGCGGCTCCGCCCGTGCAGCCAGCGCCCGCGCAACCTGCGCCTGACGTCGCCTCGCCGGCGCGCCCGAGCCCGGGCCACCCCGTCGACGATACGCTCGTTGACCCCCCGGCGCCCCGCATCCGCATCGCCCCTCTCGATGAAACACCTCAGGCGGGATCCGCGGGGGGAGCGGCGGCAGAGGCCGCGTCCGCCTCCGGGCACGCCATTCCCTCGGGAGCCATCTCCTCGGGAGCCACCGCCTCGGGAGCGACGGCCGCGGTAGGCCCGGGCGCCACGGTCATCTCCGGCGCTGCGAGCGCGGAATCGTCGGGGCGCGGCGCATCGGGCTCCGATGCCGAATCGGCTCGGCCCAGCTCCCCGGCGCCTGCCACCTCCAGCGGCGGCGCCGCGGGCAGATCGATCGAGCCCCCAGCAGCGGCGAACTCCAAGCCCGCCAAGCGCCCGCGCAGACCGCTCGGCAAGGGCGAAGCCTACACGACGCGCTGACGCGCTCCGCGCGAGCCCCGTGACGGATGCTCGCGGTCGCGGACACCAGGGAGGGTGACGGCGCGAGTTCTCGACGGCCCGGCGCAAGCTCGGCCCGCTGACGCGGGCGCACGGTTCGCCGGTGCAGCCGTTCCCGCTGGTGCAGCCGTTCCCGCTGGTGCAGCCGTTCCCGCCGGTGCAGCCGTTCCCGTCCCTGGCTCCTGCGTGCGCGCGGCTCGCCGGTGGACGAGCCTCATCATCTTGCTGTCCATGGTCTGCGCCGCGTGCGGTTCGCGCTCGGGACTGCTCGACTTCGCCGACGGCGCGGTCGCCATCTATCCGTGGGAGCCCCGCGCCGTCGACGCCGAGGGCGCTGTCAGCTCGGGCGCCGCTGTCGGCGCGAGGGTGCGCCTGCCGCGCTCATGCGCCGAGGACTGGGCGACCCTCTACGAGACGGAAGCCCCGATCGCCGGCGCTCTCGCAGTGCACGACGGCGAGCTGATTTTCGGCGTCGGAGCCACGCTCGATTCGCCCTCCGAGGTGCGAGCCCTGGACCTTGGCGGCTCGGGCCGCGAGCGCGTGATCCGCCGCGGCTCGACCTACGACGACCTCTGGCTCGAAGGCGACGACCTGCTGCTCTGGATCGGCGCTCGGCTGCTGCGCGTCCCGCTCGCAGGGGGCAGCGAGGAGCTCGTGGTCGACCTCGGCGGGAGCGACCCGTCGAGCCGTGTCGACAGCCTGCTGGTGCAGAGCGATGCCATCTACTGGACCTCCGCGGGGAACGAATCCACGCTGCTCGAGGTCTGGCGCAAGGCGCGCTCGAGCGAGCCCCCAGAGCGCGTCGCGAGCCTGGAGCGCGGCACGCTCCATCCGCGACACCTGGCCGCGACCGCCGACCTCGTCATCGTCGCTGGCGGCGCGAGCGGCCTCGCGCTGTCGCTCCGCGGCGCAGACCCGCAGCCCCTCGACGTCGTCTCCGACGGAGCCTCCGTGGGCGCCGACCGCCTCGGCGCGTACCACGAGCGCACCGCCAATCGCACGCGCCGGGGCGGTGAGGCGCTCGAGTTCGAGATCCGGCGCGCCCCCGCGGACGGTTCTCCGAACACACGCCTCTGGCGCGGCTCGGCAGGCCAGCGCTTGCGTTCTCTGTGGCCTATCGAGTCCGGCTGGCTCGCGATCGGCGAGTGGTACATGTTCGACCGCACACCGCACGCCGTGATCGCCCACCTCGAAGCGGGCGGTCACGCGACATTGGTCGCCTGCGACCGGGGCCGCAACATGCTGCTGGGACGCCCCGTGTTCTGGGACGGTGCCTTCTACGCCGTCGCGCGCGCGGGAACCCTCGGGCGAGTCGTCGAGATCCGAATTCCCGACGAATGAGCGTCACGCCTCGCAGCGTCGAGGCCGCCTCGCCGCGAACTCAGAGCGACGGCCCACTCCCAGGCATCGGCGCCTGAGCCAGGTAAGCCCGAGTGAACTGATCCCCGAAGAGAGCGCGGAAGGTGCGCCCGACCGATTCCAGCTCCGCGTGGCGCCGCTCGAACGCCTCCCACAGCTCCTTCTCGCGCGTGCTCGCCAGCCCGAGCCGCGACAGCATCGTCGGCGTCGCGGCGGGCTGCTGGCTCTCGATGCGCAGCGGCGACAGCTCTTCCAGGAGCGCGCGCGTGCCCTCGAGCGAGGCCTGAGCCAGCGCCAGGTGGTGGAGCATCAGGTCGGCCAGGATGTGCTCGACGGCGCGCGGTGCGTCTTGATCCTCGTTGCGCCAGTCGAGCAGCGCGGCCGCCACGGCGCGGGGCTCGAGCGCTCGTTCGATCGCGATGTAGGAGGGCGAACCGTTCTGACAGCGCTCGACCGCGGCTCGCTCGAGCTCTTCGGTGGGGATGAAGCGCGAGCACGCTTCGCGCACCGGGATGAAGCAGCGGCAGAACATCTCGAGCGCGTCGTGCAGCTTGGTGATGAGCTGCACCACGTCGCCCGCGGAATCAACGCTCTGCCCGGGCACGAGCGAGGCCGCCAGCTCGCGCAGGCCGCGCAGCGCGAGCGCCTCGATCGAGCGCCCCGGCTGCTCGACGGGGCGCACCGCCTGCGCCGCGGCGGCCGGCAAGGTGCCGGGCCCCACTTCCCACGCGGTGTGCGCCAGCCGAGGCGGCTCGGATGCAGAGGCGGCACTCGGCTCGAACAGCGTGCTCTGAGGGCGCGCCGCCGGCGGCGGGCTGAGCCGTGTCTCCAGCGAGGCTGGCTGCGCTGCATGCGCGGCGTGCGGCGTGACGGTGGGCTGCGGCGTGAGCGCCGGCTGCGTGGTGAACGCGGGCTGCGGCGTGAATGATCGCTGCACCGGGAGGGGAGACAGCGGCTGTACGGGCGACAGCGGCTGCACAGGCGACAGCGGCTGCACAGGCAACAGCGCGGGCTGTGCGCCGTTGCGCACCGAGCCGGGCAGGGGCGGCAGGTCGAGCGAGCCCGCGGGCGGCTCCACGAACACCGACGAGTAGGGCTGCGCTGCTGGCGATACGCTCGCGGGCGAGAGCGAACGCGGTGAGCCATGCTGCGCCGTCTGCGCAAAGACGCTGCGCGAAGGGCGAGGTGCGCCGCCATCGGGGCGGGGCGGCGAGCTCGACGGAGAGAGTGGGGGCGGCGGCTGGATGCTCGGCGAAGCGAGCTCGACGGGAGCGCCGATGGCGGCCGTCGACATCTGCGCGACGGGCGGGGACGACGGTTTGACCCCGCCGCGCGCCGGCGCGGGCGGCGCCACGGGCGTCCGCGGAGCAACGCCCGCGGGAGCAACGCCCGCGGGCCCGACACCCGCCGGAGCGCGCGCATCGGCAGGCGGGGCGCCTGGAGCATACGCCGCGAAGCCTTCCGTCAGCTGGTCTTCGCCGAGCGCCGAAGCGGGGTTGACGGCGAACGCGGCGTTTCCGAGGACGCTGCCGACGGCCTGGCTTTGCCTCGCGCCGACAGCGTCGCGCCCCGTCGCTGGCCTCACCCGTACGCGCAGGAGCGGGCTCAACAGAAACTCATAACCGTAGGGCTCCAGATCGATGGCGGTCTGCGCGCCCACGCGGGCCGCGCTGTCGCCGCCGACCGTCTCCACCAGAACCCCGTTCTTGCTGCTCAGATCGCGCACACAGAGGCGGCCATCCACCTCTTCGATACGAGCATGAAACTCGGACACCAGGCGGTGCGAGACGCACACGTCGTTGAGCGAGCTACGACCGATGCGGATCGGCAGCGGCAGCACCCGCTCACCGATCGGCGCCAGGTCGAGATCGTAGACGCTGACAATGAACCCCTTTGCTGCCACCACCCGAGGTGCCTCGCTCGATCCCGCGCCGTCTCGAGCCGCGATTGACCCGAGACAGAGCAGCGTATCTGAGGAACCGTTGGGCGCAATGCCTCGAGCGCGTCATCGACACGCGGCGCGACGAGCGGCCTCTAGGCCCAGCGCCGGCGCCGGGCTACACCTTCGCTGGATGCGCTGGCCCTCGCTGTGCCCTCGCTCGCTCCGTCGCGGGTTGGCGGCGAGCCGCCTCGGCCTGGTCGAGCCCCGCGGCGAGCCGCTTTGCAGTGGGCTGGGCAAGCGTGGAAACAGCGCCGCCCCGCGAGACTGCGGCTCATTGCGGGCGGAGCCGCCGCTTCCCCATGCGCCGCATGACACATTCTCGCACCTGTCTCCCTCGACGCGCGCCGTCGCGGCCCATCCGGCTCGTCGCGCCGCGCGTTCCCCGCCCGGAGTGGCGGCGGCGTGCTCGGCTGCCGTGCCCGCCTCGTCTCGACGAACCTTCCCTCGAGTGTCCAGCGGGTGGGCTTGCCCGCCCGCGCGCCCCTTCCCACCGTCGTGGCGATGAGCGGAGCCTCCTGCCGCCGTGCTCGCCCCCGCGCCGGAGCGATCGAGCATGCGCGTTGGGTCCCACCCGCTCGCACCGCGCGTCCCGGAGCTCTGTCGCCACAGGGCGGGAGGCGGCGCTCACTCTCGTGCAATCGCTCTTCGTGCGTCGGCGACGAGCTCGTGCCGAGCGCGCGATGAGCTCTACAGTCGCTCACACCGCGAAGCGTCAGGGAGGATATCGCAAGACCTCGAGGGGGCGACCTACCAACTAGTTGCGAGCGGTATGGCGGTGAGGTCGCCGGACGACGACACCACGCGAGCGCGAGGAGCGCAGCAACGGAACCCGGGGTGAGGAGCGCCGCCGCCGTCGAGGGCGATCGGGCGGCAAACTGGGACGAGATCACCTGCTCGATCAGCGCCAGCACGAGCGCCGCGGCAAGAAGGTACGGCGCCCGACCTCTATGCCATCCGGCGGCGGCACGCCGCCAGGCGCCTCGAGCGCCAAGGCCCGCGAGTTGGCAAGCCGCGACCGCGAGCGAATAATAGCCGACCAAAACTTCGACTGCCCGGAAAGCGTTGGGACAGAGGCTGATCGCGACGGCGACCACCGTCAACATGCCCCGCACTGGAGAGCGCCCCGACACGGCGGGCGTGTTTCGACGCGTAAACGTTTCGGGAATGCCTTGGGCCATTGTTACCAGAAATGCTCTCCTTTGCGGGGCGCCACGCCTGCCGAAATGGGCGCGCTGGGTTGTCTCCGCGACAGCAGCGCGCGCGCTCCGTCCTCCTCTCTGGAAAGGCG
>Ga0247763_1000680_pt1 | contig 20419 bp, 19 predicted proteins | sample UWRJL141409B4_FD_179926 | JGI IMG/M metagenome (GOLD analysis project Ga0247763, IMG submission 179926) | Plant litter microbial communities from Arlington Agricultural Research Station in Wisconsin, United States - UWRJ-L141-409B-4 | ecosystem: Environmental > Terrestrial > Plant litter >...
TCTACATTCGGAGCCAGTCCCGTTGCCTTCGCTGACCGACCCCGAGAGAGACACGAACCCCTCCGTGCTGCGACACCTGCCGACACCGTGGCCATTTTCCTGCATCCCGAACGCATCGGTGAACCCCGCGCGACCGATACTCCCGGCACGATGACGCCCAGCGCCGCACTCGAGCTGACACCCACGAACGCGCCGGGGGGCGAGGCGACGACCCGCTTCGCGCGGGTCGCCGTGTTCGTACCGCTGAGCCAATCCTATACATTCTCGGTCCCCGACGCGCTCGCCGACGGGGTGGTCAACGGCGCGCGGGTCGTCTGCGCGTTTCGCAACCGGCAGATCATGGGCGTCGTGCTCGAGGTGGCGAGCGGCACGCCGGACGTGGCGATCGACAAGCTCAAGCCGATCTTGGCCGTGGTCGACACGGTGCCGGTGGTGCCCGCCGAGCTGCTCGGCTTCTCGTGCGAGCTCGCGAGCTATTACCTGGCTCCGATCGGCGAGGTGATGCGGCTCGCGGTGCCAGCGATCGAGCGTACGCGCGCGCGCAAGCTGAAGAGCGAGGGCCTGCTCGACCAGAAGGCGCGGGCGGTGGGTCGCGCCCAGAATCACGTCGAGGCCCTGCCCGACGAGGCGGGCGCGGCCGCAGCCCTGCGCGGCCAGGCGCGCGAGGTATACGAGCACCTCGTCGCCGGTGGTAGCGCCTCGATCGCCGAGATCGCCAAGCGCTGGAAGAGCGCTCGTACCGCCGTCAAGAAGCTGGAGGCGCTCGGCCTGGTGCGAAGCGAGCAGCGCGCGATGGAAGATGCCGCGCTCTTCGACCCACTGTTCGACGCCGACGTGCCACGCGACGCGCCGCCCGATCTGAACGCGGCGCAGCGCGCGGCGGTCGACGCGATCTCGGCCCGCTTGCGCGCGGGCGAGACCCACCCGTTCCTGCTCCACGGGGTGACCGCGTCCGGCAAGACCGAGGTGTACTTGCACGCCGTGCAGGTAGCGCTCGAGCTCGGCGGCAGCGCCCTCATCCTGGTCCCCGAGATCGCGCTCACGCCTCAGCTCGTCGGGCGTTTCCGCGCTCGCCTGGGCGACACGATCGCGGTGCTGCACAGCGGGCTCACCGATCGCCAGCGCCACGGCATGTGGAGCCTGCTGCGCAGCGGCGAGCGGCGCGTCGCGGTGGGCGCTCGCTCGGCGCTGTTCGCGCCCCTGGTCGACCTTCGGCTGCTCTGCGTCGATGAGGAGCAAGACAACTCGTTCAAGCAGGAGGAGGGCGTTCGCTACAACGCGCGCGACATGGCGCTGCTCCGCGCGCAGCGCGCCGGCGCCGTGTGCGTGCTCGGCAGCGCCACACCCTCCCTCAAGAGCTTCCATGCCGTTCAGAACGGACGGCTCGAGCGCCTGGTGTTGCCCGAGCGCGCGCACAGGAAGGCGCTCTTGCCCGAGGCCGAGCTCGTCGATTTGCGGCGCATCGGGCCGGGGCGCCCCGGCGAGAGGCTGCTCAGCTTGCCCCTGTGCAGGGCGCTCGAAGGGGTGCTGGCGCGCAAAGAGCAAGCCATCCTGTTCTTGAACCGTCGCGGCTTCGCCCCGAGCGTCGAGTGCAACTCGTGCGGCCACATCCTCGGCTGCCCGAGCTGCGAGGTGCCGCTCACCTACCACGTGAGCCCGCGGCCCCACGTCATCTGCCATTACTGCGACTACCGCGACCCGGTGCCCGATCGCTGCAGCAACTGCAAGAGCCCCGCGCTGAGCTTCGAGGGCATCGGCACCGAGCGGATCGAGTCGGCGCTCGGCGCTGCGTTTCCCACCGCTCGTGTCGCTCGGCTCGATCGCGACACCGGCGCGGGGCTGAAGAGCGAGCGGGTGCTCAGCAAGATGCACGCGGGGGAGATCGACATCCTGGTGGGTACGCAGATGGTCACCAAGGGCCACGATCTGCCTCGGGTGACACTCGTTGGCGTGCTGAACGCCGACGCCGGACTGAGCATGCCCGACTACCAGGCGTCCGAGCGCACCTTCCAGCTGCTCGTGCAGGTTGCAGGCCGCGCGGGCCGCGGCGAGACGCCGGGAAAAGTCCTGATCCAGACCAAGAACCCCGAGAACCCGGCGATCGCGCTGGCGCTCGCGCACGACGTACCCGGGTTCGTGCGGTACGGGCTCGGCGATCGAGAGGCGCTCGGCTATCCACCGTTCTCGCGGCTCGCGATGGTACGAATCTCAGCCCTCGACGAGCGTAAGGCCCGGGCGTGCGTCGATGAGCTGGCTCAGCTCGCGCGCCGTGTGGCCGGCAATCAGGTCGAGATCCTCGGTCCGTCACCGGCGCCGATCGCGCGGCTCCGCAGCCACTACCGCTTCCGGCTGATGGCGCGAGCGAAGACGCGCGCTCCGCTGCGACGCGTGCTCGTGGCGCTGCTACAGGCGAAGATCGAGAGCGGCGTCCGTCGCATCGTGGACGTCGATCCGGTGAGCATGCTCTGAGGACGGAAGGGCTCAGGGGTCAGGGGCGCGAGTCGGCGACGGCGCGCCTGTGCCCTGGTTTACCGTACGCCGACGCGCGAGCGGTCGAGCTGATGCCGGTTTTGCAAGGATCAGCTCGGCCCGATCGTTCGCGGGGGGTCAGCTCCTCGCCGCCATCGTACAGACCAACCAGTCGGTATTCTTCCCGCCGTCTTCCACGAGGCGCGGCGCGAGCACCGGCAGCGCCTCCGCCCGCTCGCACAGGCTCCGACGAGAAGCTTTCGGGGGAGCGACGCCCGGAATGCGTCGAGCTGGCGTGGTGCTGACCGGTCATCGTCTGAGCGGTTGGGGCCTTCGCGGTCGGCGCGGTGCAGGGTGAGCGCGATGGCTGGTAGCTGCTGGAGCACATCACGCAGACTGGAGGGCAAAAGTGCCGAGACGATGATCGGTTTAAACGCGCGAGCACGTCCGCGCCGCTCTCGCCGACCGAGACGTCCTCGACCCGAACGGTCACGAAGTCCAGCTCGGTGACGCGCATCTGAACGTGAAGGCGTGCGTCGGTGGTCTCGGCGCCGGCGCTGCACACCGCCGACGCATCGACGGTAATCACTTCGTAGTCAGCCCAGCGCTCCGAGGCGGCTGGCGTCATGTCGACCAGCCGCAGCAGGTCGTCCGCGGTGCGAGTCTTCGCGTTGCCGAACTGCGTCTGGACCTGCTCGTGCTCGTCAGCAAGCTCCCGATGCTTCTCGGAGGCAGCTCCGAATCGTACGCCACTCGGACGTCGCGTCCACGCTCGGGTTGGCCATGTGTGCCGTCTCTCAAAGGACGCCTCGAATGGAAAGAGGACGCTGCTAACAGGGATGCCCCTGACCCCTTCTTAATCGTGCGGCAAGGCCAGCGCGGCGCGCTTCAGCGCGTCGATCACCCCGAGCGCCAGCGGCTTGCCGAGCACGAGGTTGGCGAGCGAGCGGTTCTTGAGAGGGTTCTCGCTCGACGAGACCCGCGCCGAGATCAGCACGCGGATTGCGTCGGGCCAGTGAGCGAGCCGCTCGAGGATCTGCTCGCCGGTGCCGTCGGGCAGCTCCCAATCGATGAACGCGACATCGACTCGGTCGAGCTGCTCGAGCAGAGCTTCGGCCTGCGCCACCGTGCCCGCCAGGTGCACGTCGAGCTCTGGGCGCAAGAGGCGGGCAAGCGCGCGACGGATCTCGGGGTCGTCATCGACAACCAGCGCGCGCGCCATGGGAACCGGAGCCGCGAGCGTGGCGCGAGCCAGCATTGCGCCACCATGGATCCCAAGTCCGTGACTCGACGCTGCTCCGTGACTCGACGCTGCTCCGTGGCCCGACGCTGCTCCGTGACTCGACGCTGCTCCGTGGCCCGGCGCTGCTCCGTGACTCGACGCGACGCTCTGGTTCGCAGCAGCCCTCTGCTTGGAACCAGCGCGGTGGCCCGCCGCGTTACTGCTCGCCACCGCGTTCTGGCCGGCGTCGACGGAGACGATGCGACGCCGGCGCGACACCATCGCCGGGCTCGCCCCCGACAGCGCCGGAACACGCGCGACAGCCGCAGGGCTCGGGGCGATCGGCAGCGCATCCGAGAGCGCCTCTCGCTCGGTCGCGGAAGTCGTACGAGCGGCGGCGGCCTGCCGCGTGCGGAGCTCGAGGTCTGGATGCGACGAATCGGCACGCGGGCTCTCGGCGTGAGCGGCATCTCCGGCCCCCGTCGCCGTGTCGCGACCAGCCGACGGCGCGTCTCCCGCGTCGTAGACCACGACTCGCTTGGACCAACGTCGAGGTAGCTTTTTCGTCATGATTCCCCCTCCGCTCCGTCGACGCCCCGTCGAGGATGAGGACTCTCCTCATCGCACTACCAGAAAATCGAACGCGACACCCTCTGTCCGCGCGCGTTTACGCGAGCGAGGATCACACGGCCGTTTGGCATTTCGGTTTCCAGTTTGGTCAATTCGTCGTGTTGGCAGAGCGATGGATCTCGCTCGAGCGACTCGATCGAACAACCATCGAGCAGTCGGGGCAACCGGCCTCGTTTCACCGGCGACAATACATCGTTTTACTCACACGTTCCGGTGCCGGTGTGGCGCTCGGCATGAGCGAGATCACGCGCGATGCAGCGCGACGCTAAAGGCGACTCGGGCGCCACCACTCGCCAAGTTCTCGGCCCGAGCGTCACCCCCGTGCGCGCGAGCGATGCGCCGCACCAGCGCGAGGCCGAGCCCGAGCGACCCAGGCGCTGCTCGCGACGCGCCAGGCCCTTGGTAGAACGCTTCGAACACCTTCGGGAGTACCTCTGCAGCGAACCCCGGCCCCGCGTCGCGCACCTCGAACACGAGCTCGGTGGGTGCCGCGTCGGGCGCTACGCGCAGGCTGCAACCCGACACACTGCCTGCATGGCGGACGGCGTTATCGAGCATGTTGTCGAGGGCGCGGGTGATGAGGGTGGCGTCGACGCGCGCCACGGCCGCGCGCGAACGATCGTCGAGCAGGCCGACGTCGAGCTGCCGGCGAGCCAGAATCTGCCGGAACAGGTCACCGACGACCACGTCTTGCTTGCTCGACGTCTCGAAGTCGAGGCGGGAGCTCGCCAGCAGCTGTCCGACCAGGCCGTCGAGCTCGACCACCTCGAGCTCGATGCTGTCGAGCGCCTGAGCGTTGGCGGCGTCGTTCCGCAGAATCTCGGCCGAGAGCCGCAGGCGGGCCAGCGGGCTGCGCACCTCGTGCGAGACGGCGGCGAGCAGCTCGCGCTGATCTTTCATCTGTCGCTCGATGCGCTGGGCCATGTCGTTGACCGACTCCGCCAGCAGTCGCAGCTCTCCGCGCTGGTGCCGGCCGAGCCGCACGCGCGCGCTGAGGTTGCCGCTCCCGATCTCGCGCGTGGCGTCGATCAGCAGCGAAAGCGGGCGGGTGATCCGCCGCGCCAGCAGCGCGGCCGCCGTCCAGAGCACGAGGCACACGCTGCCGAGCACCGCCAGTCCGATCAGCGGGCGAAAGCGTCGCAGGCCGTCCAGACAAGCTTCGACGCGCCCGAGGCGCTCGGAGCCGCGATCGACGTCGAGGTTGTAGCTCGGCCCACGACACTGCTCGGGCCCGGCGCGCAATGACCGGGTGCCATCCGGCTCTACCAGCGTGATCTGCACGCCGAACGTCTCCGCGAGCTCGCGCGCGAACCGATCGCGCTCGGGCGCGTCGTCCCAGCGCTCGGCGAACTGCCGGGCCGCAAAGCTCGCGGCCTGATCCATCGAGCGGTTGAACGGCGACCGCGCCGGCTCGAGCAGGTTCAGCACCAGCGCGCTCACCGCGACGCTGGCCAGGATCGTCAGCGCCAGCCAGGTGAACAGCTGCTGATGCAAGCGCCGCTCGCGCCAGCGCCTCATGCGTCTTCCCGCACGAACATGTAACCGACGCCCCGCACCGTGCGGATCAGCCGAGGCGGATCGTCGCCCAGCTTCTTGCGCAGGTGCGACACGTGCACGTCGACCGTTCGATCGCTGACCGTCACGTCGTTCCTACCGGCGAGCTCGAGCAGCGCGGCGCGCGGCACCACGCGGCCCGCGCGCTGGATCAAGGCGACGAGCACGTCGAACTCGAGCCCGGTGAGCTCGACCGCCGCCCCTGCCCGCTCCACGCGCCGGCTCTCGATATCGATGCTCACGCCCGACACCGCGAGCCTCTGCCGCACCTCGCGCGACTGGGTGCGGCGCACCACGGCGCGCAGCCGCGCGAGCAGCTCGCGCGGGCTGAAGGGTTTGGGCAGGTAATCGTCGGCGCCGAGCTCTAGGCCCACCACGCGATCGGTCTCGTCGCCCTTGGCGGTGAGCATGATCACCGGCAGGTCGCTGTCGTCACGGATCTTGCGCAGCACGCTCAGACCGTCCATGCCCGGCATCATGATGTCGAGCAGCACCGCGTCGAAGCCGCCCGCGCCCAGCAGCGTCAGCGCGCGGACCCCGTCTCGCGCAGACTCGGCGACGATGCCGTTCTGCGCGAGGTAGCTGTTCAGAAGGTCGAACAGGCGAGCGTCGTCGTCGACGATCAGTATTCGAAGAGCCATGAACGGCCGTCAAGATAGCACGGGTGCCCGCGGTGACCATGCGGCCCATGCCTGAGCTCGCGAAAGCCAGAGGCAAAGCCGAGCAGCGCGCCGAGGCCGAGCAATACGAGAGCCAATCTACGTCGCATGACTGTATCTTTTGTCCTTTCCCTGCCTCAGTAGGCGTGCCCGTACCAAGGCAGCGAGTCGACGAAGCGAGCGAGCCGGCGCCGTTGATCGGCGTCGAGCGCCTCGTGGATCTTGGCGATGGCCGCGACGAGCGCGCCGCGGCCCTGCGAGACGTCCTGCAGCGGGGCGTCGAGCGCGCGCTCGACCGCGTCGGCGTCGAAGGCGTCGTTCGAGAACGCCGCCGCGACGCCGTGTCGGGCCTCTTTCAGGCGCGGGCGCAGCGCAGCGAGGCCCTGCCGCAGCTCATCCAGCGCCGACCGGATCGCCTTCTCCTGCCCGGGCGACGTGTCGAGCTCTTCGAACAGCCCGTACAGCCCGAAGTAGCCGCCGCGAGAGAAGCGGCGCCCGTGGCCAAAACGGCCGTAGCCGTAACCATGACCGCAGCCACCGCGCCAGCCTCGTCGAAATCGCCCGCGCCAGACGGCGACGAACGCGACGAGGCACAGAATGCCAAAGAAGATTCCGAACATGGGTCTAGTGCTCCTTGCTCCGGACGGCGGAGGTCGCCCCGGACCCCTTGAAGTTGCGCGCCCCGTGTAGAGCGCGCAGCAGGAGCCGTGTGAAGAAACCTTAAGACGCGGTCCCGGGGGGCGCGCGCCGGCGCGTCAGCGTCTCGATCACGAACGGGTGCTCGTTGCGCTCGTCGGCGGCGTGCTCACTCTCGAACCGGATGTCCCACTCTCGCTCGTCGAAGGGCGGAAAGAACACGTCGCCCGGGACATCGGCCAGCACGCGGGTGCGATAGAACACATCGGCGATGGGCAGCGCTTCGGCATAGATCTGCGCCCCGCCGATCACGAACGCCTCCGTCTCGCCGGCGTCCCGCGCCTGCGCGAGCGCCGCGTCGAGCGAAGGCACCACGGGACACTCGGCGACGAACTCCGGGCGCCGGCTGATCACGAGGTTCGGGCGGCGCGGCAGCGGCCGCCCCATGGCCTCGTAGTTCTTGCGCCCCGTGATGACGTGATGACCGAGCGTCTTGTGCATGAAGAAGCGCGTGTCATCGCGGATGCGCCAGGGCAGATCGTTGTTGCGACCGATCACTCCATTGCGCGCCACGGCGGCGATCAGACTGATCTTCATCGGCTCTTCTTCAGCTCTTCGGTGGCCGGTCGGGGTCGCCGTCGCGCGGGGGACGGCGACGCAACGGCGCCGCGCCGCCAGACGACGCAGCGGCGTCAGACGGCGACGGGCGCGCGGATTCCGGGGTGCGGATCATAGCCAGCCAGCTCGAAGTCCGCGGGGGTGAACGCGAACAGATCCTTGACGGCGGGGTTGAGCCGCATCTGGGGCAGCGCGCGCGGCTCGCGCGAGAGCTGCAGGCGCGCTTGCTGCTCGTGATTGTCGTACAGGTGCACGTCACCGAAGCTGTGCACGAACTCGCCCGGTTCGAGCCCGCATACCTGTGCGACCATCAAGGTGAGCAAGGCGTAAGACGCGATGTTGAACGGCACGCCCAGGAACACGTCCGCGCTGCGCTGGTAGAGCTGGCATGACAGCTTGCCGGCCGCCACGTAGAACTGGAACAGGCAGTGACACGGCGGCAGCGCCATCTTCTCGATGTCGGCGACGTTCCAGGCGCTGACGATCAAGCGCCGCGAGTCGGGGTTCTTCCGGATCTGCTCGACGACGCCGGCGATCTGGTCGACGTGCCTGCCGTCGGGCGTGGGCCAGGAGCGCCACTGGTAGCCGTAGACGGGACCGAGATTGCCAGCCTGGTCGGCCCACTCGTCCCAGATGCTGACGTCGTGATCGTGCAAGTACTTGACGTTGGTCTCGCCGCGCAGGAACCAGAGCAGCTCGACGATGATCGAGCGCAGGTGGACCTTCTTGGTCGTGAGGCACGGAAACCCCGCCCCGAGATCGAAGCGCATTTGGTACCCGAACAGGCTGCGCGTCCCGGTGCCGGTGCGGTCGGACTTTGGGGTTCCTTCTTCGAGGATTTTCTTCAGGAGGTCGAGGTAGGCCTGCACGCTGGGAGTATACCCGGAGGCCTCCCCGCGCGAGCGGAGGAATCCGAGGGGCGGATCCCCCTTCGTCCCCTGCGGGGCTCGATCGGCGGACCGGTGCTCAGGGGATCCGTGCGCTGACGCCGTAGCAGCACCACCGGGGGGCGCCGGCTTCCCCTCCCACGCGAGTCTGCGAGCGTTTGGGAGGGGACGCGCGCGCAGGCCGCAGGCCGAGCACGCGGGGGTGGGCATCTCCCAATGCTGACTCGGTGCCGGCGCCGTTTACTCCGAGTAGCGCTCGGCGAGCTTTTGCAGGCGGTCGCTCGTCTGCTCGAAGCTCTCGGGGTCGCGGCCCTCCTGGCGCAAGAAGCGCAGCAGCTCGGGCATGGCGGCGAGCGCGCGATCGGTCAGCGCGTCTTTTCCGCGCACGTAGGCTCCGAGCGCGATGAGGTCGCGCTTGCTCTCGTGGGCGGCGAGCAGCTCGCGCAGGCCGCGGGCCGCGCGCTGGTGCGGCTCGCTGGTCACGTCGGCCATCACCCGCGAGAGGGAACGCAGCACGTCGATCGCGGGAAAATGCCCGCGCGCCGCGAGCTCGCGATCGAGAACGATGTGTCCGTCGAGCAAGCCGCGCACCTCGTCGGCGACGGGCTCGGCCATGTCGTCGCCTTCGACCAGCACCGTGTACAGCGCGGTGATCGAGCCGCGCGCCGACTGGCCCGATCGCTCGAGCAAGCGCGGCAGCAGCGAAAATACACTGGGCGGGTAGCCGCGGCGCACCGGAGGCTCACCGGCGGCGAGCCCCACGTCGCGCTGGGCGCGGGCGACGCGGGTGATCGAGTCGACCAGGAGCAGGACGCTCTGGCCTTGATCGCGAAACGACTCTGCGATCGCGGTGGCCACCTGCGCCGCGCGCAGGCGCTCGAGCGCTGGCGCGTCGCTGGTGGAGACGACGACCACCGAGCGCCGGCGCCCCTCGTCGCCGAGGTGGTCGCGCAGAAAATCGCCCACCTCGCGGCCGCGCTCGCCCACGAGCGCCACGACCACGAGGTCGACGCGCGCGCCCCGCGCCATCGAAGCGAGCAACCGACTCTTCCCCACACCGGAGCCCGCGAACAAGCCCACTCGTTGCCCGAGCCCGAGCGTCGTGAAGGCGTCGATCGCTCGCGTTCCCGTCGGCATGACGCTGCGCACCGGGCGGCGCTCGAGGGCTGGAGGCGGCGAGCGATCGACGGGAACCGACGCCACGGTGTCGAGCTCACCCAGCCCGTCTAGCGGCCGTCCGAGGCCATCGAGCACGCGCCCGAGCAGGCCTGGACCCACCCGTACATGCAGCGTCTCGCCCGTCGCCTCGACCACGTCGTCGGGCCCGACCCCCACCACATCGCCGAGCGCGAGCGCCACGATTTCACCCGAGCTGAAACCCACGATCTCGGCGTCGAGCGGCTGCCCCCGCCGTCGGATCCTCACGATTTCCCCGATACGCGCCCCCGGAAGCGTCGCTCGGACGGCGAGCCCCGTGACAGCGCGAACGCGCCCGGCGGGAGTCACCGAGGGCGTGCGCGCCAGGCCCGCTCGAAGTGCCTCGAGATCCATCGGAGGCAGGATACCGCTTCGCGCGCCGTGCGTCGCCTCCCGGAGCCGCGTCGCGCCAGATCCCGCCGAGGCGTGGGCGCGCCGAACCGCGCGGTCTCCCACGAATTTGCCTTCGAGTGCGCCAGATAGATTTCCCGCGGCGGAGTGCTGGCCGTTTTCTCGAGTTGAGACTTGGCGCCGCCTCTCGTCGCGGCAGGACCCGGGAGAAGCGAGACAGCAATGAACGGCACCTCTTCGTCGCAAGTTGGCCGCAGCCCCAATGTCGCCGAAGCTGGCACCTCCGGCGGGGTGACAGCAGGTGGGCCGGGGCGCGATGCGTGGCTCGGGCACCGCGCAGGCGCAGCGCTCGCGATCGCGCGATTCGCGGCCGTCGCCGCCGTCGCGCTGGGTTGCAAGGGGTCCGTCCAGGCCGACGCTCGAGTCGGCGGCAAGGAGGAGATCGCGAGCTACGACCGCCCGCTCGAGGGGCCGCAAAAGACGTCGCAGGCGCCGGAGCACGACATCACGCACCCGGAATACGCGCTGCTCGGCGCGCGCCACGACCTCAACTATGCCGGCCCGAAGAGCGCGGCCTGTACTTGCCTCGCCGTAGCGCTGCGTGACCAGCCCGGAGATGCCGCGTTTCAGTGGGAGCTCGAGGCGCCCCGGCTCGAGCCGAACACGCAGTGGATCATCGCGCTCAGCTCGAACGAGGTGCCTTGCGATGCTCCCCCTGGCGGCACGCTCGGGGCCTCGTATCAAGGCTACGGCACGGAAGGGAACGACGTCGTCGTGTATGTCGAGGCGCTCGGCGAGGGTCGGCCGATGACGAACGGGGCAATCATTCCGCGGCCGAAACCCACTGGCTCCGTGTTCGTCGAGTCGACCAATGCCGTCTATGGCAAGCCGCTCGATGGAAAGAACAAGCGCTGTAAACTCCCCGCCCCCGGAGGCGCGAAGCCGTAGAACACCTGCGATCGATGAGGTGCACGTCATCACGTCGGCCCAAGGAGTGTGACCGGCAGGTTGCGGGTGGTGCTCGATCCAGAGAGTCGCGTTGCGACTCGAGGTGCTGCGAAGCTCGTTGACGTAGGGCGGGCTCGCGAATACGACCGCGCTCGTGCCTGGCCCGCACTGCTCTACGTCGAGGTCTACCCTGCGCCCTGGCGCGCACGGCGTGACCGTGGGGTTACTCCTGAAACTCGGGAGCTTGCAGCTCGGCTGCCTGCCGCTCGATGATCTGTCGAGCTATTCGAGCGAGTGGGAGCGGCAGACGCGCGAGGTGGCGAGTAATCTGCGGCCCGATGCCTCGGCATCCGCAGCTGGCCTCGGCGACGGCGGCGCAACCGACGGCGCAGGCGCCGTGCTCGACGCGAGCGCGCCGCTCGACGCGAGCCCCCCGAGCGACGCCGGGCCCGACACCGACGCGGGCGAGAGCCCGCTCGATGCCGGCGAGCCGAGCACCGCGCTCGATGCGGGCGTTGCCGAGGGTGACGCGGCCGTCGCCCCGTGAGCCACGAGCGGCAGCGCCCGACGCAGAAGTGACCGATTCAGCAGCGACCGTCGCAGCAGCGACGGCCTCGGAGCTGATCGGCTCAGAAGCGACCGGAGTAGGTCGCGAAGGCGCCCGTCGCGTCAGCGCCGACGGCGAGCCCGTGATCGGCAGGGTCGGCCACCGTGTCGTCGGATGAGCCGCTCAGCAGCAAATACGTCGCGGCGCCGAGCGCGAGCGCGCCGACACCGATCGACACGTTCGCGAGCAGGTAGCGCATCTCGACGCTGTCCACGCGCCCCTTGCTGCAGTTTGGCTTGCAACGGTCGAGCGCCTCTTCACCCGAGCGCGCGCGAAGCCCGAGCACGGTGAAGCTCGTGACGCCGATCAGCCCCACTCCGAGCAGGGTCGCCGCCGCGACCGCACGATCTGCCGAGCCCGAGTCGCCGTCGGGCGACGACTCGACCACCGGCGGCAGCGCCAGAGTGGGAGCCGAGCCAATCACCACGTCGATGGCGCGAAACTTCTGGCCTTGCTCGATGGTCAACGTTTGAACCACCGGGGTCTGCCCCTGGCGGGTGAACACGAAGCGGTGCTCGCCCGGGTCTACCGGGATGGCCATGCCGTCGAGCGAGCTCACGAGCCGCTCGTCACCCAGGCTGACCGCGACGTCGGTGAGGTCGTCACCCGACGGATCCTCGGCGCGCACGACGATCGATGGCGTGACGGCGTCGAGCTTCTGCAGCGTTGCAGCGCAGCGTCGTCGCACGTCACCGCCGCACTGTGCGTTCACACACTCGAGGAGTAGAGCGCGGGCCTTGCGATACTGGCCCTCGGCGCGCGTCGCCTCGGTCTGCTCGACTGCTTCGCAGCTGGCATCGCCCGCTGGGGCCTGCGCGCGCGCCGCGGACGCCAAGAAAAATGACCCGATCAACGTGAGAGCAAACGCGCGGGGAGCGGGCCGAATCATGATCCGAGCAAAGAACGACTGCTGAGGCACGATATACCTGCGAGCGCATTCCATCAACATCGGATCCCGTGCACGGCGTCCCAAAGCGGGTCGATCCCGCGCTTCCTCGCGGATGCAGCCGCCCCTTCGCGCACTGCATTACACCAGATCCATTCCGGGCGCCCAGGGGCCCAGCGGCCGAGGGCGAGGTGCACCCGACATCCGGGAGTAGCCGACACTCTCGACCCGATGGCTCCGAGCGATCCTTCGGCGCTCGATTCTCTGCGTCAGCCCCTGCCGCTTCTCCGTTTCTCAGAGCGCCCTCACGAGGCTCTCCAGGCGACACCTTCCAGCAAGGAAAAATCCGCCATCTCTTCACATACGGCGCGCAACCCGTCGCGGTCTGCGCCGCGATAGCGGAGGTCGTCCAGGCTCTCGGCGAGCGGTACGTCTCGGCGCAACGTCGCCAGATCGCGATACAGCAACGATGCCGTGTAGTGGCTCGCGAGCTCCTCGGCGAGCGCGCGCGAGCCACGGATTCGGACCTGCCAGAGGGCGTCGTCATGCGGGATCGCCTCGAGGTGTCCGTAGTGAGCCAGCAAGGTCGCCGCAGCCTTCTTTCCCCAGCGCGGAACGCCAGGAATGCCGTCGGCGGTGTCGCCGACGAGCGCCAGGTAGTCGGGGATAGACGTGGGCCCGACGCCGAACTTCTCGACCACGTCGGCCTCGGCGTACACGCGGTCGCGCATGCGGTCCCAGCACACCACGCGCTCGCCGCGAACACACTGGGCGAGATCCTTGTCGGGGCTGCAGATCACGATCTGCTCGACGTCGGGAGCGTCCGCCCAGCGCTCGGCGGCGGTGGCCAGAGCGTCGTCTGCCTCGAACTCGATCATCGGCCAGCTCACCACACCGAACGCTTCACAGGCGCGCTCGGCGAGCCCGAACTGACCGAGCAGGTTGGGGTCGAGGCCCTCGCCCGTCTTGTAGCCGGGGAAGAGTTGATTGCGGAACGACTCGATCACGTGGTCGAAGGCGCAAGCCACGTGCGTGACGCCGGGCGTGGCCACGAGGCGGCGCAGCGTGCTCACGAGCCCCTTCGCGGCGTTCACCTCCTGTCCCGCGTTGCCCTTCGCCGAGGGCCACGCGAAGTAGGCGCGAAACAGCTCGTACGTTCCATCGACGACATGGACTCTCACAGCGCCGACCCTACTCCAAAGCGATTCGATTCGGCTCTCGTGCGCTCAGTCTGCGATCGTCGCGCTGGGCCAGTGGGCCCACTCGCGTGGGCGCCGACCGCAGGGCGAGCATCGGGGCTAGAAGGTCGAGCGGGGCGCGACTAAGCTCGCCGCCTGTGATGCGTGCGCTGCGCGGCTTGGTTATTGGCTCTTCTCGGCGGTCCCCGAGGCTCCTCCGCTGCACCGCAGCTCGGGCTGGCTGCGCCGTGCTGCTGGTCGCGGGCAGCCTCGGCGCCTGCACGCTGATCACCGACGTCGATCGAGAGCGAATCCCGCAGCCCATGACGCCGACTTTTCCCGAGATCGACGCGGGGCCGCAACCGGCGCCATCGGTGCCCGACGCCTCGGTGCCTGACGCCTCGATTCCTGCAGAGGAGCCGGTCGACGCGGGCGCAGATGGCGGCCTCGATGCTGGCGGTGACGCGGGCGACGCCTCGCCTTCTGGCGGCGACGCGGGCTGAAGCGCTTCAGGCCGGCGACGCCGGGGTGTACGCGAGCGCCTGGCGCTGCACCCGAGTGAGCGGCCACTCGTAGTCGATCTGCGTCGAGCGCTGCCATCCCTCGAGCTCCGGCGGCGCGGCCCGCGCGAGCAGCACCCAGACCCGGCGTCGCGCGAGCCGCGCGCCCTCGCGCAGCCATTCGTCGGGTGCGAACGTCGCCCGCGAGATCGCCACGTCGTGCTCGCTGGCGGCGACGGACTCCGAGCGGCCCTCGAGCACGCGCACGGGCGGTGGCGGCGCGGGCGCTCCGCCCGGGGCCGCTCCGCCCGCTGCATTGCGCAGAAACGCGACGCGTTTCTGGCGCGGCTCGACCAGCGTGAGCTCCGGCGCGAGCCACAACAGCGACAGCGACAGACCGGGTGCCCCCGCGCCGCTGCCGACGTCGATCCAGCGCTCGCGCGGCGCTGCTCCGCCACGCGCCGCTCCGTCGGCGGCCAGCACCAGCGCATCGGCAAGGTAGAGGTCGACGAGCTCGCCCTCGCTGCGCGCCGCCGTCAGATCGATGCGGGCATTCCAGACCGCGACGCGGTCGAGCAACGCTGCGAGCCGAGCCAGCGCCTCGCGGCGCAGCGCCTCCGTCGGCCACAGCGCCCCCAGCTCGAGCCCGCCGCGCGCCAGCGCATCGACGGCCGTGTCGAGCAGCGGCTGCCAAGCGGGGCCGAGCGGGCGGAGGTGTGTAGGCATGAGACGCGCGGGGCGCCCGAGGGTAACGAAAAACCGGCGCGCGCGGCGCGTTTTGCCGAGTGTCGCGTGGTCTAACGTGGTCTTGCGGCCGCGCCGTCGCGCGACTATCGCCGCCGCCATGCCCCCCGCCGCCGCCCCGGACTTACCTGTGCTGTATCGGGACGACGCGCTCCTGATCGTCGACAAGCCCGCGGGATTAATCGTGCACCGCGGCTGGGCCAACGACCGCGTCACGGCGCTCGACCTCGCGCGCTCCCTGGCGGGATGCTGGGTGTATCCGGCGCACCGGCTCGACCGCGGCACGAGCGGCGTGCTCGTCTTCGGTCTGAGCCCCGCAGCCGCGCGGGCCCTCGAGCGCGCGTTCGCGGCGGACCTGGTGCAAAAGCGCTACCTCGCGCTGGTGCGCGGCATGGCGCCCGACGCCATCACCATCGACCACGCCATCGCGAAGGAGGAAGGGAAGCCGAAGGTGCCTTCGACGACGCACGTGGCCCGCGTCGCCCACTGCGAGGTGGAAAACGACGAGACCGGCGTCACGCGCCGCTACTCGTGGGTGGAGGCGCGGCCCGAGACCGGGCGGCCCCACCAGATCCGTCGGCACCTGAAGCACATCGCGCATCCGATCGTGGGCGACGTGCGTTACGGCAAGGCAGAGCACAATCGCCTGTTCCGGCGCCGCTTCGGCGTGGAACGGATGGTGTTGCATGCGGCAGAGTTTTCCTTCCCCCACCCGACCGAGGCGCGGCGCGTGAGCGTGAGCGCCCCGCTGCCGGACGAGCTCGTCGCTCTGTTGCGAGCGCTCGGGCTGGGTGCGGTGCCACAGCCGGCGACGCTGGCAGCGGCGACGAGCGAGCTGGCTGCCGGCACGAGCGGATGAGCGCACGGGCCGGCAGCGCGGCCGCTCGCGGCTTCGCAGCCGCTGGTGCTAGAGCTGATCGCAAAAATGGAGTAGCTGGCGAGCGCTCATGATCATCGAGATCAACCCCCGCTCGCCGGAACCCCGCAAGATCCGCCGCGCCGCCGAGGCGCTCAGGGCCGGTCAGATCGTCGCCTACCCCACCGACACCTGCTACGGCCTCGGCTGCGACCTGTTCAACAAGAAGGCCATCGATCGCCTGTATCAGGTCAAAGACATGCCCAAGTCACACCAGCTGAGCTTCGTGTGTCGGGACATCGCGAGCATCGCCAAGTACGCGATGCTGCATAACTACGAGTACGGCATCGTGAAAGACTACCTGCCGGGGCCGTATTGTTTCATCTTGAACGCGACGCGTGAGGTGCCACGGGCGGTGCAGACCACGCGCAAGCAAGTCGGTATCCGAGTGCCCGATCATCCGGTGGCGCTGGCGCTCGTCGAAGAGCTCGGCGGGCCCATCATCAGCAGCACCGCGGCGTGGCCCGACGGCACCCCGCACGTCGACCCGGTCGAGCTCGACCGCGAAATGCCGGGCATCGATCTGGTGCTCGACGGCGGCGCGGGCGGCCTGAAGCCAACCACCGTGATCGATTTGACGGGTGAGCGACCCGTGATCGTGAGAGAAGGGGCCGGAGACGTCTCTCCGTTCCTCTAGGGCCGGCGCTGAAGGCGCTCGGCGCGAGAGACCCCGCGAAAGGCCTTGCCATGACGAACGACGAGCCATCGAAGACGGCGTCATCGAAGACCGACTCATCGAAAGATGCGCTGTCATCGAAAGACGCCCTGACGGGGGATTTCATCCGCTTCATGCTCGACAGCGGCGTGCTGAAGCTCGGGAGCTTCAAGACGAAGAGCGGCCGCATGTCGCCGTATTTTCTCGACGCCGGTCGGTACGGGCGCGGCTCTCAGCTCGAGCGCCTCGGCGGCTTCTACGCCGATCGCCTGCTGGACACGCTCGGCGATGGCTTCGACGTCCTGTTCGGGCCAGCCTACAAGGGCATCCCCCTGGCGGTCGCCACGGCCATGGCGCTGGCAAAGCGCGGGCGCGACGTGGGCTTTTGCTTTAACCGCAAGGAGGCCAAGGACCACGGCGAGGGAGGCGTGCTCGTCGGGCAGCCCCTGCGCGACGGCGACCGCGTGGTGATCGTGGAAGACGTGACGACGGCGGGCACCTCGATCCGCGAGACGGTGCCGATCTTGCGCGCGGCCGCGAAGGTCGAGCTGCGGGCGCTGATCGTATCTGTCGATCGCCAGGAGCGCGGCAAGAGCGAGCGCAGCGCGCTCGTCGAGGTCGGGGAGGAGTTCGGGCTCACCACGCTGTCGATCGTGAACATCGAGCAGATCGTCGACTACCTGAAGCAGCACGAAGTGAACGGCGCGCGGCTCATCACGCCGGAGCTCGACGCTGCCATCCGCGACTACCGTCGCGCGTACGGGGCGAGCTGAGGCCCAGGCTCAGCGCTGGAAGCTGACTTTGGCGCTGAGCTCACTGCGCAGGGGCAGCGCCTGGTTGGGTCGATCGTTGGGCGTGACCAGCGCCATGAATGCGTCGCGCGTGTCGGCGCTGTCGGGGAATGACGAGCCCGGCTTGATGGAGAGCGTGGCCTCCCCCTCGCTCTCGAAGCGTCGCACCTGGTGCGGCGGCAAGCCCGGCATGGCCATGGTCGGTTCGATCAGGTAGCGCCGCGTGTTGATGCTGAGCTTGGCGGCCCCCCCGGCGCCGAGCTCCAGCAGCTTGATCATGCGATACGCGATCACGGGCGTTCCATCCATCGTTTCGCGCGACTTCACCATCCAGAACGCGCCGGCGCCGACCGGCACGTCAGGGTAAGGCAGCGCGAGCGCCGCAAGCGCCTCGCCTCCGCCCGCCACGATCGGCTCGAGATCGGCGTTCTTCCCAGCCAGCTTGTGGCGCTGCTCGACGAGCGCCCCGTTCGGCAGCGTCACGAGATCGATGGTGCTGCCGTTCAGCTTCGCGATCTCAGCCCGCGCGTTCTCGGGCAAGCGCCCCGGTTGGTCGTCGGCAGGGCGAGCCCCGCCGAGCGCATAGGACAGGAGCAGGTTGCCTTCGCCCGCTGCGGGCGCTGGCGGCACCGAAGCAGGCTGAGTGGCTGCGCCTGCCGGCACCACCTTCGGCTTCAGCTCGAACTCGATCGTCGGCATCACGCTGCCGCCCGAGCGATAGTCGAGCACGAGCTTGCCGGTGGGCCCCGGCCCCGGGCTGAGCCGCCCGGCGCCGAGCCGCACGCGCGGGGCGCTGCCTTCACCGCCGAGGACGATCTGCGCCGGCGCGCCGGGAGCGACCTCGCGCGCGGCCGCCTCGGCACCGAGGATACCGTCGGGGGGCGGCGCGGCCTGGCCGTTCGACGCACCCGCCTCCGAGCGCGCGGTCGCCTCGGCTGCCGCTACCGCGTTCGCGATCTTCTGATCGACGGCGGGCTTCTTCTCGGCAGCCCCTTCGGCGGCTTCGGCAGACGGCTGCGCCGCGGGCGGCGGCTCTTCCTTGCAAGCGCCGAGCGCGAGCAGCCCCGCTAGCCCAACGCCAAAGCGCCTATATCGCTTCCACGCTCCCGACGACATCGACCCCCTGCCTCACTCCGCCACCGGGTGGCAGCTGAAACAGCTCGCCTTGGTGGGCGGGCCATCGCCCTTGTTGAAGAGCTCCTGCAGCGCCGGCGTCACCTTGGTCATCATGAACACCGCGATCTTCGGGTCGAAGTCGATCGCGTCGTCGTACGGCCGCCCCTTGGGCAACGCGTAGAGCGCCTTGTTGGGCATCTCGTAGTCGACCTGCTCCATGTTGCTGCCGTGGCAGTTGCTGCAGTCGAAGCCGACCTTGTCCGGGTCGTAGTCCGTGAAGAGCTTCGTCATCACCGGGTGCACCTGCGCCGCCATGAAACCGAAGCGCTGCTCGAGCGACTTTGCTGCCCAGGTCGTGTGCGGCGCCCCGAGCTCGATGCCGGGACTGTCGGCTCCCTTGCCGCCGGAGCAAGCAGCCAGCAGGAAGACCCCGCCGAGCACGACTCCGCCAAAGTGCGCGTTGCCACGCACATCGGCGCCGAACCGAGCGGGTTGGGTCGCCGGCTCGCCGAGGAATACAGCGCGGAAATTACGGAGGAAGGTCATGGGGATCACCGGGGTCGGGCTTATAGGTCATCTCGCCCGGGTTGTCAGGCGCCGGGACGAGCGGAAGTGGCTCGGGCGCGAGCTGAACGGGAACCGTACCGTCGAGAAACTCCTCTGACACGGTATTGGTTTGGCCTGGCCGAGGCAACAGGCCCGTGTCCGGATCAATTTGTGCCGTCACGACGCCGGCGGGCCTCGGAAAATCGGTGTGGGGGCGCCCGGTGTGGGCCTTCGTCATGAAGTCCACGAAAGCGGGCAGAGCCGTCCGAGTGCCGGACTCCGTGTCACCGACGCCGAGCGGCAGCGTGTCGTCAAATCCGATCCAGACGGCCGCGACGAGGTCTGTCGAGTATCCGACGAACCAGGCATCCTTGGCATCGTTCGTGGTGCCGGTCTTGCCGACCACGGGATACCCGATCTCCATCGCCCTCTTGCCCGTGCCGCTGCTGACCACGCTCCCGAGCAGGCTGGTGATGAGGTAGGCCTCGTCGGCCTCGAGCACCTTGCGCGGCGGCGAGCGCGGCGTCGGCTCCGCCAGGGGCTGCCCGTTCGGGCCCTGAACGCTGGCGATGAGCCGCGGCTCGAGGAAATACCCGCCGCTCGCGAAGGTCGCGAAGGCGTTGGCCATCTCGAGCGGCGTCACCTCGTAGGAACCGAGCGCGAGCGACAGGTCCGCCCCGAGCTTGCTCTCGATGCCGAGCTCGCGCGCGAACTCGACGACTTTCGCCGGCCCGTCCAGGAGCAGGAGCTGCTCCGCCGCCTCGTTGTTGCTGTGCGCGAGCGCGTTGCGAACGCTGATTCTATAGGGCGGCGTCTCCGACGCGCCGTGGCCCGCGTGCTGAACGTCGAGCACCGTCGCGGGAGAGACCTCGCGCGCGCGCAGGCCCAGGGCGTACACGATCGCCTTGAACGACGAGCCCGGCTGCCGGCGCGCGTGGCGGGCGCGATCGAGGTTGCCAGGGACAGCCTCGTAGCTGCCGACCAAGGCGACGATGTCGCGGCTCTGCACGTCCATGGCGACCAGCGCGCCCTGCGGCCCGAGCTCGAGCCGCAGCCTCGGCGCCTGATCTGGTTCGGGGGCGTCCGTGAGCCGCACGCGCAGGACGGCGCCGACAGCGGCGAACTTGCTCGGGGGCAAGCGCTTCGGGTTGTAACGCTCCTCGTCGGCGAGCACCACTTGGCCCGTGATATCACCGACCTGTACGTCGATGCGCCCCGCCTGATCATCGACGGCCCGCACCACGCCGACGTAGATGCGGTGCTGGACGGGCTTGCCCTTGAACGGCTTGCCCCAGGCCTTGATCGACTT
>Ga0247763_1000681_pt1 | contig 20412 bp, 15 predicted proteins | sample UWRJL141409B4_FD_179926 | JGI IMG/M metagenome (GOLD analysis project Ga0247763, IMG submission 179926) | Plant litter microbial communities from Arlington Agricultural Research Station in Wisconsin, United States - UWRJ-L141-409B-4 | ecosystem: Environmental > Terrestrial > Plant litter >...
GCCAAGATCCGTAAAGACGCGCCGTTCGACAAGGTCTGCTACATCGGCTGCGGCGTCACCACGGGCATCGGCGCCGTCATCCACACCGCCAAGGTCGAGCCGGGGTCCAACGTCGTGGTGTTCGGGCTCGGCGGCATCGGCTTGAACGTGATCCAGGGCGCGCGCCTGGTCGGCTGCGACAAGATCATCGGCGTCGACATCAACCCGGGGCGCAAGGCGATGGCCGAGAAGTTCGGGATGACCCACTTCGTCAATCCCAAGGAGATCGGGACCGATCTCGTCCCCTACCTGGTCAACCTGACGGGCGGCGGCGCAGACTACAGCTTCGAGTGCGTGGGCGACGTCACGCTGATGCGACAGGCGCTCGAGTGCTGCCACAAGGGCTGGGGCGTCTCCGTGATCATCGGTGTGGCGCCCTCGGGTGCGGAGATCAACACCCGCCCGTTCCAGCTCGTCACCGGCCGCGTCTGGAAGGGCTCGGCGTTCGGCGGCGCGCGGGGCCGCACCGACGTTCCCAAGATTGTCGACTGGTACATGGACGGCAAGATCAACATCGACGACCTGATCACGCACACGTTGCCGCTCGAGCGCATCAACGAAGGCTTTGACCTGATGCACGCGGGCAAGTCGATCCGCACCGTGGTCACGTTCTGACGCTGCGGGCGCGCAGGCAGCCGTAGGAACCCCCGAACGAGCCCAGAGGAGAGCAGATGCGAGCCAACGTCTTAGCCGCAGTCGAGAGCCACCGTTGCTTCGGCGGCACTCAGAGCGTGTACATGCACAACTCGGAGACCACCCGCTCTTCGATGAAGGTCGGCGTGTTCCAGCCGGAGGGCGAGGGCCCGTTCCCGGTGATGTATTTCCTGTCGGGGCTCACCTGCACCGAGCAAAACTTCATCACGAAGAGCCACGTGCAGCGCTACGCGGCCGAGGTGGGCATCATGGTCGTGGCGCCCGACACGAGCCCGCGCGAGGTCGACATCCCCGGTGCCGACGAGAGCTATGACTTCGGCACCGGGGCGAGCTTCTACGTAGACGCCACGGAGTCGCCCTGGGCGGCGCACTACCGCATGTACAGCTACGTGACGCACGAGCTGCCGAAGTGGGTGACGAGCCAGCTCCCGGCCGACCCACACCGTCAAGGCATCTGCGGGCACTCCATGGGCGGGCACGGCGCGCTCGTGATCGGCATCAAGAACCCGGACATCTTCCGCTCGGTGTCCGCGTTCTCACCGATCTGTGCGCCCAGCCAGTGCCCCTGGGGGCAAAAGGCCTTCCGCGGCTACCTGGGCGACGACGCGCTCGCCTGGGCGCAATACGACAGCGTGGAGCTGATCAAGGCGCGTGGCTATCAGCGGGAGCTGCTCGTCGACATCGGCTCGGACGATCCGTTCGTCGTGCAACAGCTCAAGCCCGACCTCCTGCAGGGCGCCTGCCGGCAGCGCAACGTGCGCCTCACGCTGCGCTGGCAGAGCGGCTACGACCATAGCTACTACTTCATCGCCTCGTTCATCAAAGACCACATCCGCTTCCACGCAGATCGGCTGCGCTGAGGCGACCCGGGGTCGGGGCGAGGTCGGGGGGCCTCCCCCGCGGCGCGCAGGCGCGTTGCGCGCCGAGCACCGTTTGGGGGAGGCAAGCCGCGCTGCGCGGCGGGTGGGGGCAGCTCTAGCTCGTGCCGCTCAATCTGCTTCGCTGCCCTCGTCGCTGCTGGCGGTGCCGCCCGCGCCGCCCATGGCGGGGTCGCCCGAGCTCGCTGCACCGCCTGCGCCGGTGCCGGCGGCGCCGGGCGTCGGTTCCGCGGGATCCACCTGCGGCGTCGAGCCGATGTTCGGCGGGGTGGCCATGCCGCCGCTCGAGCCGCCGCCGACGAAGCCACCGCGGCTGTCGTAGACCTCTGCAGGCAAGCTCAGCGAGCTGATGGCGCCTGACGCCATCTCGGTGATGTCAGTGACGTAGATACCGGTGTTGCTGATGCCGTAGACGAAGTCGTCACGGAACAGGCCGCGCCGGAACACGTGACCGTAGCGGCACGAGGCGAGCACGTCGCGCTGCCAGGCGGGATCGTTCTCGACCTGCGCGCGCAGCTGGTCGAGCTCGGCGCCCGGATCGTAGCCGAAGTACTTGATCAGGCACTGGTCGAAATCGACCTCGTCCGTCATCCCCAGACCGCCGAGGCGGGTGAAGCCCTGCGCGCTCGAGATCTGGAATACCTCGAGCGTGCTCTCGCCCGTCTGGTAGCTCATGTGCGGGAACGCGACCACGCCGCGATCGGGGTGGAAGGTGATGGCGCGATGGTCGACGTTGGCGGGCGAGTCGCCGAAGTCGGGATAGATGTAGCGGTGGGCGAGCTCGGGCGCCGCCGGGTTGCTGACGTCGAAGATCTGGAGCGCGAGGCCCTGCACCGTGCCCTGGTCGGTCGCGTCGCGGCCGATCGCGAACAGGTGATCGTCGTCGAGCGGGAACAGGTAGTTGCTGAAGCCCGGGATGTGGAGCTCGCCGACCACGTGTGGATCGGCCGTGTCGGACAGGTCGATCACGAACAGCGGATCCGTCTGGCGGAAGGTGACCACGTACCCGCGATCGCCGATGAAGCGGGTGGCGAAGATTTGCTCGGTCTCGCCGAAGTCTTCCGTGGAGCCGAGCACCTCGAGGCTGTCGCCGTTCACGCCGAGCGTGAGCACGCGGCTGACGGAGGTGGGGCGCTGCGGCATCGGCACGGGATCCGCCGGGCGCTCCGGAGCAGGAGCGGCCTTCTCGGTGTCGCCGTCGGTTGCCGGGGGCGTCGCGGAGTCGGTGGGCTGATCTGGCGCCGGCTCGGTGGGCTGTGACCCGGGCGCGCCGCCCGCAGACATCGGGGGCGCCGGGTCGACGCTGGGCGGCGGCGCCGTGGGCAACTCGACCCCGATGCCGATGCCGCCACCCCACGTGGGCTGCTCGGTGGTCGACACGCGGATGACGCCGTCGCGCTCGTCGAGCGAGAACTGGTCGTGGATGGTGCCCGCCACGGCGCCCGACGCCGTGTAGGCGGTGCCGGTACCCGAGATGTCGAAGCGGTGGATGATGGTCGAGAGGCTCGCGCTCGCGTCAAACGTGTAGCGGTAGTCTGTCTGCGTGATGAGCAGGACGTCTTCGTTCGAGTACACGCGCTCGGCGTTGCCCAGCACCGTCGCGCCCCCAAAGGGCGCGGAGACGTCGGCGAGGTCGAGCGTCACCACGCTCGTCACGCCCGACTGGGTCAGACCGGGGTCTGGGCTGTAATAGTCGGCGCAGCGCGGCGCGACGGCCACGACGCTGCCGTTCTGCACGCCGTACTCGCGCGGCAGCCAGTCACCGAGCTCGGTGCTGCGGACGCTGCGGGTGGTGCGCTCGAGCCAGGCGTCGACCTGGGCGTCGATGTCGCCCTGGGGATACGGCTGCCCGAAGGGATCGGTGTATTCGATGCTGGGGCTGCCGAGCTGGGGGATCTTGAATCCGTCTTGCACCACGGCGCGGACCACGCCGTCGTGGCGGCGCGCGGCGTTGTAATCGCCCTCGATGTACGACTCGCGCAGCACGCTCGGCGCGCTGCCGGACACGTCGAGGACCGTGAGCTTCGTGTAGCTCGAGTAGCCGTAGTAGTAGGAGTTTGCCGGGCGCGCGGCGTTTGCGAGCTCGCCGTACACGCGCGAGAAGATGACGGCCTTGCCGTCCTTGACGAACATCTCCGCGGGCGACCCCTCGATCAGGCTCGAGCCGAGGATCTGGGTGGCGTCCGCGGGCCAGCCGGCGATCACGAAGAGCGTGCCGCCGTGCAGCAGGTAGATGCGGTCACCCTCGGTCTTGACGATGTCGGCCTCGTCGACGTCCTTGACCTGCACCGTGGTGCCCGAGAAGCCGCCGCCTTCACCCTCCGCGGGGCTCTCGGGGTTCACGGGACCGGGGGTGGGCGAGGGATCGGCCGTGTTGCCGTCGCCCGCGCTCGGGGCCGTCGGGGTCTCCTCGGCGCCGTCGTCACCGGAGCCTGACCCGGCGCTGCCCTGAGGGGCACCGCTCGGCGGGGGCGCGCCGTCGACGCCGACGCTGCCGCCGGTGCCGCCCGCGCCCGTGCCGCTGCCGACGTCCGGCCTGCCGCCGTTGTCATACACGTCGCCCCCGCCGCGCTTCAGCTCGTCACCGCGCGCGGCGAGCTGCACGAGGATTGAGTCTTGAATGCGCGTGAGCAGGTCGTCGCAATCGGCGGCGCGCTCGAGCTGCAGCTTCGCTTCACCCAGCGCCGGCAGGTCGTCGATGTCCTCGATGCCGTCGTCGATGTCGTCGTCGTTGTCGCGCGGCTCGTTGCTCGAGCTACACGCGGCGACCAGCAGGGCACACGCGGCGCCCAGCACGCTGGCGCGGGGGAGGTGACGAAAATGAGAAGAGCGAAGGGTCATCGAGTAAGACTCCTGAGCAAGGGGGACCGGTGGCGCCCGATCGGCGCGCGCGCGATACGCGCAGCCAATTCACCATGAAACACTGGCACGGCGCAGCTCACCTCCCCCCAGTCAAGCAAGGGTCATGCCACGCCGCCACCCCGCGCGAATCAGCGAAAATTCAGCGCGTCGCGCGACGGACCCGGATCGGCTCTGTGCCAGCGGAGTCGGGATGTGCCAGCTACCGTTCGCCGTGTGCCAGGTCCGTGCCGCGGCGAACGTTGGCGCGCGGGATCAACTCCAGGCGTTCAAGCGAGCCGCCAGAACGGGCTCTGCGCGCGCACCGCCGCGGCGATCTGGGTCGCGTGGACCGGATTCGGATCGCCGAAGGCCTCGAGCGCCGACGTGTCGACGAGAGCGTCGAGCGTGTGACTCACCGATTCACGCAGCCCCTGCAGATCGTAGCCGCCCTCGAGCATGAAGCCGACGCGATGATTGGGGCCGCGCCGCGCGACGTCGATCAGGCGGCGCGTCATCCAGGCGTAGCCGCGCCCATCGAGCTGCATGCCCCCGAGCGGATCGCGGCGATGGGCGTCGTAGCCCGCGCTCACGAGCGTCAAGTCAGGCGCGAACTGCTCGATGATCGGCAGCACGACGCGCTCGAACGCCGCGGCATACACGGCGTTATCGGCGCTCGCGGCGAGCGGCAGGTTGACGGTGTAGCCCTTACCCTCTTTGAACCCGACATCACCCACGGCTCCGGTGCCTGGATACTGCGGGCTCTGGTGCAGCGAGATGTAGAGCACGTCGGGGCGGCTCTCGAAGATCTCCTCGGTGCCGTTGCCGTGGTGCACGTCCCAATCCAGGATGACCACCTTGCTGGCGCCGCGCTGGCGCGCGTGCTGGGCCGCCACCGCCACGTGGTTGATCATGCAGAAGCCCATGCTCTGCCCGGGCCGCGCGTGATGGCCGGGCGGGCGCATCAAGCCGAAGCCGTAGTCTGCAGTGCCGTCGAGCAGCGCGTCGGTGAGCGCCAGCGCCGCGCCGGTGGCGCGGCGCGCCGCCGAGTAGGAGCGCGGGCTGAAGAAGGTGTCGGCGTCGAGGTGGCCGCTCTTGCCCTCGATCCGCGACAGCGCGTCGACATACTCGGCGCTGTGCACGCGGACCATCTCGTCGAGGCTCGCGTCGCGCGCCTCGAGCCGGCGCGCAGCCCGCGCCAGCGCCGCATCAGCCACGCCCTGGCGCGCTGCTTCGAGGCGCTCGGGCCGCTCGGGGTGCCCCGGGGGCGACACGTGCTCGTCGAACAAAGCGTCATCCGCCAGGCACAAACGTCGATCTGCCGGTCGATCTTCTGCCGCTGTCATGTGGCCTCCACGCGCAACGCTGGGACTCTGAAGAACTCCGCGCCCGGCGCCCTCAGCACCGTCGGCGCGTTTTTTGGCGTCTTGCCGAGCGCATCGAGCGCCTCGGTGTCGGCGTAAACCCCTGGCCCCCAGCCTTCGACCTGATCGTCGGCTTGCGCCAGCGCTGCGACGAACTGGGCGCGCCGCAACGGCTCGCTCGGCCTCGACAGACGCACGACGCGCGGCGCATCGCTGGTCACCGAGAGCGCCGGCCCCTCTCCTTCTTCCACCCAGCGGCTGCCGTGCGTCAGCACCGCCACGTTGACGAAGCCCTCCGCCGCCAGGCGCGCTGCCGCCGCACGGAAGCGAGCGAACAGCTGCGGAGTGTCCTCGTGGTCGGGGCACTCGGCGTAGACGGCGTGCCCGAGGCAGACGACGTGATGGTCGCTCGGCAGCTCGAGGCTCTGCACCGCAGCGAGCGCGAGGCGCTCGAAGGACTCGAAGCGCTCGACGAACTCGCTGCGGTCGTCGCTGCCGTATTCGTCGTCCTCCACCTCGAAGTAGGAGAACAGAATGCCGAACGCGTCCTCGTCGATCATGTTTCGCGTGGAGAGTAGCCCTTGGCCGGCGGAGCTCACAGCCGGAAATCGGCCACGTCGGAGCCGGGGCGACAAGCGACCCGGAGGTGCGCGAGCAGGGGTGCGCCGGCCCCCTCCCCTTGCCCCGGCTAACAAAAGGCGAGGCGCCCCGAACCGTAGGCCGAGGATGGAGTGAACCGCCGGTGGCGCAAACCTTCGGCCGTGCGCTCCGCGAGCTAGCAGGTGCTCCCCTTCTCGGCTAGGGTCGCGCGATCCATGAACGCCCCTCGAGTCTCTCCCAGCGTGGCGCTGGCCGCTTATGCCGAAGCCTGGATTTCCGGGGCGAAAGTCGTCGTGTTCGGAGACGCGCTGTCGCCCCTCGCCGAGCGCTTGATCGAGCGGGGCGCGCGCCACGTGCAGGTCTACGACGCCGACGCGGACCGCGTACGCGAAGCCGCCGCCGCCTCGACGTCGAAGCACATCGCCCACGCGCCGCTCGATCTGGCCGGCTCCGCGCAACGGGATGGCGTCTTCGACGTGGGCATCGTCGAAGACCTGGCGCTCGCCCGAAAGAACGTGAAGGGCCTGCTCGAGACGCTGTCGCGCTCGCTGTCGCGCCGCGGCCTGGCGCTCGTTGGCTCGCGCAACCCCGACGTGCCGTCGCGGCTGATCCGAATCCGAAACAGCGTCAGCCAGGGCAGCGCCGAGGTGGAGCAGCCGCTCGGCTACTACGACTTCTACGATACTGTCAGCCAGCACTTCGAGGAAGTGCGCATGCTCGGGCAGACCCCTTTCGTGGGCTACGCGATCGCCGACTTCAGCGCCGCGGAAGCCAATGACGTGCGCATCGACACGGCGCTCCTGCCGAGCGGCGCCGAGGAGCCCGAGTGGTTCCTGGCGCTCTGCAGCGCGCTGCCCCTCTCGCCCGACGCCTTCAGCGTGATCCAGCTGCCGATGGCCGAGCTCGACCTCGGCGCGGGCGACCGCTCCGAGCTCGAGCCCGAGTCGATGGAGCGCGTCGAGAACGCCGACGCGAAGATCCGAGAGCTCGAGGCGGCGCTCGCCGAGCTGGCCGCCGAGGGAGCCCGCGAGGCAGAAAAGTATGCCGCCGAGCGCGCCCGCGACGCCCAGAAGTACGCCGCCGAACGCGCCGCCGACGCCCAGAAGCACTCCGCCGAGCGCGCCCGCGACGCCGAGAAGCACGCCGCCGAACGCGCCAGCGACGCCCAGAAGCACGCCGCCGAGCGCGCCCGCGACGTCGAGAAGCACGCCGCCGAGCGCGCCCGCGACGTCGAGAAGCACGCCGCCGAACGCGCCAGCGATGCCCAGAAGCACGCCGCCGAGCGCCGCGACGCCGAGAGGCACGCCGCTGAACGGCGTGATGGCGAGAAGCACGCCGCCGAGCGTCGAGACGGCGAGCGGAAAGAGCTCGAGAAGACCCTCGCCCAAAGGGTGCAGACGCTGCAGAGCGAGCTCGCCAAGCGCGAGGAGTGGCTCCAGGGCCTCGAGTCGCGCGCGGCCACCGCCGACGAACGGGCGGATCAAGCTCAAGCTCAGCTCGAGCAGCTGGCCAAAGAGCAGCGCAAGACCAAGGAGCAGCACACTCGGCTAGAGCAGCAGCTCGAGGACGAGCGCCGCGCCAAGCGCCAGCTGGAAGACAGCATTCGCGCGCACGAGCAGGAGCTCCAGAAGCGCGAGCGCCGAGCCGAGGCGGAAGCGCAACGAGCGGCGCAGCTCGCGGGCGAGAGCAAGTCGCTCGCCGCGCGCGTGGCGGAGCTGACCGTCGCCCTCGGCGAGAAGGAGCGCGCGGCCAAGCGGCTCGCCGAGGAGGGCGACGAAGAGGTCCGCGCCGAGATGCACCAGCTCGAGGCTCTGCTGAAGGATCGAGCTGCCGAAGTGGGTCGCCTCACCGAGGCCCTGCACGAGACCGAACGATTCGGGCGCCAGCTCATCCTCAAGCTCGCGGACCTCGAGGCGGCGCGCGGAGAAGTGGCGCCCGAGAGTCCTGATCTCCAAGGGCTGACCCGTCGCAACGCCGAGCTCGCTGCCGATCTGGAGGCCGCGCGTTGGACCATTTCCAGCCTCGAGGCAAATGTCGGCGAGCAACCCACAGCTTCGACCGCGTCCAGTTCGAATCAGCGCCGCGACGACCTCCCGCCCGTGGCGCCGGCCTCTGCACCCGGCGTCGATGGCTGAAGAGCCGTGCGACACAGCGACCGTCGCTCATGTCTGCGGCGCTCACGCGCTGGGTCGGCGCGTCGCATGCGGCGCGTCGTGTCTGGCACGGTCCATCTCCGACTTTTTTGCCCTGCTCGCTCCTGGAGCAGACCTTCCGGTCTATTCGAGCGAGCGCGGTTGACACCTTTTGATTCAGCCTTAGCTTGAGGCGGCCGCTTCCGGCCGACGAGCATCCAGATGAGCGCCAAGCGAGATTACTACGAAATTCTGGGACTCGCCCAGGACGCGAGCGAAGACGACATCAAGCGTGCCTATCGAAAAGCCGCGCTGAAATTCCATCCCGACAGAAACCAAGGCGACAAAGAAGCCGAGGTGAAGTTCAAAGAGGCGACCGAGGCCTATTCGGTGCTCTGCGACAAGGACAAGCGGGCGACGTACGACCGCTTCGGGCATGCGGGGTTGCAGGGTGGCGCGGCCGATTTCTCGGGCGTTGGCGTCGGCGACATCTTCAGCCAGTTCCAGGACATCTTCGCTGACTTCTTCGGTGATCAGAACGGTCGCCGCGGCCGCCGCCAGGCGCGCGGCGCCGACGTGCGGGTCGACGCGCGCATCACGTTGCGCGACTCGATGCTGGGCGTGAAGCACGAGGTGATGGTCGAGGGGTTGGCTCCGTGCGACGGGTGTAAGGGATCGGGCGCCGCCCCGGGCAGCTCCCCGGAGACGTGTCGAACATGCCAGGGCTCGGGCCAGGTGGCGACGCAGCGCGGGTTCATCATGTTCAGCAGCACGTGCCCGACGTGCCGCGGCCAGGGCAACATCATCACCTCGCCCTGCACCGCTTGTTCGGGGCGCGGTGCGGTAGAGCGTCAGCGCAAGGTGATTGTCACCTTTCCGGCGGGCATCGACAGCGGCCAGCGCTTGCGCGTCCCGGGGCAGGGCATGCCAGGCCCGAACGGTGCCCCGAGCGGTGATCTCTATGTCGACGTGGCGATCGAGGCGCACCCCGACTTCGAGCGCGACGGCGCCGACCTGGTGACCCGCGAGAACATCTCGTTCGTCGAGGCGGCGATGGGCACGGAGTTCGAGGTGGTGCTGCCCGATGGCACCGAAGTGCCCGTCGAGATTCCGAGCGGCACCCAACCGGGCACCGTGATCACGGCGCGCGGACACGGTATGCAGCACATCGGTCGCCGCGGCCGGGGTGACCTGCACGTCGTGGTCAACGTGCACGTGCCGAAGAAGCTCAGCCGCAAAGCGCGCAAGCTCTTCGAAGAAATCGAAGAAGAGCTGGCGCCGCCGCTCTCGCGCCGCGGCACGGGCTGAAGGGCCTCGAGGCGGCCGGAATGGCCAGGAAGACGGGGGAGGATCTCATGAGATCCTTCTTCCGGTCTTCTCGCCCTGCGGAGCACCCCTCAGAGGCAGGCCATCTTGAGCCGCCGGATGCCGCCTTCGTCGATCCAGAACGGCTGGCGACAGTCGACCTTCGGGGCAGAGGCCTTCGCGGCGGCGGCCGTTGCCGCCGCGGGCTTCGCACGGCGCGCGACGGCGGCGCGCTTCGGGACCTTCTTCGGCGAGGGCGCCGGCGCTGCGCGATCCTTTGACGGCTGGGTGAGCGCCTCGCTCACGCGCAGGCGAGCTTCTTCGGACGATGCCGACACCTCCTGGGAGCCCGCGGGGCCCGTCGGGGCGCGCGAGCCGAGGCCGCGCAGCGACGCCGTCGGGTGTGAATCGTCATCGTCGCGCTCATCGAGCCCGGCATGAGACACGGTTCGGCCCGACGCGCCCGCAGCGACCTCGGTGGTCTCTGCCGCGGGTTTGGTGGCCGCCACCGCGGCGACCTGACCGTCGCGAGCGGGCTCTGCTCGAGTATCGACCTGGAGCGTCTCGTCGTCGGGCAACAGCGCGTTGGTGCTCACCAGCGTCGACGGCGGCACGCTGACGATGGCCACGGCGCCGAGACCGAGCACGATCGCGGCGGCGGCCATGATGAACATGAAGCGCCGTTCGCGGCGCGGCGGCAACGTCGCCACCAGGCCGGAGGCCGTCGCCGTGCCGAGCGGAGTCGCCTCGGTCGGCAGCGGAGGCGGGCGGCCGAAGCCGTGCTCTCCCGAGTGCGTCACGGCGCTCTCGGCATCGACTCCCAGCGGGCGATGGCTGGCCGGGAACTGGCTCCCGGCGTACGGATTGCCTGGAAACGGATTACCCGAGAACTGGTTCCCTGGAATCGGGCTCCCTGGAAACGGGCTCCCCGGAAACTCCGCCGGGTCCAGCACGGAAGAAGAGGTGTCGGGCGGCAACGAGTCTTCGACACAGCGCGCGTCGGCGACCGTCTTCGTGGGCTCGGCCTCCGTGTCCTCATCCGACGCAAACGGCGTCTGACCATCGGCAGCGACCCGCGCCGCCTCGCGCTCCGCCCAGGACTGTATGCGCTGGAACGTGTCGGAGTCAGTGATCGAGCCGTGCCCCGGCGTGACCGCGTGCGAATCGAACGAGACGTCGCTCACGCCGAGCCGCTCGATCTCCTGCAACAGACGCTCGCGCTTGCCGAGGATCTCGCCAGCCACGGAATCGAGCCAGAACCCCACCTCTTCCGGCGGCGCGAGCTCGATGATCTGCTCCACATCGAGCGCGAGCTCCTCGGCGGTCTGGTAGCGCTGGTCTGGATCCTTGCTGAGCGCACGCAGCACGACCTGGTCCACCTCGGGACTGAGCCCGGGCATCCATTGACTCGGCGGGGGCACCTCGTCGCGCAAGATCTTGCGCAGCACCTCACTCGCGTCTTCTCCGACGAAGAGGCGCCGGCGCGTCAGCGCCTCCCACAACACCACACCACACGCGAACACGTCTGCACGACGATCGACGGGAAGCCCCTGCAGCTGCTCGGGGCTCATGTAGCTGAGCTTCCCCTTCATCTGTCCGTCGCGAGTGATCTGAATGCGAGCGCTCGCCTTCGCGACGCCGAAGTCGAGCACCTTCACGGCGCCATCGACATCGATCATCACGTTCTGGGGCGAGATATCCCGGTGCACGACGTTCAGGAGCTCGCCGTTATCGTCGCGTGCCTCGTGCGCTGCGTGCAGCCCATGCAACATCCCCGAAGCGATGCGGCCCACAACACCGATCGATGGTTCGAGATTCTTGCGACGTGCAGCGCGCAGCAGCTTCGAGAAACACTCGCCGCGGATATATTCCATGACCAAGAGGAGCTCTTGGCCCATCGTCAAGATGTCTAAGGTTTCGACGACGTTGGGATGCTTGATGCGCGCAGCGAGCCGAGCTTCGTCGATGAACATCGCGACGAACTCGGGGTCTTTGCAGAACTGGGGATGCAGGCGTTTCACCGCGACGGTGCGCGATGTTCCATCCGCTTCGAGCACACGACCCAAATGCACGGTGGCCATGCCGCCAGCGGCCAGCCTTCCGTAGAGCGCGTAGCGACCCACGACGTGCGACGGCTTCGTGAATTCGAGATGGGATTCAGCCATTTGGCCTCGGGACCATAGCACGACGCCGCGATGAATCTCGCAGTACGTAAAATTTGAGCGGACCTGCACCCCGATGTGTGCCGCTCACCCAGCCTGTGTGACCCTGTACGTTTGCCCCTATCTCATCGAACCTGCTGAGAAATGGGCCAGATTGTTTAACTTCGGGGCATGCTCATTCGAGCGTGGGGAGCGCCAAACTGCGACATGCAGCCACCATCTGCTCCACCGCAGATTTCGAGAAACCTCTCATGGCGGCGCGTGTGGCCCCTGCACCCACGGCGCCGCCGGCGCTGCCACAAGACAGGCGCTGCTTCGCGTTGTCGTCCCACTCGGGAACGAGCTCACGCACGACGACGAACGAGTAGGCGCCCTGCTCCGATTTGAACACAGCGAGGTCTGTTTCGGAAAACACGCGTGCAACACTCGATGGAGCGAGCTCGCTCAGCGGCGGGGCGTCCGGCGCGATCGTGAGCGCGAAGCTCTCTCCTGCATCGATCGCGAAACCTTTGTCGCTGCGAGCGACACGAGCCCCCGGGGGTGCGCGCAGCGTCTCGCTGCCTTCGCCGCGCAGCTCGAGCTTTGCGTAGTCGCTCGGCAGCGCAAAGCTGAAACGTTCGGGCTCACTGCTCGGCGCCGTGCGCTCCGGCTCGTTCGTGCTGCGGCACGCGACGAGCCCCAGCGCGAGTGCGACAAGCAGAGGGCTCGAGGCGCTAGGTCTCGGGGCGCTAGGTCTCGGCGCACTAGGTCTCGAGGTACCAGGTTCCGAGGCATGGCCGAGAGAGGGGACGCGAGGGCGTGGCATGGTCGATCTCCGCTGAGAGCAGGGTTGCCGACGATAGCGAAGAGCGGGTCAGAGTTGTTGGCTGGCGAAGCCCCGCGCGGCCAAAAGAGCCAGGATGCCCTGGTTGCCCACCAGATGGCCGGCACCGACGACGACAAAGTAGCGTCCGGGAACCTTGGCGAGCTCCAGCAGCTGCTCCGTCATCGCCTTGTTGCGATCGATGAATAGGCGCTGGAACAGGTCGGGATATTCGCTCTGCATCGAGGTGACGAGCAGGCGATCGATGCCGCTGGCGTCGCCGTTGCTCCAGAGGCGAAACGCCGCATCGAGCTCACCACCGTAGGCGTCGAGCTCCTCCAGCGTTTGCCGTAGCAGCTGCTCCTCGGCCTGCGAGGACAGGCTCGCGAACAGCGCCAGCTGCCCGTCCACCGTCTCCAGCGCCTCGATCCGCTTGTGCCCGGCTGCGGCGCGCCGGAAATGTTCGTCGATGCCGTGCTCGGCCGAGAACCCCTCGCGCTCGAGCGCCTGCGTGGTCAGCGTGAGCGAGACGAACCAGGGACGAAAGCCGCGAAGCCCGAACATGCTCTGCCCGTGCCGCGCCTGCGTATCGACCAGGAGCTGCCAGATCTCGGGCGACACCACGTCGGACAATCGCTTGCCGGGTTCGAGCTGTCCGAGCTCCATCATGCGGCGCGCCGCTGCGACCTGCGCCGACTCGTCGAGCGCCAGCTCGAGCACGAGTACGTCGCTCGCGGCGAACGACTCCTCGATACGGGCATCGAGCGGATAGAGATCCGGGCGAGCCACGTGCACCGAACCGAGCAGGTGCAGCATCGAGGCGCCGACCTGCGCGCGCCAGGCGAAGATGGGCTTCGCCGCCGCCTCGGAGGCGACAGCGGGCGGGCTCGCTACTGGCGCGCTCGGGGCCGCAGCCTCGCACGCGACGACGAGCAGCGCGGCGATCAGCGCGCCGAGGCGGCGAACGCGCGCCCCGACCCCGGCGCGCGTCACGCCCAGCCCCACATACCCGCCCGAAGTAACGCGCCTCACTCCTCGTCGGAAGGCTCGAGCGGCTCGGCCTCGGCCTCGGCCTCGCCGTTGGTCGACGCCTTCGCGGTCTCGGTCACCTGGAACTTCTTGGCGTCAGCAGTGGCCCAGTCCGAGGACCAAGAGCTGATGCTGTAGATCTGGTCGGAGCCGTTCGTCATGGCCCAGCGGTTCGTGCCCTCGGCCGTCTTGCCTACCGAGAGCACGTGCTTGCCCGTGCCGCCCTTCAGATCGATGGTGACGGTCGCCTCCGGGGTGGCGAGCCCGACGTCTGCCGGCTGCTTGCCGTCGCCGAAGTCGACCGCGCTGAGCGCCTTGTAGGCACGCAGCAGGTCATCCACCTTGGTGGCCTGGAACTTGTCGATCGGCTTGGCCAGGGCTGCCGTCTTGCCGTGCTTGCCCGTCCAACTCTCGCCCGCCTTGTCGAAGATGAAGACGCCGTTGGGGTTCTGAACCTCGACCTTGACGACCTCCTTGTCCTCGAACTTGAGCATCGCCTTGTCGCGCCAGCCCTTGGCGTCGCGCTCGTACAGCCACTTCGAGAACCCCTTGATGGCGAACACGCCATCCTGCTTGGCCAGGCGGGTCATCTGTCCGCGAGAGCCGTTCTCCCCGAAGTAGACGTCGAACACACTCTCCTGGCCCTTGAAGAACGTGGCGTGCAAGGCCTTGTCGTCGCTGACGCCCCAGCGCTCGTATTCGTCCTTGTTCTCGGCGATCGCCTCGGACAAGGACAGCTTGGGCAGGTTCTCTAGCAGCGATTTGACGTTACTCGCGTTGGCCTTGGCCTTGCTCGGCTTCTCCAGCGACCAGGCGTCGTCACCCGTCTTGACGAGCTCGATATCCTCCGCCGCGCCGCCCCCCTCCTTGGGAGCTGGCCTGTGGATGACGATTCGATCGATCGTCTTCGTTGTCTCTTCAGTGACCTCGAGCTTGGGGACGTTCGCGGCCTGGCCTTCTAGGCTGTGCGCCGTCGTCTCCTTGTGCTCGCCCTGTCGCTGCAAAACCAGGAGCCCGCCGAGCACCGCCAGGATGCCGAGGGCGACGTAGAGTTTCTTTTGCTGATCCATGTCGAAAACTCGAATCGTCCGTGTCTACCTGGGCCGCATCAGGCCGAGGCGCTCAGTTTGTACTCGTCTTTGAGGGACTGCCGGCGGCGCCAGCGCAAGAGGCCGAAGCCCGCGACGGCCAGCGGCAGGCCGAGCGTCAGCGTCCATTGCACCCACGCCTGCTGGCGCTTGCGTGACTGCCGATATTCCTCGTCCTTCTTGCGGATCGCCTCTTCGTCGTCCTCGGCGGCGATCTTCGGCGGGTCGATGTCGGAGTAGGTGAGGTTCGAGAACCCGATGATCTTGGCGCTGGCGGCGAGCAGATCGGTGTCGCCGCTGATCCAGTCGAGCGTGTTCTTGAGAGACAGGATGGTGTTCGTCAGGTAGCTCTGCGCGTAGGGCCCAGCGAACATCAGGAGCTCCTGGTCGCCGCCCACGTTGCCGAACATCGCGAACTGCCCGCCCAGCTCCGGCCCGTTTCCGGCAAAGGCGAACGGGTTGGTGAGGAACTGACTCGCCGAGACCACCATCACGCGCGACGGCGTGGGAGCTTGCGCGGCGGCGGTGATGCCCTGGTTGTCGCCCTCGGGGAACGCGCTCTTCAGCTTGCCCTCGGCCGCGGCGGCGATCACGCGCTGCGCGTACGGAGGCTTCGGCGTCCACTGGCGGCGGATCTTCATGTCTACCGTCTCGCCCTCGGTCGCCGTCGAGTTCTCGGTGGTGCGTGCCAGCACCTGGAGCTTGACCTCTTCCGGCTGCTTGTCGCGCAGGATCTCCAGCGACGACGGGAACGGGAAGGCCATCTCCTCGATACGGAAGAAGGAGGGGAAGCCCGTGTCGAGGAGCTTCTTGTCGTCGTCGAAGCGCTCGTCAGCGACGACATGCACGATGCCTGGGTGACGGATCCAGACGGCGCCGCCCGCCGTCATCGCCGGCACGCGGAACTGGGCGCCGTAGTCGAACACGGCGTCCTTCTTCATGCCGATGCCGTAGCCCGAGAGCAGCTTGTCGAGGCCGTGCAGGTCGAGCGTTGCGTTCATGGTGGCGTCGTTCGCCTTCATGGACACAGCCGAAGCGAAGACTGCCAGCGCCTTGTCGCCGCGCATCAGGAACTGATCGATGCGGCGCAGCTCCTTGTCCGTGTAGGCCTTGCCCGGCTGCGTGATGATCAGGCCGTCGAGGCTCTGATCGATCTCGCTGTTTCCGTCTGCCAGGTTCACGTCGACGAGCTCGTAGAACGGGAACGCCTGCGACAGGACGCTCTTGAAGCTGGGGCCGCCGCCGCCACCCTGACGGGGCAGAAGGTTGGTGTCGGTCAGCTTCAGCTCGTCCTTCTCGATGACGACGCCAACCTTGTGCTTGATGTCGTCGGCCTTGTCGCGCAGCTCACGGATCTTGTTCGAGATCCAGAACTCGAGCCCCACGCTGTTCTGCGGGCTGAGCTGCGGGATGACCTCTTTCTCGCTGCCGTATTTCAAGACCAGGCCGAGGTAGCCCTGGGCGATCGCGATCTGATCGCCGCCGCCCTCACCCGGGTCGCCCATGGCCATGGGCTGGAGACCCGCTTCTTCGGCCTGCTTGCGCAGCTCGTCGGTCTCCGGCTCGATCAACGTGTATTTGAACTTACCGCCGCCGGCGCCCTCGTAGCTGCGCAAGAGGTCGGTGAGCTCCTGCACGAACACCTTGAGCTTGGGCAGCTTGGTGTTCACGTAGGCGTCGACCTGGATCGGCCCCTTCAGGCTCTGCACCAGGCTGCCGCTCCCCTTCGAGAGCGTGTAGCGCTCGTTCTTCGTCGTATCGACGCGTTTGTAGGCGCCCGCGCTCAGCACGTTGGCGACAACGATGATGGCCAGGATGACGACGAGATAGAGGCCGGTCTGGGCCGCGGCTTTACGCCGATGTTCTTTGGTTGCCATGACGAATCAGGCCCACTTCCTGCGTTCGAGCGCGCGAAACGCAAACACGAGCGCGAGCAACGTGACGCTCACGAAATAGACGATGTCCCGCGTGTCGACTAACCCGCGGATGAAGCCTTGCAAGCGGCTGTTGAAGCTGACGTAGCTCAGCACATTGGCCAGGCCCTGGCTCACGTCTTGCCCGACGTAGTCTGTCAGCGAGCCCAGGATCCAGAGCACCACTAGCACGAAGAAGGTGACGAAGAAGGCGACGGCCTGGCTGCGCACGAGCGCGCTGACGAGCAGCCCGATCGCGACGGAGGCGGCGCTGAACAGCACCAACCCGAGGACGGCGCTTCGCACGGGCCCCCAGTCGAGGTTACCGAGGTGCCAGGGCCACGAGAACATCATGACCGGGTAGATCAAGAGCGCGAGCAGCAACGTGAGCACGAGGCCGAGGGCCCCGAGATACTTCCCGATGATCACGTCGCTGTCCTTGACCGGCAGAGTGATCAGCATCTCGAGCGTGCCGCTGCGCCGCTCCTCGGCGACGAGGGCCATCGTCACCACCGGCACCACCAGAGCGCTCAGCCCGGGGCCGACGTACACGAACAGGTCTGTCAGGCTGGCCTTGTCGACCTTCCAGAAACTCGCCCCCACGGTGTCCGTGAAGAACATCAGACCCAGCCCGAAATAGCTCAGGCAAATCACCACGTATGCCAGCGGCGAGTCGAAGTACGAGCGGAACTCGCGCTTGGCAATGATCAACATCGGAGACACTGGTTCACTCCTTGAATTCTTCTGGCCAGAGCGCGCGTCACTCGGCGCTAGCGGACTCGCCCGCTTCTTTCCACGAGCTGCCGCGGTCGAGCCGTTCGTCGGCGCGCGTCAGGTCCCGGAAGACACTATCGAGGCTCTGCGCGTCGCGCCGGAGCTCGAGCAACATCCAGCCCTTGGCGACGGCGAGCTTGAAAATCTCGGGGCGCAGATCGCCCTCCTTGGTGCCGGCGATCTCGAAGCGATGCAGCCCCTCTTCCGTGGGGCTGTCGCTCACCTTCTTGGCGCCCGAGAGCGCGGCCAGCGCGTCGCGCGCGGCCTGCTTGGAGGGGGCGCCTCCGCCGTTGACGGCGCCGTTGCTCGCGCTGGAGAACCCGACGAAATAGCGCACCGAGCCGGCGCGAGAGCGGATGTCTTCCAGGTTGCCGTCGGCGACGACGCGGCCCTTGCTCACGATGATGGCGCGGGCGCACGCCTGTTCCACTTCGGCCAGGTTGTGCGTGGAGAGCAGGATCGTGCGGTCTTTCCCGATTTCCTGGATGTAACGGATGACCTCTGCCTTCTCGTTCGGATCGAGATCGCTCGTCGGCTCGTCGAGGATCAGGATCGGCGGATCGTGCATCAGCGCCTGGCCGAGTCCGACGCGCTGGCGATAGCCGTGGGAGAGGTTGCCGATGTCTTTACCGAGCACCTGCGCGAGGCCGCACACCTCGACGACGCGCCGTAGCCGGCTCCGGAACGTGGAGCCGTCGAGCCCGCGCACCTGAGAGGTAAACTCCAGGTATTCCCACACGTTCATCTCGGGATAGAGCGGCGCGCGCTGCGGCAGGTAGCCGATCTTCCTGCGCACTTCGAGCGGGTTATCGAACACGTCGAAGCCGTGAACCGTAGCCGCGCCCGCGCTCGGCGAGATGAAGCACGTGAGGATGCGCATGGTGGTCGACTTGCCGGCGCCGTTGGGCCCGAGAAAGCCGACAACCTCGCCCTTGCGCACCTCGAAATCGACCTGGTCGAGCGCCTTCACGCTGCCGAAGTGCTTGGTGAGCCCGCTCGTGCGGATCATCACGTCAGACATAGATTTCTCCATCCTCGCTCTTGCTGTGTCCCATTCGGTGGTGTCATCGGCTGTTGACGGGAGGCTGCTCGCCCCTGTGGCTCTGGTTTCTGCGGCCGGGTTTGCCGGGCCAAGACGATTGCCCCGCAAACGGGCGGCATCCTAGCGGTGGTCACTCGGCTGTCAATAACTAGGCATTCCGCCAATTATTCCCCAATCCAGGATCGGAATCGCGGAGGGCGCTCTTTCCCTCCCCTCGCCCTGCGGCGCTCACTCTAATTCCCTCATTGCCCGCCCGCGCCTTCGGCGTCCGCCCGCCGCCGGCCGCATTTCTTCGGCTGCCGCCTCGCTGCGCGCCGCGCCCCGTCGTAACACGCCGAACCCCGGTCCAGCCCACGAACTCGGATCGGAGAGGCGATCGCCGGCGACGCGTTGCGTTCTGCCGTTCTAGCTGCCGAGGCGCTCAGGTGACGTAGCCCGTGACGAGCGCCTCGGCGAGCAGGCCCCAGCCGTCGGCTGCGACGAAGAGCAAGAGCTTGAACGGCAAGCTGATCTGGTTGGGGTTCATCATCTGCATGCCGAGCCCGATCAGCACGTTGGCCACGACGAGATCGATCACCAGGAATGGCAGGTAGATGGCGAAGCCGAGGGTGAACGCCTCGAGCAACTCGGTGACGAGAAACGCGGGAACTACGACCATCAGATCCGTGTCACGCACATCGGCGCCGGGCCCTCGTCGGTTCTGGGCGAGCTTCAGGAAGCGCTGTTTCTCCTTGGCAGCGGCGTTGTCGCTCAGGAAGCCGCGCAGCGGCTCGCGCACGGCGTCGATCGCGCCCGTGATCAGGGCCGCTGGCTCCGAGGCGCTCACGGCGAGCAGCGGCTCGAGCCGCTCAGCGATGCGACTGCCGACGGGTGCCATGGCGATCAGAGTCAACGCGGCGCTCAGCGCCAGCACCACTGCGCTCGACGGCACGCTCTCGGCGCCGATCGCGCCGCGCACGATCTGAAGGACGGTCGCGATCTTCACGAACGAGGTGAGCGCCATGAACGCGAACGGCAAGAGGCCGACCAGGCTCAGCACGATGACGAGCGACAGAGGCCGGCCCAGCAGCGTGGTATCGACCGCGTTCACGAGGCCACCTCCGAGCGGCGCGGTGCGCGCGAGCCGCCCGCGCCCCCGTCGTCGCCGCTGCCGCTGGGTTGCCGGCGCTCTCCGCCTCCCCCACGCCACACGCCTTCGAGCAAGCTCGCGAATGTTTTCTGCGATCCGGGCTCGCCGGCGGGCAGCGCGCTCTTCGGCAGCTCGCCGAGCTTGACCAGACCCGCCTCGCTCGAGCCGATGATCAACAGGCGATCGACCACGCGGACCACGTACACGGAGCGCCGCGGCTCGAGCGGCAGGCGGGCGCAGAGCTCGATGGGCCCGTGCGAGCGACCCACACCCGCACGGCGGGCAGCTAGTGAGATCACCACCGCGAGCGCGGCGACGACCAGCAGGATGGCCACGCTCTCGGTCACGTAGCTTTCGAGCGCCGCAGCCACGCGCGCGACCCTACAGCCTCCCGCGGTCCCCACGCAATCCGAGCCGCGCGCCGCCGCTCGCGAAAAATCATCGCCGCCGCCGCCGCCCGCCCGCGGCGATGCGTTGCACCGAATAGCGGCCGAGCACATTGCGAATTCGTTGCTGCTGGTCGGCGTGCAGCTCACCTCGCACGCGCAGCTCGGCATTGCCCGAGCGCCGGACGACCCGCAGCTCGGCCGCGGCGACCCGCGGCGAGCGCACCACGTCAGCGATCTCGTCGAGCAAGCTCTGCGGGATGCGGCCGCGGAAAAA
>Ga0247763_1000682_pt1 | contig 20401 bp, 15 predicted proteins | sample UWRJL141409B4_FD_179926 | JGI IMG/M metagenome (GOLD analysis project Ga0247763, IMG submission 179926) | Plant litter microbial communities from Arlington Agricultural Research Station in Wisconsin, United States - UWRJ-L141-409B-4 | ecosystem: Environmental > Terrestrial > Plant litter >...
CACGAAGCCCTGGCCTTCAGCGGTGCTGATCCACATCGAGAGCGTGTTCTGCTCGCGCGCGTCGAAATGCTGCGTCCAGGCCGCGAGCAAGCGCATGCCGCGCAGCTCGCGCCGATCTTGGTGCGGGATGACGTCGTTCGGGTCTGCGTCGAGCGTGCCCTGATAGGTGAAGGGGCCTATCGGTCTGCCGCTGAGGAACAGGCTCGTGCTGGCGCGCAGGCGCCCGTCGGGCAGGCGCTGCGCCTTGGCGAACACCTCGTCGAGGTGCTGCTGGGTGAGCGGCTCTTCGTCGCCGGTCGCCGTCTCCGCCTTGGCGCCCTCGGCGATGTCGACGTCGGCCTTGTCGAAATAGACGACGCGGTTGCAGGGCACCGTGTAGCCCGCGGCGTGATACAGCTTGGAGACGACGACGTCGGCGGCGGTCGCCCGCGGGCCCTGCACCAACCCGTCAAATTTGACCAGGTGCCGCTGGCCGCTCGCGTCTTTGATGATGAAGCCCGGGTTTGCCCCGTTCGGCTTGGCCCCCGTCACCTGCCAGGGCATGGGCGGATCACCCGAGCCCGGCTGGCAGGGCCCGAGCGCAGTGGCAGCGGGGCTCATCGGGCGCTGCCCGATGCGGTTCTGAAACCAGCTGGAGTCGGGCACCTCGTCGAGCGCGTTGACGTTGACGGACTCGCCCGCGGGATCGATCGCGAACACGCGCGCCAGCGGATAGAAGACGCTCTGATCGCCGACGTCCCACACCATCGGGGAGACGTATTCGGCCGGCGGCGGACCGAACGGCACGTCGTCGGCGTCGCGCCAGAGCGGCGGGCTGAGCGGGAACCGCCCCGGCGCATGCCCGCACCCGAGCAGGCCAGCGGCGAGAGAGGCGAGGAGGGCGAAGCGCTGCCGGATCATGCGTCAAAACCCCGCGGTCGTGCCAAATACGAATCGGAAAGAGTCATAACCACCGCCCTCTTCCCAGGGCTTGCTGCCGACGGCGACCAGGACCTGGAAAGGGTGATCCTGCGCGCCGATCGCTGCCAGACCGAAGCCGTACGAGTTGCGGAGCTTGCCAGCGTCAAAGCCGCTGAGGCCTGCCCCGAACACGCTGCCCGCCTCGTAGAGCAGGCTGCCATCGAGCCACACCGCGACGGGCCAGCGATACTCGAGCCGCAGCGCTGCTGCGCTGCGATCGGCGAACTCGTTCGCGAGAAATCCGCGCAACGGCCGATCGCCCCCGAGCGTGACGAGATCGGTGAGGGGAACCTGCCCAGAGCCGATCGGGTCGACGAAGTCGACCACGACGGTCGCGCTCACGCTGCGTTGCTGCCCCGTCAAATCGTAGTGCCCGCCGAGCGAAGCGCCGTAGCCCACCCAGCCGTCGGCGAGGGCGTCGCCCGTGGCGAGCGTCTGGTCGAACAGCTCGGCGGCGCGTGCCCGCAGCGCGAGGCGCACGCCCGTCCCGGGCGGCGTCACGTAGTCGCTGCCGAGCTCGAGCCCCTCCGGAAAGCGTGGGAATCGGCTGTCGAAGACGATCTCCGCGAGCTGGCCGACGACGTCGTAAACCTGGTTCATGCCCGGCGGCGACGAGAACACGCCGGCCGCGACCTGCTCGTTGACGGAGGGCTCGTCGCAGCAGGTGGGATCGCCGTCGAGCTTCACCTGGCGCAGCTCACCCGTCACGCGCGCGTAGCTGCTCCGCACCCAGGGCACACGATACGTCAGGTCGAGACGAGAGGTGCTCGAGGTGTAGCGCGAGCGCGTATCCTCCGGTGTATCGGGCCCGATGCCGAGAAACACGTTGTCGGGGCGCGCCTCGTAGAACCCCGTCAAGCTCAGTGAGCCCGTGCCGAGCGCCAGACGGTCGGCGACGCGCAGCTGCCAGAGACCCGAGCCTCCGTAGGTCGCGCGCAGGCGCAGGTCGTTGCCGTTCGCGACAAAGTCATTCCAGAACGCGTAGACACCGACGGTCGGGCGCATGCCGAGATCGATCATGCCGGTGGGCACGATGCCGCCCTGACGGTTGCCAAACGTGAAGAAGTCGATGAAGAGCGCCGGCCAGTGGTCGCGCTCGGCCGTGCTCACGAGCCAGCCGAGCGGGCGGCGCACCACGTATTCGCTCACGACGTAGAGCGGAAACAGGATGACCCGCGGGACCCAAAGGACCACGTCACCGGCCGTGGTCGGGTCGGGGCGCCCGTCGTAGTCGGGCGGGGTACGGCGATCGTCGATGCCACGCGGGGGCGACGACGCGCCCGGTGATGAGGCAGCGCCCGGTGATGAGGCAGCGCCCGGTGACCCCGCGGCGGGCGGGGCGGCGGGTACCATCGGAGCGCTCGGGCCCGTGGGCGGCGCCGCTTCACCCGGCGTGCTCTCCTGGTGGGCCGAGGCATCGCGCGCGCCGCACACGACCGCCAGGCTGAGCACACAACCTGCTGCAAAGGCAGCCCCGCCGCGTTCGCCCCGGCAGGGCGGCTCCGGCGATGCGGCGCTGCAAGCCAAGGAAAATCGCACGGCGTTGTACAACCACGGGTGTGGCTGGCGAGTCAATCAAAAGGTCCCAGGCAAGAAACAGCCCGTCGTCGTGTTAGACTGCGACCGTGCAAACGACGAAGCCCGACATCTCAGCGCCTGCAGCGACGTCCGAGCTATCGACCGCGAGCGACCTCGCCGACGACCTGGGTGGCGGCTACGACTTCGGCGGCGCGACGTTCGATTTGAACGCTCCCGCCGACCGCGAGGTCCTCTGTTTCATCCTGTCTCAGGCGCTGTTTGGCGAAGCCACCGGCGTGTATTGCGGGCGCTCGCTGTACGCCGCGCGCTCGCTCGAAGCGGCGCGCTTCTATACGCGGCAGGCGCGCCAGGAGCTCGGCCATTTGCAGCTCTTTGCGGACATTTTCCGCGCGCTCGAGCTGGAGCCGATGCCTCCGCACTGGGTGATCCGGCTGCTCTCTGCGCACAACAACTACTACCCGCTCAAGGTGCTGATGGAACATGCCATCGGCGAAGGCATGGTGCTCGACATCTTCAAAGATCTGCTGCTCCAGACCTTGCCCGATGGCGATCCGCGGGTGCCCGCGATCAAGAAGAAGCTGCGGGTGGTGGTGCGCGAAGAAGCCGAGCACGTGGCGTGGGGCGAGAAGGAGACGGCGGCGATGCTGCGCGAGAAGCCCTGGCTCGTCACTCCTTTCATGGGTCTCGTCGACCTGCAGCTCGCGACGTTGCCCGCGCTGGTCTCCCGGCTCGAGGGCGCCCGCGCGGATCATCCGGTGCTGTCGCAGCTCGGTCCGTTCGTGGAGCACGTCCGGCAGCGCGTGCGCCGCCAGGGCCAGAAGCTCGGATTCTATCCGGAGATCGAGCCGCCGATCTGGAAGCGCGGCATCGCGATGGCCGCCGGTGCGCTCCTGTTTGCGCGCAGCCAGGTTGCCCGCTCGCGCTCGCAGCTCGACAAGAATTACCTGAGCGAGCTCGGCTTCCACGCCCGCCGCCCGTAGCAGGTCGCGGCTGGCCGCACGCGCGCTGGCGGCCATCGCTCACGACGACGCCGCGACCGTGTGCTCCATTGGCTCGGTCTGCACTGGGCCGGAGCACGGCGTTTCGATGTTGCATCGGAAAATCATGCGACCATGGCGAGCGCGTCGATCGGCCGCGTAGCGCGAATGTTCGAGCCTGCCTACAGCGCCCGCTCCGCTTCGCCACGACTCCGATCCCGAGCGCTACAGCGCGCGCGTCGCACTGTTCCGGATGCGAACGGGCCGAGCACCGCCGGCTCGCAGCGGGCCCCCCTCGCCGTGACTTTCCAAGCAGCATCCGGCGCCTGCTCGAGTTAAAGCAACGAGGTGGGCAAAAGTAGGTCCCTTGGCAACGATGCCGCCAGCGGCTGCCCTGCCGCTCCCGCCCACGCACTGAGCCGTGCCCCCCAATAATCATCCCTCCAAAGCTCCGACGACGACGGTCGGCGGCAGCGGCGGCTCGACGGGCAACCGAGGTACCCATGGCCATCATGCTAAGCACCATCCCGAGAACCCGCTGGACGTTGGCTGCGCCCGAAGCGCAGAAGAGCGCGACCTCGACGGCCGACGGAGAACCCCAGAAGCCGTCGTCCCCGCAGCTCAGCAAGACGGGGCGCCTCTTGCTCACGGAGCACTTCGTGCGCCAGCTGCGCAAGAAGCTCTACGACCAGAAAGACGTGCTCGCCCTGGTCGATCATTCGCAGTCGTGGGTATTCGAGATCTTGTACCGCGAATTTCACGCCGTGCGAGCGGCCGCGACGCTGCTCAAGCAGCACAACATGGCGTCGGTCGCCGCTCGCGGCGAGGTGCTGGTGCAACTGCTCAAGCATCGCGTCGTCTGCTATGAGCGCCGGCATCGCGAGCTGCTCGAAGACACGCTCCACATCTTGAGCGGCATCCTCGATCGCATCGAGCGCGACGGCTCCGACTTCCGGTGCTTCTCGACGGCGCGCACGGCCCTCTGCCTGTACGCCGCCGCCGAGCCGACCACGCAATACTACGAGCCGAGCCACCTTCCCGCGGTATCCTGAGGAGCTCCGTCTACCGAAGCGTCGCACACGTGCATCGCGACGTCGCGTCGCGCCCGCGTCCCGGTGTGCGGTCGCCGGGCCTTTCGACCCGGACGCCCCGGCCCGTGTAGAACGGGAACGATCCGGCCCAGTGAGGCGCCCAGGCTCTGGCGGGCGCTCGGCTCCACGTCTAAAACCCGTGAGGAGTGCTGACCGAGCTCATCATCATCCTCGCCTTGACAGTGGCCGGTGGCGTCTTCGCGGGCGCGGAAATCGCAGTCGTGGCGCTGCGAAAGACGAGACTCCAGGAGCTGGTCGATGAAGGGCGGCGGGGTGCCGGCTCGGTCGCCGCGCTGCGGGAAGAGCCCGAGCGGTTCCTGGCCACCGTCCAGGTCGGCATCACCGTCATCGGCGCCACCGCGGCCGCGTTCGGAGGCGCGACGATCGCCGAGCGGCTGACGCCGGTGATCGAGCGCGTCGATTGGCTCGCCGAGTACGCGAGCGATCTCGCCTTTGGCCTGGTCGTGCTCGCCGTGTCTTACCTGTCGATCGTGGTCGGAGAGCTGGTGCCGAAATCGCTCGCGCTGCGCTCGGCAGAGCGCTACGCGCTGTGGATCGCGCGGCCGCTGCTCGGGCTGTCCTGGCTGGCGCGGCCTATCGTGTGGCTGCTCAGCGCCAGCGCCAACCTGTTGCTCAAGCCGTTCGGCGACACCACCACGTTCACCGAGTCGCGCCACTCCGCCGATGAGCTGCAGCAGATCGTCGAAGAGGCGGCCAAGGCGGGCACCATCCCGCCCGAAGCCAGCGAGATCGTCGCGCGCGCGCTGGAGATGCCCGAGCTCCGCGTCGCCGACGTGATGGTGCCGCGGCAAGACGTGATCATGATGCCTCACGACGCCAGCGTCGAGCAGCTGTCGCGCATCGCCAAAGATCATCCCTTCAACCGCATCCCCGTCTACGAAGGCCGCATCGACAACGTCGTCGGCTACGTCAGCATGAAAGACTTGCTGCCGCGTGCGCTCGAGCGCAGTGCGCTCGAGATCGGCAAGATCATGCGGCCCCCCTTCTTCGTGCCCGACTCGAAGCGAGCGGTCGAGCTGCTCGAAGAGATGCGGCACCGCCGCCTGCCCTTCGCCGTCGTGGTCGACGAGCAAGGCGGGCTCTCCGGTATCGTCACCTTCGAGGACCTGGTGGAGGAGCTGGTCGGCGACATCTTCAGCGAGCACACGCAGAAAGTGCCACAGCTGATCAAGAAGGAACGCGGCGGGACCGCGGTCGTCAACGGGTCGACTCCGATCCGCGAGATCAACCGCGCGCTCGGCGTGGAGCTGCCCGAGGAGGGCGATTACACCACCGTGGCCGGCTTGTCGCTCGCGCTGGCGGGCAAGGTGCCGAGCAACGGCGAGGTGCTGTCGCTGCCGAACGGCATCACGCTGGAGATGGTGGACGTCTCGCCGCGCCGCGTGCGCGCGGTGCGGGTGCGCCCCGCACCGGTGGAGAACGTCGAGAACACGGAAGCGCCCACCGGCAGCTGACGGTAGAGAGACCGGCGTTCAGCTCGAGCTCGGGGACGACTCAGCGAGCCCTCCGCCCCGCTCGAGCCAGCGCCGCATGGGGGCTGGTGCTCGCATCAGCCCTTCGCTGGGCACGGGGGGCAGCGGCGCGCTCGACTTCGTCGACCAGAACAGGCGTACGGCGGGCCGCGCCTCCACGCGGGCGAGCAGCGCGGCCGCCGCCTTCGCGGAATACGTGGTGTCGAGCGCCGACGCGAACGGGCCGAGGCGCTCGATGGCAGCGAGGCCGGCCGGCGTCGGACGACCATAGCCCTCGCCGATCTGCGAACCGTCGACGCAGAGCCCGGCCACGAGCTCCTCGCGCGAGAGCGCCAGATGCGGGCTGTTCGTCAGATCCGCGAGCCACGCCGAGACCCTGAGCGCCAGGCGTACGACTCGGAACACGCTGGTGACCGGCCAGGGCGTGACGCGGACCCCGACGAGCAGTGGCAGCCCGCCCGCGGGGCCCCCACCGGCGGGGCGAGGCCGTGCCCCCCAGCCGAGACCGAGGCGCGCTGCGAGCCGGAGTCCGACGAGCAGCCCCGCCGTGCTGCAGGTCGAGCCGAGCGCGATCACGACCTCGTCGGGCGGCGGCATCACGCCCCCGTCGACCTGCTGGGCCAGCTCGAGCCCCGCCGACAAGAACCCCAGACAACCTCTCGGAATCGCCCCGCCGGGGGGCATGATGAACGTTCCCGATTGGCGCGCGCGGCCGCCGCGCAGGCTTCGCCACATGAACCACGGCAAGAGCGACCAGTGCGCCAAGTCCACTATCTCATCCGCCTGGGTCACGCTGACGCGCAGGTTCGCGATCGCGGTGTCAGAGTGCGGCTGGGGGAACAGCGCAACTCCGGTGCGAAAACCAGCACGCCGGGCGTGCAGCACGCTGGCCACGGCGTGATTCGAGCCGTAGGCGCCGGTCGCCACGACCATGCGCGCCCCGTCGCGACGGGCCTGGCCCAGCAGCGGCTCGAGTGTACGCACCTTGTTTCCCCCGTACAGGGGCGAGCTCAAATCATCTCGTTTGACGTAAGTTTCTCCGACCAGCGAGGCACCGGCTCCGCCGAGCCGATCGAGGCGTTCGATGGGCGTTGGAAAATCTCCGAGAGCGAGAAACCCGAGCGTCGCCTCGAGCTCGGGCCAGATCGCGAAGAACGGGCGTGTTTCCGGAGGCATTGCTTTTCCGAGAAGCACAGGGTCGAGCGCAGTGGGGGTTCGAAGCAACAGGGGTTTCCGCGAGGCGCCGGTGTCTCAGCGCGCCGCCCTCGCTCGCCGGCACGAGGTGTGGTCGAGCGATTGCCACAGTGATTGCCACGAGCGCGGCACTTCGTTAGGCTGCTCGCGCCTCGAGAGTGCTCGGCAATAACGAATCCCCGACAGGCTCATCGAAGTCCGAGTGTACCAAGCAATCTCAGCAACGTGCAGGAGCCTTCGTCGCTTGCTGAGCTCCCCCATGGAGGCCGGAACCTGGCGCGCGACGGCGTGCGTCGCGGCCGCGTGGGTCGTGGCCTTGACACCCGAGTTGCCCGCGGGGGCGCTCTCGGCGTGCGCTACGCTCTCCGCGGGCGCCGCGCTGCTCGATCTCGCCTGCAACCAGGTGTCGCCGGCAGCGTCGCTTCCCGACGATGATCGCTCCAAGGCGCCGCTCGCGCGCATCTCGTTCACGGCACGCGGCCGCCACTCGCTCTCGCTCGGCGACCGCGTGGCGATCTTCGATCGCGTGGCCTTCGCTTCACCCTCCGCGATCATATACGACAAGGATCGCGATCTGTACTGGGTGAGCAACCTGAACGGCGAGGGCCCCAAGGGCAAGGGCTTCATCTCGCGGCTCGAGCCCGACGCCGAGCGCTCGACGCTCAACTACATCGATGGCGAGCGACAGGGCGTACCGCTCGATGCGCCCCGCGGCCTCGCGGTGTTTGGCGACGTCCTTTACGTCGCCGACGTCAGCAAGGTCCGCAAGTTCAAGGCCTCGAGCGGCGAACCTCTGGGCGACATCGAGGTACCAGGGGCGATGTATCTGAGCGACGTGGCCGCTGCGGTCGATGGTTCGATCTACATCGCCGACGTAGGCAGCGATCCGAGCGAGGCCGGCCTGGCCGATGAGGGAGCGGACGCGATCTACCAAGTCTCGCCGGCTGGCCAGGTGAGCGTCGTCGCGAAGAGAGCGAACCTCGGCGGGCCGTTCGCGTTGGCAGCGACCGAAACCGGACTATGGGTGACCTGCTCGGGTACGAACGAGCTGCTGTTGCTGGTTCCTGGCGGTGAAAACGAGGCCGTGTCCGACGCGGGCCGATTGCCGTTGCCAGGTGCCGCTCCGCGCGGGCTCGTCGCCCTGCCCGACGGCACGTTCGCGATCTCCAGCGAGTCGGCGGGCAGTATCTATCGAGGGTACCGCGACGGGCCTTTTCAGCCCATCATCGCCGACCTCGAGGCTCCAGCCGACATCGGCTACGACACGCGACGGCAGCGACTCCTCATCCCTCTACTCGAGGGCCACTCGCTCGCGATCTTCGAGGTTGCCCCACTGCCCGCCTCCATCGACAAACCCAAGCCAGATCCGGCGCGCTGACCGGCGTTTTCTCCCACCGCTGGCTGATTTTCGCAGAAGTCGCCGGCTCGTCACGACGCGTCAGCGCTCCCCTCCTCTCCGCAGCGCGTCACACGCGCTGGCAAAGTGGCCCCGCCGAGGTTAATGGCTAGCTGATGAAATCGGCCGACGGGCGACCCGACACCGCTTCTTACACCACCGAGGGCGGCATCCACGTCACGCGTGAGCGCCGCTCGATCGACGCCCACGCCGCGATCGATGAGTTGATCGACCTGCTGGACACGAAGCGCGGTGTGCTGCTCTCGTCGAACTACGACTATCCTGGGCGCTACACGCGCTGGGATCTGGGGCTGCAGAACCCGCTGCTCGAGGTCACTTCGCGCGATCGGCGGCTCGATGTTCGCGCCTTGAACGACCGCGGACAGCTGTTGCTCGCACCGATCGCCCGGGTGCTCGAGGGGCTGGAAGAAGCCGACGACTTCCGCACCAGCCCGCACGGGCTCGAGCTCACGATCAAGGCTCCCGATCGCCGCTTCGCGGAAGAAGAGCGGAGCCGTCAGCCGTCGGTGTTCAGCGCCATCCGCGCGCTCGTGAAGCTGTTCTCGTCGGCGCGCGACGATCAGCTCGGCCTGTATGGCGCCTTCGGCTACGATCTCACGTTCCAGTTCGAGCCCATACGGCTCCGGCACGCGCGCCCCGCCGACCAACGCGACATGGTGTTGTACCTGCCGGAGGAGCTGGTCGTCGTCGATCGTCAGAAAGAGACGGCGTACCGCTACCGCTACGATTTTCGCCACGGCAATGAGAGCACGGCGGCGGCCGATCCGAGCCCCTACCCCGAGCCCGCCGCGCCCGAAACCGGCCATCGCCCTCACGGCTGCGATCACGCGCCGGGGGAGTATGCAGAGGCGGTGCGACGCGCCAAGCACCTGTTCAAGCGGGGAGATCTGTTCGAGCTCGTGCTCGGACAGACGTTCCGCGAGCGCTGCCAGCGCAAGCCGTCGGAGATCTTCCGCTGGCTGCTGGAGCATAACCCGGCGCCGTACGCCCTGCTCTTGAACCTCGGGCGCTCCGAGCACCTGATCGGCGCGTCACCCGAAATGTACGTGCGCGTCGAGGGCTCGCGCGTGGAGACCTGCCCGATCTCCGGCACCATTGCGCGCGGACAGGATCCGATCGAAGACGCGGCGCGCATCCGCGAGCTGCTCAACTCGGAGAAGGACGAGTCGGAGCTCTCGATGTGTACCGACGTCGACCGCAACGACAAATCGCGCATCTGCGAGCCGGGCTCGGTGCGCGTGATCGGGCGCCGGCAGATCGAGCTCTACTCCCGGCTGATCCATACCGTCGACCACGTCGAGGGCACGCTGCGGCCCGGCTTCGACGCGCTCGACGCCTTCCTCACCCACACCTGGGCCGTCACCGTGACGGGCGCGCCCAAGCTCGCCGCGATCCAGCGCGTGGAGGACGAGGAAAAGTCGCCGCGCGCCTGGTACGGCGGGGCCATCGGACGCATCGGCTTCGACGGCAACCTCAACACCGGCCTGACGTTGCGCACCGTGCGGCTGCAGCAGGGAGTGGCCGAAGTGCGCGCGGGCGCGACGCTCCTCTATGACTCCGATCCCGAGCTCGAGGAGCGAGAGACGCGAGTGAAGGCGGCCGCGTTCCTCGACGCGATCAAGGGACGTCTCACGGGCTCGACGCGGCTCGCCGGCCTCGGGCGGCCCGGCGCCGGCAAGCAGGTGTTGCTCGTCGATCACGAAGACTCGTTCGTGCACACGCTCGCGAACTACTTTCGCCAGACGGGTGCCACCGTCGTCACTTTGCGTCGCGAGCTGGCTCTGAGCCGGCTCGCCGAGGAAAAGCCCGACCTGGTCGTCCTGTCTCCGGGGCCGGGAACGCCGAGCGACTTTGAGCTCGGGACCACAATCGCTCGATCGATCGAGCGCGGCGTTCCGTTGTTCGGGGTTTGTCTCGGCTTGCAGGGAATCGGGGAATATTTCGGAGGCAAGCTGAGCGTCCTCGACTATCCGATGCACGGCAAGCCGTCGCGCATCAGCGTGCTCGGAGGCCGCTCGTTCGAGGGGCTGCCGCGGCAATTTGTCGCTGGTCGCTATCACTCGCTGTTCATCGAGCGCGAGGGGTTACCCGAGGATCTGGTCATCACCGCCGTCACCGACGACGGGCTGATCATGGGGTTGGAACACCGCACGCTGCCCATTTCGGCCGTCCAGTTCCATCCCGAATCGATTCTCACGCTCGATGGAGATACGGGGCTCCGGCTGGTGAACCGTGTCATGGCGATGCTCGAGCACGCTCGAGTCGGAACGGACTGACACCGTCGCAGGGCGCAAATCCCGCTCGTTTTCCGGTCGCGGCCTTAACTCTGCCACTATGTGCGCCGTGAACGAACAGCATGGGGCGCGTCAGGAGCCGCTTTCTGAGGGCTGTGGTGGAGACCGTTCACCAGGAAACCGCAGGATCCGCCCTGCCTCGGCTGCGTGAGGGCCTGCCCCCGCAGCTGCGTACCATGCTGCACCACGAGGTGCTCGGGTCACAGGAGCGCGACGCGAGCGTCGACCTCGACGCGGCGCTCGACCTGCTCTTGTCGATCGACCACGTCCTGTGCGGCGGCAGCGGCGTGGTGACGACGCGCATTGCGACCACCCTCGCCTCGCACGTGCTCTCGCAGAGCGCGGGGCTCGTGGTACCGGGCGACGCCGTCGCGACGTTGAAGCACCTGCGTGGCTCCTTTGAGCAACCCTTCATCGGCGTCCCGCTCTCGTTCTCCGCACGCCGCAACCAAGAGGGTTTTGTGCTCGAGTTGCACGTTCCGAACGAGGCGCGCGCCGCGCGCTGGCTCGGATCGGCGGGGCTCGGCTACGCCAAGGCGGCCACGCGCTTCAGCGGCGAAGGCGTCGCGCGCTTGCGGTTGTATCTGGAGATCGTCGGCGACGTCGCCCGAGTGCTCGGGCGGCACACCGACAGCGGCGTCGTCAGCGTGCCTGCGAGCGGGGTGTCGATCCGCGACGAGCGTGCGCGTCCGATCCGGCGCCGCTCGTCGCCCACGAACGCCGCCGCACGGGTCGATCAGATCTTGAGCCGCGCCACGCCGAGCGCCGGCTTGCCGGCGATGGATCTGAAGGCGCTGCTCGACGAGCGCACCCGCGGCATGGTTCGCACGGCGACCCCGACCCCGGCCTCGCAGGCCAAGCCGACGGGCGACGGCGGCACTCGGTCCGTCGCGGGCGGGCAATCGAGTGAGCCGAGTGCGCGACCGCGCAAATCCGCTCCCTGACGGCGCTCGACGACCGAGCGCGACCGGACACACGGCGGCGGGCCACTCGCCCGCGCTGAGCCGCGCGCCCCTACACCTTCGACGCGCCGCTCCAGCGCGGTCGAGCGGGCAGCCCCCGAACCTCGCCAGCCCTGCGCAATGCTGGGCATTTGAGCTCCAGACCATGTAAGACAGAGCGGCGGGACATAACGCCACCAGGGTGGACCATGACACAGCGGCTCAATCCTCTCGACTATCACGCGGGCAATCGACCGGGGAAGATCGAGGTCACGGCGACCAAGCCGCTCACCACGCAGCGCGACCTATCGCTCGCGTACACGCCCGGCGTCGCCGAGGTTTGCCGGGCCATCCATCGCGATCCCGACGCCGCCTATCTGTACACAGCCAAGGGTAACCTGGTGGCGGTCGTCACCAACGGCACCGCGGTGCTCGGCCTGGGCGACATCGGGGCCGTCGCGGGTAAGCCGGTGATGGAGGGCAAGGCCAACCTGTTCAAGAAGTTCGCAGACATCGACGTGTTCGACATCGAGCTCGACGCCCGCAGCGTCGACGAGATCGTGGCCGCCGTGAAGGCGATCGCTCCCACCTTCGGCGGCATCAACCTGGAGGACATCCGCGCACCCGAGTGCTTCGAGGTCGAGCGGCGGCTACAGGAGCTGCTCACGATCCCCGTGTTCCACGATGACCAGCACGGCACCGCGATCATCTCGGCGGCCGCGCTGCTGAACGCGGCGGAGCTGACGGGCCGCAGGCTGGGCGATATGCAGGTGGTGTTCTCCGGGGCTGGCGCCGCCGCCATCTCATGTGCGGAGCTGTACGTAAAGCTCGGTGTTTCACGAAGCAACATCGTGATGTTCGACATCGACGGGCTGGTGCACGAGGACCGCACCGACCTGTTTCCGGCCAAGCGCGCCCTCGCCACCTCGCGCCGCTTCGAGAACCTGGCTGCGGCGCTGCGCGGGGCAGACGCCTTCATCGGCCTGTCCGTGGGCGGGGTGGTCAGCGCGGAGATGCTCCGCGGCATGGCGGCTCGCCCGATCATCTTCGCGATGGCCAACCCCGACCCGGAGATCCCGTACGAGGTGGCGCGGGCGGCGCGCCCCGACGCGATACTCGCCACGGGGCGCTCGGACTATCCGAACCAGGTCAACAACGTGCTCGGCTTTCCGTTCGTGTTTCGCGGCGCGCTCGATTGCCGGGCGAGCCGCTTCACCGTGGAGATGCTGGTCGCGGCGACCCAGGCTCTGGCTGATCTGGCGCGCTCGGACGTGCCCGACAAGGTGCTGATGGCCTACGGCCTGTCGAAGCTCACCTTCGGCGACGACTACATCATCCCGAAGCCGTTCGATCCGCGCGTGCTGACGCGCGTGGCCCCGGCGGTCGCCGAGGCGGCTCGGGCCTCCGGTGTCGCGCGCGCCCCGATCGAGGATCTCGACGCCTATCGCGAGCGGTTGCACCTGCTCGTCGAGCGCGCCCGCGGCATCATGCAACCGTTGATCGAACGCGCCCGCACCCACAGCCCCAAGCGCCGTATCGTATTCGCCGACGGCACGAACGCGCAGGTGCAGCGCGCGGCGCAGATCCTCGTCGACGAGGGCGTGTGCACGCCGGTCCTGCTCGGCGAGCCGAGCCGCATCCAGGCCAACGCGGAGAGCAGCCACATCAAGCTCGACGGCATGGAGATAGAGCCGGTGATCAACGGCGCGCACTTGCAAGAGCTGGCGCGCTCGCTCTGGCAGCTGCGGGCCCGCAAGGGGATGACCCTCGCCGCCGCCCGGAGCGCCCTGCGCCAGCACGCTTGGTATGCAGCCATGATGGTGCGCGAGGGCCTCGCCGACGGCATGGTCGGTGGCATCAACCGGCCCTATAAACTCACCATCGGCCCCGCTCTCCAGGCGCTCGGCCTGCGCGAGGGCAGCCGGCTCGTATCCGGCGCGTACGCGATGCTGTTCAAGGATCGCAAGATCTTCCTGGGCGACTGCACGGTGAACCTCGAGCCCAACGCCGAAGACCTGGCGGAGATCGCCATCAACACGGCGCGCGTCGCGGAGACGTTCGGCGAGAAGCCGCACGTGGCGCTGCTGAGCTACTCCGATTTCGGTGAGCACTACAAGGATGCACGGGTGCGCGTGGTGCGCGACGCGATCACCATCGTGCGCCAGCGCTGGCCAGAGCTCGATGTCGACGGCGAGATGCAGGCCGACACGGCGCTCGACCGGAACAAGGTGGAGACCAACTTCCCCTTCTGCCTGCTCTCGACGTCGGCCAACGTGCTCGTGTTCCCCGACCTGACCTCCGGCAACATCGCGTACAAGCTGCTGGTGAAGCTCACCGACGCCGAGGCGCTCGGGCCCCTGGTGCTCGGTATCGGCGGGGCCGTAGGCGTCATCCCGGTCGGCGCGACCGTGAACGAGATCGTCAACATCGCCACCTACGCGGCGGTGCAGGCGCCGACCGAGCCGGCGCATCAGCCCGCGTCGCGCTTCCCTGACACGCTGTTCACGGATCTTCGGCCGAGCCGAGGCCCACGCCTGGAAGACTGAGCGGGCGGCAAAGGCGAGACGACACGCCCTCGCTGATCGAGCAGCGCTGGACGGCTGCGCTGGCACCAGAATTGCTGAGCGCCTGCAGATGATGACGAGAATGGCCACCCGGCGGCGCTCGCAGCGTGTGAGGTTCGCCGCGTTTTGCCTCGCCGGCGTACTCGCCTCCGGTTGTGCAGAGACGCTACAGCAGACCGCCAAATCGGCGGCGCCGGCCGCGGTCGAGGGTGCCGTCGAGGAGGCACAGGAACCCGACACGCGCAGCGACATCGCGACCGTGCTCTCCGATCCCGAGATCCGTGCCGCCGCGGGCGCGCTCACGTCGGCCATCGTGGGCGGCGCCTTCGACGGCTTGACGGAAGAGGAGCGCGCGCGCGAGTTGCAGCGGGTGGGTGACGCGCTGGTCACGCGCCTGGGCGCGTCGGTGGCGCGCAGCCTGCGCGACGATGTCGGGCCGCAGCTCTCGGCCAGCGTCGCGGACGCCGTCGATCGATCCATCGAGCGTGCGCTCGACGCGGAGACGGAGCAGCGCATCGAAGCCTTGATGCGTGCGGCGACGCGCGGAGCGCTGGCGGGCGCCGGCGAGTCGCTGCTGGACAATGAAGGACGGCTCTCGCCGGCGTGGGGGCAGGCGATCGGCCAGCTCGCGCGCAGCGTGTCGCGAGAGGCTGCTTTTGGCGTGGATGAAGCGGTACGCGCGGCGGACCAGGACGACCGCCGGGACACCCCGGCGCTCGAGGCGCTCGGCATGCTGTCCGCTTTGACGCAGCTCTTGCCGCTGCTCGTCGGCGGTGGGCTCGCGCTGTTCCTGCTGCTCTGCGCGCTACCTGCGGGGTGGGCGTTCTGGAGGCTTCGCCAGCTACGGCGCGAGAGCGTGGCGCACCGTGAGGCTGCGCTCGCGCTGGCGCGCGCCATCAAGGCGGCGGAGCCGATGGCGTGGTCCGATGAGCTGCGCGAGCACCTCGCTCGAGCGACGCAGGGAGCCGCCGGCGGCGCGGAGCTGCAGCAGCTGTTCCGTGAGCACGCAGAGCTCCGACTCCGAACTCGCGACCGCGCGCCCGGATCGGGGCGCGCGGCTTACGCCGGTTGATGAGCGGCCGTGCGCGTCAATCGTGGGTGGTAGGAGCCAGGTGCGCGGGGCGGCGCGGGACGCGGAGCACGGAGTGCAGCACCTTGATACAGGCGTCCATCACCACCACCAGACCGGCTGCCTTGGCCCGGTCGGCGGCGGCTTCGTTGTAGATGCCCGACTGCAACCACAGCACTTTTGCACCGACCGCAATCGCGGAGTCAGCTACTTCTAGCGTGTACTCGGGGCGGCGGAACACGTCGACGATGTCGATCGGAAACGGAACGTCGGCGAGAGTGGGGAACGCGGCTTGACCGAGCACCACCGTCTCCTTCGGATTCACCGGCACCACGTGGTAACCGTAGGCGAGCAGCTGCGAGAAGATTCCGTGTGAGGGGCGCGAGGGATTGGACGAGGCGCCCACGACCGCGATGGTCTTCGCGTCTTCCAGCACCTGGCGGATGATCGCATCGGGGGGGTTCTGGTGAGTCACGGGATGGACTTACCAAACGCTCGCCGCCGGCACCAGGCAACGGCCATTCAGCGTTTGTGCTCAGCGCTGATCGCGGCCGAGCGGTGCCACTCCTACATAACGTGCGCGAGGCCGAATCAACGAGCCGCTCGCGTACTGCTCGATCGCGTGACCGATCCAACCCGCGCTGCGCCCGAGCGCGAACAGGACGAACGGAGCGTGTCGAGGCAGCCCCAGAGAGCGGCACAATGCGACGAGGCCAAAGTCTACGTTCGGGTTCACGCCGAGCGCATGCTCGCCCGCTCGAGCGAGCGCTGCGGCACGCCGCCCCTCGGCGTTCGAGGGGCACAGCTCGAGCAGGCGCGCAGCGCGCGGATCGCCGTCCGGGTACAGCGGATGGCCGAAGCCGGGGATCGCCTCGCCGCGGCCGAGCCGCTCGGCGAGCAGCCCCGACGCACGGCTGGGCTTGGCGAGCGCGCCGAACAGCTGCCACACGCCCGCCGTCATGCCGCCGTGGCGACGGCCCGACAGAGCGCCGAGCGCGCCGATCACAGCCATGTAGGGTGTGGCTCCCGCCGCGGCCACCACGCGCGCCGCGAACGCCGAGGCGTTGAGCTCGTGATCGGCGCACAAGATGAGCGCCGACTCGATCGCGCGGCGAGCTCGAGTGCTGCGTGCGCCAAAGGCCAGCGCCGCGCGCGCCGCCAACCCTTCGCTGCTCGCTGGTGGAAAGCCCGCGGCGAGCTCGGCGAGCTCGCTCAGGATGCGACCGCCGCTCTCGCGCACTGACTGCGGCGCGAGGTCGGCGGCGCTGCCATCGCGCGCCTGCACCAGCGCAAGGTGCGCGGCACCGGCCGCGGCGAACTCGAGCCGAGCCAGGCTACCTCGCACGCTCGCGTTCGGGCGCGCGGCGCGCGCCGGGATGCAGGCGCCGTCCCAGAGCAGCGCCGCCACATCTTCGAAGCGCGCCGAGCGGCTCAGCTCGACCGCGTCGCGCCCTCGATAGTACAAGCGTCCGCCGTCGATCAGGCAGAGCGCCGAGCTCAGCACCGGCAGCCCCTCGAACTCGAGCGCTCGTTGCGCGACGCCGAGCGGGTCGCGGCGGCCCTTCGTCTGCGCAGCCACGCGCTCGACGTCTTCGCGAGCGTACTCGTGCGATCGCTTTCCATGCAGCGCACGGCTGCGGATCAAGCCACGGCTCACGTATGCGTACAGCGTGGCGCGGCTAACGCCGAGGCGCTGCGCCGCCGCCGCCGCGCTCAGATGCGTGGACATGTTGATTACTGAATCAAGATTGACGATCGATCGCAATGGCCGCAGCGTCGGGGCATGGCATCCAACGTTTCGTCACCGATCCCGCCCTCCCCCGCTCCTCGAGCTCACACCCCCGCCGCCGCTGCCGAGCCCGCGGCGGGCACCGAACCTCTTCGGCATGCGCCGGATCGAACCGGCGCGGCGGTGCACGAGGGCCTCGCCGGCGTGGTCGCCACCGCCACGCGGCTCAGCCGCGTCGAGGGCGATGCCGGCCGCTTGACGATCGCGGGCTACGACGTCGCCGACATCGCACCGCGTGTGCCGTTCGAGGCCATGGTGCACCTCCTGCTCCACGATCGGCTTCCGAGCGATGGCGAGCTCGAGCAGTTGCAGCGCGCCATCGCCGAACGGCGCGCGCTGGGCGCCGCGACGCTGGCGTTGCTGGCAGAGGCCGCCAAGAACCGGGTGGCGCCGATGCAGGCGCTTCGGCTCGGGGTGGCGAGTTTGGTCGAGGAAGAGCCAACGCCCGAGCGCCTGCTCGGCGCGCTGCCGACCGTCGCCGCCGCCTACGCGCGGCTGCTCGCGGGGCAAGCGCCCGTCGCCCCGGACGTCGGCCTGCGCGCGAGCGAGAGCTTCCTGTATGGGCTGAGCGGGCAGCGCCCCACGGCGCCCGCGGCATGCGCCCTCGACACCTACTGGAACACGGTCGCCGACCACGGGCTGAACGCTTCCACCTTCACGGCGCGCGTGATCACCAGCACCGGAGGCACGCTCGGCGCCGCCGTCGAGGGTGCGCTCGGCGCGCTGGAGGGCCCGCTGCACGGCGGCGCGCCGGGGCCGGCGCTCGATGCCTTGCTCGCGCTGCGCGCCCGCGGGGGCGACCTCTGCGCGACCACCCGCGAGTGGGCCGAGGCCGAGCTCGACGCGGGCCGCCGCCTGATGGGCTTCGGCCATCGCATCTACAAAGTTCGCGACCCACGCGCGCTCGTGCTCGAGCGCGCCGCCGAGGGCCTGCTCGACGGCTCGTCGCTGCTCGCCGAGGCGCGCGCCCATGAGGCGACCGTGCTGGAGGTTCTCTCACGCCGCAAGCCGGGCCGTGGCATCGCGACCAACGTCGAGTTCTACACGGCGCTGGTGCTGCACGGGCTCGGCCTGGCGACGGAGTGGTTCACTCCCACCTTCGCGCTCGGGCGCCTCGCCGGCTGGCTCGGCCACATCGCCGAGCAGCGCGCCCGGGGACGCCTCATTCGCCCCGAGTCGCGCTATGTCGGCGCCGAGCGGCGCGTCCTCGGAGGCCTGACCGCGGCCGCTCGCGGCTGACAGGTCACGCCTACCAGAGCGATAGGAAAAGGGTCATGGCTTCGCTACCTCTGCATGGCCAAGCTGAGATAGAGAAAAACGGAAACCACCCAGGCAGAGGTAAGCCATGTACAAGAGCCCCAGTCATCTCCCGGAAGACTCCCGAATCGCCGTCGCCGACCAGTTGAATTCGCGCCTGGCCGACGGCCTAGACCTGCACAGCCAGATCAAGGTCGCGCACTGGAACATCAAAGGCCCGCAGTTCGCGGCGCTTCACCCGTTGTTCGAGACGTTCGCCGTGAGCCTGGCGGCGTTTAACGACTCCATCGCGGAACGCGCGGTGACCCTCGGCGCGCGCGCGTACGGCACCGTTCGGCACGTCGCGAAGGCATCGAAGCTCCCCGAGTACCCGCAAGACACCTCGCGTGACCTCGAGCACGTGAGGCTGCTCGCCGAGCGTTTCGACAAGTACCTCGACGGCGTGCGCGAGTCGCGCTCGCTCGGCGACAAGCTCGGCGACACAGACACGGTCGACCTGCTGACGGGCATCGTCACCGAATTCGAGAAGAACGCCTGGTTCTTGCGCGCCTCTCTCGACAGCTGAGCGCCCGTCGTCCGGTGCGGGCGGGCTGCAAGGCTCGCCCGCGGGACGACACGCCGCGCGCATCTCGCGGATCGAAGGCTCAGCGCGGGATGGGCGTACAGGGCATGATCTCGACCGAGTCGCCCGGGAAGACGGCAAAGTGGGGATGCCCCTCGAACATCTTCGCTGCCGCCTCGTGGGACTCGGCCTGCACGACGACGTATCCGGCCACCGTGTTCTGGATGTCGGTGATACCGTCGGGGCCGACGCGCTTGGTGCGACCGAGCGGCGAGCCCTGCTCCACGATCGACTGAGCGTGCTTCGCGCCCCAGTCGCTCCAGGCCTTCATGCCTGCTGTTTCGCGCTCCTCGCGCGCCCTGGCGTCCATTTCGTTCCACTTGGCTTTCTCGAACGCCGTGGCAGTGCCGATGTAGAGAGCGACGAACTTCTGCATGAGTGACCTCCGCGCTCAATGTAGCCGGGGGCTATTTATGATCAAAAACATAGATAGCGTCCGGAGCTGCGCACGCGGCGAACGAGGTGTTTTGCCGCATGGCCCCTTCATCGTGCAGCGACTGCCGGCGCCGAGGGCCCCAAACCTCACCGCCCCGCACTGACTTCTCGGACCCTCCGACCGTCTCCTCCGGCCGAACTCTACGTGAGGAACTTCACCCCCTGGGCGAGCGGCAGCTCGCCCGAGAAGTTCACCGTGCTCGTCACCCGTCGCATGTACGCCTTCCAGGAGTCCGAGCCCGATTCGCGGCCGCCGCCCGTTTCCTTCTCGCCGCCGAAGGCGCCGCCGATCTCTGCGCCGCTCGGGCCGACGTTGACGTTGGCGATGCCGCAGTCCGAGCCCGCGGCGGCGCAGAAGCGCTCGGCCTCGAGCACGTCTTGCGTGAAGACGGAGGACGCGAGGCCCTGGGCGACACCGTTCTGGATGCGGATCGCTTCGTCGAACTCGCGGTAGCGGCTGACGTAGACGATGGGAGCGAAGGTCTCTTCCTGGACGATCGCCGCCGTGGGATCGATCTCCACTATCGCCGGGCGCACGTAGACGCCGCCGTTCGGCACGCCCGCGTGCACGCGCTCGCCGCCGCGCACCCTGCCCCCCTGCGCGCTCGCTTGGCGCAACGCCGCCTGCATGGCCTCGAACGACGCCTCGTCGATGAGCGGGCCCACGAGCGTGCCCTCTCTCGTCGGGTCGCCGATGGTGAGGCTCGCGTAGGTTCCCTCGAGACGCTGGACGAAGGCGTCGGCGATGGACTCGTGGAG
>Ga0247763_1000684_pt1 | contig 20382 bp, 24 predicted proteins | sample UWRJL141409B4_FD_179926 | JGI IMG/M metagenome (GOLD analysis project Ga0247763, IMG submission 179926) | Plant litter microbial communities from Arlington Agricultural Research Station in Wisconsin, United States - UWRJ-L141-409B-4 | ecosystem: Environmental > Terrestrial > Plant litter >...
CCGTGTACCCTCGGCATTCTTTGTGGACACCGGCGCAGACACGAAGACACCAGTCGCGGAGGACCCTCGCCCCTCCTCCCCCCGGCTAATACCTAAAGCACACAACGGTCACACGCACTCAGGACCGCGTGCCATTGCGCCATCGCACAGCAAGCAGAGCCTCATATCTCGCCCTCTCTCGTCCCTTTTGCCTGCTGCTTGTCGGTAACCGCGCTCGCAGCTCAGTGCGTGGTCTTGTGCTGGATAACCCATCCTTCTAACCTTGACCCGCCTGCCACCCTTAAACTTTTCTGCCGTCGTAGCGTGGCCGTTGCAACCACCGCCGCACTCACCACCTCTCCTTCTGTTTCGGCAGATTTCCGGTCTTTCGGCACTGCCCAATAACCGAATCATCAGCATGGTCCGCAACATTGTGGTTCTCGGCGGCAACTCACATCCCAAGTTGGTCGAGAGTGTCTGCGCCGTTCTCGGCATCCCGCCATGCAATCGTGTCCTGGGCAAATTCGAATGTGGTGAGAGTCGTTGCGAGATCAAGGATTCGGTCCGTGGCAAAGATGTTTACATCATCCAGACCGGCTTCGGCGGTAATGGCGCCAAGCTCAACGACCACTTCATGGACCTGTGCATCATGATATCAGCCTGCAAAACAGGATCGGCCCGCCGCGTTACCGCGGTGCTCCCTCTTTTCCCCTACTCGAGGCAGCCTGATCTTCCCTACAACAAGGCTGGTGCGCCCCTATTCAAGCCTCCATCGCCGTCCGAGAGCGGGAAGAAGGACTACACGTTTGAGAGCGTGCCTGCTACACCCGCCCCTGGACTACCCAAGAGCGCCACCTTCAGCAACGGCACCGATATCAGCACGCGGCTGGCGAAGACTTCGTTGACAAATGAGACAGGGCCCCAATCTCCACCAGCCAACGGCAAGGCAAATGGCGACAGTTATTTCGCTCCAAAGGGCGTTAATGGTGTTAACGGCGGCCATCAGCACTCGAGCTCCAGCTCGTCCCAGACTGGAGTCTTTACCAAACACGACTACGAGAATCTCTCGCTTATCAGTGCATTTCAGGCCAAACCGGGCTACAAACAATGGGTTGCACAGGCAGGGACACTGATCGCAAATCTCCTTACGTGTGCTGGTGCAGATCACGGTAGGTGAAAAATTTCCCATGTCAGCATGGAGGTGCATGCTGTGCCTCCACGTGGTTGGGTGTCGTTATTTGCTTGGCTTACAAGATTTTGGCACGGATACTGACGTTGGTTACACAGTCATTACCATGGATCTGCACGACCCTCAAGGTAAGCAGCTTGCCTTCAGGGTGCTTGGCGTCTCTACACGATCGGTTACTAACGCTTAGAAATTGCAGTCCAAGGATTCTTCGACGTACCTGTTGACAATCTGTATGGGAGGCCGCTGTTGAAGCGGTATATAATGCAAAACATTCCCAACCACAAGGAGGCCGTAATTATCAGTCCGGACGCAGGTGGCGCCAAGAGGGCAACGGCAATTGCGGACAGCATGGGCGTTGATTTTGCCCTCATTCACAAGGTGATTATCTCAAGCTCCTCTCTCTCGGTCAATACTTAGCCCCCGAGCAGGAACGACGTCCTACCAGGATCACTGAGAGGCAAAACGCCAGCATGATGCTGGTGGGCCACGTGGCGGACCGCGTATGCATCTTGATCGACGACATCGTAGACACAGGCAACACCATCACGAGAGCAGCCAAACTCCTTAGAAAAGAGGGCGCCAGTAAGATCTACGCATTGATAACTCACGGCGTCTTCAGCGGGGATGCCATCAACCGCATCAATGCTTCGGCCCTGGACAAGGTTGTCGTGACCAATTCGGTTCCACAACAGGAGCATAAGGCGCTCCTTGGCTCCAAGCTCGACGTTCTAGATATCTCGCCCATCTTTGCCGAGGCAATACGCCGGGTTCATCACGGGGAGTCGATCAGCGTGCTCTTTAACTACGACTAGTGATGCAATTGCTGGGCTTGGAGCATACAACCATATCATCAAACCATCAATCTGGCTTTTCTCTTTTTCATGACGGTATTTTCGCTGCTGACATCAAGGACCGAAACCAAACAAACATTGCATTGGTGGCCGCAAGTCTTCCACGTTATCCATGATTCCGGCCTGCAACGAAGAAACCATCGACGCATGGCCCGTGTTATCTGGCGTTCAGGGTTGGTCGATTCTTAATTCCTTTGGGCAGACTCGGGGTAGAACCTTGTCTTTCGGGTGATATCGTGAGGGCGGCCATCGTCACTTTTTTTATATCTCGTTTTGCGCAGTCTGTCCGCGCCCGTGGGCGAAACAGCCCTGGTGGCTGGTAAGGATTAGCTAGGGGCCATAGGATCCTCACAGCAACCTTCAGACACACACTCATACTTGTTTCATATGGGTTCAACTTCGTATCGGCTCGACTGTCGTGGTTCCTGCTGCGCAATGCAAGAGAATCAGAGAGAGAGACAGAGAGAGACTTCATTCCTTGGAGCTCTCGTCGAGTGTGCTCTGTCGACAGTAAACCGGGGGGGTTGGTTGTGTGCCAGCCAGCCAGTCTTTGGGTCGCTACGCACAGAATTGCTACACATATTGCATACTTGCATATAGGTATACAGGGGCAAGAGGATATGATTTAGAAAGGGGTTGGTTGCCTACACGCATACGTAGAAAGACGTATTCGTGCTACCACTAGAAAACATTGGATGCGCAAGGATTCGTTTACTAGATTGTGGACATGTGAGTTTCTACGAAGTAAAAGGATAGGCGAACCGCTAGAGAAGCTCGGTTTATAGAGAAGATATACAGCTCACGCTTTCAAGATTTGTCTCATTACAGCTCTGGCTTTGTGTCAGGCCATCGTGGGATCAGGCGTCACGAATGCACCTAAAGGTACACCAGTACACCATTGCGGCTGAGCCGGCTGAACTTATTTGTGTACTCTCAACTTGGTGCAAGGCTACACGAGTACTGGAACTTCCATACCCGAGAGATTGGATCGCGGTTATAGAGTACCGGCGTGGAGCTGTCGTGACACTCGAAATTGCTCGATCTAGGTCTAGATTCAAATCTAGAATCGAATATCCAATGTAATAAGACAAGCTTAGGTTTGTTTCACGAAGGACATAGTCTAGATTTCGATAAACACAAAGAATTCTTTTTACGTGCCTTCGAGGGCGATGGCATGGCATGAGAAGTTGTGTATCTTGCTCATCGCAATCAGTTGGTCTTGAAAAGCCGAAAGTACGTCATCATGGTGATCTTGGATGAGTCAGGTGATGGCGATGAACCTTCCAAGAGGCGGGGAAGTCGTCACGCTTTTTTTTTTTTACACTTCACAGATCTGTAAGTCTGCTTGTTAGAATGCTAACTCATTTATCCCTGCTGGTCCAATAAAAATCAGTGAATGTGCTGGGTCGGTGAGCTTGGTGATCAGCTGTCAGAGAGACACAACCGTGGACGTGTAAGTGCTGCAGTGAATTCTTGAGATGGATGACGCATGCGGTTGGTGTGGGTGTTGGCAAGGTACGTCTAGGGAGGAGGTGGGTCGTAGCGCCGCGAGATAAATCTGGGCTGTGGAACCGTCCAAGACAGCTAGGGGACAAAGAACCATTGGGCTGGTTGTACCTTCCTACAAATGATCCGGAGATAGGGACGCAAGTTAGGTATGATATGGCTTGGATTTTGCCCGTCAGAGCAGAGGTTTGATGCATGTCTTGGGGCCAATGTTCGTTGCCTCGTCCGCTATCAGCTGAATGGCTGACCCGGGGGCTGCTCAAAAGCTCAGACAGAATTTTCGGCTCCTCTCTTCCAGCCATTGACGTAGAGCTGCGGAGACACTGTTGAGTTGTAGTTGTGTAGGTAAATGCACTTCGTGGGAAGGAACCGCTCAGCCCTGGAAAGTGAAAAAAGCTGCATGGGCAAACGAAATCCCTGCAGATCACAACGACGAAAAGATCAATCGCACAAATTCGAAGAGCTCGTGTCCGTCAGCCTGTGTTGCCCAGTGCCGGTTTTACCGACTTGCCCCGCGCCAAGCAAGGGCTAACAGCGCTGTTGGGTTGCGGTCTGCGGTCGACAGAGGGTACCATACCTTCCTTGGTTGCGCTGGCATCCAGCTCTCCCTGGTGGTATAAAGGGTGGGACTGCCCAATCCATCACTAATCCATCATGTCGAAGATGGTGGTTGTTACCGACGGGCTATTCCAGCTCATCATTTTCCTCAGCGTCATCGTGGGGCTGTCGGACATCACGGCCACGCTTGAGGCAAGAGGTGAGGAATCCGGTTTTGTTCTACTCGTTTTTGTTGTCACCCGCGTGCTGGCTCGATGGCAAGAGGCTGGGGCCATGTAACCCCCTCCACCGGGGGGTCCGGTTACGAGTCGCCCGTCGATGGTGACTGTCACTTCTCCCCACCTCTCCGCTCTCCGAACCGACACCACCTCCGAGCTCTCGGCCGCCAAGACCCGGCCCCGGACCTGGAACACAATGCCGGAGTCAACACGCTCAACGGAATGCTTTCAAAGGCTCAACGCATTCAAAGCAAAGTTAGCATCGGCGACCGCATCGCTTGTTTTCGCTGGACATGGTTTACCATGACAATGGCAACTGGAGGCATCGCCAATGTCTTGCATACTCGTCCGTACAACCAATGCTCACATCATCGCCAGCCTGGTCGACTGACCTCACCCAGTTCCCTACAAGTCCCGTTGGCTGACGGGCGTTGGCCTTGCATTCTTCTTCTTGAACCTCTGCCTCTTCGTCATGAACACCACCCTAATTACTATTCGCTTCCGTTTGCGACCGGGGAGCTTTGTGAATTCCTTTACCGACCAGATCGAGTCCCTGTTCATCTCAGCTTTTGTGAGCCTATCTGCTACTCGTGTGTTCCGAAAATGCCGCTGACTGAGCACCAACAGTTGGTTTCGTAGGTAGTTCCATTCCTACCTGTACAGACAAATTTGATCTTACAACGCAACACCAGTATTGCAACAATTCTCATGACCATCTGCCAGTATGGGATTCCCCGTGTGGGCTCCTGGCTTCTCGAAGTCATGGAAATCATGTTTTGGATCTACATTGGACTTAGTACCGTCATAAGTGCCGGCCTTTATTTAACCCTTTGGTCGACTCAGTAAGTCAAGACTGTCACGCCGCCATCTTCCTGCTCATAGAGGATACCGCAGAGTATTTCCGATTCACACAATGACGCCCATCTGGGTATTTCCAGCGTATCCCCTTCTCCTGAGTGCGCCATTTGGAAGTAATCTCATTGCTGCGGCAGCCAAATCCAAACAGCTCGGGTCCTTGAACGCCGTAGCGGTCGCCCTCGCATCAGTTACCGCTCAAGGGACTGGTTTCCTGATCAGCTTCATGGTATGCGCTGCATTTTTGTATCGTCTGATGACGCAAAAGCTACCACGCGATGCACAACGGCCTGGTGTGTTCATCTCAATCGGACCCAGTGGCTTCACCGCAGCTGGCATGGTTCAACTCGGCAACTTGACAGCAGACATATTTCCCCGCGACTTCATGGGTACCGAGCAGGCTGTATACATTCTCAAACTCGTTTCATATATGACTGGGCTTTGGCTCTGGGGATTGAGCATCTGGTTCTTTCTAGTCTCTGTCGGGTCACTCTGGAAATACTTCAGACCCGACCATAAGGGGAAGCTACCATTCCAAATGACGTGGTTTTCCTTTGTGTTTCCCAACACTGCATTGGTAAGACCCTCTTTCCCCTGTGTTAACCATGCAAATGCCGTGTACTCTCCATCACGCCGCAGTGCTGACGTTGGTCGATTCCTTCCCCAGGTCACCGCAACTGAAGCACTTGGAATGGCAATTGACAGTGCGGGACTTCAGATCCTCGGGTGTATCCTTGCGGGATGCATCATCTTCGTTTGGATTTTTGTATTTTCATCAATGGTGCGATGTCTCTGGAGGAGAGAGCTGTGAGTTGGCCACCCTTCTTTTTCTGCATCCTGACTGACAGTGACCGGACAGACTATGGCCCAAGGATGACGACTAGGAGTCTCGTTCCCGCCTGTCTATTCGCTTTTCTGGGTTAAACACCGAGTAGCTTTTTGCGTTGATGAAGAGTTGACCACGACAACTCAATCTCCCCGGGTTTTCCCTCCTGTTTCTTTGAACTCGCCAGTCTGCGTTGTCATCTTCCGTGAGAAAACATGGTTGGCGTTACGAAGAGGAAAACCAACGATAACTCCCGAGCGTAAAGTAATTTTTAGTGACATGTCTTGATTCAATTGTCTGTCGTTCAAACTATTGTAGCGTATAGAATCCCCCTGTGTTGGCATAGCATACTCACGACGAGTCATCTTCTGGTAATTTTCTGTTCTTGAATTGCGTATTTCCGTAAGAATAGTAACCCCCACCATGGTTTGTCATAGATACGCAGATGGAACAATGATGAGATGGGAGAGTCAGGGTAAAGATAGAGATAGTTCAAAACTGAAAGATTATTGACGCGGGACTGTCCCGTCCGGCGATGCCCTTCGTATGCTCGAATGGTACCGATGTCTGTACCGATGTCAGTCTCGACCCCCGACCCCCCCCCCACGTGGATGCAGGGACACAGAGGACTGAGGTGACCGCACTCATCATTAAGAAGTCTAGTTCAGAAAGCCACACCTAGATCTCCAATTACCTAACTTCAACACCAAAATATCCTCAACCCTACTAAATAGGTCGCCCTTGTAACCTTGAACACAACCAGTGCTGCCAACAGAACACCCAAATTCTCCATGGGTCAGATTCACTGTATTACTCATCGCATTAAGTCATACATGGCTTGTTACTCCCAAGGAGAAAATAGTCCATTGAAACCCATCACGCTCTTCGAAAATCCATCCCTCCTCCCATTCGTTTATTGGTCCATTTTCCCTTCGTGGGAGGCAGTCAGAATGTGCCAAAAACTCTAAAAACGACTGGAGAGAAGGAAAAAGGAAAAAAAAAAAAAAAACCACAACTTTGACTCCATTTCCTTTCCTTTCCTTGCCCTGAACACCTCTTGCTTGCCGTGCTTGCCCCTTGCCGAAGTGGCAGAGGTAGAAGTTAAGTGGCTGTGCATGTAGCAGAAAAAAAGACATTTGTCCATACATATGGCCGACATTAAGGGTAGATAAGACCATCGTTCTCTTTGGGTTGTCTGTTTGTTTTGTGCGGACCCCCCAATTGTCCTCCATCTCCCCGCCCAAAGTTATTTCCGTCCCTCCTCACTGCGCGTTATCAAAACATGGGTTGACCGAGCGAAGACTCGAATCTCTGTGTTAGACGGACATAGGCATCCGCGCCGTTCGAGGGGAATGGATTGTCATTGCCCTCGACAGCCACGCTGGCAGCGGAAGCAGTAGTGGTTTCTGACTTCACCTTCTCCGATTGCGATCTTCGCAATTCTTCAGACCCGGACGAGGATCTCGATGATCGCGAGAATCTCCTCTGGGCAAAGGCGCCGGGCTGGCCGTCTTTCTATTTCGGGAGCCACGGGAACTTCTTCTTGCTTGACTCGGCTCCGCTTCCAGACGCGGGCTCGACCTGGAGGCTGCGCTGGTAAATCTCCTGTGGTCATTATGTTAGTAAACCCGGGTATCCTTGGTGAGCACGGTGGCTTACCTCGTCATCCGCCGCCATCCTGCAATCTAAGATCAGTTCCCTGCTCAAATCATGGCGGTGGAGGTTATAATATGGCTGGCCCTGGCTCTTCATGATGGGGAGCAAAACCTCGCCCAGAACCTCAAATTTCTTCCAGTTGATCCGGTCGTTATTAGGTCCGACAAATGTGCGGCTGCCTTCCTCGGCAGACACCAAGTCCCGACGGTGAAGCGGCATAAACGGTATCCTTGGCAGTGGCGAGTTTTCCCACGCCAAGCGGTACGCGAAGTGACTCTTCTGTGTTCCCATCAGGAGGACCAGCCGTGCGAAGCGCTTCTGTACGTCAGCTGAGACGAGCGCTCGTGTTTGTGCAAGTCGGTGGATGGCGATTCCGTTTATCCCCGCTAGCACGGCAGCAAGGCCGTTGTAGTTGTTGAGCTGACGAAGCTTATGGGCGATAATCATGAACCTCTCCAAACAGGGAGCACGATGTTTGGCCTTGTCGCGGATAAGGACCATGTTTGCCACCCACCGAGCTACGTGGTTGAAGTGAGACACCATACGGTTGACGTTTTTAAGGCTGCGGCATCTTTCTTTCTGATCCGCCGGAAGACTGACGTGACGCACCATGTCGCGGATACGAATCGAGCTAAACATGATCCAGTCGATGCGTGTTATTTCCTCGGCTATCCAATCTGGGTCAATCTCCATGAACACATGATAACGTAGCTTGTCCAAGGCAAACGAGGAACCAGGGACCAAGGTCGCAGCTTCGCGCTCATAGTCTTCGTACTGGTGATACTGAAATCGCGCCAGTATTCGAAGCTGTGCGTCTGAGCCTGACAGCTCAGAACTCTGTGAGGGCCGTCGTTGGTCCGATGCCACGTTCGAGTCTTCCAACTGGAGGGAGCTCATAGAATCAGTGAACTCGCTCTGCCTCCGCCCTGCGTCAATGTTTGCTCCAGAGAGACGATCGTGAGAATGTCCATCTTCTTCTCGCTCGTCGCATTTCGCCCATCCTGTGTCGTCGTCTTCTACAACCTTTTGCATATGTAATCGCATCTGATGTGCAGCTGTTGAAAATACAGGGTCCGCAGAAAGATGCCTCACCAGGTCTTGCAGGCCGTTCCTAGTGGGTGACCGCGCGAAATCGCCTGGGTATAATGAAACCCATTTCGCTACAACTTCAATCATGCGCATTTGGACTTCGGTCTTGACCAAAAACTGGCTTGCCCTGTCGTCTTTAACTCGGTCTAAGCGCATGACGATGGCTGTGAGAAGCTCGCAAGGGGCGGCAAACTTTCGGTAAAGACAGAGGAAAATGTCGGCGAAGTTGTTGTCCGTCCGTGTCATCCTGGGCGCCAGCAGCCTGTCAACGAGTTCGTCGAAACTCACACCTGTAAGCCGCGCGGGTCTATCGATGAAGGCATCGTCGTTTCGCTGGAGTATCGGGATATCGTCCGAGTACCGGTACGACTCGGCGTCCGATTCTTCTACGTCTAGGAATGACTCTGGACCAGCATCCAGGCGAATGCCGGGGGTTCGGAGCATGCTGGATACCGTCTGTGACGGGCCATCTTCAGGGACGTCTAACCCGAGGTTCGTGCCAAGAAGGTTGTTCGTTCCGAGATTCACGGTGTAATTTGGTGGGTTGTATGCCGTATGAGTCTGGTATTCCAACCTAGGTGACCGTGAAGAATGTCCTCTGTAATAGCCCCCCTCGGAGGGAGGAGGCGGCGGGAACCCGCGCAAGAGAGATAGATCAGAGCTCGCACGGCTGTGCTTGCTGTGCTGACTCAATGGGCGGCCATTGAGTGTGTCTGGGATCGCATCCAGGTTGGCTGTTGAGGCTGCTCGTCTCCTTAGGGCTGCGCCATCGGCTTTCTCCGTAGCTCCTACTCCGCAATTAGTTCCACCGGGCTCTCGTCTCCTCGTCGCCCCTCTTACAGAAGAAACACGCAGCTCACCTCTCCGGACTGCAACAACAGCCCGCAACATTTCTTGTAGACATTCCTTCGTGCTCCCAGGAGCATTGGGCGAGATCTTGAAGTGGCCAGCGCAGGCAGGAAAAGCGGCTGCTACACCAGCCGGATCGAGCTGTCTAAGTTCTTCGGGGGCGTCGTACTTAGTGGCGACCAGAACAGTGGGGAGGGAGGAATGCGCCAGGGCGGCTACATCCACGGAGTTAGGGTCATTTGTTCCGCGCCGAGGGACGGTAGTACCTACATAGTGTGGAATTGAGATCCCGTACACTCTCCTTGTTTGTGACGTCGTACAGGATGAGAGCCCCGTCCATTCTGGGTAGCATGCTGCCGCCAATCTGCTTGGGCCACTGAATTGGCTGACCTGGGTCAACTTCGAAGCCTTCGAGATCGAGTTCCACGAGTGTGATTATGCGGCCCACGCCGTCCAAATCAAGTCGAAAGGGTGTGATATTGTGGTTCGGCGGAAGCGGTGATCTCAAGACGCGCTGGACGAAAGACGACTTGCCCACGCCATTGGCGCCAATAATGGCGATGTTGATGGGCTCGGACATTTTAGTCTGGTCAAACTTGTGAAGGCGGGGGCTGTCAGCCGATGTTCTCTCTGGTAGACCGCGATGGCTTTGTGCTTACCCACGGTGTAGGATTGTCGCTCAGAGACTCTTTGCGAGGCGGCGGCCACGGCTGCTGCCGCAAGTCATTGCGCTGATCGGCGGTCGCTTCGGGTTTTGTTGCACCGGAAGTGGGTGCGTGCGGGTCGAGGAAGAAAGGGCCGGTGCCGGTTGAGGAAATGGAATCACGAGAGTACGAGGCCGAGGCCGAGGAAGCTTGAGCTTGAGCTGGAGCCGGGGGGTCGTCAAAAAACAGGAAGCTGTTTTGTCTTGATACCAAAACCGAGGTTCTCAACCGGACAACGGGTTGCAGAACCGCTGCCGGATCACCGCCGCTTAATACGGGGCCAGGTTGGCGCGGGGACGCGGGGAGCGCAGCTAGAGCAGCGGAGCGGTCTGGCACGCTTTGTTGGTGAGCCACCCACATTGCTACGGCGAGGACATGGCAGTGCGAGAAGAAAGAAAGAGAGGGAGCATACCCCTTGGGGTCCGGTGCGACACAAGATCAGATCTCAAACAAAAGGAATTTCGAAAAGTATAAAGAGAGGCAGAGGGAACTCGAGTGGGGATACGAGGGAGGTGGTTCAAATTCGGGGTCGGGGCTGCTGCTGGGGGTGTCCTCGACGAGGGATGGAGGCACGAGCAAGGGCACAGGCACAGCGCAAGGGTCCTCGATCGGTCGTCACTCGTCACTCGTAGGGAGGAGAGTGCACGGCGCCGTGTTGTCTTGGCTGCTACGTATCACAGCGGCGGACCCTCCCGTAGGCTCGCTATCGATTGACGGCGGCTGTGATTTTGGAACCCGGAATGCCCGCCGTAAGCTACCCGACGACCCTGTCAAGCGCGGCGAGGCTGCCCAGGTGGCGCTGGTCACTGGGTGTGGTGGTGAGCTGGCCTCGAGATAAAATTACCTGGCTGCAGCAGCTGGTTTCGAGCTTCGCGCCCCTGCGCCTGCAGTGCAGCGCAAGGCACCCAGAGAGACGGGATGTGGACGCAATTTTATGGCGCCCGGGGATTGCAAACGGAAGCGCGGCACTTGTCAAGAGATTTACCAGACCGAGTGGAAATCTGGAATCTGGGGCCAGGCCGATGTGAAATGCGGTTTCACTGGAGGGGTTGGTAGCTCCCAGATCTACACCAGCGACCCCTCATTCCCCGACCTAGTTGCAATGTCCCACCCAGCGAGCACATCGTGTTAGTGGATGCTCAAGCATACACCGCCTGGGCCGCTGGCTTTTTCCGGTGGGCTGCAGGCCAGCGATGTTTGGGTTCGGCTCAAAGAACCCTGTCCCTGCTTTGAGATCCTGAACCGCGCCATCCAATCAACTGCAAAGTCTCCGATAGGTAGGTATTGAGGCAAGGACGAGATGTAGAGTTAAGCCGTTGAAAGAGGGAACTAGGCTTACAGAAAGATACGCAACATTTCGTCAGAGGGAGGAGAAATTCCCATCTCGTTGCGAACACCACCGCTCGAAGCCTTCCATCCAGACATCCAGACGGAACACTGGCACGCAACATGGAAACAGTGTGCTGAAGAAGCTCGCCGGTGACGCAAGTCATCACGTTCCGTTATTTAATTCCCTTGCGGTGTTCTGTCACACAGCCGAGCACCATCAGGGCCGTGTCCAAAGATAAGAATGAGCCAAGTTGTCGGCCAGTTACACACAGTCAAGCGTGATGGCGGCACGCGAATCAACCCCGTTCCTCAGCGAGGCAGGTCAGCCACACTCAAATCACAGCGGGTGTTTGATAATACCCGGGCACCTGCCATCACACATCACGTTGAAAATTGATTTGAGCGTCGTTTCTGATCACACCGCTCACGACCTATGAATAATGCTAATATTCACGTGCTGAGTCGCAGAGCCCACCAGACAGCGCTACATGTTGGAACACGGGGTCTTGGCTTGACCTTGAATCAAAGGTTTGGAAAAAATTGACACAACTCCTGAGCAAGTCCCATGGAGGGACTCCTGTAAAGCAACCCTGGCCTATGAGAGTCGGCGAACCTACCCCCAGATTTTGAAATTTGCTGCCCCACCATGACTATTGCAGGCACGTTAGGGTTGGAAAAGAGCGGGCCGGGATTGAACGGCGGGCGGCGCCTGGAAAGTCTGCGGTCTTCGTTTCAAATGATTCTACTTTCTTTAGTTTTGGTTGCTCTCTTTTAGGTAAAGTTTTGGTCTCTGCTGCAGAACAAAACACTCCAACGCAGACTCGAAGTACCTCGTCGCCGAATCGGGTTTTATGGCTCCAGAAAACTGCTCTCGGCGATGTTGTTTCTGCGACAGGCTCTGCCAAGTGATTGATGTTGTTGCTGCTGTCTTCCTGGGCAGGATGCTGCATCGCTTGCAAAGTACGCATTCAATCAGCCAACCGCACCAAGCGGACGATGTTTGATGCCGTCTGCAATGGAACTCGCAGGACCACACTCCGAGACTCGAAAAGAAGCGAAGGCAGAACGCAGTGGCAAGAAACCTAATGATCACAGATAATCACTGACTAATCACCCCTCGCCCATTTGTCACTAGTCAAAGTCAAATGACCCCTTTGGTCTCGACCTGCGCGGTTGCAGCGCACCGAGATCTCGATTGTTGTTGGCCCACTGCTACTGCGTAGCACTGCTCGCTACTGCACGAACTGAGAGAACCGGCCCTTGGCCCACACCAGGCCCGGTTTGGACCCCAGATCTAGCGAGGCCCGTTTGCTAGTTTGCATTTGCTCACCAGGCCCTGCAGAGCTGAGGGTTGACGATGTACATATTCATCCTCGCCCGCCCATCCTTTGCGAGCGAGAGGGGCCAACATGGGATTTGGATTAAGTCCCCGTCAAGTAATACACCATCGACCTCGTCCGGACCCACTACGTTGACCTGCTCATGAACAGCGATCCAGGCATACCTACGGAGAGAATCGCTCTTTTTTAAACTTTACATCTTGGTCCACAGGGAACGCCGAATCAGTGGCCTGTACCCTGCAAAACGAAGAGGGGGCGTGATCACCCAAATCTCGGTAGATTGCTTCGTCGGGACTGTCGAGGAACAAAGGGCATCGCTGCCGATTACAGGTCACTGTTTGCGCTACCTTCGACCTCCGACCCACCGACCGCAGCCGGTTGACATTTAGCACGCCGCTAGCCAGCAAAGGAGGGAAAGGGCACTTCACTTCTGTTGCGTTACGCCGGCCGATTATTGTCTCTCTCTTTCAGGAAGCGCGGGGCGTGGCCTACAGCGAGTGAGATTGAAAAAAGGACATGCTAGAACCGATGGATCTTGTCAGAGGACAGCAGGAATATCTTGTCCCACACTCGGACTTGTCGACCGCTGCAGCGCTTTCAACCCGATATACGATGGCGCCCAAATTCCAACCACAGCAGCAACAACCATCGCGCGTGGCGAAGGCGGCACAGATGGGCCACTTTGACCCAGACGAGTTGACGCGGCGGCTCTACATTGTTCTGGCCGACCAGCAAGAACATACTGAAGGGAAGCGTCGAACCCGCCTAAACAAAGATGGTACCCAACAGCAGCAGCATCAACACCAATCGCAACAGAGTCAACAACGACAGTCTGAGGGAATTCAGCGCAAGGAGGGTTGCCCGGAAAAGGGGCCGGTGGCAACATCGACAGCAGCCGCAGCAGTGACTGCGGTACTAGTCCCAGGAGGAGGCGGAGGTTCGGTGTCAGAGCAAAGGCGTGTTCGCTCAAGCCGCTACAAGGTAGAGAAGCCTTCGGTCGAGGGAATACCCGCTTCCCAGACCGAATACTGCCGCATTCCCCGGGAAGCCGCCAAGCAATTCGCCAACACAACGACAGTGGAGGTGATGCGGAGCCAGCCAACACCGACAGCGCCCGAGCAGTCCAATTTCCGGTCCCACCCCAGGAACAAGGACATGGAAAACGGCTGTGGCAACACGGACGCGGGCGAGACGGCTCACCGTAAACTGCACCAGACCCAGTGCCAGGACCTCCGAGAGCGAATGCTTCATCTGCAGCAGGCCCAGAGAGAACGGGAATATTGGCACAGCGATGCGGTTATAGCCGCTGCCACGCGGAACCGGCATACGTTTGGGGCAGAGCTCTCCCGGCTGGCGCCCGACGGCAACACGCGGCGCAACAGCACGGGCAATGCGACCGTGGCCGCTCTGGCTGAGAATAATCGCCAGTCCATGTTGGTGACCATGGATCACCTCGGCGGCTTGAGCGAGGAAACTACGCCGACTGAAGAACCGGTCCTTCGTGACCCAGCGGACCTCCGCGTCGATTGGACACAGCGTGATGAGTCTAAAACTCGCCCGAAGCTGCTCTTGACACCCTTTTTGCGCAAGGCGGACTCGCTCTGGGGCCTACGGGGAAAGCTTTCAAGTAGGGACAAGACAGAGGTGGTGGATAAGGGACCGCAACGACAGACGTCGCTAAAGTCGCCCAAGAGTGGGTTTCTTGCCAAATTCGTGAGCAAGAGATGATGAAACAATGATCCAGACGATGAACGGGTAGAGTTGGTGCGATACTATCATGTCGCTGTCGCTGCGGCTTCCGTTTTTTGGTGTTGGTGTTGCTGGTTTAATGGCTAGGTACCTTATCTGGGTACTTACTTGTCATCCATAGTGTGTGCCCAGCATCGTATCGTACGGGCTAAACATAATGATAATGAATGATACTGTAGGGCACTGCACCAGAAACGCCACTTTCTGAGAGGAATTGTTTTGTCCATTGTCTCTTAAGTCTTTATCTTCGGAGACAGGTGATACAACGCCGTCCTGAACGCCTGTGGGTATCATTTCTCAACTTTCAGCTTTCCCAACGCTGCGCCTGCCCGTGAATGCAAAAAAAAAAAAAACGCTTGCCCACCATGCCCGATATGCTGTATGCCAGGAAAAATAGGACGGAAAGTCGTGAGCCAACCAAGCCGGCCGGAAGCCGTAGAGCCGGGAGGAGGGACTCCTGACATCCCCCAAGCATTCCAGCCAGAAACAATATTCAGCCGCGGAGAACCTCGCCGCGCCGAGTAACTGACCTCCGAAACGAAAGATTTCCCTACGAGTACTTTACGGCGAGAAGCCCTCCGCATGGATCAAGTGGCGAATCACGTCTTCATCCTCGGCCACAATCTCGTCATGCACCAGCCCTGTCGCCGTCACCTTCTCTTGCTTCGCTTCTTTGCTCACTCCGACCTTGGGCGGCGTAGCTAAGAGGTACGATACCAGCTCGCAAAACTCGCGCACCCCGTCGCCCGTCTCGCTCGGGTCGGTTCGCGCCTTACGGAGTGCCTCGGCGCCGTGGCGGAGACCCTCGGCTTTAGTCCAGGGGTGCTTTTTCGTATAGCAAGATGTGGATTTAATGAGCATTCCGGTGGCTCCAGTGGCTGCTATCGTGGTACCTTCCTTGGGAGGATTCGTACGGTCCAGGACGGTGAGAAGGGCGGATTCAAGGTGGGGGTGTTTGGTGAAGAGATAGGTAATATCATCGCGGTGGTCGAGCAAGACATCGAATGGAGAAGAAGGTTCTTGTTTGATGGTGATAGAGGGCGGGGCAACTGGCTCGGAGGGTTCTGGTGTAGGCGGGTGGTTCTCCTTGTGAGAGCGACTGCAGGCGACGGAGCAGCTGGAGGGAGTGAGTTACGGTTACTTGGACGAGGGAGAGTGGAGAGGCTTACTATGGTAGGATGCAGCGCGGGCACTTGTACTTCGCAGGCTGGGTTTCACAGACTCCGCAAACCCGAGAGGCTGACTTTGTAGGCGGCGCCTCGGGTATATCCGTCATGTCGCTGTCTTCTATCTTAATGGACTCTTCCTTTTTGAGAATGGGGTTCTGGTTGATGGAGGTGAGGTTCAGAGGCGAGGTTTCTTTCTTTATAACCGGGAAGGCCTCTGCAAAAAAATTCGCCGAGTTCTGGGAAGTGTCGTTATCTTTTCTGCTCACTGTCGGTGTGATGGTCACTGTCGACCCAGGTGACCGAAAACAGGCTCGTGAAAGAGGCGCCGGGGCGCCATTCGCAATATGCTCGGCGTCCATTGCGCCTAGGTATGCAGGCGCGATAGCTTAAAGTAAGATTACAGGAATCGATTAATGAAATACTACTGTCTCAAACCCCACAGTGAGGTTGATGAATCTGGCATGCCACTGTGCTGCAGTAATTTGAAGCGAATTTGCTCGGTGCAGGTTGTTGAAAAAAAGAAAGTCTCGGCATACATGTAATTCTTGCCCTGCTCACAGGAGCTATGACGCAAAAAGACCTGCAGGGCAAAAGCATCGGGACCGATCTTGGCAGCTACGATCACCGCTTTCACCCTAATTGAACCTAAGGTACGGGTTTTGTCGGCCAAAAAAAAAACCTTCGATTGCGGCAACAGCCAGGGTGAGGATATTTGCCCCCAACCTTCGCCGAGTAACTACAACCGTAATTCAATTCTCCACATCTGCCTCCTCTCACCATTTTCCCCATCACTGTACTGCATCTCCAAAATGCCATCAACAAACCTGTTCCGAGGACTCGCGCCTCTGGCTTTCAAACCGTCACCTCGAGCCGTTACTGCAACCAGCCTCCGACTGCAGCAGGCCGGCCGGCAACTACATACTCCATCAGCCTTCCGGACACCCGCATCGATATCCAGTACCCGCCCACGGCTGTCGTCATCACAGCAATCATGGACCACCACCCTTCCGGGACTACCGAGCCAAACCCGGCGCACCATCTTCATCCAGACTGAAAGCACGCCCAACCCCGATGCTATAAAATTCCTCCCCAACCACCGAATCCTCCCCGAGGGCATCTCCTCCCCCTTCATCGAGTACCTCAGCCCGCGCTCGACCATCGCGCCGCCGCACCCATCGCCGCTCGCCGCACAGCTCATGAACATTGACGGTGTGACGTCAGTGTTTTACGGTACCGACTTCATCACCGTGACCAAGGCCGCCGACGCCAACTGGGCGCACGTGCGGCCCGAGGTATTTGCACTCATTACCGAGGCCGTCACATCCGGGCAGACGATCGTCAATGTGGTGGAGCGCAAGGACGGCGATGCGCCGGGTCAGGCAGGCCAGGGCACAACCGAGGAGGACAGCCTGAGCTATAATGAGAACGACAGCGAGGTGGTGGGCATGATCAAGGAGCTGTTGGAGACACGCATTCGGCCGGCCATCCAGGAGGACGGTGGGGATATAGAATATCGCGGCTTTGAAAATGGCTATGTGCTGCTGACGCTGCGCGGCGCCTGCCGGACGTGCGATTCGAGCACCGTTACGCTAAAGAACGGTATTGAAGGCATGCTGATGCACTATGTGAGTAACCTCCGTCGTAGCCTAACTAACCCAACTCAGGAATCTTCGTGGGATGAATGCATGCTGACCTCCCTGTAGATCGAAGAGGTCAGGGGTGTCCACCAGGTCATGGACAAGGAGGAGGAGATATCTATCCAGGAATTTGCCAAGTTTGAAGAGAAGCTCAAGGCGCAAAAGGGCGAGGTTCCTCCATCAACAGGAGGCAAAGGATCTCTGGACACGGTTCCTGGATAAGAATTCTGACATCTGACATGCCGTAATGACCCCCCCCCCAAAGAATAGCCCGAGGCTACTACTAATAATACACGCCACTTCTCACACGGCAAGCCAAACTACCCACGTGAACACTTTCTTCCGTTACTCGGATGGCGTTGAGGGTGCGAACCATGTTTGATTTGGCTTATTAGCGTTCTATCCCTCAAGACTTAGCAAGGGGTGACTGTACAGCCCTTGACATAGACAATAAGTAGGTAGGATATAGACCATTTTACGCACTGTCAAGGTCTTGGCGTAAAAACCAAATGCATCCAAGGAAACCCACCAAGCTCATGCCTTTCAACTCAGTGCTTGAAGCGGGGAAAAAACGACATCTCAAAAGCTTTCAAGCATTTGGCCCATCGGCATCACACTCAGAATCCTTCTAGGGCTAGACTGTACTTTAGCAGTGACTTGTGTGCCAGGTGCTCTTCATCCAGGGCGTTAGGGGTCTTGGCGCCGCTGTGTCTTGAACGTATTGCTCGGTTGCCGGATTTAACCAGCGTCGTCGCCAATCGGAGATGGGAGGGGGTACCGGTCAGAGTGCCGATACTTGTCTATGTCGATAATCACCACTTCCCAGGTTGCTCCCCTTGGTTGCTCGTGGAGTCGGCTGGTGATATCCATTGTCTGTTCGTTAAAAGGTGCTGGCGAGGGATGCACAACCGTGGCGAGGCAGAAGTGATCCAGAGCGTTCGAGCACGCGCGTAGCGCGTGCGAGTTTGGTGAATGGTATTGAAGAGTTGCACCTACCTTATTGCGTTGATGTGATGCCCACGCATACACACCCACGCATTATATCGTGCCTCGGATCATTGCCGGGCTTGGTGAGAATGATGGAAGTGGTGAGGTCAGGGTTGAATTTTTGCGCAGCTCCAGTTGTTCCTGTTTTTAGGGTCGCAGGAGATTTGTTCGCGGACACGGCAACAAACAATTGCTCATGCCATTCCTGTTATTACCCGTCGTTGGGGGGCAATGATCGTCGATACATCATAGCCCGCCGATAATAATCAGGAGCGAGTCCCTACATGATGGGTCATGCACAGCGAAAACGGGACAATGCTCACATTCCCATCATTGAGTTCGAGCTTACCTGCGGCGTGGCTTGTCGCTGCCTGGGATGAACGGGAGCGAGGGAACCGCAGGGAGGAAGAGTCTTGCTCAGTTTTGTTTCCATCTGTTTCGCATCTTGTGCTGTCACAAGCAGTGGTGCCATCAGGCTGGACGCTGATGCGAATGCTAAATGTTGGTGCTTTGCCCCGCGGAAGAAACCAGACGGAGTGAGAGGGTGGGCCACCTGAACGAGAATCCGGGGTAAAGCCCCTGGCGAACCAGCGGTTCAGCGCCCTGACCACCTCCCGAGACGGGAATGTCTAGGCCGCTCGTTCTGGCGGGGGGATTTGCCGCGTTGTTAACTACAGTCCAACCCCTGAAAGATTGTTCGCGTGGTACTTCACGGCTTGGCTACAGCTTCCAGGCCAACCTCCCTCGGGCATTCTTTTCCATTTTTGAGGGGTTATGATGGAAACTTGAGGCCCTAAGGAGTAAATTTCAAAGCCCTGAATGTTAGAGTTGAGGCCCAAATATTCTGGCTTAACCCCTCGCAAAATAGCTTCCCAACTATTCATATTGCATAAACCCCTGCTGGATACTTCGTACTCACCAAGTCCCACACTAACAATCTTTCAGGGGTTGGATGGTAGAAACCTTCGCGGCCGCAGTGTTGGAGCGGATGGCAATGTTCCATCGTAACCCCCCAACACAAATCGGCCAGCCCCCGCTCACCATCTGGAGGGCGGAAGATCACATCAAATCTGGGGTCTCCCGTCTTGACCCATGGACAGTGTCCCTCACCATTTAGCCTGATGGGGTGGGCCCCATTTCCGCCCTTTCCTGGTATTAAGAGCCCCCTTTGCTAGGACGTATTGTTTTATGCACGACACTGCATAGCTAGTGTTCTTTGGTGTGCCGTTGCGGGTTCCGTATGTAGGCTGGGCCCGGGCTCAGATCAAGTTGGGCAAGTTCTCAGCGGCACTTGGACCCGTACTCGCAATACGGTGCCGTCATGAAATCATGGGTTGATGACGATGCAAAGCTGCAACCTCCGGCCTCTTGTCTCGTCTGGTGTGGTGGTGGGTACGGGCGGCAAGCGAATGAGTCCTGTAGCTTGGGGGCCGAGCCTCGTCGATTGGCCGTTCAATTCGCGATGGCCAGAGCTCTCCCTCGCAGGACATGTGTGTTGCTGATATCCTGTCTGGCACTGCATCAGCTGTTAGTGGTGACAAGTGCCAAGGCACCAAGGGAGAGCGGGATGCCGTCAATTTCTGGGGCGCGTGATGTCCTGCAGGCCGTTGGTCTCCGCACGCATTCATTGTTTCCCACGACCCAGACTTGCAGCCATGTCCTCGTCTCTTCCCCGCGGATGGCCTCGCTCACCACTCACATTGCGGACGCCATCTGTTCTTTTGACAGGGTTTAGCTTTTGTGGGAACGCAGCGCCTAAGCTGATGCATCGTGGTGCGGTTGCACAACATGGCACACGCGGGCATCTCACTATCGTCTCCCTTAACCTTGGGCGCTTGCGCATGCCATAGCAGATTTTCTAGCGGAGGCGGAGGCTATCTAGTTAGGAGTT
>Ga0247763_1000685_pt1 | contig 20379 bp, 15 predicted proteins | sample UWRJL141409B4_FD_179926 | JGI IMG/M metagenome (GOLD analysis project Ga0247763, IMG submission 179926) | Plant litter microbial communities from Arlington Agricultural Research Station in Wisconsin, United States - UWRJ-L141-409B-4 | ecosystem: Environmental > Terrestrial > Plant litter >...
AGCGGGAAGGTTGCCGCGATGGTGGCGCGGAGCTCGCCGCGCGCCACGCGCTCGAGCACGGCGGCGAGGTCGCGGCGGTAACGCGCGAAGAAGGCGGCGCGCGACAGGCCGAGCTCGGCCCGGCCCCACACGTCGAACGATCGCACGCGGCGCCCGCCGGGCACGAGGTTCTTGCTCAGCGCCCAGAGCATGTTCTTCACGATCGGCGTCCAGGCAGAGCCCTGCTCGTCGCGGGTGGAGGCCGAGCCGTAGGAGACGAGCGTGCCGCGCCGCGCGAGCAAGCGATACGATCGCCTCAGGCTGTCACCGCCGACGTGATCGAAGACGGCGGCGACGCCGCCGGGCGCGAGCGCCCGCACGCGCTCGGCGACGTCGTCGCTGCGGTAGTCGACGAAGCTCGCGCCCAGGGCCTCGATGGTGCTGCGCTGGGTGGCTCGACCGGTGCCGATCACGCGCGCGCCGAGGCGGCAGGCGAGCTGCACCAGCAAGGTCCCGACGCCGCCGCCCGCGCCGTGCACGAGCACGGTGTCGCCCGCTCGAACGCGGGCATCGATGAGCATGCGGCGGGCGGTGACGCCGTTCACGATCACTGCGGCCGCGTCAGCGGAGCTGACCTCCGGCGGCACGGGCACGGCCGCGCGCGCCTCGACCTCGACGACCTGAGCCCAGGCGCCCGTCAGCGTCATCACCGCAACGCGCTCGCCGACAGAGAGGCCGCTCACGCCCGCCCCGAGCGCGACCACCTTGCCGACCAGGTCGTAGCCGGGCACGAAGGGGAACGCGGGCTGGCCAGGGTAGCGGCCCCGCCGCATCTGCACCTCGGCAAACGAGACACCGGCAGCCTCGAGCTCGACCAGCAGCTTGCCGGGCGCGGGACCCTGCACCTCGCGCTCGACGGCGACCAAGGCCTCGGGCTCCACGCGACCGGGAAGGACGATTTCGATGCTCTTCATGACTCGCTCCTTTCCCGGACAGCATGCGGCCCCGGGCGTCATTCTTCCAATGGATGCTCGTGATGCGATACCATTGACCGCATGAATCTTCGCACGCTCGACCTGAACTTGCTCGTGGTGCTCGACACGCTGCTCTCGGAGCGGCACGTCACGCGGGCGGGCAAGCGGCTCGGGCTGTCGCAGCCGGCCACGAGCAACGCGCTCGAGCGGCTGCGCCGCATGTTCGACGACCCGCTGCTCGAGCGCTCGCCGCGCGGGCTCGAGCTCACGGCGCGCGCCCGCGCCCTGCGCGAGCCCCTCGGCGAGCTGCTGCAGGGGGTGTCGACGCTGGTAGAGGGCGCGCCGGCGGTGCCGCTCGCGCAGCTCGAGCAGACGGTGCGGCTCTCGGTGGCTGACTATGGCGTCGCGGCGTTCGTGGGTCCGCTGCTCGCGAGCCTCGCCGAGCGAGCGCCCGGCGTGGAGCTGGTGTGCCTGCCCTGGTCGGGCGCCGACGAGGCGCAAGCCGCCCTCGAGGCGGGCAGCCTGGATGTGGCGCTCTCGGTGCTGTCGCCCTCGAACCTGCGCTTCCGGACGATCCTGCGGGAGACGTACGTGGTCGCGTTGCGCGAGGGCCACCCTGCCCTGCCCCTCACGCTGTCGCGCTGGCTCGCCCATCCGCACATCGTGGTGTCGGGGCGCGGCAGCGCGCTCGGGCCGCTCGACACGGTGCTCGCCGAGCGCGGGCTGCGGCGCCGCGTGGGGGTGGTGGTGCCGAGCTTCCTCGCGGTGCCGGCGCTGCTCGAGCAGTCAGACTGCATCGCGCTCATCCCCGAGCGCCTGGCGCGCCTGTCGAGCGGCATCGAGTACGGCAAGCCGCCCGTGCCGGTTCCAGGCTACGACGTCGCGCTGGTGTGGCACCCGCGCAACGACGAAGACCGAGCGGTGGCCTTCGTTCGCGACGAGCTCGCGCGCCTGGCGAACGCGGCGGGCGTCGAGGGCGCGGGCACCGAAGGCAACCCCACCAAGAGCACGGCTTCCAAGAGCACGGCTTCCAAGAGCACGGCGGCGAGGCGCGCGGGGGGAGCGCCGCGGGCCAAGCGGCGCCCCCGCCGAGGGGTTCGATAGACGGACGGCGTTACGGGCTGACGAAGGTCGTCACGCTCTGGGGCTCCAGCGTCACCGCGGCGCGGCCTGCCGAGAGCACCACGTCGCCCTCGGCGGCGACGTTCTTCGTCTCCGAGGTGGTGAAGCGCTGGAAGTGGTCGACGCAGCTGCCGTCTGCGTCGAGCGTGATGTCGCGCGGGCTCGTGCTGTTGTTCACGGCGACCACCACGGCGCTGCCCTCGCCCTTGTAGGCCGTCACGAACACGTCGGGCGCGGCGGGCGGCGTGGCGGCGACGCGCACGAAGCCAGGGCGAATGAACTTCGAGAACTGCGCCATCATGTAGCCGCGCTTGCTGACCAGGCTATCTTCCGTGATCGGGCCGTAGGCGCGGCGGATGTACCACCAGATGTAGGCGCTGAAGTTGGCCGCCATGCAGTCGTGGATCTCCTTGCCGACCGCGAGCGCCTGCGGCCAGGCGTTGGCCGAGATGTTGCTGCTCGTGTAGTGCTCGGTCATCCACAGCTCTTTGCCGAGGCTGCGCGCGAGGGGATAGTCGGTCGGCGGCCGCCCGTAGATGTGGCCGCCGATGATGTCGACCTCGGAGGAGGCGACCGGGTGCTGCAGGATCGGGTCGGTGGTGAGCGGGTTGAAGTTGAACGACTCGGCGGCTATCAGCCTGGTGTCACCAAAGCGCGGGCCCTGCTCGGCGATCCAGTCGGCGAGCTCCTGCGGCGTCCAGTCGCACGACTCGTAGCTGACCTGGATGTCGGGCTCGTTCTGCACGGAGATGGCGTAGAGCGGCACGCCGTTCTCAGCCATGAAGTCGCGGAAGCTCAGCAGGTGGTCGGCATACGCGGAGTACGACTCGACGTTCAGCGAGCCACCGACGATGTCGCCGCTCGACTTGAGCTCGGGCGGCGGCGTCCACGGTGAGGCGATCACCTTCGCGCCGAGCGCGATCGCCCGCTGCGCCGCCGGCACTTCGAGCGCAAACTGCGTCGGGTCAAACGGGATGCGCACCCGCAGGATCGACATGCCGATCTGCCCAGCGCCGTTGCCGAAGGCGGTGTCGACCTGCTCGGGGGTGAGATCGGGGATCCAGCCCGGCACGTTGATGCCGCCGAAGCCCTGGATGTTCTGCAGCTCGACGGTCAGATCGAGGTTCACGTCCCCATCGCTGGGGTCGGTGTTGGGGAGCGGCCGACATGCGGCGCCACCGTCTTCACTCGGCGCGCCGGGGCCAGCGTCGGCGGCGCCCTCGCCGGGCTCCGGATCACCGGGCTCTGGATCGCTCGGACCGGCGTCGCTCGCGCTCGACAGATCTCTCGCCTGGCGCTCGAAGCTCTCTGGCGGCGCGTCTGGCGCACAGCCGGAGGCCACGAACGCGAGGGCAACGCCGACTCCCAGACCCCGGATCATCGCTTCGTCCATGCTCGCGACCATCTCATCCCCGCCGCGGAATTACCACGACGCCAGCCGCGCGGATCGGGCGGTGATTGCCGCGCGCTTGCCGTGTGCGCGAGCGCACCGAGGCGACGCGGTGCGCGAGGTAGAAGCACTTCGCGAAGGCGGGGCGTGCCCGGCGCCGACCGGGCGAGTTCGCTCGGCGCGCGAGGTTTTTGGTGGGGCCTTCACGCCGGCGAGCGGCTGCCCCGCGGCGGGGGCCATGCGGCGAGGCCTCGTTCGCGGCGAAGCGCTCGCATCTGGCCCGATCGGCGCGCGCTCGGGTGCGCACCACGGCAGCCCGTGTCATAGCGTGACATGGCTGCCAGGAGCTCGAGCGGCGGCCCACCACGGAAAGGAACGGGCAGCATGAGTCTCAGCCTCGAGGACTATCGTTCGGACGTCGGCGTCGCCAAATGGATCGCCGAGGTGGGCGTGACCGACGCGCCCGTCCCCCGCCGCAACCTGCGCACCGCGCTCGCCTTCTTCCGCCAGGCCATGCCCATGCTGCCGGTCGCGATGGCGGCCAACTTCCTGCGCGCCATGGATCTCAGCCGGCCTGTGGTCGACATCATGCTCACCCCCTCCGATCGCGTCATCGCCTACCGCGTCGGCAACGAGAGCCCGTTCAAGCTCTTCTACACCCGCGCCGGCGCCTCGCCGCACGCCTCGGGCATCAACCCGCACGCGCGCAGCATCGTGCGCTTCCAGGTGCGCGGCACGGCGCGCGCGCTGGAGACCTACACGTCGGGCACGCTCGACGTGTGGACGGTGCCCTCGGAAGACCAGCCCCTCACGTTTGCGCCCCGAGCCAACAGGAGCGGCGTGATGGTCGCCGGCGGCGGCACCCAGCTCATCATTCCGCGCGCGTTTGCGCTCTTGCAGCCGGTGGGGTGAGCCCCGAAACACGGGCCCGGCGGCGGCGGGGCTGGCTGGCGCGAGGGCGCCTCGGGCGGCCGCGATGGTGCTAGTGATAGGGTCTCGGCCCTCAGCCGAAAGGAGCCGCCGTGAAAGAACATTTCGCATTGATGGCCGACTACAACGCCTGGGCCAACACGCGCCTCTACCGCATGGCGGCCGATCTGTCTGACGAGCAGTACCGTCGCGATGTCAGCGCCTATTTCAAGAGCCTGCACGGCACCCTGAACCATCTGCTGGTGGCAGACCGCATCTGGCTCTCGCGCTTGACCGGGACGGGCGTGGCCCCCACCCGCCTGAACGCCATCCTGTTCGAAGGCCTCGCCGAGCTGACCGAAGCGCGGCGCGCGGAAGACGAGCGCCTCGTGGCCTTCGTGGACAGCCTGACCGACGCGCAGCTCGAGGCCACGCTCGAGTATCGAATGATGAACGGCTCCGCGCAGAAACAGCAGCGGCGCCTGGTGCTCGCCCACCTGTTCAACCACCAAACGCACCATCGGGGCCAGGCGCACTCCATCTTGACGGCCCTCGGCGTCAAAGAGCCGGACTCGCTGGACGTGCTGTGGATGCTGCGCGAGCGGACTGCGCGCTAGCGCCGGGCTCGCGCGTCCGCTGCCCCCAGGAGAGCTCGTGCCCGAGGCCCCCTTTCAACCACCCTCCACCGAAGAGCAGGCGCGCTGGGCGGCGTTACCCCCCGCGTCGATCGCCGTCGAGCGCTCGTGGGACGGCGTCGTCACGCGCGCCGACGGTGCCCGTCTTTCACTGGAATTCACCGAGTCCGAGCTCCGGATCGCGATCGATGCACCCTTTCACGGCGGCGCTGCGCCCGCGGCGCCCCCCGGCAGCTGCCCCAAGCTCTGGGAGCACGAGGTGGTCGAGCTGTTCCTGCTGGGAAGCGCCGAGCGGTACCTGGAGCTCGAGTTTGGTCCTCACGGCCACTACCTGATGCTGCGCCTCGCTGGAGTCAGGCGGGTTCAGGCGGAGGGAATGCTGCTGCTCGACTATTCGGCGCGCATCGAAGCGTCGCGCTGGACGGGCCGGGCCCGCGTGCCGCTCTCGTGGCTACCGCCGGGCTGGAGCCATTTCAATGCCTACGCCATCGACGGCACGGGGGCGCAGCGCCGCTACTGGGCTCGGTTCCCGGTTCCCGGTGCCCAGCCGGATTTTCACCGACTGGGGTGCTTCGAACCGTTCGATGGCCTGGCCGCGACGCCGGGCGGACGCTCGATCGCCGGCTGAACCGGCGAGCGCGCCGACCCGAGCTCATCCCGCGCGTCCAACGTCATCCCGTCGAGCGCCCTCGCCGGCCAGCATCGGGAGCTGGGGCGACCCGGTACCGCAGCTCGCTGACGCCGGAGTCGCGCCGCCCCCAGAGCTCGGAGCGCGCGGCTCGGCTCGGGCCGCTCGAGCGCGAGCTGGGCTCGCGAGGCGCGGCGCTGCGCTGGGAGCGAGCGCGACTGCGCACTTCGGCGAGCTCGTCTTCGATCAGCGCGCGGATCAGGTCGAGCATCTCCACGGCCCGGGTGCAGGCGGACTCGAGCGAGGCGTTGGGCTCGCTGGCGAGGACTTCACGCGCGCGGCGCACGCTCCGCTCGAGCGTACGGCGACGTTCGAGCAAGTCATCGAACTCTATCGACGTCATCGGCGACATCATCGCGGGCTCGAGTCGAGCGCTGCAAGGCCTCGCTCGCATTTCCGACATCCCGTTTTGACGAGTCGGTCGACTCCGAGCGCAGGGGAGAATGCGCCCTGCCGAGCACGTGGTGATTCTCGCCTCGCCGCGACATGAGGCGCATCGCGATGCTGGGGCGCGAGGCGCCGATCTCACCATGCAACACCAGGCTGCAACAGCGGATGGTTGCAATTTTGCGTCAACTTCGCGCCTTCTCCGCCCGAGCACCAACTTCTCGAGAAGAATCCGCTCTCATCCAAAGGGCGCTGCCTGCGACGCGGCGATTCGCCGCACGGCGGCTCTAATGCAGCCTGCGCGAGATCGCTCGCCGGAGCTCGGCGTAGGCGCGCACGAGGGCATCGCGCGTGAAGCCCCGATTGAGACCGCTGGGGTTTGGTAGAACCCAGGCCATCGTTCCCGCAAACTCCGCGGGAACCCGGCCCCAGTCGATGTCTGCCTGGCCGAGCATGGTCTGTATGGCGCGTTTTCCGAGAAAGGCGACGCAGCGAGGCGAGTAGTGCCGCATCTTGGCCTCGAACTCGGCTCGGGCCTGTCTGAACTCTCGCGAAGAGACCTGATCAGCCCTCGCGGTCGGCCGCTGAACGACAGCGGTGATGCCGCAGCCATAGTCGAGCAAACGACGCTCATCTCGCGGAGGCAGGAGCACATCGGTGAACCCGGCGAGGTGCAAGACGGGCCAAAACCGATTGTTCTGGTGCGAGAAGTTGTGGCCGGCGACGGCAGCGCTCGAGGCCGGGTTGAGACCGCAGAAGACCACGTCGAGCCCCGGCGCCAGGATGTCGGGATCATAACCGGTCGACGGACGAGACATCATCTCACTTTATCGATGGGTCTTGTCGCGTCCAGTACCGGCGCGGTACCAGCGCCGGCGCGCCCGGGCCCGACGGGGGAACGCAAATGCGTTCGTCGAAGTCTCGAAATGCGGCCGCCGCGGAGCGGCGTCGTTCGCGAACTGCGGTCCGTCACTGCGCTGCGCCGCCGGCTCGAATACAGTCGGCCATGGCCTCTGAACGTGGCACCTCGCTCACGCGACGCGCGTGCCTGCAATCGCTGTCGCTCGGGGCGCTGACCGCGCGCTTTGCCGGCGCGGCGAGCCGGGGCGGCGCGACGCCGTTCTCGCTCTCCGAGGTGCGCTTGACGGCAGGGCCGTTCGCGAGTTCGCAGGCCCTCAACCGTCGTTACATCGAGTCGCACGAGGTCGATCGCTTGCTCGCTGGCTTTCGCAGCGAGGCCGGGCTCAGGCCGCGCGCGGCGAAGTATCCCAACTGGGAGTCGATGGGGCTCGACGGACACACCGCCGGGCACTACCTCACGGCGCTCGCGCAGCAGGCCGCCGCGGGCAGCACGACCCTGCGGCAGCGCCTCGACTACATGGTGGCCGAGCTCGACGCTTGCCAGCGCGCGCAGGGCGATGGCTACGTGGGCGCCGTGCCGAATGGCCGCGCGCTCTGGAAAGAGATCGCCGCGGGCCACATCGACGCTTCGGGGTTCTCGCTGAAGAATGCCTGGGTCCCACTCTACAACGTGCACAAGACGTTGGCCGGCCTGCGCGACGCCTGGCTGATGGCGGGCAACGCCCGCGCCCGCGACGTGCTGATCCGCCTCGCCGACTGGTGCGGTGCCCTCGTGGCCCGGCTGAGCGACGAGCAGGTTCAGCAGATGCTGCAGACCGAGCATGGCGGCATGAACGAGGTGCTGGCCGACGTGTCTGCGATCGCGGGCGACGGGCGCTACCTCGCGCTCGCGCGGCGCTTCAGTCATCGGGCGATCCTCACGCCCTTGCTGCGCGGAGTCGACTCGCTCGACGGGCTGCACGCCAACACGCAGATTCCGAAGGTCATCGGCTTCGCCCGCATCGGTGAGCTGGGCGGCCATCAGAGCTGGGTCGACGCCGCCGCGTTCTTCTGGGACACGGTCACGCGCCGCCGCAGCGTCGCGTTTGGCGGCAACAGCGTGCGCGAGCACTTCAACCCCGCGAACGACTTCTCGTCGATGCTCGCGTCTCGCGAGGGACCGGAGACGTGCAACACGTACAACATGCTGCGCCTGACCGCGCTGCTCTACCGTCTGCGGCCGGCGCCGCGCCTCGCCGACTACTACGAGCGCGCGCTCTACAACCACATCCTCGGGTCGCAGCACCCCGATCACGGCGGCCTCGTCTACTTCACACCGATTCGCCCCCGTCATTACCGGGTCTACTCGCAGCCCGGGCAGTGCTTCTGGTGCTGCGTGGGCAGCGGCATGGAGAGCCACGGCAAGCACGCGCTGTTCATCTACTCGCACGACGAGCGGTCGCTCACGGTCAATTTATTCATCGCGTCTGAGCTGCACTGGCGCGAGCGCGGCGTGACGTTGCGCCAGGAGACGGCCTTTCCCGACGTCGCGTCGACACGCCTGTCGTTCCGGCTCGCTCGATCGCGTGAGTTCGCGCTGGTCGTGCGCTGCCCCGAGTGGCTGGCGGGGCCGATGAAGATCCGCCTCAACGGCAGCGAGTGGCCCGCGAGCTTCGAGCCGGCATCGTTCGCCCGCATCGAGCGCACCTGGAGCGACGGCGACCAGCTCGACATCGCCCTGCCGATGCGCACGCGCGTCGAGCCTCTGCCCGATGGCTCCGACCACGTCGCGCTGGTGCACGGTCCGATCGTGCTCGCCGCGAAGACCGGCACGGAAGACCTCGCGGGCCTCATCGCAGACGACGGGCGCGGCAGCCACATCGCCCCGGGCGGCTACCTTCCGCTCGAGCGCGCACCACTGCTCGTGGGCGAGCGGGAACGCTTGGCCGACCGCGTGCGGCCGCTCGCCGGCGAGCCGCTGACCTTCGAGATCGACGGTGCGATCGAGCCCGCGGAGTTTCGAGGGCTGAAGCTGCGCCCGCTCTTTCGCACCCACGACGCACGCTACATGCTGTACTGGCGCACCGCCTCGCGTGAGGCCTACCCGACGGTGATCGCGCAGCTCGAGGCGAGCGAACGGCAACGCCAGGCGCTCGAGGCCCGTACGCTCGATCGCGTCGCCCCCGGCGAGCAGCAGCCCGAGGTCGAGCACGCCTTTCAGGGCGAAGACACGCGCGCGGGCCTCCACCTCGGGCGCCACTATCGCGACACGGGTCGCTTCATCCGCTATCGGCTCCGGGCGCGATCGGGGATCGCGTCGGGCGCCGCGCTCGAGCTCCAGCTGACGTTCTCCGGGGCCGACCGGAGCGAGGGCTTTCGGCTGCTCGTCGGCGATCGCGAGCTCGCCCCGATCGCGCTGGAGGGTCGACGCCCCGACGAGCTCGTCGACGTCACGGTTCCAGTCCCGGCCGAGCTCGTCGCCCGCGCCAGCGAAGGCCTCGACGTGGAGCTGGTCGCGACGACCGGCCGCACTCCGCGCCTGTTCGACTTGCGACTGCTGCTGCGCCAGCGTTGAAAGCCCCCGCAGCGCGCTGCGAGCACCTCCCCACTCCGCCTCGCTGAGCCCTGAAGCCCCGGGGCGCGACGGAAGATGCGCGCTGACGGCGTGGCTCTCGTCACGGGCATCGGCCTTGCAGGGGCTGAGGTGTGGACCTGATGGCCAAATCTCCCACGAGCAAGTCGCTGACGCAGCTCCGGCGGCGCCGCGCCGGCGTCGTCATTCCGCTGTTTTCCATCCGCACGGAGTCGGGCTGGGGGCTCGGCGAGGTCAGCGACATTCCGCGCTTCGCCGCCTGGGCGCACGCAGCCGGTTTCTCCGTGCTCCAGCTCCTGCCCGTCAACGCGGTGTCGGGGGCCGATCCGAGCCCATACGCGGCCGCATCCGCCTTTGCACTCGAGCCCCTGTACCTGTCGCTCGACGACTGCGAAGACTTCTCGGCGATCGGAGGTCGAGCCGCGCTGGCACCGGCGGCTCGCGAGCGGCTCGACCAGGCGGTGCGCTCGCCCCTCGTCGACTGGCCCGCCATACGCGCCGTGAAGCGCGAGGCCATGAGTCTGGCGTTCGATCGGTTCATGCGCGAGGAGTGGCAGAAGCAGCGCCCGCGCGCTGCCGAGCTCGCCGCGTTCGTCGAGGCCAATCGGGGGTGGCTCGACGACTATGCTCTGTTCGCGGTCCTGCACGACCAGTTCGAGAAGAGCTGGCTCGACTGGCCCGCGGCGCTGCGCGACCGTCGACCCGAGGCGCTCGAGGCAGCCCGCGAGCAGAACCGCGACGCGGTTCTCTTCAACGAGTGGACGCAGTGGCAGCTCGACCGGCAGTGGCGGCAGGCCCGCGACGGAGCGGGCGCCGTCGGCGTCGCCATCATGGGTGACTTACCCTTCATGGTCGGGATGGATTCGGCAGACGTCTGGGCCAACCGCGACCTGTTTCGTACGGATGCCCGCGTCGGAACGCCGCCCGACGCCTTCTCCGCTACCGGCCAGGACTGGGGCCTGCCGGTCTATGACTGGAAGGCGCACATGGAGGGGGAGTTCGCCTGGATCGAGCAGCGCGCCCGGCGCTCCGGCGAGCTGTTTGGCATCTACCGCATCGACCACGTCATCGGATTCTACCGCACCTACTTTCGCTCGGCGGATGGCACGACGAGCGGCTATACGCCCGCAGACGAGCCGGCGCAGCTGGCGCTCGGTGAGCACGTGGTGCGCCTCATGAGTCGGTGGGCCGAGGTCATCGCGGAAGACCTGGGGACGGTTCCACCGTTCCTGCGCCCATCGCTCGAACAGCTGGCGGTGCCTGGCTATCGCGTGCTGCGCTGGGAGAAAGAGGAGGACGGCTCCTATCGCGACCCAGCGACATGGCCCGAGGTCTCGGTGTGCACCAACGCCACTCACGACACGGACACGACGGCCGCTTGGTATGACGCGCTGTCGCTCGAGGAGCGAGAGGCCCTGCGCGCCATGCCAGCCCTGGCTGACCTCGATCCTGCCCGGGCCTTCGACGAACGCGTGCGCGACCTCTTCACGAAGGCGCTCTACGACTCGCCCTCCCGCCTCGCGCTGGTCTTGCTGCAAGACGCGCTCGGGGCGCGCGATCGCATCAACACGCCGGGCACCCTGGAGCCGGCAAACTGGCGCTACCGAATGCCGATGACGGTCGCGGAGCTCGCAGCGGACCGTGAGCTCACCGAACGACTGTCGGAGATCGCCACCGTGGCAGGGCGAGCCGGAGCGTGACCTTCGGCATCAACCCGCCTTGGCGCCTTCGGGTGCCGGCGGGGTCGGGCTCGGCGCGCCGGCGCTGGCCGCCCGGCGCAGGCGGCGCCTGGCTTGCACCATGTGCACCACCTGGTCGAGCACGACGGCGAGCAGGATGACGGCGCCGATGATGATGAAGGTCCAGTTCGGGTTGAGGCGCCAGATGCGGGGGATGCCGTCGGGGTCGACGTAGGGCAGCTGGAACATGTTGATGCCGTTGTCGATGACGCGCATCATCGCCGAGCCGATCACGATGCCGAGGATGGTGCCCTCGCCGCCGCGCAGCGAGCAGCCGCCGAGCACGGCCGCCGCGATGGCATACATCTCGTAGGCGATGCCGACCTGCTGAGACATCTGCCCGATGTAGGCGGCGTAGCACACGCCCGCGACCCCGCCGAGGCCCGCGGAGATGACGTAGCTCAGCGTCTCCACCTTCTGCACGGCGATGCCGGAGTATTCGGCGGCCTCGCGGTTGCCGCCGATGGCGTAGAGGTAGCGTCCGAAGACCGTGAAATGCAGCACGTAGGTGCCGATGGCGATCGCCCCGAGGAAGATGAGCATCGGATACGGGATGAGCGCGTCGGTGCCGACCTGGAGCACGCCGCCGTTGGCCAGACGCAAGAGCGGCGAGCCCCCGAGGCTGATGGTGCCCCCCTCGACGATGGTCTGCGACAGGCCGCGGATGAGCAGCATGCCACCCAGCGTGACGATGAAGGGCTGGAGCCGCAGGCGGGTGATCAAGAGGCCCTGGAACAGCCCGATCGCGAGCGCCGCGGCGAGCCCGACCAGGATGCCCACCCACAGCGGGTAGCCGAGCCCCGGCGCGTTGGGCGACGACATCTTCGCGATGAGCACGCCCGTGAGGCCGATCACCGAGCCGATCGAGAGATCGATGCCGCCGGTGATGATGACGAAGCTGATGCCGATCGCGAAGATGCCGAGCATCGAGATCTGGCGCAGGGTGTTGATGGCGTTGGAGGGCCCGAGGAAATCGGAGTTCGAGATCCAGAGGCCCAGACAGAGCACGAACAGGGCAACGCCGATTCCGATTTCACGCCTCATGCCGCCGCTCCTTCGCTCGGGCGCTGGCCCGTCATCAGCTGGGCCAGGCGGTGCTGGCTGAGCTCACTGCGCTCGAGCTCGCCCTGGATGCGCCGCTCGTGCATCACCACCACGCGGTCGCTCATGCCGAGCACCTCTTCCATGTCGGAGCTCACCATCAGAATGCAGACGCCCTGCTCGGCCAGCGCCGCCATGTGCCGGTAGATCTCGGCCTTGGCGCCGACGTCGATGCCGCGCGTCGGCTCGTCGAGGATGAGCACGCGGGGTGACATCGCGAGCCACTTGCCGAGCACCACCTTTTGCTGGTTGCCGCCCGACAGGTTCAGCACCCGCGTCACCTGGTCTTTCGCTTTGATGTTGAGCCGTTTCATTTCCTGAGCCGTCACGCGCTGCTCTTCGGCCCGATGCAGCCAGCCGAAGCGCGCGTAGGAGCCGATGTTGGGCAGCGACACGTTTCGAGCGATCGACATGGGCAGCACCACGCCGTGGCGCTTGCGATCTTCCGGGGCGAGATATACCCCGCGCTCGATCGCGGCGCGCGGCGTGAGCGGCCGGAACGCCTCGCCCCCGAGCTGAAGCGTGCCGCCGAGCGCCGGGCTGGCGCCGAAGATGGCCTGCATCAGCTCGGTGCGGCCCGAGCCGACGAGGCCGGCGAAGCCGAGGATCTCGCCGCGGTGGGCGGTGAAGGAGACGCCCGCCGGCGCCCCCTCGACGTGCAGGTCGCGCACGGCGAGCACGGCCTCGCCGCGCGTGGTCTTGCGTTCGGGGAAGTATTGCCCGCTGAGCTGCCGCCCCACCATCAAGCGCACGATCGCGTCGTGGCTGGCCTCGGCGCGCTCGAGGTCGCCCACGTGGCGGCCGTCGCGCAGCACGGTGATGCGATCGGAGAGCTCGAGCACCTCGTCCATGCGATGCGAGATGTAGATGATGCCGATGCCCTCGGACTTGAGCTGGCGAATGATGGCGAACAGCTTCTCCGACTCGCCGGCGGTGAGCGACGACGTCGGCTCGTCCATGATCAGGATGCGTGCGTTCTGGCCGAGCGCCTTGGCGATCTCGCACAGCTGCATCTGCCCCGCCGTCAGGCGCGAGACGGGGGTCGACGCGGGAAGATCCAGGCCGACGCGCGCGAGCAGCCGGGTGGCGTGCTCGAACAGGCGGGCGCGCGGCACCCGCCGGAGCAGCCGCCCGCGCGCCGGCGTGCTCGCCGGCAGCTCGTTGCCCAGGAACAGGTTGGCGGCGATGTCGAGGTTGGGCGCAAGCAGCAACTCTTGATGGATGAGCGCGATGCCCAGGCGCTGCGCGGCGCTCACCCCGTCGATCCGAGCGGGGCGGCCGTCGACCGCGATCTCGCCCGTGTCGGGCGCGTGCACGCCGCTCAAGATCTTCATCAGCGTGCTCTTGCCGGCGCCGTTCTCGCCCATCAGCGCGAGCACCTCGCCGGCCCGGAGCTCCAGCGACACGCCCTCCAGCGCCAGCACGCCGACGAATCGCTTGGAGATGCCGCGCATGCGCAGCAGCGGGGTAGCTTCCGGGCTGGCCGTCATGTCCTACTCCGGCCTCGACTCACTTCTTCATCTCGGCGAGGTTCTTGCGGAACTCGGCGATGTTGGCTGAGTTGATGACCTCGACGCCCGTGTCGAGCACGCCGCCGGCGGGGATGGCCTTGACGGCCACGTCGCCCTGGGTGGCGAGCTCGTGCATCCACTTGCTCGACAGGTAACCGAACTGAAAGGGCTTCTGCACCACGGTGACCGCGATCAGGCCCGACTGGATGGCGTTGAGCGTGCCCTCTTCTTCGTCGAACACCGCGGCGAGGATCTTGTCTTTCTTGCCGAGCGCCTCGATGGCCGCAGCGATGGCGGGGCCGTTGTATGACCAGAGGCCGGCGACCAGGTTGAGATCGGAGTGGGCGTTGATGATGTCTTCCACGTTGGCGCGGGCCTTGGCCCGATCGGTGTTGTCTTCCCGCTTGTCGACGATCTCGATGTTCTTGCCGGCGATGGCGTCGACGATGCCCTTCAGGCGCTGAGCCGCGTTGTCGGCGGAGAGGCTGCCCACGAACACCGCCATCTTTCCGCCCTTCGGCAGGAGCTTCACGATCTCGGCGCCGAGGGCCTTGCCGGCCTCGTAGTTGTTGGTGCCGATGTAGAGCAGGCGCTTGCTCTTCGGAGCGTCGGAGTCAAACGTGACGAGCTTGGTCTTGGCGGCGATCTGGTCGAGCACGGGCACCTGATCGCTCGGCGCGATGGCGCTGACCGCGATCGCATCGTAGCCCTGGCTCGACAGGTTCTCGAGCAACTGGTTCTGCTCTTCGGCCGCGCCGTTGGGTGGCATTTTCATGTCCACCTGCACCTTGGCTTCCTTCTCGTATTTGCGAATACCAGCCGCAGCGATCTTCCAGAACTCGCTGGCGTTGTTGGTGACGAAGCCGAGCTTGACCGGCTTGGCGGGGGCCGCGCCCGAGCCTGCCGTGCCGGTGCCGGTAGCGGTGCCAGCGGCCGCGCCGTCACTCTTGCAGCCCCAGGAGAGAGCCAGGGTGATGCAGGCCATGAACAGCCAGGGAATATCGTGGGTGGTTCTGGTCGCCATGCGGCCCTCCTCGTGTGTGGACGTTGTGTGCACGTTCGAAAACTGGTACCGGTTTCGACCTACATAACGCGAAACGTAGCGGTAGGGATAGGTTTGGGCGCGGCGCCGCCGAATGATGCCGCTCCCAATCCGGCGCTTGCAGCACCCATCCATCCTGCCCGCGCGAGCGATATCATCCCTGTTTTCGAGAGGCGCGGGCAGGCATCGATCTCGAGGGCAATTTTCGAGGCGTAGCGGGAACGGCGAGTTCGCCATCCCGCCTCACAACCCCTGCTCGGACGGCTCACTTTTTTGCACCGCCTGCGTTTTGCCGCAGCGCGCACCGAGGAGAATTTCGACGATGTCCATCCGCACGCGCGCGCGAGCTTCGCGCCCGGGGTCGCCCCTCTCGATCGCTGCCGCCCATCTTCCGTTTTGCGTCCGGCTACTGGCGCTGGCGATCGCCACGCTGCCCTGCGCTGCGACGGCCCTGGCACAGCCCGCCCCGGCGGCAGCTGCACCGGCGACGGCACCAGCACCGGCGACGGCAGCCGCCTCGAGAACGGCCGCACCGGTCGCGGCTTCGTTCGCCGCCGAGGTCACGATCCGAGCCGATCGAGCCCACGCCAAGATCGACCGCAACGTGTACGGCAGCTTCGCGGAGCACCTCGGCCGCGGCATTTACGAGGGCATCTGGGTCGGTGAAGGCTCCGCGATCCCCAACACGCGCGGGATTCGCAACGACGTGATCGCCGCACTGCGCAACCTGAAGCTGCCCGTGCTCCGCTGGCCGGGCGGGTGCTTTGCCGACGAATACCACTGGCGCGACGGCATCGGGCCCCGCAGCAAGCGGCCGCGACGCGTCAACACCAGCTGGGGTGGCATCGAGACCAACGCCTTCGGCCTGCACGAGTTCATGGACCTGGTGGAGCTCGTCGGCGCCGAGCCATACATCAGCGTGAACGTCGGCAGCGGCACGCCGCAGGAGATGATGGATTGGCTGGAGTACATGACCAGCGACTCCGACTCGGAGCTGGCTCAGCTGCGTCGCAGAAATGGCCGCCAGAAGCCCTGGAAGCTGAAATACGTCGGGGTCGGGAACGAGAACTGGGGCTGCGGAGGCAACATGCGCCCCGAGTACTACGCGGACGAATACAAGCGCTTCGTCGCCTTCATCAAGCAGTACTCGGAGGGCAAATTCGAGAAGATCGCCTGCGGCCCCGGCGGCGACGACCTGCGCTGGACGGAGGTGTTGATGCAGCAGGCCGAGAAGCAGATCGACAGCCTCTCGTTACACTTCTACACGCTGCCGAGGAACGACTGGAAGAAGAAGGGGTCGGCGACGCGCTTCGATGAACCGGAGTGGCACGCCACGCTGATGCAGACGCTGCGGATGACGGAGCTGCTGATCAAGAACTCCGCCATCATGGACAAGTACGACCCCGACAAGCGCGTCGCGCTCGTCGTCGACGAGTGGGGCACCTGGTATGACGCGGAGCCGGGCGTGAGCTCGCTGTATCAGCAGAACACGCTGCGCGACGCCGTGGTCGCCGGCATCAACCTCAACCTCTTCAACCAGCACTCAGACCGCGTACGCATGGCCGCATCGGCGCAAGCGATCAACGTGCTTCAAGCGCTGATGCTGACCAAGGGCGGCGAGCTGGTGCTCACCCCGACGTATCATGTGTTCGAGATGTACGAGGTGCATCACGACGCGACGTCCCTGCCCGTCGAGCTCCGCGCCCCTCGCTATAAACTCGGCCAAGGCAGCGTGCCGAGCCTGCACGCCTCCGCCTCGCGCGACGAGCGAGGGATGGTGCACCTGTCGCTCGTGAACCTCGACCCGAACCGCGCCGCCGACGTCACGCTGCGGGTGAGCGGCGCCGCCCCGAAGCGCGCGAGCGGTCGCACGTTGACGGCCCCGACCATGACGGCCCTGAACGACTTCGGGGCAGCTCCGAACGTGAAGCCCGCACCGCTCTCGGGCGTGCAGCTTCAAACCGATCGCGTGCGCCTGAGCGTGCCGTCGAAGTCGGTGACGGTCATCGCGCTCGAGTGAGGCCGCGCGCGCCGAGTCGCTCGCACGACGACACCTACTGGGCGCTCAGCTCGCAAAACTGGCCGAAGCACACGCAGCCCTGCTCCTCGATGCAGAACCCCTGGCTCCCGCAGAACCTCTGATTGCCGGAGGTGCACGCGCCGCCTTGGCAGAAGTCGCCCTCGGTGCAGAAGAGCCCGTCCTCGCAGGAGGTGAAGTCGCCGATGTGGTTCGGTGTGCAGGTGCCGCTGCCGTTGCAGCTGTCGGGACCGCTACAGGCGGTGGTGCTCTGATCGCCGCACGGGATGCCAGCGCCGAGCGGGCGGCTCAGACACTGCCCGATCGAGTCGCACGTGCGCGGTCCGAAGCACTCGCCGTCGGGGTCACCGCAGCGCGCGCCTTCGCTCGCGCTGAACGCGGTGCTGCTGCGCGCTGGATCGCAAACGAAGCATGGGTTGCCGTCTCCAGCGCCAGCGGGATAACACACGCCGTTGACGTTGCAGCCTGCACACTGGCACGCTCTTGCCCCTTCGACGCAGAGCTGGTTCTCGCCGCAGGACAGCGGCCCGCCGGCAGCGCACTGCCCCGCGAGGCACTGGTCGCCCGTGGTACAGAATTGACCGTCTTCACACGGTGTGCTGTCACCGGCGCGCCGATCGACGCAGGTGCCGGCACCATCGCAGGTGTCGGGCAAGTCGCACGCGATGACGGGCTCGGCCCCGGCACTGACGGTGTTGCACGCCGTCCCCTCCGGCAGATGTTTTGGAGCGCAGGCCCCATCCGCGTCGCATCGATCCTGTTCCGAGCACGCGCTCGCCGCATCTCCGCAACGCCTGCCGACGGCGATGGAATAGGCGCTCTTCGACTGCGCCGGGTCGCACACGAGGCACGGGTTGGAAGAAAGCGACTGCCCCGCCGCGACGCAACCGGTGCCCACCCGGCAGCCGTCACACGTATCCGGAGTGGGTGTTGCGGCGTCGGTTAGCCCGTCCCCCCCGTCGGTGCCCGCGTCGAGCGCGCGGCCCGGGGCGCCGGGGTCGGGCCCCGCAGGAGCCGGGCTCGCGGGGGGTGGCTCGCTGCTGGCGTCGGGCGAATCCGGCAGGTTGGGGGTCTCTTCCCGCTCCACATCGAAATGGTAATCGCCGACGTCGATGACGACCTGGCACGACGACGCGGCGGCCGCGAGCGCAAATGCCGAGAAAAGCGCGACCGTTCCCCTAGCGGACACCGAGGCATTGTTACCCGCCGACTGCGTTAATGCAAATTCAGCTGTACCGCCGAGGTCACGCCAGATCTGGTGCGCTCACACCAGCGGGCATCGGTGTTCATCAGCGACGCGCGTTCCCGCTTCGCACGAGACGGGATGCTCGCCGCATGGCCCCCTCGCTCGGCTGGGCGTGCACACGGCGGTAGGCCCCAACCCCAGCTCGCGCCGCGGAGAGCGCTGCACTCGGTTGCAGCTCGTGCGCCCACGACGACGGCGTCAGCCAAGTTGGACGCAGGTCTCGATCTCGACGCGCCACACCGAGCTCGTCGGTGATGCTGACACAGCGATCCCGCGCAGACCGTGAAGCGATCCGCGAGATCCAAGCGTCAGATCTGGTGCAACGCAGCGTCGGCGGGGCCAGCGTCCGCGGTTGCGCGCCCTCCGAGACGTGTGACAGAGTCCTGACCCTCTCGCTGCCGTCACCGCACCGTTGCCGCGCGAGCCGAAAGGTCCAGCATCATGCGCCATCTCTCCCTGGTCTCTGCACGCCGCACCTCCACGTGGCTTCGAGGCGCCGTCGCGCTCGGCTCGGTCATCGCCGTCGGTGGCTGCAGCGCGCCGCCGGGCGCCATCCCCGCGGATGACGACGGCGCCAGCATCCCCGAGTTCTCGGGGACCGCGCCGAACGGCGCCGCCCCCCAACCCGGGCAGCCCGGCGCGAGCGCCGCGCCGCCAGGCTCCAATGGCGCCACGGGTTCGACCAGCACGAACGTTCCTCCGGCAGCGCCCGTCGGCAACGGCGGCGAGCAAAACGGCGCGAGCGGGGCACCGCTCAACCCCGCCCAGCCGGGCGACGGCACGGGCAACTCCGGCGCCATGAATCAGGGCGCAGCCGGCTCGAGCATGGTGCCGCCTCCGTCGGGCAACCAAGGCGCGGGCGGCTCCAGCATGGGGGGCACCGACAATGGCAATCCGGGCACGACCACGCCGCCCCCGGTCGCGCCTGACGATCCCTCGGTGGAGGAAGTTCAGACGTTCCTCGAGAGCTTGCCGTGCGGCGCGCAATACAGCGCGTTCGGCGACGGAGGCTGGCAGTTCTGCCTTCGCCTGGCCGACGGCGGAGCCGCCTGCACGCGCGGCGCCGCGGCGTTCGAGCGCGTCACCTTCGCGGGGGGCGCGGCGGTGACGAACGTGGCGCAGGTCAGCGGCCAGCGAGACTCGGGTGTCGGCGTGGTCACCACGGCGGGCGCCCTGCACGTCGGTGGGCTCACCAGCATCGACCAGACGCCGTTCATCGCGTCGGGTGTCGTCAACTACAGCGGCGGTTTCAACGCCTCCGCGGCGCTCGTCGAGCAAGGCGATGGCCTCGGCATCCTGAGCTGGACGGGCAATGGCACGCCCGCGCCGGTGACCTTGCCCGGCGGCGCTCAACCCGTCCAGGTCTCGGCGAACTACGGCCTGGCGTGCGCGCTGAGCACGGCTGGCGAGGTGTTCTGCTGGAACGCCGGCGGAAACCACAGCATCCAAGGTCTGACGGACACGCCGACGCGAATGCAGATCGCGCGGCCCTTGCAGATGATCTCCACCGGGCAAAACGGCGTCTGCGGCGTCAGCTTCGGCGACACGCTCGAGTGTTTCTCGGCGTGGTACGACAATCCGTTCCTGCCCACCGAGGGTAATGCGCCGAACTTCCAGGTCCGCCAGGCCACGTTCCCGTCGGTTCGCTCGGTGCACATCGGTTACGCGCAAGGTGTCGTCGTTCGTTCGGATGGAACGGCGGCGTTTCTACCCGGCGGTGCGCAACCCCCGAGCGACAACCCGGGCCAACCCTTCACGGGCGTGACGGGCATCGTGGCGGCGGGTGGCGATCGCGGCAGCGCGTGCGTCCTCACCGACACCGGGTCTGTGTTCTGCCGCAGCGGCAACGCCGTCGCGCAAGCCACCCTCGGCGGCGCGCCGCTGACGGCTCAGGCAGCGACCTGTCCGCTGTGACGGAAGCGATCTTCGAACACCGACCGGCGTCGCCGTCATCGAGCCGGTCGTTGTCCCCTCGGTTCCGTCCGGTCCGGTAGCATCGGGGAGCGAAAAGCGCCGGCCAATGCCCGGCGGCCGCCACCCCAGGGCGGCGACAAGTACTGGTTTTCGTTGCGGCTACGAGCCGGCACGCCGTTCGCAACGGACGCTTGCCCTTTGCGGAGTACACTCATGGTCGTGACGGTTCAGAAGGCCGATAGCGAGCGTGCCGTGCGGTACACGGTGCCCC
>Ga0247763_1000686_pt1 | contig 20376 bp, 18 predicted proteins | sample UWRJL141409B4_FD_179926 | JGI IMG/M metagenome (GOLD analysis project Ga0247763, IMG submission 179926) | Plant litter microbial communities from Arlington Agricultural Research Station in Wisconsin, United States - UWRJ-L141-409B-4 | ecosystem: Environmental > Terrestrial > Plant litter >...
GACCTCGCCAGCATGGTGGGCGAGCCTCGCGGAGCTTAGGACGGGGTCGTAGTCGGATTGACGGAGCAATTGGCTGCCAACGTCGGTGTTTTGAGGTTGGCGATGGCTCGAGCTGGAGAGGTCGAGGTTTCTTTGCAAACCGGTCGGAATTCTTAGGAACTCCAGCAACCTGATTGGCTAGCCAATCACACGTCGTGACGGCTGATTGATTTTCCGCTTCGGCTCAAGCATCTGAGGCCCGAGCTTCCCGTGACTTTTCTCGAGTGGCACGGAAGCCAAAGGACCGAACACTTGACTTGGCATCCGTTCTCGCTCCCATATTTGGTTCGTGGTTTAGTCTTCAGCCCAGTTGTCAAGCACCGCGTTTAATATTTGCGCGAGCTAGTGTCTCTATCGTGGCAAGCCCAGATCCATTTAGGCCCAAAGCTTTTAGTGTGAGGCAAACACGCGCTTCTCCGTCAACGCCCTTTTAAGCAGTACCTTTCACGCCGAGAACCTCCCGTCTCTTCTTCACGGCATTCGCGAGAAGATCCAGCACCGAGACGGTATCTTCCCATCCAATACACGCATCGGTAATGCTGACGCCGTACTTCAGACCATCCTTCCCCTCCTGAGGGACCTTCTGGTTGCCTTTTCAAGGGTTAGGCAGGATCGGCAATCTTAGTGAAGCAAACTTACCCTCGTTAATATTGCTCTCAATCATAACACCTATGATACCATCCTCGCCCTTCTCGAGCTGCTCGGCAACTGTCACCGCCACCTTGGGTTGGTTCTTGTGGTTCTTCAGCGAGTTACCATGACTGCAGTCCACCATTAAGCGTTGCCGCACCCCTGCCTTGCCCAACGCCGCCTTGGCTTCGGCGATGCTCTGAGTATCGTAGTTGGTACCCTTAGTGCCACCACGCAGGATAACGAAGCAGTCATCGTTGCCGACAGTGCCGACGATGGCTACAACACCAGGCTTTGTAACGGACAAGAAATGATGAGGGTGCCTGACCGCGCCAATCGCATCAATTGCGACTCCGAGCGTGCCATCGGTGCCGTTCTTGAAGCCAACAGGGAAGCTTAGACCGCTAGCCAGCTCACGGTGGAGCTGACTCTCGGTTGTGCGCGCACCGACAGCACCAACGCTCAGAAGGTCGGCCAAGAACTGGGGGCTGATGGTATCCAGCATTTCGCTGGCAATTGGCATCCCCTTTGCTGTGAGGTCAACAAACAGCTGTCTGCTAAGCCGCAAGCCCTTGTTGATTTGGAAGCTGTTGTCGATATCCGGATCGTTGATCAGGCCTTTCCAACCAACGGTTGTCCGCGGCTTCTCGAGGTAGGATCGCATTACAATCAACAGCTCATCCTTGTGCTTCTCTTTCTCTTTCAGCAACAGATCACAGTACTCGAGAGCGGCTTTCGGATCGTGGATGGAGCAAGGTCCGATGATGACTAGAAGCCGGTTTTTGGGGTCGGCGCCATTAACAACGGCCACAACCTCCTCACGGCTGTCGAGAACGGTGGTCTTAGATTGGGGAGTCTGCGGAATTTCGTGCTGGAGCAGACCCGGTGGCGTCAGGGGGTTGTAGCCTCGAACTAGCTTGCGTCAGTCATTGATTGTAAGGCGGGGCGCTTCTAGAATTATTACTACGCCAATCCTCACTCTCGGCCTTGTTGCCGACATTCTTGTTCTCGATGTAGAAGGTCTGTGACAACCCCGCCCGTGAGCTAGTGCGTTGGTCGTAGGACTGGGTAATACCAACTTACTGACATGGTACTGCCCTGTAATGTTTTGTGCTGGAATATTGAAGCGAATTGGAACTCAGGGGTGGCTTGTGACCAGTGACTGCTTCGTCGCTGAGCTTTTCTTTGCTGGTGGCGGTAAGGCGTCGGGACGCATTGGAGAATATAACAATTTGAATCGCGGGGCATGACTCAAAAGAGTGGGGTTCCCAACTCGGGCGCTCATCACGGGGTGAACAACCCCACTGCAGCTCTTTTCCTAGACCTTTATCTTCTCATTCTCCCACGGGATTAGTCGTGGTGGAAGCTATTCCGCACAGCTGTATTACCCAACTTGAGCTTCGCAATGATATCGGAGTGAACTTGGATGGAAACATGTTGTTTTGGATGGATGGTTGTTACTTGACACTAACACCGGACCACCAAAGCTCTCTACAGGGACAGACCCTACTTACTCAGCGTCTCCTAGGGACATGCTCCTCCGAGCAGTTGTAAGTGATGCAGCTTCGATGTAGAGGTGAGATGATAACTCAGCCGGTGAGTGCATGGAGCGCTTTTCTGTCGAGACCGGATAGCTAATCACAGATTCCAGTCATCCCACGTGGATCACGACATCCGGTGCAACCCCTGGGCCGATGGCTAGCTTGGTACTTTACACCTCAGCAGCCGCGAGTACATCGCTATCCAACAACTCGACGGCCAACTCAAAAGGGACATTTTGTTTTCATGCCTTCAAACAATACGAAGGATTGAAGTCACATTATCCAATCATCAAGTGCTCAATGTCAAAATCCAGTCCTTTGGTATTTGATCCTGGGGCCTGAAAATCTTCACTGACGCCCCCTTTTACGTTGCCGTTACCCAGCTGTTTGCAAACACGATGATCGATGCTAACTCCACATAAAGTCACACGGTGACAATCACTTGAGGTTGGACTCTACCATCGATAAGAACAAAGGGGCCGTATCGGGAACTGCGTGGCCATGGTGTCTGCCTTGGCTAGATTCCTACGCCGTCAATCGATCTTGAGGGGAGCCGCCGCATTTCTCTTCATCTCTTCTATACCGTTGATAGTCCCATACACCCACTTCAGGACTGCCGTGCTTCCTGTCATCAACACGGCCGAAGCGGTGAAGAGCAGAACGCGTTGCCAAGTTGCCAGGATTTCGAACAGCGGATACGGATACCTATCGTATATGTCAATCATACATGCCACGAACCATGGCAAGGAGTTATTGTCCTACCATCCGTTCTTGGAGAAGCAATATTCGATCCAGAACCAGTACAGAAAAGCAATGACCATGCTGATAGTCATTGCACTATAGGCTCTGACGGTCCATGGGGGACTCAAAAGGAGTAGGTCGAGCGTCAACATGATGGCAGGCATAGCATGAAAACCGAAGTCGGGGACGAATGGTAGCGCAAACTCGGGCGGGACGACCAAGGTCTTATCAATGGCGCAAAGACTCCAGTATAAAACACTGATGAGGACCTCTAGCGGCGCTGAACAGACGGAGAGGACATTTTTGAGGTCGAAAAGTTGACGACTCAATGTTACGTCTGCGAGGAGTCCAGTGGCAAAAGTGGCAGTTGCGAGGGCGAGTCCGATGATAGTCAAGAACTGAAAGCTGCCTCCAAAGCCCTGCTGTGTCGGGCTGGAGTTTTTCCCGAGGTAATCGAAGCTGGCCGAGAAGGACAGCAGGCCGATCACATGAAGCATTGCTGAGATGCTCCACGAGGGCGAAGACAGTCGCTGGAGGGGATGTGTTGCCATTTTGGCTAGGCCAATATTATCGAGTACTATCGGTGTCAAGTCGCGTTTGCTATGGCTTCACGGAAACAAACTTACCGGAGACAATGGGGTACACTGAGACATCCTAGTATGTGTGCGTGTGCTATTCGGACCGCTGACTATGTAGATATGCGGTATGTATTACTCCATACTCCTTCCGGGCAGTGACGACATTAGAAGGGGCTGTCGCGCCGCTGCGAGCGGGTCGGCTCGAAAGCTTATCGATAGGCCTGTCTCCACAAACGCTCTTGGCTGCCCTCGCGGAAGCCAAAGCAGTTTGGTGATGCGCTTCGCGACAGAAAGCTAGCAAACTGGCGCCTAAACGACGACAAAATGGCGGATTCAAACAGTAACGACGACGAGTCAAAATCAAAAAAGAGAAGCCATACAGAGTTTACAGAAGGAGATGGCTCTGGTAGGTTCCAGGTCTGCGCATTCCCAGCAGTTCACATCAAACTTGCTAACAGGAACCCCGCCGAACTATAGAGAGCTCCTCGGACGACGACATGGGCCCCCAGCTGCCATCGGCCGCACCCAAGAAGAAAAGACGAGTGCTCCCCTATGAGAAGCTATACGTTTCCGCGTTGCCGAAATCAGGGCGATATTCCAAGTCCTTGATGCACAAGGAGCAGCTGTCATTTGTGACAATGACCCCTGTGACCGACTTTCTCATCACCTCGTCGGTCGATGGTGTCGTCAAGTTCTGGAAGAAGGTCGCCGAGGGCATCGAGTTCGTTAAAGAGTTCAAGGCGCACCAGGGCGAGATCCATTCCGTGTCAACCAGCCAAGACGGCCGGAGCTTTGCGACAGCCGGCGATGACAAGACGGTTAAGATCTTCGATGTCATCACCTTTGATCTTCTTGCCCTCCTACAGCTCGAATACGTACCAAAATGCGTGTGTTGGGTGCACAAGAAAGGTTCTTCTCTCCCGCTGCTCGCGGTAAGCGACGAATCGAATTCGAGTATCCACGTGTACGACGGTCGAGGCGAGAACCAAACCCCAATACACACCATCAAGAACCTACACCGGAGTCCAGTGGCACTCATGGTGTACAATGATCATTTCGACTGCGTGATATCCACGGACGATGGTGGCATGGTCGAGTATTGGCGACCGAGCGGCTCATATGACAAGCCTGACAACGTCTTCCAGTATAAGAGTGCAACAAACCTTTTCGAGTTCAAAAAGGCCAAAGCCATTCCAACTTCGCTTACGTTGTCTCCCGACGGGACTCGAGTTGCGGCCATGTCCTTTCCTGATCGCAAGATACGTATATTCGATTTCGTTTCTGGCAAGTTGCTGAGGACATACGATGAGTCGCTCAAGGTCATTGAAGAGATGCAACAGGCTGGGACCGCTCTCCAGAAACTTGACGCTGTGGAGTTTGGCCGTCGGCTCGCTCACGAGCGCGAGATTGAATTACCAGCTCTGCGTGACAAGTTCAATATCGTATTTGACGAATCTGGGCACTTCATCATCTATGGTTCGTACCTGGGCATCAAGGTGCTCAACACATATACCAATCAGATCGTCAAGGTTTACGGGAAAGAGGAAGGCTTCCGACCCCTCAACCTTGCGCTGTACCAGGGCCAACCCCAGAAGAAGGGCGTCACCACTGTGGCGATGGCCGCGTCGAGCAATCCTCTGCTCCAGGAATCGGAGACGAGGGACCCCATCCTGGTCGCGACAGGAGTGGGCAAGGTTCGCTTCTACATGTTCACCAACGAAGAAGAAATCTCCAGGTCAACGAGAGATGTACAGAACGAGAAGCCCAAAATGCTGGGTGCCAAAAAGACGGAGCGGGAGAAGGTGGCCGAAACCGGTACCGCCGCCGTCATCCACACCACCTACGGCGACATCCAACTCCGCCTTTTCCCCGACGCCGCGCCCAAAGCCGTCGAGAACTTTGTCACTCACTCTAAGCGCGGCTACTACAACAACACCATCTTTCATCGCGTCATCCGCAAGTTCATGATCCAGGGCGGTGATCCCCTGGGTGACGGCACCGGTGGCGACAGTATCTGGGGGAGGCACTTTGAGGACGAATTTAGCAGTTTAAAGCACGACAAGCCATATACGCTGAGCATGGCCAATGCGGGGCCCAACACGAATGGGAGTCAGTTTTTTATCACCACAGAGAAGACGGTAATCTCTCCCCTTCCCCCCTTCTCCCTTTCTGCGTGGTATGCTACATTGATGGAATGCTAACTTGACTTGAATAGCCATGGCTGGATAACAAACACACCATCTTTGGACGCGCGGTGCAAGGCCTTGACGTCATCCATAAGATTGAGAATGCCAGGACATACAAGGAAAAACCGGAGGAGGATATCAAGATTCTCAGCATTGATATTTCCTAGGGGTAGGGACAAACAAGTAATGCAACTTCTATTTGGAGCTGCTGCCCCATCAACAAGACATTATGTACGATACGCCGTTTCTCCAAGGCGTGAACACTTCGGTATGATTGCAGCGGGGTCCAACGACGCCATGCATGTTCCGTTTACCCACTCAGGACGCATCGCGTCTCTGACAGCTAGTGTAAATAGCATCTAATCTACAATTACTCCCAAACACACCGGGTACGTGCGCCGTGATTCCCCAACACTTAACCGTCCCCGTCCCCGAAAGAGCTGGTCAATAAAGCACTACATAGCTGCATCGACCGACCAAAGTCGACCACCAAATTCATTTGCCACAACTGTATCGAGCGCGATGTTCCTGACAAGCGTCTACCACCCAGGAGCCTAAGGCTTGATAGACCAAAGCTCCCGCGACCATCCAAGCTCTCTCATCTTCTTAGTGTTGGTCTGCAACCCCTTCTTGTTGTCATGGGTCCAGATGGCCAGGGCTTTGCTAGATGACGCAAAACTGTCGAGTAGCTCCCTCATTCTTCCGCTCTTCATGAACTCGCGGGCAACGTCGGAATCCTTCTCCGCAATCACGGCAGCTAGCTCCATGCACTCAAGCAGATTATCCCGCGAGAGCGACGTGCCCGCAAAGTGGAGTGAGCTGACATAGGCCAGAACTGTCTCTGGGATGTATGCCTCACGCAGATGCTGGAAGTCTCGATCTTCCTCATTCATCGTCAACAACCAGCCCTTGAGGACAGGCTTCATAAGCTTCTTGGTCCTTCGGATTTCGCTGTTCGTGTGCTGCCACATATCCCTATTGCCATTGTCCCTGATGGTGCTCGTTAGCATTGGCAAGGTCCTCAAAGGAGAAAAATGTTTTGACGTACTCTCTGCTGAGCCCAGCAGCCGACGCAATAGTCTCAATTGCATCCAAGGCGCGGACGAGAGACTCTAGCTCCCACATATTCTGGACCAGTGTTGTCATCCTTTCCTTGTCCATCTTGCACTTCGTAAGGAAGTCATCGGGAAGTATCGCCTCAGAAAACTCCTCAAACCAGGTAAGACTCGGGTCCTCATCTGCAAACACTGCTGGTGTCTTTCGGCGAATGACTTCCAGGCCCGGGACTCGAGTGCTGAAGGCCCGAGCCGCACGTAAACGCGCACGTTCTGCGCGCAATTATTAGCAAAGGACCAAGAACAGCAACGCAGGGGTCGGAGTCATACTGAGGAAGTATTTGTATACCCTGATGACGAAAGCGCAGGTCTCGACGAATAAGCCATCGACGAGAAGGAGCCATTCCACCGAGCGGATGATCAGTTCGTCCTCAAGATCAACATGATCGGCATCCTCACCAAAGAAATCTGGCTTAACGATCCGACCATATTTTAAAGTTGCTGGACTGTTTTCAAGAACCTTGAAATGCAGCTTCGCCTCACATGGAAGTTTCCGATCATTGACATCTCCCAAGTAAATTTGTGGCTGCTGAACCGCAAAAGTATGCACGTCTAAACCGAGCCTCCTCATGATTGCGAGTTGATGGTTTCGACTGTCGCTGGGGAGGATGTGAATGAGATTACGGCTAAGCGTCTCGTAGACCCGCGGAGGGGAGAGTTTGGAGCAATACAGCGGGATCATCTCCTCTATGCGGGCGAGCCGCAGGTAGCTGATGTAGGCTGCAATGATATGCTCCTGCACCACATGAAGATTAGCCAACGCCCCTTCAACCCGCGAGAAGCCACTCAGGCGGTCCAGAGTCGTGATAACGATGAGGACGTGGGCCAGCAGCCTGAGACTGTCGTGTTGAGAGAGGTCAAAATACTTGGCTGGATTTACATTATCCAGCGCACCTGGGTTGATTTGGGGGATGAGCTTTGATTTTTGGTTCTGGTTGGCATATTGTGAGAGGACCAAACCTTGGTTGTACAGGTGCTGGTCTAGGTCCCTGGCGATGATGGCGCCTTGCAAGACCTTGGTCGTTTTCAAGGCTTCAGCTCTCGTGATCTGGTTAGTCTCAAGAGAGGCAACAAGCCGCTTGCCGACAGTTGTTGGGTCTGTTTGATGAAGGGTTGTGTTGAAAGTAGGGAACTGCTGAGCCGCAGCCGCGGCACCCGCCCCCGCATGCTTCATCAAGTAGGCATCAAACTGAGATCTCAAGATGGCATTATAGTTCGCAAACAGGAAATCATTCCATGATTTGCACACCTTCAAAACGCTCTCAAGGTCACCAGCCAACAGCCCATACACTGCCCTGTCGTAGTCGCTGGTACCGCCGTCCCTAGCCGCGGCAAAGCACATTCGCCGCCAGAGTACCAACGAGCTTGGATCAAAGTCCTCCTGGTCTTCATCTTCGGGGTTGGAGAGCGGTAATGGGGCCAGGGTAGCAGCCCTCCATAGTTCGGTTCTTACTGAACACCAGTCGCGAATTTCCGCCATGCTGCAACCGCGACGCAGCATCTCAAAACAGCCCAGCCATATGGCACGCTCAAAGAACTCATCCTGAGGCTCAACCTTACGAACCTGACGAGTGATGGCGTCCGGATCCAGCTGCGTCACGAGGGTCCGGGAACCAAGATGTGATTGCGCCGCGTCGGCGTTGTTGGGGTCGAGAACACCTTGGTAAGCGTTGACGCTCTTCTGCAGCTTGATCTTGTGTCTGGTATGGAGCCATCCGTGGGCCAAAATGTCTCCCCTCTCCGCATTCTGCTGAAGTTCACTGACAACTTCGTCGACAGGTGGACCATGACTTGCGCTGTTCTGTAGCCACTCCAGCACAGCCTTTCTCTCCTTTGCTAGGGAGTCGGTGATGAGAAAGTCGTTCCACCATCGTTTGCGCGAGGATGACGCCGAATCTTCCAGCGACCTAATGTTAAAGGGTCCCGGGTCGCGATACCGAAGGGGGAGCACGCGGCACAATAGGTCCCAAGTCTCGGCTTCCTCTTCTACACGACGAATCTCCTCGGCATTAGCAGCCGGGCCAGCCTCGTCCGTGTCATCCACGTCCATATCTGTAGAGGCCCCCCTGTTCCAGCGCCCGCCCTTTGATGAAGCTTTCTGCTGTTGTTGCCGTTCGCGAAGGCGATCCGCTCGATTCCGCATGTACACGGCATAGGAATCAACCAGCCTGAAGACTTGCGCTCGCTGTTCTGGTGCAGACCCAGTGAAGTCGACATGGTGGCGGTCGAGTTGAGATGCGAAATAGTCGACCTCCTCCCCCACCTGGATCGAGCTGTCGCGGTAGGTCGATTCCAGATCCGCCATTTCGTCGTAACCCCCTTCGCATCAGTTAGCGACAGGCGGAAGGAAGACGGCGGAAGAAGGTCTTACCTCGAATTGGGTCGTCGCAACTAGACGGCGAGCTGTACTCCACTGGAAGATTCTTTGCAGCCGCTTGTTAGAACTTCCGTGTTAAAGCGATTGTGGGTGGTGAAGTCTCACAAAGGCAGGCATTTCGCTAAACAGTCGCTGATGAGCTGGTTGGCTGAGAGGGTCCAGGTTTGGTAGGCGCTTGAACTATTGGAGGACGAGCTCGCCTCTGGTCGTTGGCATTCTGCAGAAAGCCCCAGTTCACTGCGGCCACAAGATGAAGCGCAACTCCCTATAATTGGGGGAAATCGCCGCAGATGCGCCGATTGGTATCTGGGTACGAATAGCAGGTGATAGCTCTGGGCGTTGTCGTTATTCGAACGCGGTCGTCGCGTCACAGCTCAGGAAAATAGGCTGGGAGCATCGGTTAGAAGGACTGGGGTTGGTGGCTCTGGGTCCCCCGAAGTACCAAGGTACCTCGCACTGCCCCACCAGCCCGCAAACACCACTTAAAAAATTCCTCCTGCGGCCAGAATTTTATTTCTCTTTTCTTTCCTTTTTCTTCATCATTGATATGGCATTCATATTAGAGTCTCGGAACAAGACACTCACTGCTTGTTCAGGTCCACGCGGCCTCTTGCGCGCTCAATGATCGCCTAGAAGATCACTGCACTTTTTCCCTCCAAGTTGCCCAAAGCCTCCACGGTCGATCTGGGTGAACATAATTGGATAAGTGATACATTTGTCACTCAGCATTCCACCCTAGGGCCCCTTTTTCCTCTGCTCAATCTTGAGCTTCAGCAGTTTTGCTTTTGGGCAGCTCACTGTTGATGCCTCATCCCCGTTTCGCTGGTAAAATGCCTCGCAACACTCGTAGAGGAGATCGACAAATTTTTTACACTTTTCTTCCTTGTAGCCGTTTCTCGTCAGGCAGTCTTGTATCGCACACTAGGCAAACATGTCAATTGATTATCAGTCAGCCGAATCGTTTGCACGAACTGCTCGGGGGTGGCAAGGTGGATCCGTTCGGAGGTCTTGCTCGAGACCCTTTGAGACAGGTTAGCGGAGGTCTTTACAACTGTAGAATCCGCGTTGTGCTTAACCTACCATGGTTGTGGACTACAGTTTGCTCACTTCTTGTCTTGCGTGCTATGTAGAATGGTTAGGTCTCCTCTGCTCTTGGAGAAGGTCAAGACAGTGACAATCGCTCGAGAAGAAAACCAGGTGCAATGATGTCAGGTTGGCTTGGCTAAATTCTGTTAGCTGTGGGCCTGAAGGAAGACGACCCTGTCAATCGTCGCACCGGCAGAGCCGTCGGTCTGTTGGTGGTGGACGGTGAAGACAACGCCCATCACCTTCCTCAAGCCGAGTCCATGATAATAATAATGTCATGTGTTCTAAACTTCGCTGCCGTTTCTATGAGGTGCAAAAGCGTTTGAAGACAAATGAGAACAAAGCAGTGAGCGTAATAAATAACTTGGCTCTCAAGCTCTCCGCTGAGCCAAGACCTCAGGGACACGGAGAGATCCGAAGCTGTTCTCGTGGTAAGAGGTAGATTATGTAAAGATCAGAAAAAGGACTCTGTCTTTACGAACGATGACCTCGGCTTGTTGCAGACGGGAGCCCGCCCAATCTGCGAATCACATATAGGCTTGCCCTTGCGGGAGAGAAACAACTAGAATCCCGATTTCCACGTGAGAATTAGTTATTAGTCCAGACCGGTGCCTGCCTCTCAGAACGGCAGTGGCACCCTGATGCTGTGAGGCTGCGGTTGGATTCTGTCACCCCGCGCAGAGCGAATGAGCAGCCCCACCAACCGTTCACGGCAGCGACCGCCCCTCCCGCGTTAAGCCTCTCATCGTCGTAAAAAACCAGGCCAAACTATTGTGCCTACAACCTATACATGTGCGCTTCCTCGTAGAAACAAAAGTGAGGTCGATATTGACTACCAGGCTACGAATTTTATCCCAACCCCACGTACTAGTAAGTTCTCGGCGCGCATCCCATCACTCCTGCCCATCAAGTTAGCTGCCCCGCGCGCGTACACTCGGCGCTGATCAACTTCCCTCTCCTTACCCCCCACCACACCCTTAAACTCTTCTCCTCGGCCCTCTCTCGAAATCCGCATCGCAACGTCAAGATACCCGCATAACTAACCAACCCTACCTCAGCACGCGCGCAGCCCCTACCACCCCGTTAACCCCCTCGTCGAGCGCACTCGTGAACGCAATGGCCGACAACCCCGAGAATGGCACTCCTCCGCAGCCTGAGGCGCCCGTGCCGGGAGGCGCAGTCGAGCACCTTAACATCAAGGTGACGGACAATAATAATGAGGTCTTCTTCAAGATCAAAAGGAGCACCAAGCTCGACAAGCTCATGACAGCCTTTTGCGAACGTCAGGGCAAGACCGTTAACTCCGTTCGGTTCCTGTTCGAGGGTCAGCGTGTTCAGCCATCGGATACGCCTGATACTGTATGTGGTGTTTTTCTCTTCGCATTTTCCCCCTCCCCCCTGGCCCCTGGCCCCTGGCCCCCTCTTCCTCTCCCGCGCTCTCTTTTCCTGTTTTACCAGACACAAAGATGGTTCCTGTGGTTAACGAATCTTGTCTCGCTCTGGAAAACCAGCTCGAAATGCAAGACGGTGATACCCTGGAAGTTCACCAAGAGCAAGTCGGTGGTGCTACCGACGCTTGAAGAAACCCGCCGAAACGAAACAAAATTACCAAACTTCCTTCATGCCAGAGGGATATGTCATTTCGACAGCAATCCCCAGATGGATGGCAAAAGGGTAGGCTTAAAGGGTTTGGTTGGTTGTTGGGTGGTGTTTGGCTTGACTGGGGTCTGTTTTCTGGGAACGGCGCGATAAAGGAAAGGCTCTTCGCATTCACAAGAGATTCTGGGAGGGTGGTGGCGGATGAATGGATGGACGGGTGTTTCGCAGCCAGCAGCACATATGAGAGGCAGGCTATCTACGGAAGCAAGTCACCTCTGCATTCCATACGTAGAAAATACGATCCCAATAAATTTCCCAGTCTTAGATCTCAACAGGGTTGGTTGCAACTAGGCTAGACATTTGAACGTGCCATATTCACAGCAGGATATCACAAGCTGCCAATAATCCAATCTTATTTGCAAAAGCAGAAGAACTCCTATGAGCCTTATTCGCAGCAACCCATGATGCAACAACACTCCAGTCGAGCCGGTCGACACCGTTACACAAAACACCAAGACATTGCTCTTTGAAAACGCAGCAAGACATGAAGCAAAAGGCAAGTATGCAAGCAAGTAGACCAAGCATGAGCAACAAGCCAATGTAGAAACCATCACAAGACGACTCTTCATGCCTTCAGCTCCTGTTCCATACACCCGGTACAAAGTACAACTGTCTCGCCAGGAGCTCCACGACCTTCCCTTGGGAAGATCTGACCGTCATCAAAACCCCCGCCGCAAGTGGCGCAACGGAAGCACTCATCGTGCCACTCGCCACCCAGAGCCTGGACGTATTGGCCAACGACTGCAGTGCGGCACTTGCGGCACTTGGGAGCCCTTCTCTCGGTCCGCTTGGTCTGGCATGAGATGCACCAGGCATAGCCATCCTTCTCAATATGGGTCATGCCGCGCTCAAAGGGGTCACCGCACTCGGCGCAGAAAAAGTGGCCAAAGTGCCAGTGGGCACCAAGGGCAACAACATGCTCACCCATAATGGGTGTCTTGCAGTGCTTGCAGCGCGGGGCAAAGAGCTCGTGCCAGTCAAGGTGGCAGTAGAAGCGAAGACGGGCGTCTCCATCCTCAGCCATGGTCTTGCCAGGCTCCTCGGTGAGCATCTCGCCCGCCTCGCGTAGCGCAATCCGTTCTAAACGTGCCGCTCGATAATTGTCGGGCTCGGGCGAGATCTCGAGCGCCTCTAGTGAGGTACCACAGGAGTAGCATGCGAAGCACTGCGGATGGAAACGTTCCGAGCTCCCGGCTAGCGACACAAATCTTCCTTCGATCGGGTGCCCACACTCGTGGCAGCGAGCCGTGGCCCTACTTCCGACAGGGCCAGGGGCTGGAGACCAATGGCCACGAGGCCTGGCTGCTTGGCGGACGCGAGGTGCGCTGGCCTGCGGAGTAGGAAGAGGACGGGTCGATTTCTTGCTTCCATCGTCGTTGGGCGTGACAATTATGGGGATACTAGGTCCGTCATCGGGATCGTCTGGGAGGACAAGGGTCGGGATTGGAGGGGAGGGATCATCAGAGACCGCTATCGTCGGGATCGGGGGCTCGTTCACTTGGCCAGCGGCAGGGGTTGGAAGTGGGCGGCGTGACGACGCTGCCAGGGACGGTGACGGGCTCGGAGAATCCTCCGTAACAGAGATAGCAGGGATGTTCGGTGTTTGCTGCTGCGGCTGCTTCTGCCCGTAGACTCGACTGGGGATGGTGGGCGTTGACTGTTTACCACCCCTGCCGAATCCTGACTCTTCTGACGCAGTATCAGTAGCCTCCTCTTGGGGCTTCCAATTCTTATCAAAGCTTACGATTGGTCGACCGGGATTGTCGCTGACAGCGGACGGTGTGGGAAGCTTGGAGCTGCGGTCTTTCAGCTTCATGCTTGTGGCTTGCCTGATGTCATCGCTGCGGATTTCCATGCCATGCTTGCGAGGGACGTCATCGCCCGGGGCAGGCGCCCCATGGCGGTTATTGGTGGTGTAGCCAGGGTTGCGACTCTGTGACGGTGGGTTTCGGTGTATCTCATGCTTGGAGAGCTTTGGTGCAGCAGCAGGGGGTGTGTCAGGCGTGGGCGCTTCGGGAGCAAACTGCACCCGGTTCAACGGGTTCTTGGGTTTCAACCGCAAGGGCTGAACCGAGCTGTCCTGAGCGGAACCCTGACCCTGCTTGGGCGCTGGGCTGTCCGGCTCCTCCCATATTTGATCTCCTGAAAATGGCTTCTGAACCTCCCCGCTAATGTTTCTCTTCAAGCTGCTCCGCCGCCGACTGGTTTGGACTTGGGCAGCAGAGCCCCCCGATATGCTTCCGTACGACTTTGGGTTTCGAGGGCCCGAGACTTTGCCTGATTGACCTTCCAGACTCCCGCGCCCGGACTCCTTAACTCCAGACGGTTGGTGGGAAGAGGCAAACGAGGCTCTGCCGCGCGTGGAGCCTGGGCCATCGCTATCTGTAGAACTGCCTGACACCGACCGCATACTGGGGTCCCTGGCAAGGCCTGTTGGTGCAACGTCATTCCCGTAGAGACCGGCGCTAGCAGTCCGGGCATGAGCGTAGCTGTTCTTCCGCATGTGTGGCTTGTAGCGATAAGGGGCACCAGGCTGCGGGACTTTTCCTGGGTTTTGGTGCTGCCAAACCAGCTCTGCTGCCTCCTCAAGTGCCGCCTCATGAATGCGTTTGTCATCGGCACTCTCTCCAACTGGCCCGTTGCTGGTATGCTGACCGGTCTTCTCTTTCAGATCCATATCCTCCATTGCCTGGCGGATGGAGAAGGCTTCTTCTTTTTCCATCCACCGCTGGCCGCGCTCAATGTACGTGGTCGACGGTACAACCTCTGAGGGCTTCAATGGTTTCACTGGGCGGTCTGGATAATAGTCGCGACCTTGCGTCATCGTGGAGTAGCGTGAGGAGACACTGCCAGACATGGATGTACGGGGGTTTGATGGAAGGTTGCTCGCATCGGATTGTGCTCGTTGGTGGTTTAACGAGGCCGTTTCCGACCTGGGTGGAGTTCCAAGGGATGGTCGACCGCTGCCATTGCCGCTGCTGTTCACGCTCACACTGGCGGGTTGCGCGGGGATGTCTCGTCTAGCGCCGGGCTGGGGACGCGCTCCGCCGGGCCTGTTGATTCGGGTGTTGCGAAGATCTGCCAGGTATGCAGCTGTTGTTTGATTAGCACGTCCCGACCAGGAAGGCGCGAGCAGGCGACGATACCGAATTGCTCGTTAGACATGTATGATGGTGACGGCGGAGTGACTTTGCGAGTGGAGCCCCGCTCCTTGGATTTGCCTCGAGCAAACATGACTGCAGAAGGCGTCAACCAATTGTGGATGTGATGAGGCTTGTTTAAGGTTGAGAGGTGTGGGTGTCGTCAGAGGCATTCGAGGATCGCTGTTCCGGGTGCGGACAAATTTATGCTCCAATATAATGCTGATTGTTTATCATGGGCTACTATAACCGCCCGACGACGTTGCCAGGCAGGATCAAGGGAGGTGCATCAACAGAAACGGGTGAGTCAAAGAAAGTTGGGACTGGGCATTTGGTTTTGAGGTCCATGGATGGTGATGTAGCACCGGCCGTCTTGATTGGGCCGTCGAGCGAGACAAACAAGGTGTTCCCACAGCGACCGGTTGAGTGCGCGCCCAGTTGGAAGCTGGCCCAAGCAACCGGACTTCGGAGCCGATGTGCCGAGACAGGGGCCGCTGCTAACTAGGCGCGCACGCTGTGAAATGCTGAGTGAGGCTCACCTGCGGCTGCGACGCTGACCGTCTGTGAATCCATGACATGCACTTTCTGCGTTTCGAATCCTCGCGTCAACTCTCTGCATATGTTCATTCGCCATGCCTAAGTCACCTGGTCCTTTCTTTTCTGCAAGATATTTTAGATTTTTCTAGATGCAGCGACCGGAGGGCAATAACAATTGTTGGGAACAGCCCTAGCGTGACCCAGCAGTGCGATGACGGTCATGGCGATATGCTGATGCTCGACCCAACATTTATTTACCCTAGTAGGACAGCATCCTCTTGAAGCTAGAGTTGGTATGTAAAGGTTCCGTGCCCGCACACACTAGGTGGCGATGGATCAAATGCCGAGATCGTCTTCCGAAGACCGGAAACCTAGACCGCGACGAAAAAGCTCCCTTCGCAACGAATAAGATATTGATGACAGTAAAAAAAAATTAAATAAAAAAAGACTCAGCACACCAGCGCCATGAGGCGGTTAGAAATCACCATTCCACAACATTCCCGGGGCGCTTCCAGTCTGGAGCCGGCCGAGGATGGCTTTCCATCGGCTGTGGGCCCTGGCAAATGCGGCACATGTCGGCTCCGCTTTAGGAAGCCGATACTGACGAGGAGCCGACGAGCGGGGACGCGGGAGCGTTTCGACAGAGGAAAAACCTGGGGCCCCAGCCGATGCAATTGGGAGGGCGCGGAGGGCTGCTTGCTAAGCATGGTTTGGTAACGGGTAGCTCCTGGATTGGTCGAGTTGGGGAGTCAGTCGGCTGTGACATTGCTACTATAAAGTTGGGTTTTCCTCTTTTGGCATATTTCGCCCTTGGTCACCTGCTCGACTCAACTCGAGATCTGGCGCCTACCATGTCTGCGCCGCTGGCCTCGCGGGTTTCCCTGGCCCAGAATGCTGCCTCAACACCTGCCCAGACCTCTGCTGTCAGCATCGTCATCCTGTCGAGTGATAAGAGTGAGAGGAGCGTTGGCAATGGTGACAGCCCGATCGAGAGCGAAGACTCAGATGTGGATTTTCGTGAGGGCGGCTATGGCTGGTACGCTGCCATGCATTGGTTCTATAAGAGCAGGCCTGACCTGGACTTGCAGGGTCGTTGTCGCCTCGGTCTTTCTGATCAATGCCCAGTATGTGTCCTCTTGCCTGTCCCTAGCCTGCCCAACTGACCTGGTTGCTCGGCAGCACCTGGGGGATGAACTCTGTTAGTTAGAGTCTATGGAAATTTGCCATCTCCTTACCTTGACGCGATACTTACTGCCCCTGCCATGGCACTTAGTCCTATGCCGTCTTCCTGGCCTACTATCTCCGATCCGGGGCCATTGCGGGGTCTTCTCCTTTGGCCTTTGCCTTTGTTGGCGGACTTTCTGTCTCAACCTGTTCGTTATCTTTAATGAAGATCAGGTATAAAACCATTGCTGAGATTTGCGGCAGCTTTCATCGTATCTCCGCTGGTTACAGTATGTATCAGGAAGTTTGGCACGAACCAGACATTACGAATAGGAGTCATCCTTGAAGCGTAAGCCAATGTTTTACCGCAGCAGAAACAGTTCTGATCAGTATCTGTAGCTTGTCCTTCGTTGGCGCGTCCTTCTCGACACAGATGTGGCATCTCCTCTTGAGCCAGGGCGTTTGTTTTGGGATTGGACTAGGATTTGCCTTCACCTCGACCGTCGGGGTGGTCTCACAATGGTTCAAAAAACGACGTTCATTTGCTAACGCTCTCTCCACCGGCGGCTCTGGCTTCGGCGGGCTGATTTACTCTCTCGCGACAAACGCCATGATCACGAACCTTGGTCTTGAGTGGGCCTTTCGAATCCTTGCCATACTAGCCTTTGTTGTGAATGGCATATGCAGCTTCACTCTCCGTGACAGAAACAAGGCTGTTGGGTCAGTCCATCTGGCATTCCACGTGCCATTCTTCAAGCAGATCGAATACTGGTTCTTCGTTGGCTGGGGATTCTTCGCCCTCGTTGGATATACCATTGTTGTGTTTTCTATCGCCGATTCGGCTTTGACGGCTGGCTTCTCGGCAAGCCAGGGGTCAATTGTGGCTGCAATTTTTAATTGTAGGCGCCCGACGTCTTCCCTGCGGTTGCAGAATATAATGATGCTGACTTTTGGCAGTATCTCAGGGGATTGGCAGGCCCATTATCGGCCTCGTCAGCGACAGGTTCGGGAGGATCAACGTAGCCGGCCTGTCCACCCTGGTCGCTGGTCTGGCGGCCTACTTCTTGTGGATCTTCGCAGGGAAAAGCTACGCGGGGCTCGTTATATACTCGGTCTTTGGCATGTTCGCCGGAGCCATCTGGCCCTGTGTCGCCCCTGTTGGTGCTGAAGTCGTCGGTCTGCAGCTTCTCCCATCGGGTATGACATCGTTGTCCGGTTCGTGTTTTCGCAACTGACTAACTGATTATAGCCCTTTCCATCTACTGGCTCCTTTTGGTGCTCCCGGCAACTTTGTATGTCGTCACGCCACAGCTGCCTTCTGCCAACTGCTTACTCATGTTTCCAGCGCCGAAGCGGTTGCCTTGGAACTCAAGACAACGGGTATTAACGGATAGTATGTTTTTTCAAAGGCCGTTTTATTCCCAGAGGCACCACAGCTAACGACGAATCCACAGCCTCAATCCCCAGATACTCACCGGGACTATGTATACCCTCTCATTCGTGCTTGGTGAGTTGCTAGTCTTTTTACACAAAAATCATGGCGCGTAGCCCGTTCCTGACTTCAAGTTTTAGTATGGCTACTGAGGAGTTGGAAGCTTCGCCAGATGGACTCTTTGGCTTTTGAAGACACTCTGGAGAAGCCCCCTGGAGACCTCTCCAGAGGAGGACCAGGGTCTGCTCTCAGAGAACCTAGACCCGCACTCGCTCGGGGCACGAGTATTGTTCGTGAATACCTTGTCAGCATGTTTAGGCTGGAGAGGATATAAATGACATTGAGCAATGAAGCAAAGAGAAGGGGGGGGGGAAGGTTTAGCCTCTGGAAAGAAAAAGAAAAAAAAGTGTCCGTATGGGGACTTTTTATTTTATACACTTTTGGTTCCCTACCTCTTTGAAAGCTCAATCACCTTTGCCGCGGCCTCATCAAAGCTATCAAACGCATAAACCGGCAACCCACTGTTTGCAATCAGCTCCTGGCCCTCCTTCTCATTCGTTCCCCTGATCCTCACCACCACCGGCACTGCCGTACCTACCTCCTTCAACGCCATGATTACCCCTCGCGCAATCATATCCCCCAGCGTCAAGCCCCCAAAGATATTGACAAACACAGCACGTACGCGGGGGTCTCGTAGCACCAGCGCAAAGCTCCGCTTCACTGTCTCGGTGGTCGCCTTGCCGCCCGTGTCGAGAAAATTGGCGGCCCGTCCGCCGAGAAGGGCTAGCGCATCAACCGTGTTCATAGCAAGGCCGGCGCCGTTGACGATGGTGCCAATATATCCTGTTTTCGTTTTTGTTTTCTCACATGCATCTCCCAGGAGGCGGATATACACGATACCGCTGTTTTCGGCTTCGATTTCCAAGCCGTCTTGGTCAGCAGCAGCAGCGGTGTTATTACCGAGGGCGTGCAGTTCGGCGTGGCGGCCGGCGATACGGAAGGCGGCGTCGTCGAAATGGAGGTTGGCGGAGGTGATGGTGAGAGAAGAACATGAAGAGGAGGCTTCAATCTCAGCAGCAACATGGGTGATTAGGAGGTAGGCCTCGTTGCGGTAGAAAATGGAGGAGAGGCTCCGGATGGTCTGGCGGAGGGAGGTGATGAGACTGGGCGTGTTGAGGTTGAGGTGGGCTGCAATCTGCTCGATGGGCATTTCGTTGGGGCCACGGACAAAGTCAAACGGGAAGCGTTTGAGGCTGATGAGAGCATCACTGCCAGTAGAAGGCGAGGCAATGATGCAGGGCATGCGTGCCGAACGGTCGATTCCAATGCCGAGAAGACTCTGGGAGCCTGGAGAAGAGGGGGGGCCGGTGTTCAGTGTAGCCTGCCCGGTTTCACGAATGATCGCCATGGCTTTGTCACCCGAAAGATAAAGTGACCGCCTCTGGTCGGGTTTCTGGGGTTTGGAGCATAAGAGAAAGGACCGCCGGGTTCTGGTTTTTGCTATCGTCGACATGTGGCGGCGCTGTTGGCCATTCAGGAGGACAGACGAGCCGATTCTGGACGCCGAGTCCTGGTGATTGAAGGTTGTGCCACGCAGCTGCGACTTCAGCACATTGCCGATCTCGGAGGGATGGTCTACCATTATCACGCCAGCGTTGGCAAGGGCTGTAATTTTTGCTATTGCGTCTGGTTCTTCCAGGGCAGTAAAGGCACCAGCATGGCCCATGACACGACCGGGAACCTCGTTGATGCCTGCAACGAGGCCAACAATCGGTCTGTGACAAGAATTGGTTGTTTTCTTTTAGCCCATACAGCCATCCCGAACACGGTTCTCCCTTGTTCAACTTACTTGGGTGAAGCAGTGCGTGAATGGTAATCTCTTATCCAAGCAGCCGCCTCCATCTCGGCTGTACCCCCTATCTCGCCGATGAGAGCAATTGCATCAGTGTCCGGATCTGTTTCCAAGATGCTCAGTGCCTCGCAGAAACCAGTTCCGGGGAGAATGTCACCCCCTACACCGATACAGAGGCTCTGTCCGAGACCGGCCCTAGTGGTAGATGCCACAGCTTCAAAGCGTCAGACCAACACAGCCTAGCTCAATGTACGGAAAACAAAAAAAAAACCAAAAAAAAAAAAAAAAAACACGCCCAG
>Ga0247763_1000687_pt1 | contig 20360 bp, 12 predicted proteins | sample UWRJL141409B4_FD_179926 | JGI IMG/M metagenome (GOLD analysis project Ga0247763, IMG submission 179926) | Plant litter microbial communities from Arlington Agricultural Research Station in Wisconsin, United States - UWRJ-L141-409B-4 | ecosystem: Environmental > Terrestrial > Plant litter >...
ACGCTCGCGCTTTCGGACAACCTCGCGGGCTGGTTCAACTTCTTCGGCGAGGCCGCGGGCACGACCTTGCCGGAAGCCGTTCTGCGGGTGCAGGCCGGCGGGGGCTTCGATTCTGACTACCGAGTGGATCTGCGAGCCGCGACCGGTTCGCCCGCGGTGTACGGCGGGTGGTTCCTGGGCGACAACGCCATGCTGCTTCGCGTCTGGGACCCCGATGTCGACCCGTCGTCGGTGCTGACGGACCCTAACGACTACTGGTCCGCAGAAGCGTTCGTCTCGACGATGATAGTCGATCTGGAGTCGGGGAGCGCCGAGCGGTTTGACATGCCCCCCGAGGGGGGGCGCCGGATCCACTGGCGATCCGACCGAGGTCGACGGCAAGGTCTACATCTCCGTATACCGCGACGGTCTGGACCGAACCGAGCTGTTCGCGGTCACCACTGCGGGGGCGGAGCCCGCGTTCTCTACTCAGGGCGACGTGCTCTTCATGGGGAGGGCACGATGACCCGGAGTCGCTGAACTAGCACGGTAGGTCAACGCACGGGCTTCCTGACGTCGACGGGCTCCTCGCGAACGCAGGAGCCCTTCAGCTGAGCTCGAACACCCGCGCGCCGCGGCGCACCTTGCCCATGAACATGATCCAGAGCTCCAGCGCACTCTGCGCGATTCAATGCGCATACAAACGCGCGAGGATGCCCCGCGCGGCTTCCTTGGCGGCGACCATCAGCGCTCGCAGGTCGTCGGTTGCGACCACTTTCACGGCCTCCTCGTACGATTGCCCGAGCACCATGCCGATCAGGCTCTCGGCTGAACCGTGGCTCGTCTTTCCGAGGATTTCCCTCTCCTTTGCGCGCCTGGGCATGCGCATTGCCCAGAACGGTAGGTTCGCGGCGCGATACATGCCGGCAGGCGGATGCTCGCGGTCGATCAGGTCGACGACGTTTGGCCAGATGAAGGCGCGGAGCAACTGCTCGACACGCGGGTCATCGAACTTGCTGCCCAGGTAGATCACGCAGCAGTGGCTGCGGGTTCGCGTGACGTCTTCACCCCAGACCTTCCAAGCCATCACGGTCCTTTGCGTAGCGCCAACGGCGGCCAGATAGGTCTGGCAAGCGCGCCGCATGCGATTGAGCAGCACCAATCCTCCGCCCCGCAGAACCAAGAACTGCACGCGGTCGCCCTCCCTGTCGCCGTAGTACTCTCCGAGTCGAGCGCCGACGAGGGAATTCCTGGGGTCATCCTGCAGCTCCGCCTGGCCGATGCTGTGATCACGCAGGCCGGCAGCGAGCGACCGCGCGTCCCTGACGTTCTCCCATTCCAGCACCGCGTTCACCCAGCCCACGTCGGGGCCGCCCGAGTGGTTGTTCTGATAACCAAAGGTGTGCGGCCAGACGCGATAGATGTGCCTGGCAAAGTGGTTGTGCACGTTCGTTTTTACCGACTGTCTCGCTCTCCTCGACCAGGTTGCCTCCTGGGCCAGCTCGAGCCAGTCGCTGTCCGGGATCGTCGTCAGGTTCATGCGTTGCGCCTTTCTCAGCCGACCGGCTTTGCGCCGGGTGCGGGCTGGGTGCGTTCCTGGAGCAACCTTCAACGCTTCCCGTTGGGGGAAGTGACAGTTGCATGAAGAAACGCGCTGCGAACGGCCGCTGAAACACGCGCTCTCGTCAGCGAGCCCAACGCCTGGGGCGGATTGCCCTGCGCGGGGCGTGGTTTCATCATGAAACGCGCGAACCGGCCGTCCGCGGCCGTTCGGGGGGATCGCGGCTCAGCCGCGCGGAGAGCTGTCACGCTCGCTGGCGAGCTGGGCGGCTTTGGTGATCAGATAGTCGCGCTCGGGCAAGCTGGGGGTGCGCTCGGCGGCGGCGCGGTAGTGCTGGATGGCGCGCTCTGTGTCGCCCGCCATCTGCCAGAGGTGCGCGCGCACGGCGTCGAGCCGGTAGTGGGCTGCGATGCGCGGGTCGGTGTCGAGCAGGGCGAGCAGGTCGAGCCCCGCCTGGGGTCCGCGCACCATGGCCGCCGCGATGGCGTGGTTGAGTGCAACCATGGGGTTGTCAGACATGCGCCGGAGCAGGTTGTAGAGGATCAGGATCTGAGGCCAGTCTGTCGCCGCGGCGTTCGGAGCCTCGTCGTGCACGGCCGCGATCGCCGCCTGCAGCTGATAGGGGCCGATCGAGCCGCTCGACAGCGCCTTCGAGACCAGGGCGACGCCTTCGGCGATCAGCGCGGGATCCCAGCGCGAGCGATCCTGCTCGTCGAGCGGGATCAGCTCGCCCTGCTCGCCCGTGCGCGCGGCGCGCCGTGCGTCGGTGAGCAGCATCAGCGCCAGCAGGCCGCCGACCTCGGGGTCTTCGGGCAGCAGCTGCTGGAGGGTGCGCGTGAGGCGAATGGCTTCGCTCGACAGATCCGTGCGCTGCAGCGACTGCCCGCTGCTGGTGGTGTAGCCCTCGCTGAACGTCAGATACAGGGCGTGCAGCACCAGGCGGAGCCGGGCCGCGCGCTCGCCGGCGTTCGGCAAGGCGAACGGCGTCGCCGAGGCCGCGATGGTCTGCTTGGCGCGGCTGATGCGCTGGGCCAGGGTGGCCTCGGGCACCAGGAAGGCGCTCGCGATCTCCGCCGTCGAGAGGCCGCTCACCGCGCGCAGCGTGAGCGCGATGGCGGACGCGGGCGTGAGGGCAGGGTGGCAGCACATGAAGAGCAGCACGAGGGTGTCGTCCTGCTCGGGAGCCACGTCGCCGTCGGGCGCGACGGCGACGTCACCGTCCACCCGCTCGGCGTGCGAGAGCTCACTCGCCGTCGTCTCGCGCCGGCGACGGGCGACCTCGCTGCGCGTGTGGTCGACCAGACGTCGCGTCGCGACCTGAAACAGCCAGCCGCGCGGGTTGTTTGGCAAGCCCGCGCTCGGCCACTGCGTCGCCGCGGCGACGAGGGCCTCCTGCACGGCGTCTTCCGCGGAGGCGAAGTCGGCGTGGCGCCGCGCGAGCACGCCGAGCACCTGCGGCCCGAGCTCGCGCAGCAGGTGCCCCACTTCCTCGGCGGTCGCGCGGGTCACACGTCCCGAGCGGGCGACTGCATCACCTGGCGAACCTCGATCGGAAGGATCATGGGCTTGCCGCCGGGGCCCGGAGCGAGCGAAGCCTTGGCCGCGATCGCATAGGCGCGCTCGGCGCTGTCGACGTCGACGATCCAGTAGCCCGCGAGGAACTCCTTCGTCTCGGGGAACACGCCGTCCGTCACCGGCAGCCCGTCCTTGCCTGCGCGCACGAGCTTGGCCTCGGCGGGACCCGTCAGCGCCTCGATGGCGACGAGCTCACCCGCGTCGCGCAGCTCGGCGTTCAAGCTGTTCCAGTAGGCCACGTGGGCTTTGATCTCCTCCGGCCTCCACTTGAAGATGTCCCACTCGCCGGTCCCGAATTTGGCGTTCATCATCAGAAGGTATTTCATGGTTCTTCTCCTGGGCATCGTGCCGCCTTCTGGGCGGCTTTCGGGGAGAAGTCGGAGCCGAAGCGGAGGGCTCGACATGGGGCGCGGACTTTTTTTCGAGCCGGGCGTCGACGTGGGAGCCGGCCCTCTGGTCAGGCCGTTTCGATGCTCCCGGCGTGCCGTCGCGGTCGGGCGCGTCCACCCCGAGGCGCGTCCACGGCGGTCGCGCCTCGCACCGCCGAGTCCGCCCCGCCCCCCGCGGCAGGGCCAATCGCCGCGGGGTCAATCCGAATCGGGTCGCTGCTTCAGGGCACGGGCAGGGTGGCGGTGTCCCAGTGCTCCGTGAGCAAGCCGTCGCTCACGCGGAACATGTCGAACCAGGTGGTCGTGTACGGGACGGCGGCGTCGTCGTAGGGGCGCACCGTCGCCAGCACGACCAGGTCGCCCTCGGCGACGATGTGGATGAAGTTCTGGATGTCGGGCTGCACCGCCTGCGGCTGGGCGAACTGGCGGAAGAAGGTGAGGAAGCCGAGCAGGCCCGTGTTCGCCTGGGGGTTGTGCTGGATGTAGCCCTCGGCGAGGTAGTTGGGCGCCTCCTCGACCTGCTGCCCGTCGAGCAGCGTGCGCCACATCTCGTGCACGAGCTGCTTGTTTTCGGCGAGCTGGGGATCGGTGCTGGCGAGCGTGGCCTGTTGATCGGCGCTCTCGGTGGGCGGCTCGTAGCCGGCGGGCGTGCCGCCGGCGGGCAGGCGCCCGTGATCCCAGTGCTCGGCGATGGCGCCGTCTTCGATGCGGAACAGATCGAACCACGTCGTCGTGTAGGGGCGCGGCTCGGTGTACTCGTCCACCTGCACGAAGGCCACGTAGTCGCCCTCGGCCACGATCGCGACCAGCGGGACCTGCACGCGCTCCTGCACCTCTCGCGCTGCCTGGCCGCCGAAGAAGGCGAACACGGCGTCGCGGCCGGTGTCGACGTTGGGGTTGTGCTGGATGTAGTCTTCGCGGAAGTATTGCTCGGCGGCTGCCGTGTCGCCGGCCTCGAGCAGCGTGCGCCAGGCGTCGTAGACGAGGCGCTTGTTGGCCGCGAGCGCCGGGTCGGCGCTGCTCAGCAGCTGGTCGTGATCGGGGTTGGCGACGACGGGCAGCGCGGGCTCTAGCGCGGTCGTGGTCTCTTCGCCGGCGGCGGTGTCGCCGGGCGCGTCTTCCGAGCTGGTCTCGTCGCCCGCGGCGTCGTCGGTGGGGGTCTCACCCGGCGGGTTCTGGGCGGTGCCTTCGTCTGCCGGTCGGGTGATGTTGGTCTCCGTCGCCGGGGCGCCGGCAGCGCCCGGAGTTGCCGCGGGGGATGCAGGGTCGTCGTCACTCGAGCAGGCGAGGGCCAGAGTGATGCAAGCGAGGCCCAAGGAGCGAAAGGGAAGCTTTTGCATGATGGCCATGGATTACTCAGGACGGCGCCGAGGGACCAGCGCCGGCTGCAGGGAATGGCCGACGGGCGTGCGCGGGTTGACCTGACGCCCGATGCGAGGGTGTGGATCGTTGCTCGACGTTGCGCGTGAGGCGCTGCTGCGAGGGCTTTCTGCCGAGGGTTCGTCGCGGCTCGCCACGGCTCGTCACGGCGCTTTGAACGAAACCTCGAGCAGCGGGCACAGAGAGCCAATCACCCAACGTGTCAGTTCGGCACGGGCTCGGCGGATCGCCGGGCGAAAGGCTTGTCATGGCTTCGATGCTCTCTGCGTTGCGCGCGCGGCGCACCTCCGACTTGGCTCGGGTCTTCCTGGTCGCGGCGCTGCTGCCGGCGTGCTCCGACGACGCCGCGGACGATGCTGCAGGCGCTGGCCCGAGCGCGCCGGATGAGGTCGCGGGGCGCGGCGACCTGATCGAGCTCACGCCGCTCGGCGCCCTCGATCTCCCGCAGGTGACCGCGCTGCTGAGCGAGAACGATCTCGACACGTCGGCGGTACGCTACGGCGTCGACGCCTACCAGGTCGTGTATCGCAGCGTCGACCCGAGCGGAGCGCTCGTGCGCGCCAGCGCCTTCGTCGCGCTCCCGCAGGGCCCCGAGCGCGTGCCCGAGCAAGTCGCGTGGATGCACGGCACCACCGTGTTTCGCGGCGAGGCGGCCTCGGTCAACCCGGAGAGCAGCGACCGCGCGGCGGCCGTGTTCTTCGCCGCCGCCGGCTACGCCACCACCGCCCCGGACTACCTCGGCCTCGGCCTCGGTGAGGGCCCGCATCCCTACGATCACCTCCCGACCGAGGTGACGGCGGGCATCGACGCGCTCGCCGCCACCGACCACGCCGCTCGCGAGCTCGGGCGCGAGCTCGGCGCGAGGCTCGCGCTGAGCGGCCACTCGCAGGGAGGGCCCGCCTCGATCGCGCTCGCCCGCGCCGTGCAGGATGGAGATGCCGCCGGGCTCGAGCTCGCGTCGCTCGCGCCGATCAGCGGGCCCTACGACATGAGCGGCTCGGTGCGCATCGCCGCGCGCGGCGGCATCGCCTACGTCACGGCGTACCTCGGCTACCTCACGGTGGCGTGGAATCGCTGGCTCGGCCTGTACGCGACGCCCGGCGAAGCGTTCCTGCCGCCCTACGATCAGACGCTGGAGGCGCTGTTCGACAACAGCCACACCACCGAGCAAGTCTTCGCGGGCCTCCCCGAGACGCTCGAGGAGCTCTTCACGCCGGCGTTCCTCGAACGGCTGCGCGAGCCGAGCGGCCCCTTGCAGGCCGCGCTCGACGAGGCGAGCCGCGTCTGCGTCTGGCAGCCCCGCGTGGAGGTGAAGGTGTATGCATCGAGCGCCGACGCCGACGTGCCGATCGAGAACGCCGAGCACTGCGTCTCGAGCTTTCGAGAGAGCGGCGCCGAGGTGCCGTTGATCGATCTGGAGGACGCGGACCACTCGGAGTCGATGACGCGCAGCCTGCCGATGGTGCTCGAGCAGTTCGAGCGGGCGTGGGGGCGCTGAGATGGCTCGAGGGGCGCGCCCAGGCGATCGCTCGACGTAGGCGCCGGCCCCCGCTCGACGTATCCGTCGCGTCGCGTGCCAGCCGAATTCGCGTCCGACGCGAATGCGCGTTGCCTCTTGCGCGGCCCGGCCGCGAGGGCCACCCTGCGGCATGCGGCGTTTGCTGGGCCTTCGCGATCTGGTTCACGACGCCATCGATCGCATCACGACCCTGGTCGAAGAGACGCACGAAGACGTGGCGAGGAAGCCGGTCGAGCTTCTCTCGCTCGCCGAGCCGCTCGCCGGTGTGGTGAGCGGGGCGGACGGGGTGCGGCGTCGGGTCGCCGGGCTCGTGTTCGACCAGGTGCGGGGGACCAACCGCGTCGTCCGAGCGATCGGCGACCAGGCGATCGCGCTGACCCTCGACGCCGCGCGCGGGCTGGGCGCGTTGCAAGACGAGCATTTCGCGACCGGCCGAGCCCCGCCCGATCGCCCTGCGCATGACGTCGACCCGAACGCCCTCGGCGCCTGGGTCGACCGGGCCGAGGGCGCGCTCAACGGCGTGATCGGAGATTTCCTCGTCGCATCGGGCAACCCGCTCGCCACCACCATGAGCGTGCGGCGCGGCGGGCGCTCGCTCCCGCTCGAACGCGAGGCGCTGGCTCGCGTGTTGCCCGATGCAACGAGCAAGCTCTGCATCTTCATCCATGGCCTCGCCAACTGTGACTTCGTGTGGCTGCCGCCAGTCGCCGGCGCAGAGGGAGCCAGCTCGGACGGCGGCGGCGCGGATGGCGCCGGCTCCGATGGCGCCGGCTCCGATGGTATCGTCGGGCCTCTGCGCTTCGGCGAGATCCTCTCGCGCGAGCTGGGGTACACCTCGCTCTACCTGCGCTACAACACGGGGCTGCATATCTCGGAGAACGGCGGCGCGCTCGCAGAGCTGCTCGGCGACCTCGTCGCCGCCTATCCCGTCGACGTCACCCAGATCGCGCTGGTGGGGCACAGCATGGGCGGCCTCGTCGCGCAGAGCGCGAGCCACTACGCCGAGAAGCTCGCGGCCCCGTGGCTGCCGAGGCTCACCCACGTGCTGAGCATCGGCTCGCCGCATTTCGGCGCGCCGCTGGCCCGCGCCGGCCACCTCGCGTCCGCCATCGCCGCTCGCTTCGATACGGCGGCCACGCAGGTCTCGGCGAAGGTGCTCCGGGCACGCAGCGCGGGCATCCAGGATCTGTCCACCGGCAGGTCGCTGCAGGAAGACTGGCAGGGCTTCGAAGCAGACGCCAACCTCTTCGTCGCGCAACGCTGCCCGTTCGTCGCAGGCGTCGCCTATGGCTATGTGGCCGCGCGCTTTCGCCCTACCGACGCCGGGCCGCTCGGAGAATGGGTCGGCGACTTGCTCGTCCACGTGCCGAGCGCCTCGGGCTTCCATGCCGACCCGGAGCGCCACATTCCCTTTCACATGGGCCACGTCGTCGACGGCGCGCATCATGCCGCGCTGACGACCCACCCCGACGTCTACCGTCAGCTCCGGCGCTTCCTGGTCGAGGGCCGCGCGCCGGGGCCGATACGCGGCGCCTAGGTCGCGAGAGCGACCTTGACCCGGCGCTTCACCGCTTGTTCCACTGAAGCTTGGCCCAGGGGGCGATCAACACGTGGAGCGGCAGCACGCGCTCGCGCCGCGTCTCTTCCTCGAGGTGCCGGCGGCGCGCGGTGAGCACGTCTGCGAGGCTGAGCACGCCGAGCACGACGTCGGGCGAGCCGGGGCGCACCACCCGGGCCTCGGTGATCCCGCTGTGCGCCATGCGGTGCGTGACGGTGCGCAGCGTCTCGTCGGGAGAGGCGAACAGCGTCGCGGGGCGCGCCGCGTCGGGCTCGGGCCCCGCTTCGAGCAGGGCGGCGACGGGGTCGCGCATCACCTCGCGCACGAACAGCACCTCGAGCGGGTCGATCGCGTACTCGCGCGTGACGTGGTAGCCGCGCCGGCTCACCTTCTCGGTCAGGATGCTGCGGCGCAGCCCGAGCACCGTCACCCCGTGAGCGACGACCACGGCGGCCGCGAGCGGCACCAGCGCGTCCCAGTCGTGCGTGACCTCGAGCGCAAAGAGCACCGCCGTGATGGGCGAGCGCATCGTGCCCCCGAACACGGCCGCCATGCTGATCAGCGCCCAGAAGCCCGGCCCCACCACCGGCAGCACGCCGGCCGCGAGCGTGCCCACGCCGGCGCCGAGCATGAGCAGCGGCGCCAGCACGCCGCCCGACGTGCCCGAGCCGAGCGCGAAGGCCCAGATCGCCCACTTGACCCCGATGAGGCTGAGGGTCGCCCCTGGCGACAGGTTGCCCGCGAGCAGGTCGGCGATGGATTCGTAGCCCACGCCGAGCGCGCGCGGCGCGACCAGGCCGCCGACGCCGATGGCGACGCCAGCGAGCGCGGGCCACCACATCCAGTGCAGCCGACGCAGGTGCCTCTGAAACAGATCTTCACAGGCATACACGCTGCGGCTGAGCAGTATGGCCACGCCGCCGCCGAGCAGGCCGCAGCAGAGGCAGCCGACGAGCGCATCGATGCCCACGAACTCCGCGTGCGCGGGCACGTGAAACAGCGCGCCCTCCGGGAAGAGAAAGTGCCGCGTCGCCATCGCGGAGACGCACGAGAGCGCGACCGGGATCGAGCTGCGCGGCTTGAGCTCGAAGAGCAGGAGCTCGACCGCGAGCATGAGCGCCGCGAGCGGCGAGCCGAAGGTGGCCGTCATCCCCCCTGCAGCGCCCGCGACGAGCAGCGTCTTGCGCTCGGCGTTCGTCAGATGAAACGCCTGCGCCACGAGCGAGCCGAACGCGCCGCCCGTCATGATGATCGGGCCCTCGGCGCCGAATGGGCCGCCCGAGCCGATCGAGATCGCCGCCGAGATCGGCTTGAGCACCGCCAGGCGAGGCTCGACGCGGCTGCCCTTGATCAAGATCGCCTCCAGCGCCTCGGGGATGCCGTGCCCGCGGATGCGCTCTGACCCGTAGCGCGCGATGGCGCCGATGACGAGCGCGCCCACCACCGGCACCAGCACCACCAGAGCACCCAGCTGGTGCTCGGCGGGCACGCCCGGCGCGAGCGACAGGCGCTGGAAGAAGAACAGGTTAGTGAACACCTGGATCAGATCGATGAGCGCGCGCGCCACGTAGCCGCTCAGCACCCCGATGACGACGCCGAGCAGCGCCACCGGAATCATGCGCCGGGTGGCGGTGAAGTCGCCCAGGTGGTGCGCGTCGCCGTTCTCGGACGGGGCGGCGGTCGGTTCGGAGCTCGGTGTCGAGTCGCTGCTCATGGCGTTCTCCGGCGCGCAGGACGGCGCGCCGAGCGGATGCTCGCTCGTGGGTGCACGAGGCCGATATATCGATCATCGATATAATTGTCCATGCGGCGCACGCGATCTAACGCACGATCGAACGCGCGCCCGAGCCGGGCGGGCGAAGTGTGTTTCGAGATGGATCCGTTCAGCTGCCGATCAGATCGCGTCGACGCGAATCGGTGCTGCGGAGCGTGCAACTCAGCCCGTTGCCGTCCGCCGCAAGTGGGCGCAGGCACCTCGTTCCGCTGCACCGGAGGTCGCAGCAAGCAGCAGCGGCGATCGCGACGCGCCCTCGTCAGCGGATTGTCATTTCGCAGCCTCTCGCCGGAGGAATGCACGGCAGCGGGTGGGGGCCTCCTCGGCGACCCGAGCGGGGGCGGCATCTGCTTCCGCGGATGCGACGGCTCGCGCGCGGGGGGCGCCAGCCCTCTCCTGGGTTGGGTGCTCTGCAAGATCCGCCCGGCTCCTGCTTCGAGGGTGCGACCTGCTGCCGGCCGTAGCAGCGCAGGCGCAGAGCAACGGTGAACCAGGCCGGTGAAACGCCGACGCCGCTCGCGGGCGCGGGTCGCACGCTCGGCGCCCGTGTCGAGACAAAGCATGCCTCGATGAATTCATCGCTCGACGAGCCCTCATCCGGAGCAGCGGACGGGGGAAAGCGGGGAATAGGGGGCGCGGCGACAGCGTTTGGGGGGCCCTCCTGCCGCGAACGCCTCTCGCGCTGCGCAGGGGGCATGCGGCGGCCAGCGCTCCCCGCCCGAACGCTTGCAGGACGGATGCGCGCGCCCCAAGCAGCCGTCGTGCATGCTATGCAACCGGCCTCGATGTCTTGCTTGCATAAGGGCGCCGTGGGTGCTGGCGCCGCGCGCCGAGTCGGTCTGTGGCTGACAGTGTCGTTGATCGCGCCCGTATTGCTCGGCGGCTGCATCGCCGCGACGCCGCGCTTTCCGCCCGACGTGCAGCGGGCCATCAACCGCGAAGACATGCGGCGGCTCGAGACGAGCGACCTCATCGTGTATTACCCCGACGGCACGCGGGGCGAGGCGCTCGCGGTGGCGGCGCGGCTCGAGTACTGCCGGCGCGAGCTTCAGCGCTACGCGCTCATCAAGGACGACTACGCCGCCGAGAAGCCGGTGTTCGTGCTGCCGCGGCTGCCGCTCAACAACGCCTACGTTCAGCCGACGCTGGCGGGCAACGAGCAGGTGTCGGTGGTGCCGCAATACAACACGGCGAACCTGTTCCTGGCCTACGGCATCCCGCCCGATCCGGGCAACATCGGCTGCCACGAGATGGTGCACGACCAGAGCTTCCGCCAGGTGAGCGGCATGGCGGCCGGCTTGCGCATGGCGTTCGGCGACATCTACTCGCCGCAGCTCGGGCTCGACTCGTGGTGGCAGGAGGGGCTCGCCGTGTACTACGAGACGAAGCTGCAGGGCAGCGGGCGGCTCTGGACGAAGTACACCGACGGGTTGTTCGCGGCCGGCATGCAGGAGGTGTCGTGGTTGCACGGCGGCTACCTGAACATGCAGCAGCGCGAGGTGGTGACGGGGGCTCCCTACCTGGTCGGCGCGCGCTTCGTCGACTACCTCGCGCGCCGCTACGGCGAGAAGCGCTTGTGGCAGGTGATCGAGGGGCAGTCGAACGCGTTCGCGTTCCCCTTCGCGATCAGCAACGAGTTTCGCGTCGTCTACGACAAGCCGCTCGCCACCCTGATCGAAGACTTCGAGGAAGACACGCGCAAGCGTTACCCGCGCCGCGAGCGTCCGCAGGAGCAGAAGACGCTGCTGCGCCTCGGGCGCTACGCCACCCTCGCGCGCGCGCCCAACGGCCGTGAGGTCATCGCCAGCGAAGATCTGGATGAGCCTCCGCGCATCATCGTGCGCGACGCCGATGGGAAGACGCTCGTCAGCCGCCGCCTCACCGACATCGGCATCGGGCGCCGGCTGATCGCGCCGCGCGTGGCCACGATCAGCGGGCTGTCGCTGACGGCCGACGGCGCCCACGCCTACTTCGTGGTGCTCGACCCGGGCGCCGTCTTCACCGAATCACGCCTGATGCACCTCGACATCGAGGCCGACACGCTCGACGTCGTCGTCTCCGATCTCGCCGGCGCGGGCGGCTCGATCAGCCCGGATGGCAAGCACTACTACTTCAACCGCCCGATCGGGAGAGCGCTCAGCCTCGCCTTCGGTCTGTTCCGGCTCGAGCTCGCGAGCGGCCGCGTCGACCAGCTCACCGCGCCCGCGCCGCGCCACTACCACGCCGATCCCGTGGTGTCGCCCGACGGTCGGCGCCTGCTCGTCACCGAGGCCAGCGACGCCGGCATCCGCCTCGCCGTCTACGCCGCCGCCGACGGCCGCCGCCTCGGCGCGGTGAACGCGCCACCGGGCATGGCCTTCGACGGCAGCTGGGTCGACGCCGACCGCGTGGTGTTCACGGGCAGCGACCCCGCGCGCATGCAGGTCTTCGAGACCGACCTGCGCACCCAGGCGCTGCGCCCGCTGAGCGACGCGCCGTACCTCGCCGTGAGCCCCTTCTCGAACGGGCTCACGCTGCGCTTCCTCAACCGCGACGGCTGGAACTGGACCCTCGACGAGGTCTACCATCCCAGCGGGGTCGCCCCCGCGCCGGAGGTCGCCCCGGCGGCACCGCGCACGAGCTTCGCGTACGCCCGGCGCCGAGCGATCGAAGACTACGAGCCAGACGTCGTCTCCGACGAGCCCTACTCGGGCTTCGACGGGCTGTTCCTCCCGAGCGCGTGGGGGCCGTGGTTCGCCGTCGACGACGAGGGCGACGCCACCGTCGGCGTCACCCTGATGGGCGGCGATCGCCTGGGCTGGCAGCGCTGGGTGCTCGGCGGCGCCTACAACGGCGGCGCCAAGCTGCCCTCGCTGCGGCTCAGCTATCTGAACTCGATGCTCGCCCCCGTCACCGTGCGGCTCGACGCCGAGTACATCGGCCGCCGCGACTCCGTGTTCGGCGTGCCCCCCCTCATCGTCGACGACGACACAGACGGCGTCATCGAGCTCAGCGACGGCGACACGCAGGTTCGCCTCGAGGAGATCACGGGCCGCCTCACGCTCGGCACCCGCCTGTACGAGAGCCTCGAGCTCGAGCTCGGCGGTCGCTTCGACAGCGTCCGCTACGAGCTCGCCGAGAGCGAGCCCTTCGGCAACGACCTGCGCTTCGCGGGGCCGCTCGCCCGCTTCGCCTTCGAGAGCGCCGAGATCACGCCCTACGCGGGCAAGCGCCTCGCCGTCGGCGTCGACGCCACCGGCACCTATTTCCCGGCGGCATTCTCCAGCGTCAGCTACGACTTGGTCGACGCCCGCACGCACGCCCAGCTCACCCTGCCGCTCCCCCTCTCGCGCCGCCACACCCTGAAGCTCGGCGGCCGCTGGCGCGCCCTGCTCGGCGCGCCCGAGGGGCAAGACCTGCTCCAGATCGGCGGCAGCGGCACCGACGTGGTCCCGAGCGCGGGCGACGAGTCGGCCCTCGACGACGCCCGCTCGGGCGTGCTGCCCCCGGGCGTCCGCTTCTTCGAAGGCCTGCGCGGCTTCGAAGACCGAGTGCAGTTTGGCCGCCGCGTGCTCGCGGGCGACGCGACGTACACCTATCCCTTCATCATCGACTGGGGCTCCGCCTCCACGCTCAAGCTGCTGCCCGCCCTGTTCGTGCGCCAGATCAACCTCGACCTGTTCTTCACCGCCGCGACGCTCCTCGAGCCCGGCCGCGAAGAGGCGCTCGCGACGGGGGCGTCGCTCGAGCTGGAGACGAGCCTGTGGCTGGTGCCCATCTCGTTCGAGCTGCAGGGGACGCGGCGATTGAGCCTCGATGAGGAGTTTGCGGTTTATTTTGTGATCGGTAGCGGGGAGAGGTGAAGGATGGGCAGTCACGCGCTCCGTCACGCCTAACGATGGTGTGTGGAAGCGTGTGCCGCACCCACTCTATGCGCGAATGAGAGTGGCTCGTGTCCCCCCACACGGCGAAACTTTGCGCGACGGGTTGCAAGAATCACCGTCCGTTACTCAGCAGGCAACGATGGCTTCAGGCGGGCTGCAGTCGCTCGGATGTGAGGAAACACGAGCAGCCCGTTTGCCCTACCGTGCGGAGTGACACTTGCTGAGATCCGGAAAGAGAAGGAAGCGTATTGTGCCGCCAGCCACAAGCAGCCCCGAGGACATCCTCGGACAGGTGCAATGGCCGCCCCCCGCACGGAAGACCCCCTGCGGTCGACGGACACATCGTCGCAGCGGACCCGCGCTCTTCCGCAGCCTTTCCTGGTGCGTGTAAGCCGCGACGCTTTCCACACGACACATCCGGAATCGCTACGCCTTCATTGTGCATGGCGACGCATGTAGATGCGCCGATTAGCGAGGTCGCGCAGCAGGGTCGAGTGCCGCGAAGCTTTCGATTGACACCACCGCTCTGGCGAAAGGGGGGTAGGAGCCCGCCTAGTGCCGATGTTGTACACGATCGTGCCGGGTCCGACGACTCGCACGAATGCCGCCGCCCACCCCGTCGGTAACTACCAAGCCGGCAGCGGAGCGTGCAGAGCAACGAGATGCGCACCGCCAGAGGAACCACCGTCTTAGATGGAGGGCAGAAGCAGCATGGATCCCAGACGGAATAGCAGCGCGGCCAGGCTGCACCGAGGGCGCATGGTCACCATTGCTCTATGGGTCTGCGCCTCGTGTGACGAGCAGCAATTTCAACGCTCCGAAGTTTGCGTTCGGAGCTGTGCAGAGGGCACATGCGAGGTCACCATCGCATGCGAGACGAGCGAAGACTGTCCTGTGGCCACAGCCTGCATGGGCGGTACATGCCGCCCCAAGACTAGGGACTTTCCGGCGAACACCGTGCTGGTCGCTGGCTTCGAGACAGACGAGATCGAACTGCACCGCGGCTCTTCCGCCGAGTTTGGCATTGAGGCTCCCATGTCCGCGATGTACCTGAGCTGCGCCCTATTCATCGGAGCCCCCGTTTTTCGCGATCGCGCGCTGGCTAACGTCAGCGACTGTGTCGCGCGCGAGCGATTCTTCTCGCTCGACCCGGATCGGAGCGAAGCGTCGGAGCTGAGCCTGAGGCTGGATGATCTCGAACCGCTGTCAGCCCTCGGCTGTCCGGTAGACTCGGCGCTGAAGGCGTCTGGTGCCGAGTTTCGCGTGGTCGAGAGCCTGCACCTCGGCTGCTGGGCAATGGATCTGGACGGAATAATCGGCGCGTCGCGTCTGCTCGAGCTCGATCCCTCCGAGTTGCCCGAGTACTCAGCCATGAAACTGGACTCATGCGATCAATCGGACGCCCCCACCGATCGCCGCGCGTGTTGGTTGCCGGCGCAGATCGGGGCGTGTCGACAGGGCCGTTGCGTGCGTGCATTCGAGGACCCATCACCCAGGTCGCCACTGTGTCTGCGCGACACTGCCGAGGGCGGCCCGTGTGCGCTGAGCTCCCGCGGAGTAGGTCGCTGCTTTGCTGGCAACTGCCTGGACAAGAGCGAGACCACGCCGCTCGTCACGTCCGTCTGTGACGCCGAAGGCGATTGGGCCAACTGCTTCCCGTCGCCGCTCGGCCTGATGGGCACATGCCGATCTGGGTTGTGCCGCCCGCGCTGTCACGATCGTGCGGACTGTGACCAAGGCGACGAGTGCACGCACCCTCCCGTCAGCTACCTCGGGGTATGTATTGGGGCCCAGGAGTCGGCGCTATGAAGATCCGCGTCTTCATCGACGCCCGCGAGGTCGAGGAGGACGGGGTGATCGTGAGCTCTAGATCGACCACCTTGTGGTTTCGAGTTGACCCCGGATACGACGAAGCGCCCCCAGAGGGCGTGTTCTCCGTGGACGGAGTTCCCGTCAATGGGACCGCTTATCCCTCCTGGGCTGTGACACCTCCGCGCGGAGGCCGCCGCTACACAGTCCGATTCGAATCCACCGCTTCTCCGAATCAAGCCTCTATCTTGCTTTCGCGTTTGTTGACCTTCATCCCACCGGGACAGATTTGGGTTCAACTGGCGACTGCCGTGATCGCGGCGCCGGTTTTGTTCCTCTTCTCATGGAAGACCGGAATCGCGCTGCACCACGGAGAAGGCAGGGTACAGTCGCTCTGGTCGGGGACGGCGATCCTTCCGACGCTCACGTCGCTTCTGACGATCCTGCTCACCACCCTCGGTGTTGCGCGGCGCAGCTGGAGAACTTGGTTCCTCACCAATTTCTGGCTGAGTGAAGGAGCCATCGTTGCCACTACGCTATTGGCGCTCGTCGTTCCGTTCATCCTCTATGGCGTCGTCACCAACGCCGCACCCGAGAAGGTTCGGCCATTCCCTCGGTTCTCCACCGAGCTCGAACCCGGGCAGACGACGCTTTATGTTCGCGCCGCGGGCCTGGGCGCGGACCTTCAACATCTGACTCGCCCCCCCTTCTCGGCGTGCACGCTCGGTGATGACTGCGTTGCGACGGATGCTTCTCTGACGTTTCTGGTCCTACGCGCCGCGAGCGCCGATGCGAAGGTGCTCCGCTGCGCCCGACCGAGCGTCGCGAAGTGTTTTGAGGAGGAGCTCGCGGGAACGGCGACCTGCACGCCGGACCCCTCGATGAGGATTGCACGAGCCCATTCAAAGCTCCCTCGCTCGGATAACGATTGCGAGGCGAGCCGCGTAGCCGAGAGGTACGAGCGAGAGGTGGTTTATGACCTAAAGCCGTTCGCTCAGAATGTCGCGAAGAGCTTTGATACTCTGCGGGATGTTAGTGTCACGTTGACTTGGCCAGTTGGCACGCCGGGCGCCTACTCGGAGTTTGTTCTCGAAGGCCGCGACCTGATCGAGAAGGTTCATTTTCCCCTTCCGGCGACCGAGAAACTCACGGCTGCGGGACCCTGGAACTCTCGAGAAGCTGGGCTGCTCAATGGCGTCGTCATGAGCGGTACGGAGTCTGTGGGCAAGGTGGCTTGCGCGGTCGCCAATGGGACTAAGGAGCTAAAGATCGAGTTCGCCACGTCGGGGCCGCACGTGAGACGTGTCGTTGTCGAGCAACTCCAGGCGGCTGACTCGGTCAGCAACGGCATCTTCACGCAACGCTTTGATGTCGACCGGCCCGAGTTGGTGACGCACCTGCCCTGGTGCGGCGAAGGCGACGGCCGCTACGCTATCGATCTGTATGTAGACGAGGCGTGGGCCCCGGAGGGCTGGCGTATTACGCTGCCGAGGGCGGTCGCTTCAGTTCGCGTACATGGGCCTGAGGGCGGCTACGAAGGGACATGGCGGGTGAGAAAGGGCCAGGAGGCTCGATCGGGGAGTCTGGCGTCTCATGCAGTGCCGGGGAGAATCCGGCGGTGGAACACCCGGTGGCAGGAGTGGGAAAGCTATCGGATGCTGGCCGGTACGGACACCGTCGTATGGGCATTCGAGGAGGGCGCCTCGTTCCAGGTCGAGCTCTGGGATGGCGGCAGGAGATTGGCAGACCGAGCGAGCAACTTCGTGCTGCGGAACCTACCCCTCCGGAGCTGCCTTATCAGCCGGAAGGACAACAGCGAACTGCCCAACGACAGCAGATGCGAACCGGACGGTAGCGCGCGTGATTGGTTGGAACTCTACCCGCATAGCGGGTGCTCGACTTCGTCCCGCCTGTGTACGCCGCCATGATGCGCTGGGTGCTTGTCCTGATCGTCGTGCTCACCGGACTGGGCGCGTCTCGGCGCTCGAACGCGGCCGAGCGCGAGGTTCAAATCACCCTCGACGTCGCCGAGGGCGATGAACCGACACAGTTGTGCGTTGTTGCTGCGTTCATCAAGGCGGATACGGCCGACATTGCGCCTCGCCCGTCGACAGGCGCCGGCTCGCAACCGTGCGAGTGGAGTGAAAAGCCCTCGAAGTCCTGTGCCTACGACGCGGCCGTCTCCCGTGAACTCATGTCGAGTGGCGTGTGCGCCTCCGACGAGGCGTTTCGTCAGGTCAAGTCGGGCTCACGGATCTGGTGTAGCCCATCGCCGGCTGACTCCCCGGCACGCGTGCTCGCCCTAGAGCTGAATGCAGGTGTCACCCGGCCGCCGGTATTAAGTGGGGCTCTCGTGCGCCTGACGGTCGACACGCCGACGTCGACGAAGGGCAGCGTTTCGATCGCTATCGCGGGCGGCGACTATCGTAAAGTGGGAGTCGCTTCTCGTCGCGATCTGGACGACACAGACCGAGCCCGGCTGCCGCTGATTCCGCGGTGCGTCTCGACGCACGTTATCATTCCTCGATACGAGTGCCCCGACGGCCCAGGCAAAGTGGGCGGAAAGCCGCCCGGTCTGGCGCTCGAACTGCTCGATGCGCAGCGGCGACGTCGCTACACAATCAAGTTCGACCAACTTCCGGACGCCCTCGATCTGCCGATCCCGGATCTCGACAGTGCCGGAGGCACTTTACGCCTATCGACGTGCAATGTCGTGCAGCGCAGCAACGCATCGTCGCTGCAACTAGAGGCTGGTTGGCCCGAGCAGCCGCCGGCAACCATCACCTTGAAGCCGAAGGCTTTTCCCTTTCAATGGCGCCTCGATCCGCTCGCCAAGCGTGAATGTCCGACTCCGGCGACTTTACCGGAAGTGCCGATGGAATGCACGGCTATCAAGGAAATGCCGGCGGATGAAGTGTGTCGATACCAATGCAACGCTAGCATCCCTGTCGACCTGCCGACCCGCGTGCAGTTCGAGGAGGTCATCAGGATCGAGGAGGCACCGAAGGACTGCATCAGCCCTAAGCGATGCAAGAAGTACACGACGTACAAGAATCGCTGGGACGGCGTGCTGATCCGGGCGGGAGCCACTTTCGACGGCTACCTTCCGCCGGAGAAGCGACACATCGTGCTGTCTCATGAGGCGTGGGATCGGGAACGGAGTCGGCGTCCAGGCGACATAATTGAGTCTATCTGGATCGGCACACCGGACGGCAAGGGACAGTTTGTATCCCCCTTAACCCCCCGTCTCTTTGTTCCGGGTGTCAACGCAGGCGATAGCGTCACATACAGATACATTGGGAGCCGTCTGTTCAAAGAACGAATGGCGGATGTCGGGCGAGGTGGAATAGTAAAGCTCCAGGACCCCGACAAAGCGTATGCGCGCAAGGTGCAGCCGGGATTCGCCGCCTGGGGTGGCCTGGGTTACCTGGACGGACCCGGCGAAATCTCCCGTTTTGACCCGAGTGGGGGTGCTGAGTTCATCCTCGCCGTGCCGGCGTTTCGGATGGGGCCGTGGGGTTCGCTCTATATCGAACCAGAGCTGCATATCGGGGCGTCAGTCTCTACGCAGTCTTACGAATCAATATATCAGGCGACGAGTTCCGGGCGGCCCATTGACGTTCGTAGAAGTGTGTCGGTACTCGTCGTGCCTATCGAGCTCACGTTTAGGTTGCCCGTCATCATCGACGAACTCCAGATCGATCTCGGGCTCGGCTTGGCCTATCTCCACGAGATGCACGCGCGAGATCGCGCCCGAGTGGCAAGTAACATCGGCCTATCGTTGCCTCGTGCCGCCTTGCTCTGGCGTGTGACGCGCACCATTTGGCTCGGGTTCGATTCGCGCGTCATCTGGGATGAGGTCGGCGCCTTTCGGTCACGGCGAGTGGTGGAGACGTTCGACCTCGGTGGTCAGACGAGTAGAGCGGAGCCGGGTGCAACGATGGTGATGTTTGGTCCTCTTATTCGCTTTGATGACGTCTTCTGATCGAGGGTCCGTCCGTGAATCGGGGTGCACCGTACACGTGCCCGTGCCCGAGATCGGCGCAGGAAAGCTTTCCGTTCTGACACGGATTTGCTCCATGGCGCGGCGGGATGATTCGACGTCAACTCGACGAGAGGCAGTGGGCGAAGGTCGCTGCGATTTTGAGAGCGGAGCGAGGAGCAGGGCGCTGCTGTGGCTGCGCATCTAGCGCTCATTCTTCGCAGCTTTGCGCTAGCTCGATGAGCATCGAGACGATGCGCACCTCTCCTTCCTTACCCGATTGATACGCACCCTCGTCGACGAGTCGCAACTTCCCGCAGGTATCGAGCAGTGCCGCCGACTTGGTCGCCGACCCTCGCGCCGTCAGGTAGAAGCGCCCCTAGTCGGGCTCTGAATGCTTGCCGGCGCCTTCAGCCAGGTTGAGCACGATGGACGTCGACGCGCGTGTGAACTGGTCACACGGATGGCTCCGCCCGCGCGGCAGCCGCTCGATCAGTGCCCGACTATCGGCTGCTGACCCTCGGCCGTTGCGTCTTTCGGGTACGGGCCGGATTCGAGGACGCACCTCAGTGCTGGAGCATCTCGAGCAGCGCCCCCGCTGGCGCCGAGAGCTCTCGCCCCCGCCGATGGATCGCCGCGATCGGCCGCCGGAAGGGGCCTTCGCGCAGCGGGCGGGTCACCAGCGTGCCCGCACGCACCTCGTTCTCGAGCGCCGGCGCTGGCAGGATCGAGACGCCCAGGCCCGCCTCGACGGAGCGCTTGATGGTCTCGATGTTGTCGAGCTCCATGACGATTTGAACGGTGGCGCCGGCCGCGCGCAGGTGTTTGTCGATGAGGCGGCGGGTGGGGATGTCGCGGTCGAAGGCGACGAAGGGTTCGCCGTCGAGGGCTTCGAGGCTGGGGCGGCGCTGGCGGGCGAGGGGGTGGTCGTTCGGGAGGGCGAGCACGAGCTCGTCCTCGAAGAGGGGGAC
>Ga0247763_1000688_pt1 | contig 20337 bp, 22 predicted proteins | sample UWRJL141409B4_FD_179926 | JGI IMG/M metagenome (GOLD analysis project Ga0247763, IMG submission 179926) | Plant litter microbial communities from Arlington Agricultural Research Station in Wisconsin, United States - UWRJ-L141-409B-4 | ecosystem: Environmental > Terrestrial > Plant litter >...
CCCCAGCGCCCCACCTCCCCACCTGCTATGGTCCCACTGCCCCGCCCCACCTCTCCACCAACCTAACCGCCGCTGACGAAAGACGAGAAGACGAACAGCCGGACTGTGTCGGTTCGGTTCGGTTCGGCTATGGATGGAAGCTTTTTGGATAGGCTCAACGGTGAACGGTCTCGACTCTCATGGTGCCCCGCTTCGGGGGGAGGAGGGGGGTTGCCAGCAGGCCACTCAGTCAGCAAAATGACATCTTTGAATCCGAAGTTCCGAACCCACCAACAAGTGCAAGCAAGCTCAGAGCAGCACAGCACCGCGCAGCAGCGACATGCATCTCCGCCCACAGGAGCCGTTGTGGTGTCGCTTTTTTCTCCCTTCCACCACATGCGGATGCACGTCGGGACAGGATGGGACAGGACAGGACAGGACAGGACAGGGTAGAGCTAGGTAGGGCACCGGACCGAGACCGGAACCGGGTGTCATGTTCAAGCCGGGATGCCATTTTGCATTTTGCATGCCAACCAAACAACCTGACAACTCAAACTCAACCTGTCTTGGGCATCAAAACGTATCCCCCTCCATGCCAGTCCAGTCTTATTCATCCCCCGAAACGAAAACACCAAAATACTGCAACAAATCCTGTCCAGCGTAACAACAGAGGGAAAAAAACAACGCAGCAATTCCAGCCCAAAAACTCAAATGAAATGGACCCGTGTCTGCTTCCGGATCGGACACGCACACAGCGGCATTTGCAAAATCCAGATAGGGCTCCGATGGTCGCACCAACAGCCGAGAACTACACTACATTAGACGAAGCCCAATGCATGACGTCCAGAGAGGGGTCCAGAGGGGAGATAGGCGTCAGCCAGGAACAAAAATGGGCGGCTATGCGCCATGTATGTCAGATACCCATCCGCGCCCATCTTGTTTGTGCGCCATGTTGTGTATGACGAATGGGAACCCCCACGTGGGCCCGCCTTTGACGACGTGGGTCTCTCTTGCTGCAGGACCCGGTATTCGAGGGGTTCAGGGTTCAGCCTGACAACAAACACAACCAACCCCTCTTTCCAGGTTGAGCGACGCCTGCATATCATCTACGACGCGAGATTATTTCTAGCGTTGAACTTTGATCGGATGCTGTGTGCAGCAGCCATAGGTTGAGTTAGTCTCCGCATGGCTAGCCGACGGAAACGGCCTGGCATTTCGCAGCCCAGCAAGTCGATGACGCCAAGACATTCCACATCGTTCGGCAGCGGGGTCGGGGACCCACGGGGTTGTTGTACCAATATAAGCCTCCCAGTTTCCTGTCAACAGCCATTGCCCAGTTGTTTCATGACCGAGAGTCGTACGCTACACTTCTTCTCTAACGATAATGTCCCTCCTCGCTGCTTCGACTTCCAACCCAAGTGTCGGGCTGCATCCGAGCCCCGCTGCCATCTCCAGTCTTGGTCCTCTCGTCAACGCTGCTGTCCAATGCCAAAAATTCCTCAGTGCCGCTGTCATCCTCCTTTCAGTCCGTACCTATCTCGTTGCAAGTGTCATCGGGGAAACGCTGCTCTTAGCCAGCCAACTCGCAGGCATCAGGCTATGGCTTGTCTCGAGATTCATCGCCAACACCACCCTCTCCGCGACCAGAAGATCCCTCTGGGCACTCTGGAACTCCAAACGGTGCCGGCGGATGAGGCGAAAACTCGAATTCGAATTCTTCGTCCTCTTCCTTGGTCCGGGGGGGAACACACTGTGTCTTTTGCTCTTCTGGCCCGGGTGGCTTGTTCTAGGGCTCGCAAGCTGGGCGTTCTGGTAAGGGAATTCTAGCCTGAAGTAAGTTGAGTGCTCAATTTCGTATTTGCCTCAACAGGCTGGCTCACAGTTTCGCAGTGCAACCATGTAGGAACTTTATTCCGACAACCCCTGAAGGGTTATGAACGTAGAGTTTCCCGGGCGAGGGAAGACCCTGGAGGTCGATGCTTAGGTTTTGTCTTGTCACGTATTTGACGCTGGGAGAAGAACGAGGATCTCGAGCTTTTTCTCGGAGGCGTTGAGATTTTACAGCAATTATTTTAAAAGTAGGTTAAACGGTTCTCAACCTCGCCCCGGCGTTTCCAAGGTGGAAAATCCCACACTAACAAATTTATCAGGGGTTGTTGAATTGTAATGGCGGGTTGATCGCCGCGCCAAATGCCGAGCCGAACTGAACGAAATACCGACTCCATGGGATGCCTCACTTTGAGAAGAAGAAAGCATTCCCTCCCGTATCGCGACGGATCTCGTTCCGGTAGTCCTTGTCGGGGTCGAACTCTTGCCAAACGCTGGCTGGGAAGATGTGTTTGTTGCGTTGATACCATCGTCGGTCGACCACTTTGGTGAACGTGGGGTCATCATGGGCGCCCTCCAGGGAATCAATATCGGGGGCCCCCTTGGAGAGATGACTGGTTGTGGCGGGATTTGTTGCCGCATCCTTAACGGGTGTCTCGGCGCTGTATCCAAACAGGGGCTTGCCCTCGGGCCCAACTGTTTTGTTGATAATAAAAAAGTAGAAATCGTAATGCTACATATTGTCAGTATGGTCTTGGAGAGGTAACTCAGTCTGCGGATGTGACGTACGTGCGGTATGATGATGGAACCCCGGACCAGCATCAGATCGTCGACACCCACCCGCGCCCAGTCACGTCTTGCTGTGGCGCTCTTGTCCCCTCCGACACCGAGCTCGGCCCCAACCTTCCGGCTCTTATCAAGGAACAGCCAGACAGGATCGCCCTTCTTGGCTCTCACCGTCCCACCGGGAATGTTAGTTCCGTCATAGAACACAAACGGCACTGCGATATCTGTGGCCTTGACCGCTTTCTGTAGTTCCAGGAATTCCTTCCGTAGTGCCTCCTTCTCGGCAACCTCCCGACGCAGAGCAGCCTTCGTCAACAGCTTTGGGACTACTCCAACGGAGGCGTTAGGTGTGATTTTGATGGATTCGGACTCCTTCGCGGCCACCGCGCTGTCGCTCCCGGTATTCTCTTCACCGTCATCCTCACTCTTGACCTTGTTGGAGACCTTCGATTTCCCATTCTTAGTCCCTGCGCGCCGGGGCGGGCCTAGGTCACCACTTCCATCACCTCCCCCATCTTCGTCTTCCCCACCAAAAGACACGAGTGCCTGGGTGCGTTTTTTCTTCTTCCTGTGCCTATCTGCCTCGCTATTGTCGCTTGCATTGTTTGGTGTCGCTGTCAAAGATCGATCAGGGGTCGAGACGTTAGTTCGTGAAAACACAGCGGCCTCGCGGGCTTCGCGTTCTTGTTGCTCAAGTACCTCGGCTCGCCGCTTGCGGAAATCGGACAGGGCGACAAGGCCTACCGTATTCGTGGAAAGTCGCTCATGCGTCGTCTTATTTTGGGGGGCGAAGCGCGAGGCCGACTGATCTGACATCCTGACTGTTTCGGTGATTGTTTTGGTCGGCGGGTGATCTGGCTTGGTCAACACTTCTCCAGAAGCCTGGTTTCGGTTCAGTGGGGCAAGCTGATCGACGGATCCACAATTGACCCCTCTCCCAGGGACCACGACAAACTCCTGCACATGAAATCCTGCAAACCATGATGTTACGAGTTTTGGTTGTCCATTTCTTTCAACCTCCCTTGCAGAAACCCACCAAGACTCTCGAACATCGACTGATCGTGGCCCTCAACCCAGTGAAGAGACGCCGTGGTCGCCTGCCTTCCAACCTCAATTGTGATTGAGAAACCGATGCTGCAGTTTTCGGATGTGGGGCCCCCTTGCTGGCTGCTGCCGCGATCCGACATCACACGGAATTTTCTCCGCCTCCAGGCCCGTCCCCAGACATTCTCACTGGCCCTTCCGATACCCTTTGATGCCTCGCTATCCCAGCTCCATGACATGAGATCTAAGGATTCCACCGTCTCGAGTACTCGCTTAATGAGCGGCCCCGCCGGACTTCCAGACAAAGAAGTAAATAAGATGGTGCTAGAGGGAAAAGGGAGGAGTTTACGCCAGTGAACCGCCTTGGTGCCTCTTGCAATGCCTTCAGCTGGCCGCATTGCCTTGAAGCTCCAACCTAAAGCCCAGCGTCGCGTCTTGTTGCCCTGAATGAACTCGGTCACCGCGAAGTTATTGATACCGTGCTCGCGTAGCTGGTTGACAAGCGGCTCCATGCTGGTGGACTTCCCTAGCATTGCAGTGTACCATTGAACTCTCTCGCGCAGTGTGAGAGACTCACGCAGCATGCGACTGACGTGCTCCACCTCGCCACCCTCGCAAACCATTTCGATGGAGGCGCCTGTGCAAGCCGAGTGTGGTGGGCGGGCCTTTTCCTTGGCGGACAGCATCATCTCCTCCTCTGAAGCGTAGAACGGAGGATTCATCATCACGAAGTCGAGAGATTGGACACCGATCTCTCCCAAGGGAATGAGTCGATCGGTCGGCTTCCTCTTTAGAATACGTATTTGGTGACCCAAGTCGTTGAGTTGCACATTTCTGTTGGCGTACTCCAAGCTTTTCTGATCAATCTCTAAGCTGTGTCAGCATTCTCCACTGAATATCCGTAGCCTCGGGGGCGACACATACCCGTCGCAGTAAAGGACCATGGCCTTTGCACCGCCCCAAGAAGCGGATAGATACAGCTGGCTCCAGTGCCGATGTCGAGCCCGTGCACTCTACGGTCTGAGGGGGGCTGATATGATGAGCTGTCCAGTAAATCTTTGAGCCAGAGAATATATCTGTGTCGGTTAGGAACCTGCGTTCGATGTCAGAGGAAATGTGCGAGGGAACAAGGGGGCAGCTGCCCGACCGGAGGACAGAGTCTATCGTCTGGCAAATCAATTTTGAGCCCGAAATCCGCCAACAGCAAGGTCTTGGTGAGCTGCATCACGGCTGCGGGATCTAAGAAGTTTAACTGGCCGTTATCCTGGAGGCTGAGATTTCATGTGGGTCAGTTGACATCTCGCAGGTACAGACCTAGACTGACTCACAACGAAGCAAAGGCGGCATCTTGTTTTGCAAGCTGCTTGAAGTCAGGGTCCGATGAATACAGGTTTCGAAAGTAGCTATCTGCCCGCAACGACGTCTCGGTGCTTGAAAAGAGGTGGGGCCTCTTTGGCGCAGGCTGATCTAATTCTGAACCCAGCTTGGCCAGGCCAGATCTCAAGGCCAACCCAGGGCCGTCGGTAGCTGTCTTTCTCTTTTTGCTGTTCATTGGATCGCTTCTTCAGGTTCCAAGTTCGCATGCTAATTCAGCGGGATGCACTGCGGTCGTGGATCCCGTGGGTCGACTGCCCAAATTCCCATGGTCGAGGTGCGTCAAAAGTTTTAGTGGGTCACGTGTGGAGCACCTGTCGCTGGAAACCAAATCTAGTGTGGTAGTTGCATGACGAAGTTACGGCCCGGAACATATGCACCAGTTTGCTTTTCAGCAGCATCTGTTCTATGATGCATCTGAGTCCTAGTCCCCGAACAACTCTCATTCGCTGTGAGCCTAGGGTGGCAGCCCGCAGCGGTGAGCCGAGATGCCATGGAAGAGATGCAGGTCAGCGCATGCCACGCATCCCACCCTTCCCAAAGCTGCTTCTCGATCGCCGTGCACATCTGGCCCTGGAGGCGGCCAACACACAAGCACCACACCGACCCCTTTTTAGACAGAGAAACTCCATTCGATCAACGTCAACTCGTCTAATGTTGGCCATGGAACTATTTAAATGCGGCACCATGTCCGTATGTTCAAGGGCCAGAACGCGGCCCAAATTCCGGGGCCCACCACATCAAACTCAGCCGGCATCGTCTGGAACCCATTGGACAGTGGAGCAGTGTAGGTAACGCCCCGCTGCAACACAAAACAAGCGGAGACATGTCAACCTTGTGCTCTTTGGCCCGATGTCACGACCATCTGACCCGTCGCAACTGCAGCAGAGGCGTATTTGACAGCTCGCTAAACATGGATGTGCCAGAGGCACCAGAGAGGTGGGAAATGGATCTAAACTAAACCGACCACCTCGGCTCCACCTGCAGGTCTGGCTTTGCAGAAGAGATTCTGTTGAGAGCTACAGACGAACAAAGCGCTGACCCTGCTGACGGCGATGAAGGATCATGGTTGCACAAGAAGTCGGTGAGTGGGCCAGTGATAATTCGCCGTCATTGGCAAGGTGGTCAAACGCGGTGCAGTAGTCACCCACCAGAAAGCTCAACCGCCCATCCCCACCGCCTGCCCTGGTTGGACGAGGCATCTGAGTTCCAGCCTTGTTGAGACTTCCAAGCTGGATGGCGTCTTGGAAAGGATGAAAAATGTCGCTGATCTGCTGAATCTCCCAGGTTTTTCTCCATCGCCACAGCATAGCCGGCGGGAGCCTACAGGAGCGCGCAAAGCACAGCTCCTTGTGGCCCTGTGGTTTTTGACCTGACGTAAAACGGGACACCTGGGCGACCAGGGCAGACAGGCATTGCCTGCACCAGACACGCAGGTCTTCTGATTACACAACCCTTTTTCTCCGGTTTGAGAACTGCAGGATAGCCGCTGCTGCCTCAACAAGGTAGGATGGTGGTGTTGATAACTAGCGTTTCCCCCCTGCCGGGCAAGAATGCCGCAGGGCTGGTCTGCAAAGTCCTACTGTCGGTCCCCCACAAGCCAAGCCGAGCGGGCAGCGGTGCACCGTGCCGTGTCTGCTAGCCAAACCGATAACACCGTGACCCTTGTTTTAGGGCCAACTACCTCCACCCAGGCCTGTGGATGTTGTCCAACAACCCGGTCGAGTGCGGCATGACCTCAACCAGGCCGGATTGCGAGTCCAGGTACGGCTCTTTCTTCGTCCAACGTCTCCCCTCGGTTGCCTGGTGCTAGAAGTGATCTGACAACCACGGCGCTGTGTGTCGTCAACCGACCAGGTCCAGTTCAAAGTACTTAAAGGGCTTTCTCTGCCCCCCTCCTCCCGCGAAACCACATTTTGCCCGATGACTGCGGGCGCTGCACGCAACCTTGAATTTCCATTGTCCTGCACCAGCCGCAGCCTGCCAGCGCGATAGGTTCCCTCTCCGATCGCGGGCACCTGCCGTGCTTCCGCGGCGACAAGTTCCTGTCGCTCACTCGCAACTGCCCCCACTCTCGGGACTGGGCTCATCGATCAGTGATCAGCAGTTTTCAGAATTCCCAAGAAGGAGTTCGGGCGCCTCTTCCAGGCGGGTCGGCTCTGCATCCCCTGTAGACTCCACCACCAAGGCACTTGCCCCCGCTACCCCATTCCGGGTCCTCGGCGTCCACCGTCCGGTCCTCTCGCTCAACGTCTCACCGACTTGCAGTCTGCGCTGCATTCTGTCCTGCCGAACACCTCACCTCGCATCATTTCTCGCCTCTGGCTGCCAGTGATCCGGGTGCATCGCGAGGACACTGCAGTCTTGGGTCCCGCACGATAGCTACGGTTCCACTACTCTGAGGTAGGATACATTTTGAGCATCGCATCTACTCCAAACAGCTTCTCTTCCCACCGCACCTGGCCTCAATCCTCCCCTCCCTTTCCTCCATCCCTCCCTTCCGTCCCGCTCCCACCCACGCTCTGAATCTTTGGAACCATTGGTCCGACTTTTTGGGGTTCTCATGTTCAGCATCCCACCAGCTCCCGGCTTGGTCAAATCGCACCGCGGTTCGTGGTCCGCTAGACGATAATCGCATTCCACTGCGCCGAGAACCTGCTGACCTCCATTCTCAGTCTGCATTTTGCCCCAGACCGCAGAGCCCTGTCCACGTTGCGCCGCCACTCGCAGGCCCTTTTCTTTCTTTTTTCTTGCCTATTGTGCCCCTTGCCTCGGCGCATTTAAAGCTGCAGTCCACTCCGTTCCCAGTCTGCCCACCAGCCCGACCTCCTACTCTCTTTCAAACACTTCCTAGCTGGGCCGACGAAAAACTCACCGCTTTCAGCTGACCCTCCTCGTCTCTATTGTAACGCCAGGCTGCTTGTCTACGCACATTATGGAGGCGCAGGATATGGCGAAGTCAGAGCGGGAAGGCACGGCGACCCTTCCCGCCAACAACGACAAGCAAAAGGCGCCGGCCGACTCTAGCGCCAAGCCAACCGCAGCTGAGGAGACTGCCAAACCATCAGATCGTAAAAAGAAGCACGCCAAGGCCAAGTGCTCCAAGCATGTGAAGTCGAAGAAGAAAAAAAAGAGCTCGACACCTTCTGATTCCACATCAGACTCCGAAAACGCTGACGAAGCTGACGATTCTTCCTCCTCGTCACCTGACTCCAGCGATAACGAAGCCGAGGCCGAAAGCTCCAAGAAAAAACGGTCAGCGAAAAAACGCACCGACTCACACAAGTCCAAGAAGAAGACTCGATCCAAAAAGACCAAGAAGAGTGTCATCATTGAATCCAGTTCCTCCGAGACCGAAGATGATGCCTCTGGAGAGGACCCCAAGGATGCCTCACAAAGGGAGATTACCAGGCAGCTGCAGCTCCTTGCCCTCCAGCAGCAGCAGCAACATCAGCAGCAACAACAGCAGCAACAGCAGCAGCAACTGCAACTGCAAATCCAGCAGCAGCAAAGCGGACTTGCATACCAGATACCGCAATCCACGAACTCTGGACTCCTGGCCTACGGCTACCCTTCTGGTTCAGCTGCACAGCTCAACTCCCTTCTTCCCTACCTGAATAGTTTGAACAATGCTACTCAGATGGCAAAGGGCCGTACCACACGGGGCGGCGGTTACCCCCCCTCTGGAAGTCGTATTTCTGGTGGCCATGGTAGTGGTGATTCCACCGAGTCGGCCGACGGTGACCGGCAGCACGGCGAGAAGTCCAGGAAGCATAGAGGGACAAAGCTGGACTACAAACGTGTCGACCAGGTCTGGGACAATGCCATCCACAACTACAAGCTCCAGGACACAGCTGAGGGTGCTACCGACGCCAAGTACGACGAGTTCTTGTTTCACGTCAGGCGGACATTCGACTGGGAAGGCAAGTACAAGGCGACTCTGGTGGACATCAAAAGCAAGCTTCTCCGCGAATGTCTGCAGGAAGTTATCGGAGACATCAAAGGTGTCAGTCTGGTCGAGGAAACCCCGAAACTCGACCCGAACATGCTATTTCTGTGAGTTGTCCAAAGACTGGCCTGCTCAAGTTGCCCTAACACCCCCCGCTCCCCTAGCTACCTGGAAGATCTACGGAAACACCTCAAAGACCTCAAGAAGAAGGTGCCATCTGCGCGAGATAAGCACGAGCGCAAGAAGGAGCAGAAGCGGATTGACCAGAAGCGACAACAGTTGAAGATCCTACTGCAGTACATTGATAAAGACTATGCCGATGTTAAGAAGAGGTAAGTATTGTCTGACGCATGCCGCAGAGTCTTTCACAAAACTGACCTATGCTAGCCTCTACCCAATGCTTGAAAATGGCTTAATCACATTTGACCTGCTCTGGGCGCTCTGGAAACCCAACACCCTGGCATACACGACAACATATGGCTCGCCCGACGAACCCCGTGTCTTCAAGGTTGAGATAGCGGAAAAGCATTACTCCATCATGAAAGGCGAGTTCTATTACATTGAGGGCAAGTACTTTGAGTACGACGGCAAGCAATTCGGCTTCGGTAGCATGTCCGAGGAGATCGGGACGTTCCGCGGCGCACGTCGTATCACCAGCCTGAAATGCTACCCTCTGAAGTATCACAAGAACGAGTCTCAGCTTCGGAAAGATCTCATCGAGCGGGGAAAGAAGTTTGTTTCGCTGAGCGGTGTCCACTACAAGAGCCATCATGGCATGGCCTATTACAAGAAGAAGAAGGCAATTATCAAGGTCAACATCAATGGTCGCATCATGATTGACCCGAGCATACACCGTCGAATCAACCCCAACTACCCCGTCTCTCTCGTGCGCCCCAAAGATCACGATGTTCTCTCAGATGACGAAGACTCGGACGATTCTTGTTGCTGTGCAGAGTCGGACTCAGAGATCAGAGACGAAGGTGACCTGGAAGACGAGGAGGAAGGGAAGTACGTCACCAAGGTCATCAAGGATGACAAGGGCAACATAAGGTTTGTTCGCATGCTCAAAGAAGACGCCATGGAAAACAAGGAGAAACTGGACCAGGTCACGAGCAAAGATGAGGATACGCAAGAGGACGGTGAGGGCGAGAAGAAAATTCCCGAATTCAGCGACGAGGAGTATCTCCTCGCCTCTCCCTTGGTCCTCGGGTTTGCGTTTGCCGAAAAGCTTTGGCTGGAGTTTACAGTCTCGGGAGTGGGCGAAATCCAATGGAACGAAACGGCATACGAGTCCTTGGTGTTGGAGCCTAAGACAAAAGACATAGTCAAGGTAAGCAAAAACTCTTCTTGCCCATCTCGATGTTTATTGACCCCAACCTAGGCATTAGTCGAGTCCCACAAATACCACGCTGCTGAGAGTATTGACGATGTGATCCAAGGCAAGGGCAAGGGTCTGGTTGGTAAGTACAGTTCCGTCTTGCAAGGTCAGGGCCATCAGTATGTGACTAACAACATTTGCAGCTGTTCTCCACGGACCCCCCGGCACAGGGAAGACATTGACAGCTGAGGGTATTTCTGAGCTGCTCAAATGCCCCCTTTACATGGCTTCTGCGGGCGAATTGGGCACCGACTCGCGATACCTGGAGGTAGAGCTACAGAAAATCCTGGACATCTGCCATGCATGGGGCGCCATTTTGCTGCTCGATGAGGCCGATGTCTTCTTGGAAAAGCGGAATATGCATGATATCCACCGCAACGCACTCGTTAGTATATTTTTGCGCCAGCTTGAGTACTTTCAAGGCATTCTATTCCTCACAACCAACCGCGTTGAGGTAAGTCTCCCCGCACCCCTAGTTGACGAACAACTCCAGTGGCAGGTGCTGATGTTGTCCACAGACATTCGACGATGCCTTCCAGTCTCGCATCCACATAGCACTACGCTATGACAGTCTCGATTTGCGGGCCAAGAAGGCCATCTTCAAGATCTTTGTAGAGCGAGTGCGGGTCCTGGAGAAGATGGATCTTACACCGTTCACAGAGGAAGATTACAACGTTCTGGCTCGGCACGACCTCAACGGTCGCCAGATCAAGAACACGGTGCGCACGGCGCAGGCACTAGCTGTGAACAAGGGCGAGCCGCTGTCAATGAGCCACATTCGCCAGGTTCTCGAAGTCCAGATCAATTTCGAGCGAGATCTCAAGGGAGGAACGGGATACCAGGATGCGATGCGGAGCTATTTCTAGTGTGTGCCCATGCTTGAGATTGGGACTTGGCGAGATCAGGGTGAGCAGTTGAGGGCTTGATAATTGGTGCATTGATTTGTCAAGGACATGTATTGGCAGTGGATCCAGCGCTAGCGTAGAATCACCAGTACATAGTACCTTGTTGTAGCGTCTTGTATTACATTTTTCGATCTCGACTGCCGGAATTTAAGCTGCTGACAATGGGGCGGGATCCGAGGGCAATTCCCATTCTCGAACCCGAGCGCTAGGTTCAATGCCTCGCGATTTCTTGGTGCCACGGTTCAGCACCACCTCAACCCTGGAAGACTGTTAGAACGGGACCTCGGGGGCGTTTCGGTATGGACGAACGGCGAAAAGGACGGTCGGGGATGAGAAAGATAAAATTTACGCCACGAGTTAGGAATAAATCAGTTTTGCGAAGTATAATTGATCGCTTTATTGAAATTCCGGCTTCATCTTCAGTCGCCCTAATCTGTCAAGTACGTACTACGTAGCGAAAATCTTGGTGAAGCTTCGTCGAGTAACTGAACGTACTGCACAAACAATTTCTCAGATTTGAACCGGGCAATGTGCCCCGCTGCAGCACCCCTGTCCGGCGTCCTCGTGAGCCAAGCCAGCTGGAACCCAGCAAATCGACGTCATCTCCCAGCAGCTGGGCGGCAGCGCCAAGGCGGTCTGGCCAACCTCCACTTTCAGTTCAGTCGAGAAACCGGTCAAGCGCTGGACCGTTTCCTCACGCTACAGGGCGGGGGTAGCTGTCCCAGGCGAGACAAAAGACCTGGCACTCGCCTGCTTTGACATCCCTAGCAGTTCCTCTCCTATCTTCTTCCATTACCGCCCCTCTCCATCGCCCTCCTTGTCGCAAGCCAGCAGCAATTAAACAGCAGCAATGGGCAGGTTTATGAATTGGGGGCGCATGCTGGGCTGGGACCGCCATCCCCACCACGGGCACCACGATCACTGGTGGACTGATTCTCGACGCCGCCGTAAGAAGACCTCGTCTCCCCTTTCCCAGCTGAATGATGCAACCCCGCTTTCTCTAACTGCCATGGTCGCAATGTAGTCCTGCCAAGCTACCACGACGATTCAGTTGTGTCGGCAATCCCTGCACACACCGTTACCGAAGTCGCTCTTCGTCTGCGACACCTAATCGAGCAGTGTGTCCCTTGCGAGCTCGACGAAGCCTTGATTACGCGCCCGCATAGCAAAGTCATCACCAAGAAGGTCATCAAGGCCGCCAAAGAGGCTGGCGGCCAGGAGCACAGGGCCTGCGTGGTCTTTTGCCTGCTGGTCAACAAGCGATGGTGGAAGCATCAAGCCCTCGTTGAGCTGTGGGATGCTGATCTCCATAACGTCCGCGCTGTAGCCTGCGAGGTGATTGCGAAGCAAATGTAGACCTTCCCGTCGAAGCCTGGACGCTTTGAGTTATTGTCACTGACGGATGGCTAGAATCGAAACGGAGGATGACACAGAGTATCTGTTGCAGCACGTACTGCTCAAGCGTTACTCGATTGTCGTTGACGGAGAGCCCACTCCTCCAGCCAACGTCGTCGAGAAGGCGGTCGACCTGCACGCCCTTCGTGTCATTGGATCTTCGGGCTACCAGAAATGCATCAATTTTCTCTGGAGAGGCTGGCTGGTCCAGGACGAGAATGATCCGGCCGCGTTTGTTGACTACAAGGACAAGGACAACACGACATACGCCGCCCATCTCGACCCCGATCGCATGAGGGCACCGATGTATCAGAACGCTACTCAAGTGCTGATCTCCTTCGTATACCTCGCGCTCTACTCATCCGCCATCAACACTGTGAATCCTGGCGGTGATATCGATTTCATCGAAGCACTACTTTACGTTTTCACCTTCGGCTTCATCTGCGAGGAGCTTGCTAAGTTCTGGAAAGCGGGGTACCACATTCTCGGTTTCTGGAACGCCTTCAACGGTCTTTTGTACGCCTTGCTGACTACCAGTCTGGTCTGTCGCTTCATCGCATGGAGTCATGGTGTGCACGATCCTGACGGCTTGCGTCAGCACTACAACACCCTTAGCTACAACTTCTTGGCCGCGAGCGCGCCAATGTTTTGGATTCGCCTTCTTTTGTATCTCGACAGCTTCCGGTTCTTCGGCGCCATGCTTGTAGTCCTAAAGGTCATGATGAAGGAGTCTATCATCTTCTTTGCATTGCTGGGTGTCATTATCGTTGGATTCCTGCAGGCCTTTATTGGATTGGACTACGCAGATGATCAGGTAGCGGGCGACATCACGTTCATCATCACAGCCATGGCCAATGCTTTGATGCAGAGCCCCGATTTTAGTGGCTTTGAGAAGTTTCAGCACCCTTTCGGCTTGATCCTCTACTACATCTTTACTTTCGTGGTGATGTACGTGGCCTTGGCTCCCAGGTCCCACTCCCGGTACTAACTGGTTTGCAGGGTCGTACTCCTCAACATCCTCATTGCGCTGTACAACTCTGCGTACGAAGACATCTACGACAATGCGAACGATGAGTATCTGGCCATGTTTGCCCACAAGACCATGATGTTTGTGCGGGCGCCTGATGAGAATGTATTCATCGCCCCGTTCAACTTGATCGAAATCTTCTGCCTCGCCATCCCCCTGGAATGGTGGATGGAAAAGAAGACGTATGAGCACGTCAACGATATCGTCATGGGCATCATCTACTTTCCTCTGCTCCTCGTGTCGGCCTACTTTGAGGTTCGGACGGCACAGGAGATCCGCGCAAATAGGAGCCGCGGCGAGGAAGATGACGATACTATTGAGGAGTGGGAGCAGTTGTCGGGCAACCTTGACTTTGAGGCCGATGGCTGGGGCAAGCGAGTGGAGTCGGCCAAGAGCAATCTCGAGGAGGAGGTTGCCGTGGTGGAAGTCAGAAATCTCAGAAAGGAGGTGGAAGAGCTGAAGGCTATGATTGAGAGCCTCCACAAAGCTCTAGGAGCGAGCGTGGCTAATGGCGAAGGGTCCTCCAGTCAGGATTGAAGCTGCATCTCTACCCTAAGGGGGGTTATCACGATTAATGACAGTCTAGTTCAGGTTGCATTTCGGATTCGGCAGACATGGTAGGTATATAATGGTTTACAACTTGGCTAACAGTCCAAGGTTAATACAAGCAGGACCTTTTCCAAAAGACTCAATTTATATTTCTCGGTTGAAACGGACTCGGCGTGAAAACCTAGGGCCTTGATACTTGAACCTGGGACTTAACCATCACCTCTCAACACCTGTCAGCATCCCATCTTGTCCAACGCTAATAATATTTCAGGGGTAAACCCCGTTCGACGACACTATCCAACGAGTCAAGAATACTACCACAAGCGTTAAATCTTATTGAGGCAGCGACTTTGCATATGCCTCGGAAGCCTTTTCCATTTCTCCCGGTTCCTTTCCCAACGGAGAAGACTTGGCCCTGTCCTCCAAATCCCTTCCCCTCCTCGTATCCGCCCCTTCCATGTCGTGCTCTGACCCGGAAAGCTCTCCGGAAAAGGCCTCCTCACCAATAACCTCACGGGCGTCAGCATCATGCGACACGTCGAATTTCCGACGCAAATGTTCGGGCCCGAGGAGCGTCAAGACAATGACATAGACGTATACACAGCCCATAAAGATGCAAATCACCTTGCCATATTCATAACGGGATTCTTGCGCGTGAGTCCTCGGCAGAGGAAACCGTTCACCAATAGTACTCTCAATCGTCGACGATGCCGAGGACACGAGGTTTCCGAGCTGATATGACGTTCCGACCACAAAGGTGCGAAATGCCCCCGGGGATAGTTCCATGAGATGAATGGGTATTACCCCCCACGCACCCTGGACGCAAAACTGTTCGAAAAAAGCCGCAGCGATTACGGCCGAGGAGGACACAAAGGTATAGGGATAGAGCAGGGCGGCGCCGGCAATACACATGGTGATTATGCTGACACGGCGACCGAATATCTGGCTGGCAAACCCGACGACCGTCCCGCCGAGCATGGCACCCAGGTTGGCGACCACTTGGGTTATGGTTACGGCATCGGGGGAGAAGTTGAATTGGTTCTGTAGCATGGTCGGGTACAGATCTTGAGAACCGTGAGACATGAAGTTGAATCCCGCCATGAGGAGTACAAGGTAGATGAGCAGGAGCCAGTGATGGCGAAGGGCGGCTTTGCCCTCGCGGAGAAAGGTGCGGGAGATGTCGTCGCCGCGGAGCTGAGCGTGGTGGCGAAGTCGGGCGCGTTGCTGGTAGGCTTGAGTCTCGGGCAGGACGAGGCGGAAGAGGATGATGAGCACGGGAGGACACGCGCCGAACCAGAACAGCGGTCGCCAACCGTGCGGGGTGGTGTTGACGAGTCCTCGGGCAAAGGCTGCAGCCAGGAGATAACCGAAGGCGTAGCCTTGTTGGAGGATGCCGCTCATGAGACCCCGCGTATCCTCGGGGAGGTCTTCAATGGCGGTGGCGGCTGCGTTCCCGTACAGACCGCCCATGGCCACGCCGAAGAGGGCGCGACATGCGAGGAATTGGCCATAGGTGTTGCAGAATCCTGTGCCCTGTAGCAGATGTCAGCGAGGGATCAATACAGTACTGCGAAGTTCAATCTTTGTAGGGCTCTGTGGGGAGGTGAGATCTCTCGGTATTGGAATGCAGGGCAAAGAAAGACCTCAGATCATGAACTGGAGCTCCAAGTCTCAAAAAGCAGATGATACATAGACTTGGCCCTCTGTAAACCTTCAAACCCATCCAAAGAAAGGGAGAATTTTCCTCTCAAAAAAATCCTCCAGTCCTTCCCTTCAGGAGTTGTTGGTTGGTTGGTTGGACTGTGTGCAGTGTGGGTGGAGTGATAAACGCCAAGCCTTCTTGGCCGCAGAAGCCAAAAATGCTTGTCCCCAAAACAAGCGGGGCCGAAAAGGCCCCTCTTCCCCTTCTCCCCCTCCCCCCGTCTAACCATTGACGTCACCGGTTGATGGCGGATCATGATTTGACGTAACAAGCAAAAAAATGATTGTGAGGAACATACCAGCTCTAATATGATGAATAAAACATTATTGACGATAAATGGCCATTTTCGACCATACCGATCAGAAGCAATGCCAAATATGACGGACCCAACCGATCGGAACATTAACACGAGGGTAATGCCCCAGGTGATGTCCGTCTTGGAGCGGCCGAAATCGTTGGCGAGATCCGTCACGGTTAGTGATACCGTAAAAAAGTCAAAAGCATCCCAGGTCCACGCGGCGAAGGCGACGAGGAAAAACGCCCAGTGCCGCCGGTTCAGTGACCGAAGGAGACGGATCGGATTCGGTGGCCGAGTCAGCGGCAGCGGTGGTGGCTGGAGACTGGATACCCGAGTGGAGAGGTATTCCCTAGGTGACATGCCGTGATGTGGAGGGTGATCTTGGACGACGGTCATCGCCGTGGATGGTGGTGGTGTTTCTTCTGCTCGTGCGTCGCTCCCCATTTTTTTTTTCGGTTACCCCGCGTGAATGATCCAGTCCTGATGGGTACAAACGTTGGTCCAAGTACGAAGGACCTGAGTCTCCAAGTCTCAACTAGGTGGGACCGTGTAAGTGAGGGGAACGGTTAGGTATTCTAGATGTATGAGGAAGGGGGAGGGGGAAACCAGAATACCAACCGGAAACTAATGAAGCAACTAGATATATTTAGCGATGCGTTAAAGAAAAGCTTTTGTGGACCGGTAAGTTTTTCATGAGTGTTTTGCGCTTGTTTTATTTGTGGAGGAGCCCGCCTCGGTGGTGTGTGGTGGTCCCCAGTATCCCTTGCTACAGAATCCGCAGTCCATGGTTCCATGGCTGCCAGGCCAGGCATGCGGGGTTCGGTCATGGGAATTAGTAGAATCGGAAGGGGCAATGGAGTCAAGGCCAATCCAGTGAGGGAGTGAGTGATGCGTCATGGGATGATCACCGGGAACAACGAGAATGCAGGTGAATGAATGCTCTTTCCCTGCTTCCGAGATCCCCCTCCCCCCCTCCCCGTCGAGCGCCTGCCCGAACATGTGGTTAGTGTCACTTAGTCAGGACCTGCAGTGTGACTTGAGCGAATCGGTCTCGGAGACAGTCCGGGCGAACCGTGAGCCAACCGATTGTAGCGATAAATCATTTGAAAGCCGGGTTTCCCCCGTTAATGCTAGGGGGGTTTTGTTTTATGGGCTTTAACAGTTCAGAGCAGCCGTTTTGGTAGGGGCACAATCCGGCCTCGTGTTGACAGACTGCATTTGGACTGTGTGAAAATGGATACTCAGGAGAGTCCAAATGCTCAAGTCTATGACTGATTGATTAGTGGACTCGGTTCCAGACAGAATCGTAAAAGTCGACAAAATTCTCTTCTCTTGCTCCTTAACCACACAATCTGAGTTGTGTTAAGACCCATTTATCTGGATTCATACAGAGTATAAAATACTATCCCGTGAAGAGCCACTGAGGTCCCGTTGAGTAATATCAAAGTCTGAGGCCAGGCAGGGCTGAACTTGAAGGAGATGCTGGAGCATGCAGGCGTTGGCAAATTTCTGACACTGGATATGTCAATCGTTGAAGATTTTGAGCTTGGTGCTTCTCCTTGCGAATAAGATACATGTACATAAGTCTTACATGTATGCTGTTGAGGGAGATCAAAAAAAGGTGGTGGATGAGACCTGATCACATAAACATTGGGGGAAGGAGTATTTGTGTCCGAGCCCGGGAGTTTGGTGGTTTTGATTTGGTGATACTGCTGTGTACAAAGTCCTACGATGTCGAAATAGCCAAGGGTCTTCGAGCCCATGTTACATTTTGATCTAGATTGGAAGTATATGCAGTATCCCGATGTCATTGGGTCGGGTGGGCGCCGGTATCCAGGTGTCACTGACATGAATTTTGCAGAAAAGTATTGCGCGACCTCCTGCCGTCTCACAAGCCAGCAAGACCGAATTCATCGGAATCAGGAATGTGGTTGCACCTGTGTTTCATAAGTGATGCACTAGAATTGTTAGTGCAGCGAACCGCCGCTCCGATTCGGTCGCCTGAGCACCTGACGGAGTCGGATCGGTGGTTGCCTAAATCGTCAGGCAAAAAAAGACCGAATCTCCGATGCGCCGGCGCGCACAGCCAAAGACCCGAAACCCCCAAAGATACGAGCGCGCCCAAGTCGCAGCAAACGGAGCAACAAATTTGCAAGGCATTTTCGCCGCAGGCCGACAGCATCCGTATTGGACCGGAAAGACGGACGCACTCAGGATAAAGCCGGGCCCTAACATTTTTTAGATTGTGGTGTCGATTCGCAAAAAAGGGATTTCGCGAATAATCTTGTCGATGAGGGGGGATGCGTCGGCATTGCCGCGTGATCCTGAGTTTGGAACACGCGACGAGAAAAAAGGGGGGGGAGGGGGCTTTCTCTCGGCGGCAGAGAGCGGGCGACCGGGCACGAAAATGGCACGCCCACTTTAGTTACCAGAATCAATCGCTCCAAGTCTGGCCCCCGTCTCTTGGGACGCGCCTCGAGGCCAACAGGGCCGGAGGACGGGATAAATGGGACTACCGTGACTACCGCCAGAGCGGTCTCGACAAAAGCACTCTACGCCAGTGCGCATATTAGCCTGTCCCCCGAAAAATGTAGGGCGCGCGACAATCGACGCAGCGGACTGGCTGTGTGTGTGTGCAGGCGGGTGGGCGGGCGAGTGCGCAGTGACAACAACAAGGCGCTGCCCACCTCCGGTCATGGACCTGACCGTTGGCAACGGACGAATGCGTGTACACCATTCGGTCTGCACCACCATCTTCCCCCAACTCCTGCTGCCTGGGAGACGGCCGACATCTGGGGGGGCAAAGCAATAGAAATCTGGGCTGTTCGCAGGAAAAAGAAGACGCGAACGGCCCCTCTTTAAAACTCTCTCACGCGGCCTTGCATTGCTCAAGCCGCCTCACCCCGAGATTTTTGCCCGTGCCGCCGAATGCCGTCCGAAAATCGCCACTGCCAGGATGGGACCTACCCCCTTCTCCCCGTCGCTGACATCTCCGCGTCGTGTGTGAGTTGCAGCCTATTGAAACTCTGTTGCCGAAAAGGCAACCTCGCAGGATTTGACTCACGGCGCAAGAAAAAGGCACAAGACTGGGTGATGACTGGGTGCTGGCTGATCCGGAAGTTTGTCTAAAAGCTTGGCCCGGGAATTGTGGAGACCAAGGGTTTTGGCGGAGTGTGCCGGTATTTTTTGACCATTGTCTCCGAGAAATTGATCCCTCCTCCTTTTTTCTGTGCCGTCGCCATCTTGGGGCGACCCCGCTAGCATTCCCAGCCCGTTTGCATCTCGATGCGTCTGGTCTCGATGCGTCTGCACACGTGCTTCTCGGGCGGCACAGAAAGCCTTGACCCCGCCGCAAAGAGGAAAGAAAAAAAATCGATTGCCCGGCCGCGCCATGCCAATTTCGTGGTTGGCCGAAGAGTGCCGTCATTGATGGGGACGGCGCGACTCGTGCCGCGGGCCTCGCTGATTGCGGTGCCCTAAAACCCTCATCCCTCCCTCTCCCGCTCAGGAAGGAGGAGAAAAAAAAGGGGACAGAAATGGCCCAAAATTACGGCATGCTAATCCATCCTCTGATTGCCGATGAGCTGAGACGGGATGGGATTTGTTCAGCCCCCAGACCGTCGGCGGCAGGAGTGGTAGGATATGTCGCCCCGAGCGGGTGATGCACGCTGACAGGCTTTGCGCACGCGGCCGCACCGGAGGTGATGAGTGTCCACTTTTGGCCCAGAGGTCGGTCTGTAGGCCGGAAGGCGATGAGGGTAAAAAAAATAAAATAAAAGCGCCGTGGAATGTAGTTACAGATTCTTGGCTGGCATCCCCGCCAATTCTCCTCCCCCTTACCGCTCGGGAGAGGGGCTCCGGGGCTCTTGTTCTCTTGTGCATTGTGGACATTTCGAGCCAGGGTAGGCAGGAACGGTACGTACAGGTTGTTTTAGGTAGCACAGCGCCAGCCGTCGCACTTTGGCTGGCGTCGCAGATTCACGGGTGCGGCCATTCAATTCTGAGCCGAAGCGGTTCGCTCGTTGCACCCTGACACGGCGCCTGGCGTGCATGCAAAGCCCCGACCGGTGAGGAAGGCCGACCCAGGCGGAGGGGCGACCTGGGCGACGGGCAACCGCCGTGGT
>Ga0247763_1000690_pt1 | contig 20296 bp, 9 predicted proteins | sample UWRJL141409B4_FD_179926 | JGI IMG/M metagenome (GOLD analysis project Ga0247763, IMG submission 179926) | Plant litter microbial communities from Arlington Agricultural Research Station in Wisconsin, United States - UWRJ-L141-409B-4 | ecosystem: Environmental > Terrestrial > Plant litter >...
CAGCGTCGAGAGCAACGAGGTGTGCGACGACGGCAATACCTCGAGCGGCGACGGGTGCGATGCGCAGTGCACCACGCGCGAGGCCAACTACCGCTGCGGCACCCCGGGCCAGCCCTGCGTGCGCTGCGGCGACGGACAGGTGGGCCCGGGCGAGGCGTGCGACGACGGCAACACCGCGAACGGCGACGGCTGCCTTTGGAACTGCAGCGGGATCGAGCTCGGGTTCAGCTGCGGCTCCGGCGGCCAGGCCTGCGCGAAATGCGGCAACGGCCTGCTCGAGCCCGCGGAGGCGTGCGACGACGGCAACACGGGAGACGGCGACGGCTGCTCGGCGGACTGCAGCGAAACCGAAGACGGCTTCAGCTGCGTGCTGGCGGGCACGGCGTGCGAGCGCTGCGGCAACGCCGTGGTCGAGTCGAGCGAAGCCTGCGACGACGGCAACATCGCCGACGGCGACGGCTGCTCGGCATTCTGCAAGACGGTGGACCTGGGCTTCGTCTGTCACGTTCCGGGCCAGGCCTGCGAGGAGTGCGGCAACGGCGTGCTGGACGCCAACGAGACGTGCGACGACGGCAACTCGTCGGGCGGAGACGGCTGCGGGGCGCGCTGTGACCGGGTGGAGCCTTTCTACACGTGCAACACCGTGGGAGAGCGGTGCTTGCGCTGCGGCGACAGCAGCATCGACCCCGGCGAGGCCTGCGACGACGGCAACAACCAGAGCAACGACGGTTGCCGCGCTGACTGCCGCGTAGTCGAGCAAGGCTACACCTGCCCGCCAGGCGGCGGAGGCTGCAACCTCTGCGGCAACGGGGTGGTCGACGGTGCGCAGGGAGAGACCTGCGACGACGGTAACGCCGCGGGTGGCGACGGCTGCAGCGCGACGTGCAGCGCCGAGGGCGCTCCGTACACGTGCAGCGCCCCAGGGTTGCCGTGCGACCGCTGCGGCAACGGAGTGCGCGAGGACAGCGAAGCCTGCGACGACGGCGGGCGCTGCTCCGGCGGGACCAGCGGCGGCGACCGCTGCTCGAGCGACGCGCAGTGCCCCGGCGCGAGCTGTCTGCCGGCGGCGAGCGACGGCTGCAGCGCGAGCTGTGCCCTCGAGGCGGGCTGGGCCTGCCCGGTGCCGGGCCAGCCCTGCGGCTTCTGCGGCAACAGCGTGGTCGACCCCAACGAGGTGTGCGACGACGGCAACGGCGCAGGCGGTGACGGTTGCAGCGCGAGCTGTATCCTCGAGCCGGGCTACGCTTGCCCGACGGCGGGGGCGCCCTGCGTGGAGTGCGGCGATGGTGCCGTCGAAGCTCCCGAGGTGTGTGACGACGGCAACACTCTGGGAGGCGACGGCTGCAGCTTCGACTGCCGGGTGGTCGGTGCCGGCTTTAGCTGTCCCCCGAGCGGTGGCACCTGCACCAGCTGTGGCAACGGTGTGGTCGAGGCCAGCGAGGCGTGCGACGACGGCAACACGCGCGGCGCCGACGGCTGCACGGCGACGTGCGCCAGCGTGGAGCCGGGCTTCCGCTGCGTGGTCGCGGGCGCGTCGTGTTACCAGTGCGGCAACAGCGTCATCGAGAGTGGCGAGACCTGCGACGACGGCGACGCAGACGGCGGCGACGGTTGCTCCGGCACGTGCACGCTCGAGGCGGGGTGGTTGTGCCCCACGCCCGGCGTGGCCTGCGGCAGCTGCGGCAACGGCGCGGTCGAGGCGATCGAGCTGTGCGACGACGGCAACGCCGCGGGCGGCGACGGATGCAATGCGACCTGCACCAGCGTGGAGGCGAACTTCCGCTGCCCTGCGGCAGGTGCCCCCTGCGTGCGCTGCGGCGATGGCGTGCGTCAGGCACCCGAGGTGTGTGACGACGGCAACACGCTGAGCGGCGACGGCTGCCGCTACGACTGCGCCGCCGTGGAGGCGGGCTACGACTGCAGCACCGATGGCGCGCCGTGCGCCGGGTGCGGCGACCGCATCGTGCAGGCTTCGGAGCTTTGCGACGACGGCAACCGCCAGAGCGGCGACGGCTGCAGCGCGAGCTGCACGCTCGAGGTGGGATACTCGTGCCCCGTCGCGGGGCAGCTGTGCGAGCGCTGCGGTAACGGCGTGCGCGTCAACCCCGAGGCGTGCGACGATGGCAACGCCGCGAGCGGCGACGGCTGCAGCGCGAGCTGCACGCTCGAGGGGAACGGCTGGTCGTGTCCCGTCGCGGGGCGCGCCTGCGAGCTCTGCGGTGACGGCAGCGTCGACGCGAACGAGTCGTGCGACGACAGCAACCGCGTCAGCGGCGACGGCTGCTCGGCCAACTGCACGGCGATCGAGTCGCTGTATTCATGCACGACCGCGGGCCAGCCGTGCGAGCTCTGCGGCAACGGCAGCGTCGTGGCGCCCGAGATTTGCGACGACGCCAACAACACGAGCGGCGACGGCTGCCGCGCCGACTGCCGACGGGTGGAGACGGGCTGGGATTGCTCGAGCGGCACGTGCTACCGCTGCGGCAACGGCGTCGTCGACCCCGGCGAGGCGTGCGACGACGGCAACGCGCAGGGGGGCGACGGTTGCTCGGCGACGTGCCAGGCGATCGAGGCGAACCACGCTTGCCCCAATGCCGGGCAGCTGTGCGAGGCGTGCGGCAACGGCGCCGTCGAGAGCACCGAGCAGTGCGACGACGGGAATTTCGGGGGTGGCGACGGCTGCAGCGCGACCTGCCAGAACGAGGGAGGCGGCTGGGCGTGTCCGGTGCCGGGCGCAGCGTGTGAGCTCTGCGGCGACAGCGCCGTGAGCGACAACGAGAGCTGCGACGACGGCAACACCGCGGGCGGGGACGGGTGCTCCAGCACCTGCACCGCCGTCGAGCTCCTCTGGAGCTGCCCCCCGGCGGGCGGCGCCTGCGACCTCTGCGGCAACGGCACGCGCAGCCCGGGCGAGGCCTGCGACGACGATAACAACATCGACGGCGACGGCTGCCGCGCCGACTGCAGCCGCGTCGAGACGGGCTGGAACTGCCTGGGCGCCACTTGCTTCCGCTGCGGCGACGGCAGCATCGACAGCGGCGAGGCTTGCGACGATGGCAACGCTCAGAGCGGTGATGGCTGCTCTGGGACGTGCGGCACCATCGAGTCCTCCTACAACTGCCCGACGGCGGGCCAGCTCTGCCAGCAATGCGGCAACGGGGCGCGCGAGAGCTCCGAGGCGTGCGACGATGGCAACCGAAACAACGGGGACGGCTGCTCCGATACGTGTACGGTCGAGGCCGGCGGCTGGTCGTGTCCCTTGTCGGGGCAACCCTGCGAGCGGTGCGGCGATGGCACGGCCACCACGAACGAGGTGTGCGACGACGCCAACACCGCGGGCGGCGACGGCTGCGCCGCGAACTGCCAGAGCGTCGAGACGTGGTACAGCTGCCCGCCCACCGGCGGCGCCTGCACCTACACCGTCGTGTGCGGCGACTCGCGCATCGGCGACGACGAGGCCTGCGACGACGGCAACGCGGTGAGCGGCGACGGCTGCAGCGACGAGTGCGAGGTCGAGAGCGGCTACTTCTGCCGCCGGGCGGGCGTGGCGTGCGATCCGCTCCCCGCCTGCGGCGACGGCCGCCAATCGGGCGGCGAGGTGTGCGACGACGGCAACACCATCCCCGGCGACGGCTGCTCCGCCGACTGCACCGCCGTGGAGGCCGGCTACTCGTGCCCGACCCCCGGCGCCGTCTGCGTGGACACCAGCGTGAACTGCGGTGACGGCCGGCTCGGCGGCACCGAGGCCTGCGACGACGGCAACACGGACGGTGGCACGCTGCGTTGCCAGGGCGGCACGAGCGACCAGGCGACGTGTGAGGACGACAGCGACTGCCCCGGGTCGACCGTCTCCGGGATCGTGCACGTCGCTACGACGTCGTTCGTGAGCGCGCCGACCGCCAACACACCTGTGACGCGAGCCATCACGCTCCAGGCGGAGAGCGAGAACCGCGTGCTGGTCGTGGGCATCGGCGTCGAAGTACCCCGCGGCACCGGCGGACTCGTCACCTCGATCCTCTTCGACGGTGAGCCGATGCAGGTCGCCGCGAGCGCGATCACGAACAACACGAGCGGATCGACCACGGTCGCGACCTACCTCTACTATCTGCTCGACGCCGGCCTGCCCGCGGCGAGCGGCAACTACGATCTGAGCGTGACGCTGACGGGCACAGCGCCCATCGACGCCGTCTTTCACGTGATTCAGCTCGACGACGTCGAGCAGCAGGCGCCCGAAGCCAACTCGGCGGCCACCGACATCACCGGTGCTGACCTGATCAGCTCGAGCATCACCACCGTCAGCAGCGCCGCCTGGGTGATCGATCTGATCAGCACCGGCGCGGTGATGGGCCCTGACGGTATGATCCCGACGGCGGGGCAGACCCAGCGCGGCGATCGGGCCGGGGCCGGCTCGACCACGGCGATCGCGACCGTCGAAGTGCCGGCCGCGACGAACCGGACGCTCTCCTGGAGCTGCGACGGTAACTGCAACCGCATCGCCACGGTCAAGGCCGCATTCCGACCCACGTCGAGCCCGGCCGTGTGCGCCAGCGTCGGCGGTGACGGGTGCAACGCGACCTGCGAGATCGATCCGGGCTGGGTGTGCCCGCGCCCGGGCCTCGGGTGTCTGGCCCAGACCTGCGGCGACGGCATCCGCGCCGGCAGCGAGGAGTGCGAGCGTCAGAGCACGTCACCCGCCGAGGCCTGCAACACGGATTGCACCATCAACACCGCGTACGCCTGCGCGACCAACCCCACGACCGATGAGCAACAGTGCGTCGCCTTCGCCATGGCCTGCGACAACGACGGCACGGTCGACCTGGGCGAGCGCTGCGACGACGGCAACAGCGACAGCGGCGACGGCTGCACGCCTTTCTGCGAGAAGGAGCCCAGCTGCACCGGAATCGGCACGCTGGCGGGCTGCACGTCGACGTGCGGTGACGGCGTGATCCTGGCCACCGACACGAACGAGGAGTGCGACGACGGCAACCTCGTCAACGGCGACGGCTGCGACGACGCCTGCCAGGTGGAGCCGGGCTGGGCCTGCAGCGTGGCGAGCGGCGGCGCGCTGCCCGACACCCTCGAGGTGCCGGTCACGTTCCGCGACTTCATCTCCTTGCCCACCGCGGGGAACACGCGGCACCCTGACTTCGAGATCTTCGCCGGCAGCGGCGCCACCACGGGCCTCGTGCAGAGCCAGCTCGGGGCAGGGCGCAAACCCGTGTTCGCCAACCGCTGCTCATCGGCCGGCACCACGGGCTGCCCCTATGGCCAGCAGATGACGACGGAGGCCAACTTCAACCAGTGGTACCGCGACACGACCAACGTCAACCGAGCCCTGGTCACGCGCCTCGCGTTCAGCAAGGGCGCTGGCAACACCTACAGCTACATCGACAACTCGCTGTTCCCCTTCACGGGCGGGGGCTGGGTGGCCGCAGGTAACGAGAGCGCCAGCGCCGGGAACAACTTCGGGTTCACCAGCGAGATTCGCTACTGGTTCGAGTACCAGGGGGGCGAGGCGCTGAACTTCGACGGTGATGATGACCTCTGGGTGTTCGTCAACGGAATCCTGGCTGTGGACGTCGGTGGCCTGCACTCGCAGACGACCGGAGCCGTCACGCTGAACGCTGCAGCGGCAACGACGTTCAACCTGCAACCCGGTAACATCTACGAGATCTCGATCTTCCACGCCGAGCGCCACACCAACGCCTCAAACTTCGAGTTGACGCTCGGCGGCTTCGTCAAGTCGACCTCGACCTGCCACGCCGTGTGCGGCGACGGCGTCGTCAGCGGCGCCGAGCAGTGTGACGACGGCAGCGCCAACGCCAACACCTACAACACGTGCCAGACGGACTGCACCCTCGGGTCGTTCTGCGGCGATGGCGTGCCCAACGCCGGCAACGAGGCGTGCGACGACGGCTTCAACCAGAGCGGCTACAACAGCGGCGGCTGCGCTCCAGGCTGCGTGATCGCGGCAGCCTGCGGCGATGGCAACGTCGACAGCGCGAGCGGGGAGACCTGCGACGACGGTGTCAACGACGACAGCTACGGCGGCTGCACCAGCGACTGCCGGATCGGGCCCGTGTGCGGCGACGGTTTCATCAACGGCACGGAGGACTGCGACGACGGCGTCAACGACGGCACCGCCGTCTGCGCCCCGGGCTGCGAGTTCACCGAGTTCTGCGGTGACAACATCACCCAGACCGACCGCGGCGAGCAGTGCGACGACGGCGACACCACGAGCGGTGACGGTTGCTCGAACCAATGCCAGTCGGAGGCGATCTGTGGCAACGGCATCAGGGACGGCGTCGAGCAGTGCGACGACGGCGACACGCAGAGCGGCGACGGCTGCAGCTCGACCTGCCGCGACGAGGTGTGCGGCGACGGCCTGACTCAGTCGACCCGCGGCGAGCAGTGCGACGACGGCGACACCGACCCCGGCGATGGCTGCAGCGCCACCTGCCAGCTGGAGACGCAGTGCGGCAACAGCTCCGTCGAGGGCGCCGAGCAGTGTGACGACGGCAACACGGCGAGCAACGACGGCTGCAGCTCGACCTGCCGCAACGAGGTGTGCGGCGACGGCATCACGCAAACGGGCCGCGGCGAGCAGTGCGACGACGGCAACACGACGAGCGCGGACGGGTGCAGCAAGACCTGCCGCTTCGAATCGGTGTGCGGCGACGGCGCGACGGCCGGCGCGGAGCAGTGCGACGACGCCAACACCGCGAGCGGCGACGGCTGCAGCGCGGCGTGCCGCAACGAGGCGTGCGGCGACGGCATCACGCAGTCGGGTCTCGGCGAACAGTGTGACGACGGCAACACCGGCGCCGGTGACGGTTGCAGCGCGACCTGCCAGGCCGAGTCGGTCTGCGGCAACAACGTCATCGAGGCCGGCGAAGACTGCGACGACGGCGGCACCACGGCCGGTGACGGCTGCAACGCGACCTGCCAGGCAGAGAGCTGCGGCGACGGCGTCCCCCAGGCGGGCCTGAGCGAGACATGCGACGACGGCAACACCGTCAGCGGTGACGGCTGCAGCAGGAACTGCCAGCTCGAGACGGTCTGCGGCAACGGCGCGACCGAGGGCGCCGAGCAGTGTGACGACGGCAACAACGTCTCTGGCGACAACTGCAGCGCGGCCTGCCAGCTGGAGTATTGCAGCGACGGCATCGTGCAGGGTGCGCGCTTCGAGCAGTGCGACGACGGCAACACGAGCAATGGTGACGGCTGTGACGCCACCTGCGAGCTCGAGAGCGAGTGCGGCAACGGCCAGCTCGAGGGCGTCGAGCAGTGCGACGACGGTAACACCACGAGCGACGACGCTTGCTCCGACGCGTGCCTGATCGAGCGCTGCGGCGACGGTGTCACCCAGGCGGGGCTGAACGAGGAGTGCGACGACGGCAACACCGTCAGCGGTGACGATTGTTCGAACACCTGCCGGCTCGAGACGGTGTGCGGCAATGGCACGCTCGAGGGCGCCGAGCAGTGTGACGACGGTGATAACGTCTCGGGTGACGGCTGCAGCGCCAACTGCCGCACCGAGTCGTGCGGCGACGGCACCACCCAGAGCGGCCTGGACGAGCGCTGCGACGACGGCAACACGACGAGCGGCGACGGCTGCAGCGCGACCTGCGAGCTCGAGGTGGACTGCGGCAACGGCGCCGTCGAGGGCGTCGAGCAGTGCGACGACGGCAACGTCCTGAGCAGCGACGGTTGCAGCGCGACCTGCCAGCTAGAGACGGTGTGCGGCGACGGCGTGCGCCAGACGGGTGAGCAGTGCGACGACGGCAACGGCGCGAGCAGCGACGGCTGCAGCGCGACCTGCCGGTTCGAGTTCTGCGGCGACGGCACTCGCCAGACGAGTGAGCAGTGCGACGACGGCAACAACACCTCGAGCGATGGGTGCAGCGCGTCCTGCCGCAACGAGTCTTGCGGCGACGGCGTGCGCCAGACGAGTGAGCAGTGCGATGACGGCAACCCCGCTGCCGGCGACGGCTGCTCGGCCACCTGCCAGCGCGAGGCCGCGGCCTGCGGCAACGGCCTGCTCGAGGGCGTCGAGCAGTGCGACGACGGCAACGCGGCGAGCGGCGACGGCTGCAGCGCGACGTGCGTCGCCGAGTACTGCGGTGACAGCAGCATCGGCGCGAGCGAGCAGTGCGACGACGGCAACACCACGAGCGGCGACGGCTGCAGCGCGAGCTGCAGGCTGGAGACCTTCTGCGGCAACAGCCGGCAAGAGGGCGCCGAGGGCTGCGACGACGGTAACAACCGCTCGGGCGACGGCTGCAGCTCCGCGTGTGTCGCCGAGTTCTGCGGCGACGGCACTCGCCAGTCGGCGCGCGAGAGCTGCGACGACGGCAACACGGCAAGCGGCGACGGCTGCAGCGCCACCTGCACCATCGAGACCGTGTGCGGCAACGCGAGCGTCGAGGGAGTCGAGCAGTGCGACGACGGCAACATTCAGAACGGCGACGGTTGCTCGAACGCCTGCCAGCTCGAGGTCTGCGGCAACGACGTCACGGATCTCGGCGAGCAGTGCGACGATGGCAACACCGTCAGCGGTGACGGCTGCTCGAACGGCTGCCAGCTCGAGACGGCGTGCGGCAACGGCACGCGCGAAGGCCTCGAGCTATGCGACGACGGCAACAACGTCTCGGGCGACGGTTGCAGCTCAGCCTGCCGAACGGAGGGCTGCGGTGACGGCACCACTCAGGCCTCGCGCAGTGAGCAGTGCGACGACGGCAACACGTCGAACGGCGACGGGTGCTCCAGCACCTGCCGGCTCGAGACGGCGTGCGGCAACGGCTTGGTCGAGGGCGTCGAGACCTGCGACGACGGCAACACGGCGAGCGGCGACGGCTGCAGCGCGACCTGTCGCCTCGAGGTGTGCGGCGACGGCACCGTCCAGGGTGCCGAGCAGTGCGACGACGGCAACACCCGCAGCGGCGACGGCTGCAGCGCCAGCTGCCGCACCGAGGTGTGGTGTGGTGACGGCACCCGTAACCAGCCCTCCGAGCAGTGCGACGACGGCAACAACGTGTCGGGCGACGGCTGCGGCTCCACCTGCAAGAACGAGGTCTGCGGGGACGGCATCACCCAGGCGCCGCTCGGCGAGGAGTGCGATGACGGCAACGCCACACTCGGCGACGGTTGCCGCGCCGACTGCTCAGCCGAGCTGTGCGGCGACAACACCCTCGACCCGGGCGAGGAGTGCGACGACGGCAACACGGCAGGCAACGACGGTTGCTCGGGCCTGTGCCGCAAGATCGACATCCGCTAGTGCGGGCGGTCGAGTCGAACCGAACCCCTGTCGCCGATCAGCGGCGGCGGGGGTTCACGGCTCGGGTTCGCGCCGCATGTCGCAGTGGGGGATGCCGGCGTCGTCGTAGATCGCACTGACGCGCACGAAGCCGAGGCTCGCGTAGAAGCGCTCGAGGTGTGCTTGCGCGCTGACGCGCACGGCGCGATGCGGAAACTGCGCTCGAGCGACCTCGAGAGCCGACTGCATCAGGGCGCGACCGACCCCCTGCGCGCGCCAGGGCGCGGCCACCAGCACTCGTCCGATCGAAGGCTCGCCGCGCGTGGGGGTAGGGGGCAAGATCCGGGCGTAGGCCGCGAGGTCGCCGCTCGGTGCCGTGCCGAGCCCGTGCCAGGCCTCCAGATCGAGGTCATCCGCGTCGCGGTAGAAGCAGCGCTGCTCGAGGATGAACACGTCCTGGCGAAGCCGCAGCAGCTCGTAGACCTCGGCCGGGGTCAGGCCAGCGAACGGGGTCCAGCGCCAGCGTAGGCCGAGGGCCGTCGAATCGTCGTTCGAGTTCGTCATGCGCGCTGCTCTCGTACGCCAGCGTCCGCTGTCCCCTCAAGCGGCTGTGGTCTCACGTGCCGGGGCGCGCAGCTCACCGATCAGGGCGTCGAGTTCGCGCTCGACTTCGACGTCGAAGAGACCGCGTGCCGCGAGCCACTCGTCATCGAACACGGTGTCGAGGTACTTCTCACCCCCGTCGCACACCAGCACGACGAACACGCTGCCCGGCGCTGCGACTTCGGCGCGCCGCAGCGCCTGATACACCACGCCACCCGCCGAGCCGCCGAGCAACAGCGCATGACGGCGGGCCACGTAGCGCGCCGTCATGAAAGCTTGCGCGTCGGTCACCTTCAGGCCTTCGTCGAGCACGGCGTAGTCGACGAGCGCGCCGATCGGTGCGCCGGGCGGCGTGCCCGTTCCCGACTGAAAGTAGGGGCCACCCTCGCCGCCAAACGCGATCGAGCCCTCGGGCTCCACACCGATCACCTGGAGCTCCGGGATGTGGTGCTTCAACTCGCGGGCCGCGCCGAACAACGAGCCGCCGGTGCCGACGGCGCCGATCAGGTGCGTGATGCCGCCGCCGAGAGCGTCGAGCAGCTCACGCCCGAGCCCCCGATAGCCGCTGGCGTTGGCGGGGTTGTTGTGCTGCTCCGTCCAGTAGGCGCCCTGCTCGGCGCTGACTCGCTCGGCCAGTGCCTCTCGATCCGCCGTCGAGAGCGCGTCGCCGTCGCTCTCCACATACATCAACTCGGCCCCGAACGCCTGCATCGCGCGCAGCTTGTCGCGGCTCGAGTGGTGATCGACCACCGCCGTGAAGCGATAGCCGCGTTCGGCCGCGATCAGCGCCAGGCCCATGCCGGTGTTGCCCGATGTCGACTCGATGATCCAGCCGCCCGGGCGCAGCGCGCCCGTTCTCTCGGCCTCGTCGATCATCTGGCGGGCCATACGGATCTTGGCGCTGCCGGTCGGGTTGAACTGCTCGAGCTTGAGCAGCACGCGCGTGCCGAAACGGGTGGTGATGAGCTCGAGCAGCGGCGTGCTGCCGATCAGGTCAGAGACACGCGTCGTGATGGCTGGCGGCGATGACGAAGGAATGCGGTGCACGGGGACCTCTCGGTTTCGATGGTGCGTCGGGTTCGGGGGTGATGACAAGGGGAGGAGGATGATGACGGCGAGCTCGACGGTCAGGCGACCTCGGTCTGCACGGGCTTCGTGCTCGGTTGGCTCACGTCGAGGAAGGCCTCGAGGAAGCGGTCGTTCTCGTCCTGGTGGCCGATGGTGACGCGAATGAAGGACGTGTAGCCCTCCTCGCGCCAAGGCTTCACGGCTATGCCTCGCCGTCGCAGCCGCTCGGCGACCTCGACGCCGCTGCCACCCCCCACCTCGATGAACAGGAAGCAGGCGTAGGAAGGGCCGACGACGTAGCCGTGCGCCTGCAGCCTTCGCGCGAGCGAAGAGCGTAGCTCGGCGACGCGCCGCACACCGGCCCGCATGTGCTCCGGATCGCCGAGCGCGGCCAGGGCCGTCTCCTGAGCAGCGTGGTTCACGTTGTACGGGCTGCGCACTCGATTGAGCCACGACACGATGCGTGGGTCTGACGCGAGCGTGTAGCCGACGCGCAGCCCTGCCAGGCCGTACGCCTTCGAGAAAGTGCGCAGCACCATCCACGGCCGCTGCTGGGCGCGCAGCACGGGCAGGCTGTCCGGGTACTCCGGGTAGTCGGCGGCGTACTCTCCGTAGGCCTCATCGACCACCAGCAGGGCGCCGCGGGGCGTCGCGGCGATCAGCTCGCGGAAGCCGTCGCGATCGAGGATGCAACCGACCGGATTGGAAGGGTTGCTGAACATTACCAGCTTGGCTGGGCGAGCGAGCGCCGCCCGCCAGGCGGGCACGTCGAAGCCGAGATCGGGCGCCATCCGTACCTTCTCGACCACCGCTCCCATCGCGCGCGGATGGATGTCGTGCAGGCCGTAGCAAGGCGCCTGAGTCACGACTCGGTCGCCGGGACTCAGGAAGGTCTGACACAAGAGCTCTATCAGGTTCTCGGCGCCGTTGCCGATGCCGATGTGATCGGCAGCGACGCCGGTGTGCTCCGACAGGGCTGCGCGCAGGCGCCGGCAGGTGGGGTCGGGGTAGCGCCCGATGTGCGGTGCCAAGCCGGAGAGCACCTCGGCCACCGCCGGGCTCGGGCCGAACGGGTTCTCGTTGCTCGACAGCTCCAGCAGCCGTCCGCCTTCGCCGTCGACGGGCACGATGTCGAACCAGGGATCATACGAGGGCAGATCCACCACCTCGGCGCGAGCCAGCGCGCGGACTTCATCGTACGACGGTTTCGATTTCTTCAGATCGCGTGACATGATGACTCCTCTCCAAAACGCGGATGGTGGGCGCTCGAGATCGGCGCGCGCCGCGAGGTTCCTTCAAACGAATGTGTGACTCTCGCCGCGTCAGCTGGGCGCGGGATACTTCAACCGGCCGAGGCGGAGCTCGAAGGCCCACAGCATGAGCGCAGCCGTGGCAGCCAGGCCCAGCGTGAGGCCTGCCCAGACGCCGTAGACGCCGAGGTGCAGCCCGACGCCGAGCAGATAGGCGATCGGCAGCCCGATGCACCAGTAGCCGAGCAGTGACAGCTTGAACGGCGCCGCGGTGTCGCCCGCGCCGCGCAGCAGCCCGTTGCCGATGGCCTGGCCGCAGTCGAACAACTGCAGCATGGCGGCGATGGTGAGGCCCCCCACGGCGAGCTCCAGCGCGAGCGGGTGAGCCTCCGCGCCGCCGTGCATGAACAGGCCGATGATGGAGCTCGGGATCGCCAGATAGGGGAGCGCGACGGCCACCATCACGGCCAGGCCGAGCCCGAGGCCGGTGTAACCGAGGCGCCGCGCTCGTGCCGCGTCGCCCTGACACCACGCTTCGCTGATGTGGATCGAGACGGAGTAGGAGATCCCGGTCGAGATCATGAACACGATGTAGACCACCTGGTTGACGACCGTCTGAGCCGCGAGCGCGTGCACACCGAGCGTGCCGATCAGCAGGGTGAGTACGCTGAAGAACCCCGCCTCCGACCCGTACGTCCCCGCGATCGGAACTCCGAGCCGCCAGACGCTCGCGAGCGCTTCGCGCGTCGTCTGCCAGGGCGCGAAGGAGACGCGTCCGCGGAGCTTCGGGTGGCGCTTCGCGACCGAGGCCAGGGCTGCGAACGAGAACAGCGGCACCACGGCCGTGGTGCAGGCGACCCCGAGCAGGCCGAGCTTCGGCAGACCCCAGTGTCCGAGCGCGAGGCCGTAGTTCATTGCAGCAGACAGCGCGATCGATGCGAGCGTTATCCCCAGCAGCGGCCCCGGCAGCTTCAGCCCTGACGTGAAGTGCCGCAGCGTCTCGAACCAGGCGCACGGCAAGAGGCCCGGGGCTGCGATGGTCAGGAACTGGACGGCGCCCGCTGCGACCGATCGGTCTTGTCCCAGCCAGGCGAGCGGTCGTTCGAGCAGCGCGGCGACCGCGATGAACAGGGCGCTCGCGGCGCTGCCCAGCACGAGCCCCGCGGGCACCAGCGTGGCGATGGTTCGCTCGTCGCCCCGCACGGCCGCCTCCGCGGCGAGGTTGCCGATGCCCGTGACGAGTCCGTTGCTCATCGCCCGGAACTGGCTGAACAGCGCGATCGCCAGCCCGCCCGCGGCCAGATCGGTCGGCTCGAGGGCACCGAGGAACACGATGTCGAGCGTCGTCAGCGAGACGTACGCGAAGTTGGTCAGGATCAGCGGCAGCGCGAGCCGGAGGATCAGCGAGGCGTCGGCGCGCCAGCGGGGCAGGGCGTGCGGTGTGCCTACCACAACCGGACCTCACGCCCGCGCCCGCGGTGGCGCGCGCGCTCGACCAACAGGCGCCCGAGCGCGATGTCGGTGACGACCATGCCGCTGTTGTAGGCGAACACACGCTCATCGGCGTGGCGGCGGCCGAGGCGATCGCCGAGCAGAATGGCGGGCAGCTCGGCATCGACCGCCGGCAACAGCCCATCGACCATCAGGTCCGTGCCGGTGATCTGCATCTGGGCCGCGTCGGTGGCGATGCGGTAGTCGGCACCGTGCAACACATCCGCGTGAACGCCGTATCCGAGCAGCACCGTGGCGGCGCCCGGCCGGAGCCAGGCGTGGCGTACGGCGTGGCTGGCACCGGCCCCCGTGGCGCCGACCACGATGTCGGCCTCACGCGCCGCAGCCTCCAGATCCGTCGCGACCTCCACGCGGCGGCTCGGCTCGTGGCGCTCCACCCCGAGGCACACCTCCCGCACGCCCTCGGCGTGACGCCCGTACACGATCAAGCGCTCCAGCGCGGGGAGCGCGGTCGTCAAGAAGGGCAGTACACGCCGTCCGATGAGCCCCGTTCCCACCAGCAGCGCCGTGCGCGCGTGCGGGGCGGCGGCCGCCCGTGCCAGGAGCGCCGTCGTTGCGGCGGTGCGCATGGCGTCGATGCCGATCACGTCCATCACCGCCAGCGGGCGCCCCGTCACGTCGTCGCAGAGGAACATGAGCGAGTGGTTCTGGTATTGCCCGCGCTCTCGCTGCGGATCGAACTCGTAGGCGAGCTTGAAGCCCACCGTCTCGGTGTCGCCATCCCGCCCCGTCATCGAATAGGCGATGGAGCGCCTGTCGCTCGGCTGCACGATCGTCTTGACCGGGTTCGCCGAAGCCTTGCGGCCCAACGCCAGGAAGGCGTGCTCGACCACGCGCAGGATCTCGTCGTGCGTGCACTGGAGGCCGTCGAGGTCAGCCTGGTTCAGGATGAGGAGCTGGCCGTTTGCGGCCGAGGTGGCTGTGTTCATGGATCGATCCGAGGGGGTGAGGGTGGAAGAGCGTGCGGCTCGCCGACGTCGTCGAGCCGCCAGCGCACGAGGCCGCTCTCGAGCCCGACGACGACCTTGCGCGGCAGCGGCAGGTCGTGAAACGTCGACTCGTTGGAGTCCATCTGGTAGCCCGCGGTGTTGACGTACACGAGCACGTCTCCCGGCTGCACGGCGCGCGGGAAGACTATCTTGCGCCAGGTGAGCATGTCGGAGTCGAGGCAGCTCGCGCCGCCCACGCAGGCCTGGACCGCTCGCGCGGACGCCGCCCGCCCCTCTCGAGCCGAGCCCAGCAAGATCGGGTCGGGCAGATACTCGCTGTTGAACCACTGCTCGGAGAGGCTGAAGCTCGTTCCCTCCGCCGTCAGGAGCAGGTAGGGCGCGTCCACGCCGCGACGCTCTTTGACGCCCTGGATCCGGAACGAGGTGAGGCCGGCCTGGTCGAGCAGCGCGCGGCCCGGCTCCAGCATCAGCCTCGTGCTCGACCGGGCGAGCTTCTCGCTCAGGCAACGAGCTCCGGGCACGGGCGTGGCCAGGATCTCGGCGAGCATCCCCGGGCCCGCGTTCACCGAGCCGTAGGGGTAGAACTCCGAGAACGCCCTGGCTGCGTGGTAGTGGCCCGGCGTCTGGTCGCTCAGGAAGCGCTGCCAGTCGGCGGGGGCAACGTATTGCACCGAGAAGCCGCCGCCGATGTCGATGGTGTCGGCGCGCAGCCCGAGGCCTCGGGCCTCGAGGCAGCGGTCGATCATCGAGGAGGCCATCTCGGCGCGCTGTGGCGCGGAGTAACCCGCGAGATGAAAGGCGAACCCTTCGAGATCGAGATGGCTCGAGCCTCGGGCGCAGATCGCGAGCGCGTCGGCGCGCTCGTCGGGGCCCATGCCGAAACGGCTGCGCGCTTGGCCGCTGAGGTCGGGGCGGCAGCGCAGCAGCACCCGCGCTCGAGTCTGCACCCGTGCGGCGAGCGCCTCGACGAGGCCGAGCTCTGCCGGGCCGTCGATCGCGATGCAGCAGCCTTGTCGCAGAGCGAGCTCGATCAGCTCGCTCGTCTTGCCCGGCCCCGAGACGCCGATGCGCTCGCCGGCGACGCCAGCGCCGAGCGCGCCCTGCAGTTCGGGCAGGCTGGCTGCGTCGACGCCGATGCCCAGGGCAGCGCAACGCTGCACGAAGCAGCGAGCCTTGTTCGCCTTCTTCGCGAACAGGATCCGACCTTCGACGCGCGCCTCGGCGAGCACGCGCTCGAAGCTCCGCACCGCCTCGTCGAATACCTGAGGCAGCACGAGATGCAGCGGCGAGCCGAGGCCATGCACGAGCTCGCGGAGCAGAGCTTGGTGCTCGCCGAGCAGGCGCTTCACGTCGCGGTGCTGGAGAGCCGGAAGCATCAGCTGCGGCGCGCCCGTGGCGACCGGTCGTTCGAGATCCAAGGGAGGTGAGATGATCATGGCGTCGGCTCAGACGAGATGGCGCGCCGAAGGCGACTCACGATACGGAAGCGAGTGCCTCAAGCTCAGCGTCACGTTCACGCGGCGCAGCCAGCGCTGGCGCGGGCCGTAGTGCGGGCTGTAGATCGAGCGCCCGTGCACCGCGCGCTTGTTGTCGATCCAGAGCATGTCGCCCGGGTCCATCACCACGACGTTCTGCTTGGCGTTGAACTGCGCGAGGAGCCAATCGTAGGCGGCCTGCGCTTCATCATCGCCCGGGACGGCCGACATGAAGGCTTCGTCGACCTGAATGAACGGGCGGCTGCGCGCGCCGCTCAGCACGGGAACGGGCGTCGGGCTCGCGTACATCGCTCGGATCCGCTCGAAGGCAGCGTCGTCGAGCCGCCAGTGCTCGCTGACGTTCTGCTCCGGCAGGTGCGACTTGTCGGGCAGGACGATGAAGCGGGGCGCCGACAGGATGCGCCAGTGCGCGTCGTCAATGTCGACGTCGTCGATCGACGAGAGGATTGTCTGCGCCCGCTCCTCGTTTCGGTAACAGAGCAGCGTCAGAAAGTCGCAGCGGTGGTCGTGGAACGCTTCCTCGTTGTGCCACACGAGCGTGACTGTACTGCTGCCACCCAGTTGCTCGGCGCGCTCCTTCTCGATCGGCACGATGTGGCGCAGGAACCGACCGTTCTCCTGGGTGCGCCAGCCGAAGATCTCGCCCAGGCCGGCCGCGAGCAGGCATTGCATGATCTCTTCGCGCAGCGTGGGCGGGTTGCGCCAGGGCGCGTCCCAGTGCGCAGGCGATGGGCCGATGCGGCGGTCGTCGATGGGGAGTCCGCGCAGCAGCACGGCGCCCCAGCGCAGGTGCAGTTGCTTGAAGCGATGCGCGAGCGCGCGCAGCGAACGCGGTAACTCCTGCGCGGCCAGCGCGCAGGCGTCGGCAAACTCCGCGGACTCGACGCTGCCAAATGCGCTCAGCAAGCGATCCACTCGAGCGTCGAGGCCATCGAGTTCGGAGCGCGTGAGCTCGTGGACATGGATTGATGAACCCTGGCCGTGTACGGCGACCATCCCGGACATGTGTGTTTCCTTTCTCGTTCTTTCTCGGTGTGCTGCTCGGCAGAACTCACGGCGATCGAGGGCAGCGCGTGCCCCTCGGCAAAGCGAGCGACCGACTCCCGGTTGCTCACCTCGCCCATGAGACGCACTCGGGCAGCGGAAGCTTCGCCGCGCGCGGCCCTGCCGCACGCGGGCCGCAGCGCTCAGCCGTCGAGCGCTCCCGTCGTGGTGTAGTGGCCGCACCTCTCCCGTCGAGCCCGTGCTTGCTCGCGAATGCGGGCGGCTATGCTCGTTCGTTGCTTGGTTGCTACGAAGTGCTGCTGCTCACTGCCGAGCGTGCCCGCTCGACGACGGTACGCCGTGTGGTGGATCGCATGGTTTGACTCCGGTGCTCTCTCAGCACGTCCGCGCCCGAGGGGGCGCGATCCGTGCGCGTGTTAAGGTCCGGTCGTCGAGCGACGCTGGTGATCGTTGGCGTGCGGCCAGGGCGCCGCACTATCGCGCTGTCACGTTATCGCACTGTGCACGATGGCATTGTCGGAAGCGGTCCAGCCGCGTCGGCAGGGAGCCGCGACACCGAACGACGTGAACATCGACGCACGAGCGCCGACCCCCATCATCGCCGTTCAAAATGGCGCGATCCACCACCTCCCGAATGCTTGGCTCGACGCGATGCCGACCTGCGGTATCGGTGAGCTGCACACACTATTCGTGAGCGCACACGAGGTGTCAATCCCCCTTTCGCGTGCGTTTCTACAATGTGCTTCTACGGTGAACTCGACGAGTGCGCACCGGCGTGGCGTGGTGCGTGCATCAAGCAGGGCGCATGAGTGTCGAGCGAACACACAGGTGGGACTTGGTCTCGAGTGCAAGCTCACGAAGACCGATATCGCAACGATCTTGGTGGCAGGTCTTGGGCTCGAAGCATGCATATGCAGGGTGGCGTATCCGCTGCTCGATGTAGAGCCCGCGAGATGCCGTGTAGCCGTCGGTGCTTCGCGAAGATCACTGCATCGATCGCGTCGCCCGATGTATCGTTTCGCGTCAGCTGCGGCGCGCTCTCGCCCAACTTGCCCAGCGACGCTGAGATCGAGGCGCTGCGCGCCACGAACGCGCTGCAGCCGCTCTGCGAGCGCCGTGTCCGCCGCCGCCCGTCATCGAGTAGGTGCCGTCTCGGAGATCTCGCATTCGTTCGTGTGGTGGTCATCGCGAGCAAGCAGCAGCTGCACCGATATCGCTCGAGCGTACCGACGCGCTCATTCGGTGAGCTGCCATGCGTGCCGGATGAGTCAGGTGAACGGGAGAGGGCGACGATCTCTCGGGGAGCGCGTTCGGTGCTCGATGCTTCCTCGAGCCACGCTGTCTGGCTCGCGTCCGCTCGCTCGGCGTCGGGCGCCGCGACGTTGAGGCGCCGAGCAACGCATCGTTCGTTCAGAGCGCGAAGACGTTCGGAGTCTCTCGTCGCGCACCGCCTCGCGCCTGTCCCGGGTCGCCGCACGCGACGAAGCGTCGAGGGGCCCATTGCCAACGGACTCGTCGGCCTCGCGCATCAAGGCGATCAGGCTCACACCCGCCGACATCCGTCGGCACGACCCGAAGTCCGTGGCCTATCTCCCGGTCGGAGTGAGGCCCGCGCCGGATCGTTCAACGGGCGTTTACCATCCTGCGAACGAATATTGGGCGCAGACTCGAAGCTGGAGCCAAGTCGACCCTCGCCGTCCGGCTGCCGTTCCACCGCAGACGACGTCAATTCGACCGCCCCTTTACGATCTGCGGCATCGCTGAGGCCCGTTCGTGGTCGATACTCGCGCCGTGCGCGCCGCTTGCCTCCGTCGTGATCAAATATTGCTCATCGCCTCCGGACGCTCCACGGAGCAGAACCTCACGGTGCTGCGGCGCCACCTGGCCGAGTGTGGCCGCTGCCGGGCCGCCGTCGCGGCTCGCGCCGGCGGAGTTCGAGGACCTGGCGACACCGTGCTGTTGAAGCGCGAGAAGGCGCGGCTGCCGAACGGTATCAAGATCATTGCGGTGGCCATCTCGCTGCTGGTGGTCATCGGCGCATGGCGCTACGCGGGCGCGCCTTCGGCGGCGACGCTGGCGGCGCCCGCTGCTACCGAACCGGCCTCGGGTGAACCGTCATCCCAGGGGCAGCAGGTCGGGGCAGTCGAAACAAAGGCAGACCCGGAGGAGTCGTTCCGGGGGCAGCTCGACGCGGTGGAACCGCCCAACTCGGGCGCCAGACCGTCGGTGACGCCGATCGTGTCGCCAGCTGGTCTCTACGATGTGGAGGCTGGCGAGCGAGTCGCCGCTCCGCCCCCCAAGGCAGCTCGCAGGCGTCGCTCGGCTCGTGCTGGGCGGGCCGCTCGGACGCGAGCGGAGAGCAGCATCACCCCCGCGACCTCAGCGGATGAGTTCGACTTTGGGATCGACGAGCCCGCGCCCCAGCCAGGCCGGGGCGGCGGGCGAAGCGAGCCATCAAAATGAGAGGCCAGCTCGCCCGCTAACCTCCCTTCGCTGCACGCATGCGGTAGCGACAGCACGCCCTTCGTCGGGCTGGCCCTCGCGTGGTGAACGTAGACGGTAGGCTCAGCCCGTCGTCGCCCGCCAGCAACCGCTGGGGTCCGGACTCAGCGCAGCTTCGCGAAGCTGTACCAGCTCGCGTCGTACGAGAACAGGCGCCTCGGGTCGCTGGCGCCATCGGCGCGGTAGAACGTGGTGCGGTTGCCGGTCGCCGTCTCTTCCCAGTACACGAACACGATCTCGCCGCCGAGGTTGACGTAGTGGGCATGGCCCGTCCACACGGGCAACGTCGTGAGCGGGCGAGACGTCTCGCTAGCGAAGTCGTAGTGCCACATTCCCCAGAAGGGCGCGAGATCGCTCGCTCGCGCGTCCCACAGGGAGGGGTCCACGCTGGAGAAGTAGAAGCCGCTCTGTCCATCCGGGATGGCCCCCGCGGCAGCGCTCCCCGAACCGAGCGTGGAGAGGTCCAGCGCGAACTCCGGGTCGAATGAGGCCTCGCCGGGGCGCACGCGCAGCACGCAGGTGGGCTGGTGCAGGTCGACGAAGTAGTGCGCGGTGGCGCTCCAGGCAGGCGGGAAGAAGTACACATCGCCGTTGGGGGCAGCGAGGTTGGTGAAGGTCTCCCCGCAGCGTTCGTCCTCGCTCACCGCGACCACC